>Ga0256406_1001043_pt1 | contig 46241 bp, 32 predicted proteins | sample RumenRJG_03DNA_FD_185986 | JGI IMG/M metagenome (GOLD analysis project Ga0256406, IMG submission 185986) | Bovine rumen microbial communities from Lethbridge, Alberta, Canada - RJG_03 | ecosystem: Host-associated > Mammals > Digestive system > Stomach > Rumen | place: Canada: Alberta | collected... | reverse complement strand
TGTATTGAAGACGGAACCTTCACTTGAGGCAGCACTATAAATGTAAATTAAAAATCAACATTACAATAAATTTAGTTAAAAACGAAAAATAATCGAGATTTTCCTTGGTCAGAAACCTAGGAAGCGGTGGCGGAGTGCTGCAAGCGGTTTAGTATCAGTGGTTTACGCAGAATATTACGACTTGTCAAACGTCAGAAATAAATGCAGAGATTCGGTCGTAAGACCGAATAATTGTATTCCTTTGCCTCTTCGAGGCCAACTAACGGCCTAATCCTGCCCGCCTTTCGAAGGCGTTGGCTTGGTAATCCATTGATAACTAATGTGTTGCACACATCCATCGTAGGGTGGGGTTTATCCCCGACCTACCAGCATCGGACAAGAATCAAGGTAGCTACTCCGCAGCTGCGAGGGTGGGGATAAACCCCACCCCTACGGCGACAGAGTGCCGCAAGCGGCTTAGCATCAGTGATTTACGCAGAATATTACGACTTGTCAAACGTCAGAAATAAATGCAGAGATTCGGTCTTTCGACCGACCGGACGGCCACGAGGTCAGCCCCTGCAAGTGGGTAGGTGCAGTTTCTCGCAAAGCCGCTAAGACCGCAAAGATTCCGCGAAGGTTATTATCTTGGCGTGTCCTTTGCGGTCTTTGCGGCTTTGCGAGGGGATTCCTTTGGCCTTTAGGCCGTTTCTCTCGCCCTGCATTGGCCACGCTGTGGGCCATTATTCCGCACCCCAATGGCTGTTGGCGGCAGGACACCACCTATATATAATAATGTGTATGCACGAGAGCGGCATGGTCCTCGTACTGTCGTCGGCGGGAACCATCGGTGGGGGAATAATTGCCGAGCCATACTCCCCGTACAACTCCCGACGTTTATTTCGCCAAAGGAAAAACCGAAAATCATTGTCGAAATTTGAACATTTATTGTTCCCTATAATTTTCCTCTGACTCCTGCAATGCCGACTGCCACGGACTTCATGCCCTATTCCCGACATACTGATATGTTTCGCCATTATGGTTGAATTGTTTTACGACTGTGTGATTCAATGTAAGGATAATTCGCATTCTTGTCGACTGTGTGCGATAACACAACGGCAACATTTTATGCACTGTGCGGCAACAAAACTGCGATGAAAACGTGACCTACAGCATATTTTCCCCGTCAGAACCCAAACCATCCACTTGTGAATGGTTGTTAACGCGGTGTGCGTACACAATTGCTATTATTCAAGATTTAGATAAATTACAAAGTAAACAGAATATACCCCTTATAATAACGAAATATATACCTTTTCACCCCTCAGGCAACAAAATATACACCTACACGGAACATATAATACATATTACTGAAACATACAAACAGCTTTAGAGCATAAAATTATTATGCTGTAGAACGCAAAAAACTGCATTCTCTATTACACTTAACGCTCTAAACATTACACATATTACGGTATGAAATGTTAATAAACCTAATTGTGTGCGCACAACAAAAAAATAATCTCCGAAATGTTTGGAAGTAGTGATAATAGTAAATATCTTTGCAACAGAAAAAATAACTACGGACACCTAATAAACGTAACGGCTTATGAAACGCAATTTTCTTACCCTACTGCTCCTCGCGATTGCAATCATCGCAAATGCCGACAACCGCGCAATGACGTTGAAGAACCTTATTGGAGGTTCAAACATCAACGGCGACTACATTGACTTAAATGCTAACACAATGCTCGTCGACCAGTGTCATGGTGGCGAGATGCTCCTCTTATATCAGCAGCGTAACTCTGAGGCAATGCTCTACTCAAGTGTTGAGCAGGGCTTCCGTTGGAAGAAGGACAACCAGGGAGGTATCTTCCAGGTCACCCGCATGGGTCTGCTGAACTCCAACAATACCGACCGTAATGTAAAAGGTAACACCGGATTCTTCACCACACTGGACAACCTCATGGGCAACCACGTATGGACCCGAAACATCCTTCCGGTATACGTCGACGACTCAGCAAACGTTGTCCTCGGCTACCGCGCAAAGTGGAACAGTTTCAACGGTGACCTCGAATTCCATAATAAGAACGTCCTCTACGCTTACCGCCTCTCCGATGGTGAGGAACTCTGGAGCGACACCATCAGCCACTACACCCGTTGGGGATGGAACAAGGTTCAGTATCTTCCTGAGACCGGCAACTACCTCGTTTGGGCTGACCAGCTGATGCTCATCGACCCGCAGACAGGTGTCGTAAAGCGCATGAACGTCAATACCGGCCGCTACGGTGTTCCGGTGGGTCTGAGCAAGAAAGACCACAGCACCAACCACAACTCCGATGCCGACTACGCCTTCACTCCTTATGTCGACCGCGGCTACTGGACAGGTATCAAGTCGAATATCGCCTTCAAGGACAATCTCATCTACCTCGCTGACGGTGAGGACCTCTACTGCATGGATTACGACCTTAACGTGAAGTGGTTCACACAGCTGCCTAAGGACAAGACCTCAGCGATGCACATCAATATTGACGGTGACCGCATCACACTGCTCTCCACCGGTCTGGCTTATCTCGAGGGCTGCTCTTACGAAGTCGGCAAGCCGTTCGTAGCTCAGTACGACCTCGCCACTGGTCAGCAGTACTTCCTCAACTACCTGAAGATCGACGGTAAGATTCTCGATGCTTACCTCGGCAAGGACAAGGCTTTCTATATGACCAGTGCAGGTCTGAACGTCGTCAGCGACTTCCAGAACCAGCAGGTCAACCTCTACGGCAAGGATGTCATCGGTAAGTCGAACGAGCTCAGCCATCACGAGAAATACGCTGCCGACGGCGATAAGCTGATGAACTTCTACTGCAACGGCAACGAGGTGGTGCTCAACGGCAAGGACGGCGTTTCCCGCCTCTTCGACGGCAACACCGGAAAGGTTGTCAAGGAGGTTGCAGAGAACCAGCTCTACGACAAGGGCGAGAACGGTATCTACACCTGCATGAGCCGCAACAAGAAGGGTGAGATCGACGAGGAGAACCCGAGCAACCTTATTATCGCCAACGACGGTAATATCACCGCTCACTTCAACACTCAGTTCAACGGAGCTTTCTACAGCGACGGTATGCTGACGATAGTTATGAAAACGGGTATCTTTTCTACTCGGCTCTGATTGCGCAATCGATTAAGCACGAAAAATAAGAAAAATAGTAATCATCATAACCTCAATCTCAATTTCTTACCAGTAGCAGCTCCCCTTGTGAAAGTGGGAGCTGGCTATCTCTTAGGAGGTAGGGATTTTCATAGAAGCCCGCGGCGCTTCCCTTTCGGCTTGGGATAGATTCTACTCCCGCTGATAACCGTGGATGGGGTGGGCGAGGCTGATGATTAAAAATGATATACGTGGCGGTTAAGGCCTGATGGAAACGACAATCGGGTATCATGGCTCGGTGAAAACGATATACTTGGCGGTTATCGCCGATGGAAACGACATTCGGACGGTTGTCGCCCGATGGAAACGATATTCCAACGATTATCGCCGATGGAAACAGAAAGATAATATATGTGAATGATAAGTTTTGCATCCGAAGGTTATTGGCAACATTCATTTTCTTCATAACGGATACAATAAAATACTCTCTCCCAAGAGTATAAAGATGGGAGCTAACAGGTAAGAAAACGAAGGAGGGGTTCCGTGAGGAACTCCTTTTTCCATTTCTATAGGGGCGATAGGATGCTATAGGGATTTTTTAGGGGCGATAGGTTTCTATAGGGGCTATAGGAAGCAATAGGGATTTATAGGAAGCTATAGGAATTTATAGGAAGCTATAGGAATTTATAGGAAGAAATAGTAGCTGTAGAGGCTATGGAAGCTATAGGGGCTATATCGCCCCGGCCGCATCCTCCGCCCCCGCGTCCACCTATTCCTCTGGCTCGAAACCTTTTCTATTGTTTTGTGGTGTTTGGCATAATATTTGTACCTTTGCAGGCGGAAAAATCAAAAGAAAAGAAACAATGGACAATAAAGTGAAAGAAATCCCGGTACTGCTGCTCACCGGTTATCTTGGCAGTGGCAAGACAACGCTCGTCAACCGCATCCTGCGCAACGAGCGCGGCATACGTTTCGCCGTCATCGTCAACGACATCGGTGAGGTGAATATTGACGAGAGCCTTATCGCCGAGGACGGCATCGTCGGTCAGGGCGACGACAGCCTTGTGCCACTCTCCAACGGTTGCATCTGCTGTACGCTAAAGATGGACCTTGTCAAACAGCTCAGCGATATCGCCCAGGCGGGCAAATTCGATTATATCGTCATCGAGGCCAGCGGTATCTGTGAGCCGGCACCGATAGCGCAGACGATTTCGGCCTATGCCCAGCTCTATCCCGAGTTGGCGCGTACGGCCCGTGCCCGTCTCGACAATATCGTCACCGTCGTCGATGCCCTGCGCATGCGCGACGAGTTCAGTAAGGGTAACGCCCTGATGAAGGAGAATATCGGTGAGGACGACCTCGAGAGTCTTGTCATCCAGCAGGTGGAGTTCTGTAATACCATCCTCCTGAACAAAGCCTCGGAGGTTAGTGCCGACGACCTCGCCGAGGTAAAGGACATCCTGCGCCATCTGCAGCCCCAGGCCGAGATTATCGAGTGCAACTACGGTGATGTTGACCTCGACCGACTGCTGAACACGGGGAAATTCGATTTCGACAAGGTGGCCACCTCGGCAGCATGGATAGAGGCCATGGAGGGCGACGATGACGACCTCGAGAACGAGGAGTCGGGTGAGGCCCTGGAGTATGGCATCGAGACCTTCGTATGGAAGGAACGCCGTCCTCTCGACCTTGCGGCCTTCGACGAGTGGGTGTCAGAGAGTTGGCCCCAGTCGGTTATCCGCTGTAAGGGTATCTGCTATTTCGCCGACGAGAAGCAGACATGCTATGTCTTCGAGCAGGCCGGCCGTCAGATTGGTCTCCGCAACGCCGGTCAGTGGTATGCCACGATGCCGGAGGATGAGCTCCGCGACTTCCTCAGCAAGAACAAGGCTGTCGCCGCCGACTGGGACGATACCTACGGCGACCGCATGCAGAAGCTCGTCTTCATCGGCCGGAATATGGACCGCAAGGCCATCGTCGAGGGGCTGGAGAAGTGTGTGAGCGAGGAGTAGGAGCTCATAGGCGCGCATAGGCTTTTTAGGGAGGAATAGGCCTTCATAGGCGTTCATAGGCTTTTCAGGGAGGGGGCTATAGCTTCTATAGTTTCTATAGCTACTATAGCTTCTATAGCCACTATAGTAGCTATAGCTCCTTTCCCTCCTATACCAGTCTATTAAGGCCTATGAGAGCCTATGCTCCTTATAAAAATTTTGGCTTCGGCCAAAAGAAAAGTGTATGGCTCTTTCATTTAAGCTCTTTGGAGACTCGGTATAGCAATTGCACCCCCTTTCTTCAGATGAGTTCTACCTGTAGTAAAATTCTGATAACCAATAAGCCAAGCGCAGCATAACCAGGGGAAATGCAGGTTAGGACCTTTTATATCTCCCTTAGATTATAGGTTGCTTAGGTGAATTTTATCGGTGCGGAGATTAATCAATAGCAGAGTGCTTTCTCTACCATGCTTACAGCCCGGAAAGGACAACGCAACAATAAACCAATGATGAAATATCTTTACACCATTTTCAAACATATCATTTGGGCTTCCCAAACGGTCCGTTTCAGCGTGCGAAATGGACCGTTTCGCGTTCTAAAACGGTCCGTTTTAGAACGCAAAAAGGCATGTGTTAGTAATACGTTGATAATCAATGCTGGACAGAGATGATACAATGGGTGAAATAATATGAATTATCTGAACAACTTGTAGCCGGTATCCAATTGTTGCTCCATGAGCCTACTAAATAATACTGACTAACGAAAAGAACTATAGCATCTACACCATGACATGTAATGAGCATCAGTCGGAGGCAATACGTTGGGCGGCGAAGTGATATAATGTGCTGCACCTATCCGCTTGCAGGGGCGGCCTTTATGGCCGTCCGGTCGGTCGTCAGGCCGAATATCTGTCGCGTTAGTCTGTTTTGAAGGTTTTCCTTTGTGTCAGCGCCAAGATCCGACGGAGGAGGAGCTGCCATTTGGGCGGTGAGGGCGGTGAGAGGCCCAGCCTCTCACAAGCCATCAAAGCCCAAATGGCAAAGGGCGAAAGCCCTTGGCGCTGACAACAGGGTTTTTATGGTTTTGGTCTTAATTTATGATTGTCTATTCAACCGTTCTTCGTTCAAGGAGGGTCACACTACCAATGCGTAGATGCGCACTCCGTGCTATTGTGCGTCTTCGAGGCACTGAGCGTATAGCTGTCAGCATCCTTCTTTTAAATGAAAGAGCCGTAAGAAAAGTGTTAAAAAACTTGCATTTGCCTTTAAAATTTATTACCTTTGCACTACAATACGGCAATCGGTGCTGAAAGCGACTGCCGTGGAAACAATCTAAGACAGATCGAACTAATATCTATTATGCGACAAAAACTCATTCTCTACGGCATGGCCCTCACCGCCGTAACCCCGGCATTCGCCCAGAAGGCAACACAGGGCAAGGCGACCCCCGACCATCCGAATATCATCTTCATCCTCGCCGACGACCTCGGCTACGAGGACCTCCACTGCTACGGCAACAAATATATCCAGACCCCGAATATCGACCGCCTTGCCGCCACCGGCCTGCGGTTCACCGAGAGCTATGCCGGCAGCGGCATCTCGTCGCCGTCGCGCTGTTCGCTGATGACGGGCAAGAACACGGGAAAGACGCGCATCCGCGACAACCAGTGTCCCGTCGGCGGACTGCGGGGAGTGAAGATCAACCTCCGCGGCGACACCACCTATAACCACCGGGCGAACCTGTTGCCACAGGATACGACCATCGCCACGGTGCTCAGTGCCGGCGGCTACCGCACCTGTCTCGTGAACAAATGGCATCTCGACGGCTACGACCCGACGGCGGCACCGAACCACCGCGGTTTCGACGAGTTCTACGGATGGACGATATCGACGACACGCAGCAATGGCGACTACTTCTACTATCCCAACTACCGGTTCCACGGCGACAGTCTCATCACCATCAGTGCCAACGAGCACGATGCCCATGTGCGACATAATACAGAGATTTCGACCGACGACGCCATCGCGTTCATCACCATGGAAAAGGATCATCCTTTCTTCCTCTACCTCGCCTACGACGCGCCTCACGAACCGTACCATATCGACGACACGTCGTGGTATGACGACGAGAACTGGGACGCGAACACGAAACGCTATGCGGCCCTCGTCACCCACATGGACTATAATATAGGTAGACTGCTCGGAGCCGTCCATGCTCTCGGACTCGCCGACAATACCCTGATAATCTTCGCCAGCGACAACGGTGCCGCCGTGATGTCGCCGAGGGCCACCCTCCACTGCGGCGGAAACCTGCGCGGAACGAAGGGACAGCTCTACGAGGGCGGTATCAAGGTGCCGCTGATTGTCAACCAGCCGGGAAAGGTGCCCGTGGGTACCGTCGACAACATCGTCTACTTCCCCGATTTCATGCCTACCCTCGCGGCCCTCACCGGCAGTGAGCGTTTCCTGCCCCACGGCATCGACGGAATGAATATCCTCCCGCTCTTCTACGGTCGTCAGGTCGACACCGACCACCGCATGCTCTACTGGGAGTTCACGGGAAAGCAGAGGGCCGCGCGCCAGGGCGACTGGAAGTGTGTGACCGTTAAGCCGAACCGCCCCCTCGAACTGTATAATATCAAGGAGGATCCTAACGAGACGACGAATCTCGCCGACAAATACCCCGAGATGGTTAAGAAGTTCGATAAGGCCATGCGCAAGGCACATTTCCCCTCGGAGAACTGGCCCCTGCCGGGAGAGAAATACTATCCCAAGAAGAAATAGGAGCGATAGGCCGGCATAGACCGGCATAGGGGGCATGGGCTTCGATAGGAGGCTGAGCCTATAGCTGCTATAGCCTCTATAGTTTCTATAGCTTCTATAGCCCTTAAAAAGAAATTATCCAATGCAAGAGAGAACGATATCGCCCTTCGTGCGACCATTTTATATTATGGCAAAGCCGGCGGGAGCGGCCTGCAACCTCGCCTGCCGCTACTGCTACTATCTCGAGAAGTCGCGGCTCTATGCCGACGACAGCCGCCACATGATGAGCGACGAGATGCTGGAGCGGTTCACAAAGGAATATATCGAGGCACAGGCGACGAGCGATATCCTCTTCACATGGCACGGTGGCGAGACCCTTCTGCGGCCGATAGCGTTCTACGAGAAAGCCATCGCCCTGCAACGGCGCTACGGCCGCGGCAGGAATATCGACAATGCCATCCAGACCAACGGCACACTCATCGACGAACGGTGGGCGCAGTTCTTCGCCGTCAATGGATGGCTCGTCGGCGTGTCCATCGACGGTCCGGAGGCGTTTCATGACGAATACCGGCGGTCGCGGCAGGGCGAGGGGTCGTTTGCGAGGGTTATGCAAGGCATAGAGATCCTCAACCGGTATGGTGTGCAGTGGAACGCTATGGCCGTCGTCAACAACGACAACGGCAGCCGGCCTTTGGAGTTTTACCGTTTTTTCAAGTCAATAGGCTGTCACTACCTTCAGTTCACGCCCGTTGTGGAGCGTGCTCTCAGTCATGCCGACGGGCGCAGTCTCGCCGCCCCCGACGAGGAGAGCATGGCAGTGACGGCGTTCTCGGTGGGTGCCGATCAGTGGGGCGATTTCCTCTGTGCTGTCTTCGACGAGTGGGTGAGGACGGATGTCGGCGACTATTTCGTCCAGCTCTTCGATGCTACCTTAGCCAACTGGGTGGGGGTGGCACCTGGCATCTGCTCTATGGCACCGACATGCGGGCAAGTGGGAGTGATGGAATATAATGGTGATGTGTACAGTTGCGACCATTTCGTGTTTCCCGAATACCGGTTGGGCAATATCCGCGACGAGTCGCTCTACGCGCTGATGCACGGTGATCGCCAGCGCGCCTTTGGTGCCGCGAAGCGCGAGTCCCTGCCACGGCAGTGCCGGGAGTGTGAGTATCTCTTTGCATGTAATGGTGAGTGTCCTAAGAACCGGTTCTGCATCACCGCCGACGGCGATAGTGGTCTTAACTATCTCTGTCGCGGTTACAAGAAGTTCTTCCACCATGTGGCCCCGTATATGGATTTTATGGCCAACGAGTTGCGCCACGACCGCGCCCCGGCGAATGTCATGGAGGCAATACGGCGGGGGTGGATAGACACGGAAGATAATGTGTGAGGGGTTATTCATTGTTTCCGCGCGAACGGCAGTGAGGGGTTATCCATTGCCTTCCGCGCGGACAACATTATATATAATGGCTTATCCTCTGACCATTGTGAGCATCATCTTAAAACGCTTGGGGGCGTTGACGGAATGGGGATGGCCGGCGGGAATGATGATAGCCTCACCCGCCTTAGGATGATGGGCTTTGCCGTCGATGACAATCTCCGGCTCACCGTCGATGACGCTGACGACAGCATCGAAAGGTGCCGAATGTTCCGACAGCTTCTGTCCCTCGTCGAACGAGAAGAGTGTCACGCTGCCATTGGCGGTATGGATAAACTCCTTCGAGATGACGCCGCCGTCGGCATAGTCGATAACTTCATTTGGGTTGAACACCTGTGCTTTTAATATCTTTGTCATAGTCGTAAGGTTTTAAAGTTCTACTTATAGTTGCCTGCTAATGAGCCTGTTACAACTCACCCTTGATGCCGTCGATCCATTCGTCGACGCGGTTCTCGGTCTTACCCTCGCTCTCTGAGCTGTCGATGGCCAGACCGACGAATTTTCCGTCGACCACCGACTCCGAATCGTCGTAGGTGTAGGTGTCAGTGTCGACCTGCCCTATGAGGCGTGCACCGCTGTCCTTCACGGCCTCATAGATCGATGACATACCGCCGCAGAACGTATCGCTGTAGCCCTCGGCATCGCCGACACCGAAGAGGGCGATAGTCTTGCCGCTGAGGTCGGCACCTTTGAGCATCTCCACATCGTCGTACCAGTCGTCCTGCAACTCACCGGCACCCCAGGTGGAAGTACCGAGGATGAGGTTGTCGTAGTCGGCGAGCATGTCGGCATCGACATCCGAGATATTCTTTACGTCGCTGACACCTAACTTCTGAGCTATCTGCTCGGCAACCTCCTGGCATGTGCCGGTGGTGGAACCGTAAACTACAATTGTCTTTTTCATTGTCTTATCGTTTTTTGTTTGTTATTATTTTCTTCAATAATACTACGGCAAAAGGCGTGCCGATGGTCGGGAAAGACACAATTGTGGCCGGTGGGGTCCGTTTTTCGGTCGGAGGTGTCGGGGAATGGATATAAAATGTGTACCTTTGCATGAAACAAGTCATACGGAATGGAAAAGAAAATTACCGAAGCCCTTATGCGCTGTCAGCTCTTCGAGGGTCTGAGTGCTGAGGATATAGATTTTGCTACTGCCGCGGTTAAGCACCGTCTGGTACGTTTCGACAAGGATGATGTCTATGCCCTTGCCGGTACCCCCTGCCGCTATGCCGACATCGTCGTCGAGGGCGAGATGACGGCGCGGATGGTCGGTCCGTCGGGGAAATTCGTGCAGATGGCCACCATCGAGGTAGGAACGTTGGTGGCCCCGGCGTATATCTTCGCCAAGGACAACCGCCTGCCGGTGAGTGTGGAGACGACGCAGCCGACGGTGGTGTTCAGGATGATGCCTGCCGGACTGTACCAGCTGATGAAGGGCGACGACAGGGTGGGCATGAACTTCATCCGCCAGCTGTCGTCGACGAGTGAGTTTCTGGCCCGGAAGACGCAGATGCTCACCCTGAGCACCGTACGCGAGAAGGTGGCGGCATTCCTCCTCGACGAGGCCGCCCGCCATGACGGTAAGACGTTCACGCTGACGATGTCGCGCCAGGAGATTGCCGATACCTTCGCCATCCAGAAGTTCTCGCTCCAGCGCGTCATCCGCGAGTTCACCGATGATGGTCTCATCGCCACCAACGGCAAGACCATCACCATCGTCGACAGCGAGGGACTGAGGAAGATAAAAGGGTAGGAGAGAAGAAAGGTGAAAACCGCTGATGCTAAGGCCCTTGCACCACTCTGCCAGTAGTGGTGGGGTTTATCACCATCCTCGCAGCTGCGGGGCGTTTACCTTGATTCTTGTCCGTCGCTGGTAGGACGGGGATAAACCCCGCCCCTACGGCGGATGCGTGCAACACATTAGTTATCAATAGATTACAAACATGGTCCCTTTGCAGGGACTGCACACGGGAAATATCCTGTGTGCCGATAAACCCCGCCCCCACGGCTACTTTTGGAGTCAGCGATGCAGCGTATTCGACTGTTGCCGATGGCGGTGTGAGGGTTATGCCGAGGCGCGATGGCAGTTCGATGGTATAGCGGTATTTGGCACTGTTCCAGTTGAAAGAGGACATATCGGTGCCTGCCTCGATATAGAAACGGACATTATATGTGTTCGTTTCGGGATTGAAAACCACGTTAGTGCCCTTTGTGGAGTCGTCGTTATAGGCCACGTGGTTATTATCGTCGGTATCGCCGCCCTGGCCCGGGAGGTTGCTGTCCTCACCGAAGTTCAGTTTGAGTGATGTTGCCGGGCCGGAGGTGTTGGTGTCGCGGAGGAAGCGGAACTGCTTGCCCTTGTTCAGGGTGACGGTGCCCTTATAGCACTGCTCCTCATCATCGTAGACGAGTTCAACGGCATCGGCGGGATCCCATGATGTGTAGGTGTCGGTGGAACTGTTGTTGAGTGCGGAGCCAATCATGAAGATTCGCAGAGGCGTCTGGTCGTTGCCTGCAAGCTGATAGTCGGTGCGGTCGAGATTATATTCTATTGGATAGATGCCGTCGTAAGGATTCTTGAGGTTTGGAGCGTCACCGGCGTCACCGGCGATGGCTACGTTCTTGGTGTATTCATCAGTAGTGTAAATGCGTCCTAACCAGTAGTTACCGGTGATGAACTTGAATTCCTCGTCCTTCACCATCGGCACAGTACCGAAGAAGTTCTTGTTATAAGATTCAGCATTCTTATCGGCGCTCTTGATACAATAGAGAAAGCCCTCCGTAGTCCAATTACTGGTAGAACTTGCCTTATAAGACACAAGGCGGTTTGGATCACTCTCATAATACCAAGATGTGGGTTTCCCATTAGCGTCCACCTTGACAACGAGGTCATACATACCACCATTGTTCTGAATGGTCCACTGAGTGTTGTTTCCAAAGTTCTTATCTGTAGATGCGTTGCCGTCGGTAGAGGTAAGGGTGTAGTTGCTTGACGGACAGAGAGTTGATACATTTCCGTCAGCGTCGATATAAGCGAGTTTGAAAGTATAGTCGTTCCAAGAAGGGGTGATGTCAGCCTTGGTACGGTTCTGCTCGTACTTCTCTACGCTGAACTTCATGCTTCCGGCGTAGAGGGCAAAGTGATACTCGCTGTCGTTCTTGCGTATGAACTTATAAGTAAGGTGCTTGGCGGGGTCGGTGGCTCCGAACTTATCTCCTAAGGAACTTATCTCCTAAGAGATATATGCCCGGCTGGTTAGCCGAGGTGGACGTGCCCCCCGAGCTTGTAATCTTCAGTTTGCTGTCGTTGATGTCGGTAGCGTTGGCCGTAAGCGTGAAGGTGTAGGTTGTCGACGTTGAGGTCGACAGACCGCTGACGGTGTAGTTGGCGGTTTTCTCGTTGTTCGACGATGAGGCAGTTACAGCATCGCCGTTGACGATTACGGTCGTGGGTGAGCTGTTCTTGAGAAACCACGAGCTGGATGAGCCGACGGCCTTGATGAGGAATTCCGTTGAGACACTGTTTATCTGCGCTCCCGTGAGCGAGAGCGTGGCCGTCGTACCACTTACATTGAACTTGTAGGTGTCGCCGGTGGTCCAATTGTTGAAGGCGCCGACGAGATAATAGTCGGTGGCTCTCAGGGCCGGTGTAACCATCATCAGTGCAAGGATCATGCAAACGATGCGCAGTCGCACATGGATGGAAAAGATATTTGGTTGCATAATATCGTTTTACCATGGAAGAAGGCATCCGATGACTTTCCGGCTACAAATAATAATAGTTTACAAAAAATGTAGCCGAATTGTAGCCGTTATAACATTCGTTAAGAATTGAGGACTGATTTTCTGTTGAATAAATTAAAATCGTCAGAAAAGCAAAAATCCTGTAACTTGTTGAAAGTCACAGGATTTGTATTGTTTTGCTGTTATGCCTTAATTTTACGTTTTTAAGACAAATTAATAAAGCGGAGAGAGAGGCTCCCGAACTTAATCTTGTAAGTTACTAATGTTCAATCAGTTAGAGACGTCACAATTTGTCCTGTACCGTATATGTACCGAGTTCAGACCATCTGCTGACCCTCTAATGACCCTCTGTCGGGTCTGAAAGAACGCTTATTTCTGGGTTCAAAGTTACAAAAATATGTTCGAACCACCAAATTTTTGAGCCACAATCAGTTAGATTTATTTTCGGTACAGGAAAGGTGCAGGGTGCGCGGTACTATATATATAGGTACCGTGCACCCTGCACCTTGGCATGTGATGTTATAGATAACCGATGATATTACAGGTTGTGAAAAATAAAATATTAAGTAAAGTTAAATGCTGTACGTGTGCCCGTATTGTTCACAAGTATTTCCTAAATTTGCACCAGAAATTATATGAAACGTAGAACATGGCATTAAACCAAACAAACAAACTTGTGTGGATTGTTCAAACCATCTACAATGCTGGCAAGATTACCTTTGGAGATCTCAACCGCAAATGGATGGATAATGAGAATCTAAGCGGCGGTGAGGAGTTGCTCAAACGCACCTTCCATAAGTGGCGTTACAACATCCTTGACACATTCGGACTAAATATCGAATGTGAGAAAGGGGGACTATACCGCTACTACATTGCCAATGCCAACGAAATCCGCAATGATAGCATCGAGAACTGGCTACTGAGCACTTATTCTGTCAGCAATTCCCTGATGGGCAGCAAGTCGATCAAAGATAGAATTATCCTTGAGGACGTTCCGTCCGGACGGGAATACCTTGATCCCATCATTGATGCGATGAAGAAAAACAGGCTGATTCATATCACATACTATAACTATTGGCGGGGTGATTCGCGCGAGCATTATGTCATGCCGCTCTGCGTGAAGCTCTTCCACCAGAGGTGGTATGTTGTAGGAAAGTCATGGGCTACAGGATATACCAACGTTTACTGCCTCGACCGTATTGAAGACTTTAGAATGTCATCACATACTTTTGAGTATCCCAAGGACTTTGATCCACAGGAATACTTTGATGGATGCTATGGTGTCATAGCGGATGATGGCACCGAGACAGAGCATGTCGTACTGAAGGTTTCTACAGGACAGGCCAACTATCTTCGTGACCTGCCAATGTATGACAATCAGAAAGAAGAACGGCATGATGAATACAGCATATTCTCGCTTGACATCAGGCCAACTTTCGACTTTCAGCAAGAGCTATTGCGGAATGGTGAAGATATGGAAGTTCTGGAGCCAAAGTGGCTTCGCATGGAGGTAGCAGGAAAAGTAAAGAGAATGTGGAATAAATATAAGGAAGACAAAGAATGAAGGATTTCGCTGCGATAGACTTTGAGACAGCCAACAATGAACGAACCAGCGTATGCAGTGTTGGCATCGTCATATACAGGGACGGTAAGAAGGTGGATGACTTCTATTCACTTATCAAACCCGAACCGGAATACTATAACTACTGGTGTACTCAGGTCCATGGATTGACATTGGAAGACACTATGAATGCTCCCGTCTTCCCAGATGTATGGAAACAGATAGAACCAAAGCTACACCTTTCTGTAGAAGACCAGAAAAAGTTGGGCACAGAATATCTGCCTCTTGTTGCCCATAACAAAGCTTTTGACGAAACATGTCTGAAGGCAGCCTTTCGAGTGTATGGCATGGATTATCCCGACTATCCATTCTACTGCACACTCCTTCGTTCTCGTCAGGTATGGCCTGATGGTCATCACAATCTCGACATTATAGCTGAGAAGTGTGGTTTTGACCTCAAGAATCACCATAATGCGCTGGCGGATGCAGAAGCTTGCGCGGCGATAGCATTGAAGATATTATAGCATACGACTTGAATTGTCTTATAAAAGCATTATTGATATGGAAGACATTAACAATACAATAAATTTAAAGCAGTATCTTGGAATGATTCATGATGATGGATGCTTCATCATCCCGTCATACCAGCGAGGGTATGTGTGGGGGCAGGAAAAGGACGGCCAAAGGGTAAATTCTGTTGACAACATTCTTAATACGCTCATTAACGGATATAATGACAAGAGACAGGTATTTCTCCAAGGTATTACTGTCTGCGAGAAGGAACATGACGTGATTCTTGTAGACGGACAGCAGAGAACAACTTTCTTTTATCTTCTACTTAAAAGTCTGGATTATCCAGGTTATATCAAGATAAAATACGCCATAAGGAAGAAGTCAGATGAATTTCTTGGCAGCCTGAATATCTCTGAGATTTGTTCTTCCCCATTGAATGAGGATGAACCTTTTCAGGATGTCTATTTTCTCAAGAAAAGTATCATTGCCATACATAAGAGACTTGAGAACATTGAAAACAAAAAAGCCTTTCTTAATTATCTGCTTAATGATGTTATGTTCCTGTATATTCCTATACCGGAATCAAAGGCAACCATTATTTTCACGATGATGAATGGCAACAAGGCGTTGATGAAGGATGAAGAACTCATTAAGTCAGACCTTCTCAGAAGTGCATCCCTAACGACCGACAGCATACTAATCTCAGAAGCAGAGAATACGTTTGTCAGGAACCGTCTTGCACGTGAATGGGATTCATGGCTGCACTGGTGGAATGACAGAAGCAGACAAGAGTATTATCATGTTACTGCACAATTAGGATGGTTGCTGCCATTATATGAAAATTCTGAAAAGGTATCCTATGAAGTGTTCCGTAAACATAATCTGGAGAAGGCTACCGTAAGATCAGCAAAGCTAGCCTTCAAGAAGATGCGCTTGCTCCAGAAAGCTATTGAAGACGCTTATGAAGATGCTGTCAGCTACAACTATATAGGAGCGATACTTTACTACCGTAATGACAACGCCACACGTTTCAGTTTCCTTAGATGGTATTTCAATATGGCACAGAATCCAAAATTGAACAAGGACGAAGTACGACTTAAACTCAGACAATATTATGACTGGGCAATGATCGGTGTCAATCATGAGGATATAGTAAATGACGACTATGATGCTTATGATCAGGCCTATTCCTCTTTCGAGGACTCATTGAGTGACCCTCTGTTGTACAGAAACGGCTATGAGACTGCAGCCAGATGGCTCCTTAGAAGAAACATAAACGAGGATTGCCTGCAAGAGGGAGGAAAGGGCCGAAAGTTTGATTTCGAAATATGGCGTCAGCGCTCGCTGGAACATATTTTCTCTAAGTCTACGGTAGCTCATCACTGCGAGAACTGTGATCTTGACTGGAACGACAAAGAATTGAAGGATACATCCGGCATAAAGCTGTGGCGAGAGAATATCAGGTTCACGGAAGTCGTAAATGGTCATGCAACGACCTATGCTGCTACGGAACACTCCATCGGTAACCTTGTCCTCTTGTATAAAGATGACAACAGTAGCTTTAGCGCTGATGATTTTGAAAGCAAGAAACATATATTCTTCACCAAGGTGGGTGATTCAATGTTCAAGAGCCGCCATCTTATTCACACTATCAGTATATTCGCGCATTCAAAATGGGATGGCGAGTCTATAGCCAGACATCAAAGGGAAGAACTTGATGTCTTGAAGAAAGAATACTGTCAATACGAAAGGAGCAACAGCAATGAGTAAATTGAAAAGTGGCAAAAGCTATTCCCTGAGAGAACTTTTCTCAGGTGACAATGATAAAGTCGTCATACCTGATTTGCAGAGAGACTACTGTTGGGGTAATCCTGAATACAATTTGGTAGCGCCATTCATGGACACACTGATAAATATGGACAAATCGCAGGATTTGACCATGGGACTCCTATATGGCTACTATGATCTTTTAATGCCTGACCATATGCAGCTTTGTGACGGCCAGCAACGTATAACGACACTGTTCTTGATCATCGGAATCCTGAACAGACATCTGAATAACCGCTACGGCAAACTTCTTATGTCCGACTTCGAGTTGAATGATGATGACTGCGAACCCTATCTGCAATATTCCATACGCGAAAGCTCATTATATTTCATCAGCGACTTGGTATACCACTATTTCCTTCAGAAAGATGAAGATGACAAGCGCCTGAGAAGAACCGCTGATATAACTGGGAGCTACTGGTTCATGAACTCTTATGAAGTTGACCCTACCGTTCGGAATATCCTCTCCGCTATGGATACGATTGAAGAAAAACTAATCGGATTGGATACTGAGTCAATGATAAAACTCGGAGATTTTATCACTGGCATTCACTCAGAATCACCCAAGATCATGTTCTTGTATTATGACATGGTCAACAGGCAGAATGGCGAGGAGACTTTCGTTGTCATCAATACTACAGGCGAGCCCTTGTCAGCAAGTCAGAATCTGAAGCCATTGATGATAAATCAGTATAAAGATAGTGTCCCTGACATAGAAGACAAATGGGAAGAGATGGAGACATGGTTCTGGCGCAACAGAGCGCGTGGGACCAAAGTCCAGCATACGTCAGATGAAGGCATGGGAGAGTTCCTCCGTTGCGTGAGACTTTTGGAATCCAAGACGGATGATGAATATCTCTTGGCTGTTGACAGTACAGATAAATTTCCGTATAAGGAAATATCATTTGGCAGAGTCTATGAGTGGTTCAAGTACTATAGTCGCGTTTATACTATTGATTACACTGAACGGCATGATGGCAGTATAGCCTACTATCATAATAATCAGTCTCATTACACTGCAGAGCAACTCTATGCATTGCTTCCCACTCTGAGCTATTGTGACAAGTTCAGTGGAGAAGTAGATGATGTTGCCATAAAGCGCATCTACCATATGTTCCACACTGTAACCAGCTATCAGAATGTAGGTAATGACAGAAAGAACAAGATCATACCTGTGCGTAGAGCTATTGAACTGGTCGATAGCATGTCAGACAAAGACATTCTGTGTCTGATAGATGCCAAGAATCTCAATGATCAGGAGAAAGCCAAGCTGCTGATGATAAGCAGTAACATTATCGACCGTGATGATGTAGAGCTCCTCATTGCAGAAGCTGAGACAAGCAATATCTTCAGAGGGAGAATAAAATGTCTGATCGAATGGAGTGATATGTCCGCAGAAAGGTTCAAATTCTATCTTGACAAGATAAATCAACTTTGGAATGGCAATTGCGACAATAATATTGATTCCTTGAGACGTGCATTGCTAAGTCTTCACTGGAATGAATATCCTATTGCTGTGCCCGGCAAATCACATTTCACTCTTGGCTGGGAATGGGGAGACTGGTATCGGTTCTTTACACATAATTCAGAGAAAATTAAACGATTTCTGGATTCCGATATGTCTGTTGATGAATATATTGAGCAGTTTGATGATAGAGCCAATCCATATTACTTTATCATTAAAGATCCAAAATATATTGCTTGTAGTCAGAGAAAGAATCTGTATATACACAAGGACATCATCCTTCTCATGCAGAAAGAGAGGACGCAAGCCTATTACTATATTTTCTGGCACGGTCAAGTGTATCCGAAAGATCTGCTTGGCGGTGGCTGGGGAGCCCCATGGCAATATGCAGATAGTTTATTGTACTGTGACAACATACGGTATGATCTAACGATAGATTATCTCTATGATCCCAAAACACAGAATTATGAGATATTGTTGTGGCGTGGCAAGCATAAAGACCGACAAATATTTGAAAATCTCGAAAAGGTGACAGAGATTGGGCTATCGCCAGTAGAGAAGGGCTTGGAGGGTTATTCGATAGGATATATCCATGATGCTTCCGAAGCAAAAAAGAAATTGATAGAGGTTGCAAACTGGATTAATGAAAGAGCAGAATGATAAAAGTGACAAAATTTCGAAAATAAATATCAAGGTGTAACCCGAATATGCCCACATTATTCGTTGTCGTGGCCTCCTGGCGCACCTGCGTGACGGTGCCCTCGAAGGTGTCGTCGGGATAGGCATCGACGGTGAAGGTGACGCGGTTGCCCTCCTTGACGTTGCCGATAATTGTGCTATCGGCCTGCCGAAAATCGTATTCTTCGTGTTGTTCGTGCATGAAACCAATGTCTTCTATGCCGCACGAACGTCACGAAATCCGGGTCTACTTTTTACATTTGCTGATACAATCATCAGGGTCGCTGCTCCTGTGCTCCACAAATACGACATAAGAGTTAAAATATAGTTCATGAAACAAATTTCGACAGGTTGGAACGATATTTCGACACCGTTCCCTCTACCTTTATATATCTTTGCAACGTCGAAAAGACATTGGCACTCAATCTTATGAACTGGAATTTATAACAATTCTTATCAAGTATAACTAAAAACTCAGCAAGAAGATGAAACATCTGAGATTTCTCTTGCTCGCGATCATGGCAACCATGATTTCAGCAGCAGCGCTGGCACAGGACATCACTGTCAGCGGTACCGTCACCGACGTTTCGGGCGAACCGATTATCGGAGCCTCCGTCGTACAGAAAGGTACATCCAACGGTTCCGTCACTGACCTCGACGGACAGTTCTCGTTCACGGCCCCACAAGGCTCCACCATTGTCGTCTCTTATGTCGGCTATGCCACACAAGAGGTGAAGGCTGCCTCCGGCATGAAGATTCAGCTCAAGGAGGACGCCAAGGAGCTCAACGAGGTTGTCGTCACCGGTTACACCACCCAGCGCAAGGCCGACCTCACCGGTTCGGTGGCTGTGGTCAACACCAAGGACCTCAAGACGACGGCCGACACCGACCCCATGCGTGCCCTCCAGGGTCACGTGCCGGGAATGACCATTACCACCGACGGTTCGCCACAGGGTACGGGAACGGTTCGCATCCGTGGCATCGGCTCCATCAACTCGTCGCAGGACCCGCTGTTCATCATCGATGGAGTACCGACGACGATGGCACTCAACTCGCTGAATACCAACGATATTGAGAGCATGCAGGTGCTCAAGGACGCTGCCTCGGCATCAATCTACGGTAGCCGTGCGTCGAACGGCGTTATCATCATCACCACAAAGAAAGGAAAGAAAGGCAACAAGATCGCCATCGACTTCTCGTCGAATCTCACCGCTCAGTTCTATACCTCGCAGTCGAAGATGAAACTCTGCAACACTGAGCAGTATATCACCGCCATGGCCCAGGCCGCCCTCAACGACGGTAAGGACCCCGTGGCCTACGCCCAGAACTACGGTATCGACCTCAACGCAGCCTCGGGCACACCCATCAAGGTGTGGAACCCGGCTACCAACGATTACGTAACCTACACGGCCAACGGCCTTTACAACGGATTCATCAACCAGAAGCAGACGATGCCCTTCTCCGATACCGACTGGGTGGATGCCATCTCGCGCACCGGATTCTCACAGGGCTACGACCTCTCGCTGTCGCATGCCAACGACAAGCACAGCGCAATGTTCTCCGTGGGATACAAGGACAACAACGGTATCCTTAAATACACCGACTTCAAGAATCTCTCGGCACGTCTGAATACTTCGTGGAATCTGAATAAAATTGTCACCGTCGGCGAGAATCTCACCCTCACCTACTCGTCGCAGGTCGACTGCCATCCTATGGAGGACGCACTGAAGATGCCGCCGGTAGTACCTGTCTACGAGAAGGACGGAAAGACCTTTGCCGGTCCTGTAGGATCAATGTCGGACCGCGAGAATCCCGCCCGCGAGCAGTATGACAACCGCGACAACCACCTCGACTACTGGCGTGTCTTCGGCAATGCATACGTAGAACTCAAGCCCATCAAGGGTCTCACCCTGAAGTCGAATTTCGGTATCGACTACAAGACATCGTTCATCAACGCCCTGACCCACACATACGAGTCGGACGTGGTGAAGAACTCCATCGCCAAGACTACCCTGACGAACAACAACGAGACAAACTGGGTATGGTCGAACACGGCCAACTACAATTTCACCCTCGGCGAGCAGCACCACTTCAATATCCTCCTCGGTAGTGAGCTCTCAAAGCAGAGCGTCATCGACTTCTCGGCTTACTCCGAAGGCTATGCCTTAGAGGATGTCGACTACATGTGGCCTAACGCCGCCACAGGCACCATGAGCAACAGCGGCGCGAAGTTCGGCTACCGCCTGGCATCATTCTTCGGCAAGGCCGACTACAACTGGCGCGACCTTCTGTTGGCATCGTTCACCGTACGCCGCGACGGCTCATCACGCTTCGGACGCAAGAACCGCTGGGGTACCTTCCCGGCAGCATCACTCGGATTCCGCTTCTCGCAGCTCCTGCCGCAGGCCAAATGGCTCAGCGACGCCAAGCTCCGCCTCTCATGGGGTAAGACCGGTAACCAGGCCATCGACAACAACGCGCAGTTCGGACTCTATGTCGTCGACTACGGACTCGACCGTGTCACTTCTACAGCCTACGACCTCACACTCGCCGGCTCGGGAACATTCCCATCGGGCTACCGCGCCACACAGCTCGCCAACGACCACCTGAAGTGGGAGGCAGCAACACAGTATGACATCGGTCTCGACTTCATGCTCCTCCGCAGCAGCATCTACGGCACCATCGACTGGTACATAAAGAATGTCAAGGACATGCTCATCAGCCCCGCATACCTCGGTGCCACCGGTGAGGGCGGCAACAGCTGGCAGAACGGACCGTCGCTGCGCAACACCGGTATGGAGTTCAGCCTCGGCTACCGCACAACCCTCGACAACGGTCTCGGCATCGATGTCAGCGGCAACCTCGACTTCTTCCGCAACAAGGTCACCTACCTGCCATCGTCGACGAAGGGCGCTTATGCCCACACGTCAAAGCAGGACCTCGTAGAGAGCGGCAAGAGCTACGGCTCAATAGTAGGATATGTCTGCGACGGACTCTTCCAGACACAGGAGGAAGTCGATGCCTCAGGACAGGCCAACGCACGTGTCGGCGGACTCAAATACCGCGATCTCGACGGCGACCACAAGATTACAAGCGACGACCAGACGTGGATTTACGACCCGGTGCCGGCATTCTCCTATGGCATCAACGTGGCACTGAACTACAAATCATTCGACTTCACAATGTTCTGGCAGGGAGTTGCCGACCAGGATGTATACAACAATCAGAAGTTCCAGACCGACTTCTACGCCATCACCGACCCGGGCTCCAACAAGGGCAGTCGTCTGCTCGGCGCTTGGAACACCAACAATACCGGCTCGACGATACCACGGCTGAGCACCGAGAACCGCGCCGATGAGGGACGCGCATCGTCATACTTCGTCGAGAACGGCTCATATCTCAAGCTACGCACACTGCAGCTCGGCTACAGCCTGCCGCTGAACCTCATATCGAAGATACGGCTCAGCAAGGTGCGCTTCTACGTCTCCGGACAGAATCTGCTGACAATCAAGAGCAGCAGCCTCACCTGCCAGGACCCGGAGAACCCGAACTGGAACTATCCTATACCTACATCACTCTCTTTCGGCCTTCAGGTGGGCTTCTAACGAGACTATACCATAATATATAAACGCTACAACGATGAAAAAAATATATATTCTTGCCCTGTCAGCCATGATGGCAATGGGCTTCACAAGCTGTAACGACTTCCTCGACTATAAGCCCACGGCTGTCGTCGACGAGGACAAGGCGTTCAGCGATCCGGAGAAAATGGTCAACAGCGCCTACGCCATGCTCGGCGACTGCTGGTACAGTTATCCGTTCAACCTCTGGCCCTACGGCGACCTGTCGTCCGACGACTGCCTCAAAGGCGGCGGCGGCACCGGCGACACCGGATACCACGACCTCGAGATATGGTCGTCGCTGACGTCAACACGCGGTGAGCTCGACGAGCTCTGGTACCGCCTCTACTGCGCAGTGTCGCGCTGCAACCGCGCCCTCGTCTCACTCGAGGACAACGGCGAAAGCACCCTCGGCGCCGAGACGACCAAGGAGCGCGAGGCCGAGGTGCGCTTCCTTCGCGCACACTTCTACTTCAAGCTTATAAGCGTCTTCCGCCAGGTGCCATGGATCGACGAGCAGGCATATCGCGACAAGGCCACAGAGAAGGTGTCGAACACCGAGCTCACCTATGAGCAGCTCTTCCAGAAAGTCATCGACGACTTCCAGTTCGCATACGACAATCTGCCGGAGAAGCAGAAAGACGGCGGACGCGCCAACAAGGAGGCGGCGGCCAGCTATCTCGCCAAGTGCTACCTGACACTCGCCTGGGGCGACGGCTACGAGGCTACCGACGGTGTGGCACACATCAACAAAGAGTATATGCAGAAGGTCGTCGACTACACCGGTGAGGTCATCAGCGACCCCGACTACGGCTACCTCGCCGACTATGGCGACATCTTCCTCCCCGAGTACAAGAACAGCAAGGAGAGCATCTTCGCCGTACAGACTTCAGACTACAGCGCCGACCACACACGCTACGGACGCGCCAACTGGTCGAACACCCTCAACGGATGCTGGGGAATGTGGTCGTGCGGATGGGATTTCCACAAACCGTCGCAGGACCTCGTCAACGCCTTCAAGACCCGCAATGGTCTGCCGGAGTTCGACGACTACAACAAGACCGACGACTATCCCGTCAACGGACATCCCACAGCACAGAAATGGGACCCGCGGCTCTTCCACACCGTCGGAATGCCTACTTTCCCGTACAAGTATGAGAGCGAGTACACGATGACAAAGGCCAACAGCCGCACACCGAACACCTACGGCTACTACACATCGCTCAAGGAGGTGCCGCAGCGCTCAAAGGGTGAGACTTTCAACCGCCCATGGCAGGCCTTCGACATGAACGACTACGTCTTCCGCTATTCCGACGTGATGCTCATGAGGGCCGAGGCACTCATTGAGCTCGGACGCCTCGAGGACGCACGCACCATCATCAACGACATCAGGCAGAGAGCCAAGAACTCCATTGCAAAGCACATCGAGTATGCTGCCGACCAGTGCGACATTGCACTCTACCCCGAAAGCTACTTCCAGGATAAGGAGACAGCACGCAAGTGCCTGCGCTGGGAGCGCCGTCTCGAACTCGGAATGGAGAACGAACGATTCTTCGACCTGCGCCGCTGGGGTGTGGCCTCGGAGACGCTGAACAACTTCTTCAAGCACGAGCAGAACGACGTCTACGACGGACAGTCCTACGCTCAGTACTATAAGGACGCACACTTCACGGCGGGAAAGAACGAGTTCTGGCCCATACCGTACAACCAGCTCTACTACATCCCCGGACTCTACAAGCAGAACAAGGGATACGAATAGTCTATGGTAACTTCAAAACAACGAAACAACAATGAGAATAATCTTCAATAACAATCCATCTGTATGTGACATGGCAGAGCCGGCACGCAACCGTACGCTCACGCCGCGACTGCTCAAGGCTCTCGTCATCGTCATTGCCTTACTGATGAATATCGGAATGATGAAAGCTCAGGACGCGTTCAAGGCCACAAGGTTCATAAGCGACAACCACGCCATCACTACAGTGGCCACGGGCCACCGCTACGTCCTCCTGCCCATAGAGGAGAAGGAGGATGCAGCCGAGATAAGGATCATCGCCGACAACCACTGTCTGAAAAGCCTGCGCGTAAGGCTCGCTGTCGGTAAGCCCGACTATCTCGTGCCTCTCGACCTGCAGGCCCTCGGCACGAAGGAACCGGTGTCGCTCGACATCATCTTCCCGGCCAACCGGCGCTCATCGGGAAATATCGAGAGTTTCACCTGCTGGAGATATATTAAGGAGTCCGACTCCTTCGACGCCACAAACAGGGAGAAGTTCCGCCCCGCCTTCCACCACACCCCGGCATGGGGATGGATGAACGACCCTAACGGCATGTTCTATAAGGACGGTGTGTGGCATCTCTACTACCAGCACAATCCCTACGGCTCGCTGTGGGACAACATGACGTGGGGACACTCCACAAGCCGCGACCTCGTACACTGGACGTTCGAGGGCGACCCCATAGAGCCCGACGCATGGGGAACAATCTTCAGTGGCTCGTCGATCGTCGACCATGACGGTGTGGCCGGATATGGCAAGGATGCCGTCGTGGCCTACTACACCTCGGCAAGAGAGGGACAGACACAGAGCATGGCCTACAGCACCGACAACGGACGCACGTTCACCAAATATGACGGCAATCCCGTCATCACAATGAAAGCGCCCGACTTCCGCGACCCGCATCTCTTCTACTCACCCGACTACAAGAAGTACTACGTCATCGTGTCGTGCGGACAGAAGATGAATATCTACTCTACCGACAACCTCAAGGACTGGACCTTCGAGAGCTCCTTCGGCGAGGGCTACGGCTGCCATGAGGGTGTGTGGGAGTGCCCCGACCTCATGAAGATGAGCAACGGCAAGTGGGTGCTTGTCTGCAACATCAACCCTGGCGGACCCTTCGGCGGCAGCGCAACACAGTATTTCGTCGGCAACTTCGACGGACATAAGTTCACCTGCGAGAGCAAGCCCGACGTGACAAAATGGATGGACTACGGCAAGGACCACTATGCCACCGTGACCTTCGACAACGCTCCCGACGGCCGCCATGTGGCGATGGCTTGGATGAGCAACTGGCAGTATGCCACACAGGTACCCACAAACCAGTACCGCTCGGCCAACTCTATACCCCGCGACCTCGACATCTTCACTGATGGCGACGAGGACTATGTCAGCGTGGTGCCGTCGCCGGAGATGACCGCCGCCCGCGGCCGCCGTCTGGCATCACCGTCGACGAAATGTGAGATTGTCGTCAGCAAACTCCGCGACGGGGCCACCATCGTCCTGAGCAACGGCAAAGGCGAGAAGGTCACCATGAAATACAGCGCCAAGAACAAGGCGTTCGCTATGGACCGCCGCACAAGCGGAAAGGTCGACTTCAGCGATGCCTTCCCGAGTGTCACCACCGCTCCTACCCACGGACGCATCAACGCCCTGCGCATCTTCGTCGATGCCTCGAGCATTGAGGCCTTCGACGCCGACGGAAAGATGGTCATGACAAACCTCGTATTCCCAACCGAGCCCTACAACAAGCTGACAGTGAAAGGAGGTAAGGCCGTCATCTATGAAATAAAGTAGTTGACAGCGAAAGGAGGGATTCCCGTCATCTATGGAATAAAGTAGGGTCCATACTTAAATAGGTCATATTGTATCAACGGGAGGTCTCGTGGCAGCAGCGGCTGTCGGCGGGGCCTCCATTTTTTATTCCGCATGGCCACTCCAAACTTCTCCAGTTTTTTAATAAAAATCAAATATCTGTTCCGTCTCTCTTCCTTTGCAGGGACAGTCCTCGTGGCCTTCCGCTTGCCTCGAAGGACCCATGAATACAATTTTCCAGCCTCCGTTCACACGTGAATATTATTCGTATTATTGACGAGCTCGGGGAACCCGTGGAACTCTCGAATCTATACCCCTTCCATAGTCACATTAGTGGAGCCGTCGCTCTGTGTGATTTGCGTCGCTGACAGCCTGGTTGTCTTCTACAGTCACATTAGTGGAACCGTCGCACCATTTTCCGCCAAAAAGCAACAATGGCAAACGATTTTTCGACTTAAAAACTAAATAATTTGGAAAAAAAGTTGTAAGTTTGCACCACGACTGTCAATCATATTAACAATACTACCTTACATGTACAAGATAAGACTGCTCATTATTATACCTCTCATAACGATATTTTTTGCGGGCTGCTCGTCCGACAACAGCTACCGCTGGCACATCGGCGTGTCGCAGTGTGTCGGCGGAAAATGGCGCGAGAAAGCCAACCGGGAGATGATTACGGCCCAGCACCTCTCCAACCATGAGGTGAAGGTTGACATTGTCTCTGCCAATAACGACTCACGCCTTCAGGTGAGACAGATCGACAGTCTCGTCGCCGCTGGTGTCGACCTCCTTGTGATATCGCCTAATGAGCAGTCGCCGGTATCGCCGGCAATAGAAAGGGCACGGCGCGCCGGCATCCCAGTTATCTTCTTCGACCGCAAGGCCGCCGGCACCGACTACACCGCATATATCGGCGGCGACAACCTCGAGGCCGGACGAGCCATGGGCAACTACACCCTTTCTCTGCTCCGCGAGCGCAGCTACGACCACCGTCCACGGGTCTTGGAGATTACCGGCGGCACATCGTCGTCGCCGGCCATCGACCGCCACCGCGGTTTCAGCAGTGTCCTCAGCGGTCACACCGACATCGACTACTCGTTCGTCAACACCGACTGGACGACAGAGGAGGTATATAAAGCCATGCGCCAGTGGCTCACCACTCACCCCACACCCGATATTGTCTTCTGTCACAGCGACTTGGCAGCGTTCAGCGCCAGACGAGCAGCCGCCGACCTCCACCGCGCCGACAGCATACGGTTCCTCGGTATCGACGGACTGCCGGGGAAGGGCGAGGGCATCGACGCCGTCGACAAAGGGCTCCTCGCCGGAACATATATCTATCCTACCCACGGCGACGAGATCATCGGTCTGGCACTACGCATCCTCAATGATGAGCCTTTCAAGCGCAATAATATCATGCACAGTGTCATCGTTACACCCGATAACGCGCCGATACTCATGCAGAGCAGTGCCGAACTGCAACGGCAGAGTAACGACCTGATGACACTACAGGAGAAACTCGACGACTATTTCGGCCTCTACCACGCCCAGCGCACGGTGCTCATCGTGGCTATCGTGGCAATACTCATGCTCTGCATAGCTCTCGTGCTCATTTGGCGCGCCGTGGTGCAGTTGCGCCGCGCAGGTAGGAAGATAAGGAGTCTGAACCGGGAACAGACACTTTTCTACACCAATGCGCGCCACCAGCTGCGAACGCCACTGACACTCATCGAGGGACCGCTCCACGAGCTCGCCGCACGGACGACGCTCAACGACGACGACCGCCGGCTCGTCGACATCCTCGCCCGCAACGTCAGCCAGCTGAGCCGGATCGTCAACGATGTACTCACCTTCCGCAGCGAGATGGCGGCAACCGTCGACGACGGCTCTGCGGCAACAGAAAAAGAAAAGGAGATATCACGGACGTCGATACGCAAGGGACGCGTGGATATGTTAAAGACGGAAGACAGCGACAATCTGCCGTCGGTGCTCGTCGTCGACGACAACGAGGATATGCGACAGTATCTGCGCACGATCCTCGCCGACAAATACTATGTCGTGGAGGCCGCCGACGGTGAGAGCGGACTGCGGCTGGCCCATGAGAGCGTTCCCGACATCATCGTCTCCGACGTTATGATGCCCGTCATGGACGGACTGCAGTTCTGCCGGAAGATAAAGGACGACAATATCACCAGCCACATCCCCGTCATCCTGCTCACCGCACGCAGTACGGAGCAACAGCAGGTGGAGGGACTCGACTCGGGTGCCGACGCCTATATGACTAAGCCGTTCAGCGCTGAACTGCTCCTGGCCCGCATCAGTAACCTCCTGAAATCGAGGCAGAAACTGCGGCATCTCTTCGACGGACGGGAGAAGGAGGAGAAAACGACCCTCTCCACCCCCGACCGTAAATTTATGTCGTCACTGAAGAAAGCCATCGACAGCAAGATAGACGACAGCAGTCTGAAGATGGACGACCTCGGTGCCGCCATGGGTATGAGCCGCGTGCAGCTATACCGGAAGGTGAAAGCCCTCACGGGCCTGTCGCCGGTGGAGCTGCTGCGCGAGATACGTCTCCAGAGAGCCTACAAACTGCTCCAGACCACCGACCTCACCGTCTCACAGGTAGCCTACGATGTCGGGTTCGCCACCCCCGGCTACTTCTCGTCATGTTTCAAGAAACAGTTCGGGAAGTATCCCACCGATGTCAAGGCCACCGATAAGGAGTAGCAGCAGAAACGTAAAGCCGCATTGTACCGCCGGCCCTCTACCTAATAAATCTACGGTATCTGCGTGCTATTTAATCCTCACGCGGATCGACACGTTTGTTTTTTCTCTCTCGCGCGCGATTCCACAGATAAATCAAGCAGAAGAGAATCCTTGCAGAAAAATCCGTGTAATCTGTTCAATCCGTGCGAATTAAAATTTCCGTGAGAATAGGTCTCACAGATTCCACAGATTCTTTGGGCAATCCGTATACAGATTTTGTAGATTCATTGTGCTGTGATGTGCATTAATGATCCCTTTGCAGGGACGGCCCCTAACCCTGCCTACCCGCCCCTGCAAAGGGATCATTAACGCATCGCCCGTTGGTCCCGCTACCTGCTTATCCGCGCCCTGCAAAGGAATCATATTGTCAATGTGATTACAATGACATAGTCATGTTGACAATCCGTTGACAATTAATGTGCTGCACGCATCCGTCGTAACTGTCGGAAACTATCAAAAATCGTTCATATTATATCAAATTTGTTTCATGAAATAATTATTATGCCCAATGAACGGAAAATGACAGACAGAATAATGGGGAAAGCGTAACTTTGCCAGCGAATCAATTCTAAAACGATACGTAAAACCTAAAGTAATGGAAAATAACAAAGTAAACAAACTGGCACTGTCATCGGTGATGCTCTGCTTCTTCGCTATGGGCTTTGTCGACCTCGTCGGCATTGCGTCGAACTATGTCAAGCACGACTTGGGGCTGTCCGACTCGATGGCCAACTCACTGCCGGGACTCGTATTCTTCTGGTTCCTCATCTTCAGTGTGCCTACGGGCGTAATGATGAACAAGATTGGGCGCAAGAACACCGTCTTGCTGTCGCTCGTCGTCACTGCCGTCTCACTGGCACTGCCAATCTTCAGCGAGAATTTCTATGTTATGCTCCTGTCGTTCTCACTCCTCGGCATCAGCAACGCCCTTATGCAGACATCGCTGAACCCGCTCGTCTCCACCGTCATGCACGGAGGCCATCTGGCCTCGACACTCACCTTCGGACAATTTATCAAGGCTATAGCGTCGTTCATGGCACCGTATATCGCCGCATGGGGATCGACACACGTTATCCCCGACCTCGGACTGGGCTGGCGCGTCCTCTTCCCCATATATATGACCATCGGCATCCTGGCTACGCTGCTCCTCTTCGCCACACATATCGACGAGGCGAAACCCGACAGCGACCTGCCCGGCGTGGGCAGTCAGTTTGCCGCCTGCTTTCGTCTCCTCGGCACGCCGATAGTGCTGCTGAGCTTCATAGGCATCATGTGCCATGTGGGCATCGACGTAGGCACGAACACCACGGCACCGAAGATTCTCATGGAACGGCTGTCGATATCGCTCGACGACGCTGCCTTCGCCACGTCGCTCTATTTCATCTTCCGTACGATAGGCTGTCTGACGGGCTCGATAATCCTGCGGAAAATCAACAACCGCCTGTTCTTCGCCATCTCCGTTACAATGATGGCCCTGTCGATGCTTGGTCTCATCGTCGGTCACGACAAGTGGATACTATATATCAGTATCGCCCTCGTAGGCTACGGCAACAGCAACGTTTTCTCGCTGATCTTCGCCCAAGCACTGAAGAGTGTTCCCACGAAGCAGAATGAGGTTAGCGGACTGATGATTATGGGTCTCTTCGGCGGCACCCTTTTCCCACTCGTCATGGGCTTTGCCACCGACTGGAGCGGCACCGTAGCCGCTGCCGCCGTCGTCATGGCTGTCGGCGTGGTCTACCTCGCAACATACATCCGTCGTATCAGCGACTGACAACCCGTAGACGAACGGCGCACCACCGCCCTGCGGGTGTCGGTGGAAAAATAAAAAAGAATAACAATAACTAAACTCGATAAACTTATGAATAGAATGATTGTAGGCCTCGGCGAGGCTCTTTGGGACTGTCTGCCGGAGGGCAGAAAACTCGGTGGAGCACCGGCAAATTTCGCGTTCCATGCGGCACAATTCGGCTTCGATGCCGTGGCTGTGAGCGCGGTAGGCCTCGATGCCCTCGGTGACGAGATGTTGAAAGAATTTGACAAGAAGGGTCTGGAATATATCATGCCGCGTGTCGACTACCCGACGGGTACCGTGGCTGTCGAACTCGACGAGGAGGGAATACCCACATACGACATTAAGCAGGGTGTGGCCTGGGATAATATCCCTTTCACCACCGATGTGGAGATGGTGGCTCAGGAGTGCCGTGCGGTATGCTTCGGATCGCTGGCCCAGCGCAATGAGGTGTCGCGGAACACCATCTACCGTTTCCTCGATGCCACACCCGACGACTGTCTGAAAATCTTTGACATCAACCTCAGGCAGAATTTCTATACCAAGGATATCATCAAAGAGAGTCTGAAACGCTGCGACGTCCTGAAAATCAACGACGAAGAGCTTGTCACCATTGGTCGTATGTTCGGCTATCCCGGTCTCGACATCGAGAATAAGTGCTGGCTTATCCTCGGCAAGTACAACTTGAAGATGCTTGTCCTCACCTGCGGCACCAACGGCAGTTACGTGTTCACCCACGGTGACCTGTCGTTCCAGGAGACCCCGAAGGTCAATGTTGCCGATACCGTCGGCGCCGGCGACAGCTTCACGGGTGCTTTCACGGCGGCAATCCTCAGCGGCATGTCGGTGAAGAAGGCCCACGAGCTCGCCGTGAAGGTCAGTGCCTACGTCTGTACGCAGAACGGCGCGATGCCTAAGTTGCCGGAGGAGTTTACAAGCGAGATAAAGAAGTAGTTATTATGAAATGATCATGCCGACAATATGTTGACAGCTAATTAGTTGCGCATATCCACCCACGGTGGATTTGCGTGACGCCTTGCCGCCCTTGTGCTGCACTGTGCGGTTGCAGGGGTGGCCCTCGCGGCCGTCCGCTCGGTTGTCAGACCGAATTTCTTATTCTTATGACGGTTCTTAACCCAGACCTGCAACCAGCGAACAAATAATAATGTGGCCATTAGTTTGCCGAAAGCCTGATGAAAATATTCGGTCTGACGACAGAATAAATTTATTTACCCATTGAATGCCGACGGCCACATTATATATAAGTTCCCAAACTATCCGCTACCAGCCCCAGCGGGGCTGAATCGTCAATAACCCCGGACTAAGCGAGTGATAACGAGCGCAGTCCGGGGAACACGAATGCGGGGTATAAGTACTCAGTGCCTCGAAGACGCACAATAGCACTCAGGGCGCAAAGTTCTGATGGAGTGATAATCATGCGCGTACCGCTATTCAACCTCTTCGAGGCTGGTCGTGGATATCTTGCGGCCGCGTTTCACCCCAGGCTGCGGTCACTGCGCTCCCTTAGCCTGGGGTTATTGAGAATTAAGCCCCCTCGGGGCTTTTCGTTGGCGGAGTGTGACAGTAGGATGGGGACAAACCCCACCCTTACGGTGGATGAATGCAGCAACATGCTAATTATCAGCGTGTTGCATGCATCTATTTACATTGCGCGGACTTACTAAAATAATTCATTCACGTGTATGCCATTGACGAAATTAGGCTCCAACGGCCCTTTTGATGAAATTTGAACGCAGCGAGCCACGTGTATGCCATTGACGTAATTAGGCGCCAATGGCCCTTATCGCTTCACCTTAACCTTCTTCTTCGCCGCCACACTCTCGTTGCTCATACGGTCGAGGGCAGTGACGAGATAGACATACTTGCCCTTAGCCTGTGGCTTGGCGGTTTCGAGATACGGATGGGGCGTTACGGCCACGATATGCGATGCGTCGTCGAGGTCGATATCTTCCTTAGCATCAAAGCGATAGACGACATATTTCACGGCCTCGTCCTGCCAGCCGCTGCCCTTAGGAGCCTGCCACGTGAGCAGCACGTTGGCATCGTTCTTATGCGCTTTCAGCTTACGGGGTTTCTCCGGAGCCTTATCGTCGATGAACGGCATGCGTGGCTGTAGGGCTGGATACTTCCAGTAGTAGTTGCGGAGGAATACGCCGTAGCGGTCGTAGTTGTCGACAGCGGCCTTGGCATACCACAGCACGGTGCCTCCGACATTCGTGCACTCCTCGTGCAGGCGGTGCTTGGCAGCCACCTGATTGGTTGAAGGATTGTCGACATCGGCATATTTTACCGTGCGCTCCACGTCCTCACCGATAAACAGCGGACGGTTAGCGGCATGAGCGTTCCACCAGCGGATGAGCGTGGCGTAGTCGGCAGCCTTATGGCCTATCTGCCAGTAGAGCTGCGGCACGCAGTAGTCTATCCATCCGTTGTCGACCCATTTCAGCACGTCGGCATAGAGGTCGTCGTAGTTCTGCAAGCCACGGGTGTTGCTGCCCTGCTGCCACGAGGCCGCATTGCGGTAGATGCCGAAGGGCGACACACCGAATTTCACCCACGGCTTAGTGTGGTGGATGGAGTCGCCGAGCTGCTTGATGAACTTATTCACATTGTCGCGGCGCCAGTCGCCGATAGTCATTCCGCGGCTGTCGGCAGCGTAGTTGTCGCGGTCGGGGATGGCGATGCCCGCCACGGGATAGGGATAGAAATAGTCGTCGATGTGCAGTCCGTCGACATCATAGCGCCTGACGATATCGTCGACAACCTTACATATATATTCGCGGTTCACGGCCAACGCCGGATTGAGGATATACTGTCCGTCGTAGCTGAAGACGCGCTCGGGGTGTACGACGGCAATATGGTTCGGTGCCAGCGCCGATGTCGTCTTTGTCTTTGCACGGTAGGGGTTTATCCACGCGTGCAGTTCCATTCCTCGCTTGTGGCACTCGGCTATCATCCATGCCAACGGGTCCCACCCCGGGTCCTGTCCCTGGCGCCCGGTGAGAAACTTGCTCCACGGCTCGTAGCTGCTGCGGTAGAGGGCGTCGCACTCAGCCCTCACCTGGAAGATGATGGCGTTGGCACCGTCCTTCTGCAGTTCGTCGAGCTGATACGACAGCGTGCGCTGCATATCGTCCTTCGAGAGTCCCTGGAATTGTCCGTTGACACACTGAATCCAAGCGGCACGGAACTCCCGCTTGGACGTTTTTGCTGCCTGTGCCGATAAGGCGCACAGAGCCATGATGGCCGCCACGAGGGCGGTCACTACTGATGTTCGTCTCACGATGAATGAATATTGTTTATCTTATGGAGATTTTTCTGACCGTTTTTCCCACCTTCACGATGTAGCATCCTTTCGGCAGGTTGAGGTCGTAACGCTTGTCGTCGCTGTCGACACGCAGACTCTTGACGAGCACGCCCGTCACATTATATACTTTAAGGTCGAGGCCGGCAGCGCCGGTGACATGGAGCACACTGCCCGATACCGAAATGTCGACCGACTGCATGACCTGCTCGATGATTTCGATGCTGGCCATAGCCCGCGACGCCATTGGCATGCCCATCGACAGTGCTGCGACAAAGAATAATGCTATGTATTTTTTCCTCATATACGTATATCTTTAATTAATTGAAGCTTCGATGCAAAGATAGTGATTTTTTTGTTCTCCTGATGCGTTACAACCGGCGGAATATTGTGTTTTTATGAATAATTAACCTTTCGCGATAGGCATTCCACATCATCGACAGACGAAAATACCACGACGGTGGTATTGTGGATACTGACAATTTTCGTACCTTTGCATGCGGAAAAATATTTGTTTCAGATACTGAAAAAATGACACAGAATATAACGACAAACAACGATACCGACAACGCAAAATTACGGCAGAAGCGTCAGCTCGCTCTGTGGATAGGTGCCCTCGTGGCAGGCTGTGCGTTAGGACTCCTCCACATTGTGTGGCTCGACGACCTGATGACGTTCATAGCCACCATTTTCACACGGCTTTTCCAGCTTGTGGCCGTTCCGACAATCGTTCTCGCCGTGATAACAACATTAGCGAAGTTTGGCGAGCAGAAGGACACCGGCCGCATCTTCGCCCATGCCGTCACCTACACGCTGCTCACCACCACGGTGGCGGCGGCTGTCGGCCTCATCCTCTTCAACGTCATTCTGCCCGGCAACCTGCCTGCGGCAATGGTCACCCAGGGCAACAGTGCCATTCCCAAGGACCTCGGCAGCGAGAGCTACTACGACCATATCCTCGGCGTCATACCCAATAATATCGTCAAACCGTTCCTCGACGGCAATGTGCTGTCGTTGCTTATCATTGCCTTCGCCGTGGGCATAGCACTGGCAAAGCTCCCTAAGAGCGACCGCATGACGGCCCTGCTGAACGTAATCGGCGGCCTCCAGGACCTCCTATTCCTGCTCATCCGCGCCCTCATCTGGGCCCTGCCCCTGGGCATCGTGGCCTTCTCGGCCCAGCTGACGGCCCAGGTGTCGGCAGGCATCGCTGCTGAGTCGTTGGGCAAGTATATCGCGGTTATCGTCGGCGGCAATCTCATCCAGATGGTCATCGTCCTGCCCCTGTTCCTCATTATACGCGGTCTGAACCCGCTGCACGTCTTCGGAAGGATGTTGCCGGCGGTGCTGATGGCCTTCTTCACCAAGAGTTCGGCAGCGACACTGCCCGTGACGATGGCGTCGGCCGAGAAACGCTTAGGCGTGTCGCAGAAGGTATCGCGCTTCGTTCTGCCCATCTGTACGACAATAAATATGAACGGTTGTGCGGCGTTCATCCTCGTTACGTCGCTCTTCGTCATGCAGAACGGGGGCACCACGCTCACCCTCGCGCAGATGATTCTATGGCTTTTCATTGCCGTTATCGCCGCCGTCGGCAATGCCGGGGTGCCGATGGGATGCTATTTCCTCACTTTGTCGCTGATGGCTGGCACCGGGGCACCGGTCGGAATAATGGGTATTATCCTTCCCGCCTACACCATCTTCGATATGATTGAAACCGCCGAGAATGTTTGGTCCGACTCCTGCGTCTGCGCCATGACCGACCACGACATCAACGGCTGACAGCAGTCCGCAGCATCGGAAATGCCTGGGAGGCGTGTGGCTTTCTTTAGATTTCCATAGTTCTCTATAGTTACTATAGTCTCTTTAGATTCTATAGTTGCTATAGATTCTATAGTTTCTATAGCAGCTATGGGTATCTATCGGTTCTATGCTCCTGTCTGTCAAACGCAAAAATCCTTTGATTTCATTACAAAAACCTTAATAAACGTAAATTATCACCGTTTATCCCTTAATATAAATTAAATAATCGGCAAATATTTTGTAGTCTCAAATATTTACCATTACCTTTGCGGTGTATTACTCAAATAGTACACCATTACGCATCATTAAAACGACAAAAGATTATGATTGAAATAACCAATCTTGGCTACCACTACCCTGGCTCAGGCCACCGCGTGTTCAACGACTTCGACCTGACCATCGAGGGCAACCACATCTACGGCCTTCTCGGCAAGAACGGAACCGGCAAGTCGACGCTGCTCTATCTCATCAACGGACTCCTCCGCCCCACAGCGGGCACCGTCAACGTCGACGGCTACCGCAGTTTCGACCGTTCGCCGGAGATGCTCGAGGAGATGTTTCTCGTTCCCGAGGAGTACGATATGCCCGATGTGCGGCTGCCTGAATATGCCGCCGTAAGCAGGAAATTCTATCCACGGTTCAGCGATGAGATTCTCCGTAACTGTCTGGACGAATTCGAGATAGCCCCCGACGTGAACCTCAAGGCCCTCTCGATGGGACAGAAGAAGAAGGTGTTCATGAGCTTTGCCCTCGCCACCGGCACCCGGTTCATCCTCATGGACGAGCCCACCAACGGTCTCGACATCCCGTCGAAGGCCCTCTTCCGCCGCGTTGTGGCCCGTAATATGACCGATGACCGCACACTTATCATCTCGACGCATCAGGTACACGACATTGAGAATCTCCTCGACCATATTATAATTATCGACAACAGCAAGGTGCTCCTCAACGCCGGTATCGACGATATTACGCGCAACTACGTCTTCCGCACCATCAGCGAAGGCGACAGCCACTCGGCAGATGTTGTTTATGCTGAGCCGAACGCCATGGGACAATCGGCCATCCTCCGTCGCCACAACGACGAAACCGAGACGCAGATAAACCTTGAGCTGCTCTTCGATGCTGTAACGCTCAACCACTTGAAACTCTGACCGTTAGCCGAAGACTTGTCCTTCTACATCAATTCCGTCCCACATTAATAATATAACGATACGAAAATGAAGAATTTCAATACCACCCGATTCATCAACCTCCTCCTGTGGCAGTTTGCCTGGTCGAAGAAGAAGCTCCTCTACATGGTCGCTGGCTGTGCTGCCGCGATCATCATTCCGGCCCTGCTCACCATCTCGCTGACGCGGTCGGCCTTCAATGCCGACAATTTAGGGGGATTCATCTGTGCCTTCGCCTTCGTCTACTTCATGACGAGCGGAGCCCTCATAGCCTCAAACATCGGCAACAAACGGCAGCGCATAGCCCTCTTCTCCCTGCCAGCCACAAAGTTGGAGAAGTTCTTGGCGCGCTATCTCCACCTTGTCGTCATCATTCCCTTGGCCGCTCTCGCGGGAGTTGTCGCCGGCGATGCCATCCAGGCCATCTTCTCGTTGATTGTGGTCGGAAATTGCGACTCGGTGTTCCTGTCGCTATTCAAGGGCCATTGGTTCATGAGCGGCAACGGGGGCTACGCTGCTACCGTTATTACGCTCCTACTCCTCCTCTTAGGCCATAGTTTCATGCTCCTCTGCGGAACAATTTTCCGCCGCCACGCATGGATAAAGACGATGATCGCGCAAGGCGTAGTAGCCATCATCGTATCGACGGTCATTGCCCTCATCGGTTTCACCATAACAATGTCGTTGGACAAGATTTTTGGTGCAGACCAGTACAATGTCGTCTTCGCCAGCGACGGTTATCAAATTGCCGGCCAAATACTCTTCTTGGCCTTCCTTGTTGCCGGCATCATCGCCAGCTACTGGGGAGCGTTCCGCATCTACAGCCGCATGCAGGCCGTCAACAACCAATGGCACAATCTTTAAGGTTCGGAATCAACCGGCAAATAGTCAATAAAATTCAAGATTATATAATCACTTAACACACTGCATTATGAAGAAAATTCTATTCATCCTCCTGACCCTCACGACCATTGTGTCGCTGTCGGCCTGCCGCGTCGAGAAGGTCACCACCGATTATGGCAACACCACAAGTTGGAAAGCTGATGTCAACGACTTCCGCGGAATCTCCCTCGCAGGGGCTACAACGGTATATTATCAGCCTTCCGACACGTTCAGCGTCGTCGTTAAGGCCCCCGAGAAGCTTCGCGAGCGTATCGGCATCGAGGTAGATAATGGCATTCTGCGCTTATACGACAAGAAACCGAGCAGGGGATTCTTCCTCGCCAACAACAGTCTTCCTCACTACACCGTCTACGTCAAGGCCCCATACCTGTCATCAATCGAGATTGCAGGCTCGTCAACTTTCACCTGCGACAAGCCGTTTAAGGCCCCCGACATGGAAATAGATATTGCCGGACAGGGCACCGTAAAGCTCAAGGAACTGAGTGTCAGGACGTTCAAGAGCTCCATCGCTGGACAGGGCAACCTTAGTGCTACCCTCACCGGCGTCGACAATACCGATGCCGACATTGCCGGACAGGGCGACATCAACTTCGTTTTCCACCACTGCAAGAAGGTCAGCACCTCCATCGCCGGCATGGGCAATATCCATCTCTCGGGCGACATCGAGAGTCTGGACAAGAGCATCTCGGGTATGGGCGACATCAATACCGACCACCTCACCGTGGGCCGCAGCAGTGAACCAACCAACAGACTATGAGTTTCAGCAACGACAAAGCAATATACCTGCAGATGGCCGACCGCATCGCCGACCGCATCCTCAACGGGGAGCTCCTCGCCGACCAACGCATACCGTCGGTGCGCGAGTATGCCGTCAGCCTCGGTGTCAACGCCAATACTGCCGTAAAAGCCTACGACAGCCTGGCCCAGGACGGCATCATCTACAACCGGCGCGGACTGGGATACTTCGTCGCAGAGAATGCCGCCGACCGCATAAGGCAGTCGCGGCGGAAGGCTTTCTTCCACGACGCACTGCCGGAGGTGTTCCGCCAGATGCGTCTCCTCGACATCAGTATCACCGAGGTCGACAAGCACTGGGCAGACTACTCAGCCGCAACAGAGCAACAAACAAACAACGACAAACTGTAAAAAAAATTATGAAACTGACTTTTCTACTCATAGCCGCGGCACTGTTCGCCACACCTGCCACGGCACAGACGACGGTGCCCGCCGACTCTCTGACCACCGACACCACCGCTATCGGCGGCAAGGAGTACGACCTCAAGGGCGTGGAGGTGGTGGCCCGACGGAAATATGTCAAGGCCGACATCGACAAACTCACCTACGATATAGCCCACGATGAGGACTCAAAAACGAAAAACGTACTCGAGATGCTGCGCAAGGTGCCGCTCGTCACCGTCGACGGACAGGACAATATAAAGGTTAAAGGTTCGTCATCGTTCAAAATCTACAAGAATGGACACCCCGACCCGTCGTTCGAGGGGGCTACGGTGAGCCAGATTCTGAAGTCCATCCCCGCCAACACGATAAAGAAAATCGAGGTCATCACCGACCCCGGAGCCAAATACGACGCCGAGGGCACAACGGCCATCCTGAACATCGTCATGAAGGATAATGCCGGACTCGAGGGCGTGGCCGGTACGGTGAATCTCGGTGTCAACCATATAGGATCCTTTCAGCCAGCCTTCAATCTTACGACGCAGACCGGAAAGCTCACTGTAGCAGTCAATTACGGCTACGCACGCGTCAGCAAACGCCAGAGCGAAAGCGAATCCTCCGGTCTCACCGACTACGTCAAGAGCGGGGAGCGCGACATCACACAGTCGTCAGGACACGGACCCGTCGATTTCCACTTCGGCGACATCTCGGCAAGCTACGAGCTCGACTCACTCAACCTCATATCGCTGTCCGCCGGAGGATACTACTACAAGCTGCACCAGAACTACAACAGCAGCATGCGCCGCGAGGATGCCGCCGGACAGCTCATCTACGGCTACAGCGACCACAGCACCCTGCCCGACTACGACTACTACAGTTTCAACGGACGATTCGACTACCAGCACAAGACTCATCTCGACGGCGAGGTGCTCACCCTGAGCTATATGGGGTCGACAACGAGGCAGAACAACGACAACGACAACGACTTCAGCAACTTCAGCGGACAGGTGCCCTTCGCATATACGGGATACGTACAGCGGCAGAACGAGAAGTTCTTCGAGCATACGGCACAGGCCGACTACGTCAGACCATTCGGGAAGGTGCTGAAGGTGGAAACGGGAGCAAAATACATCAACCGGTCGAACAAGAGTAAGACGCACGTCGAATACACCGACGCCGAATCGCTTAACACCGGCAACGACTTCAACCACACCACGCAGGTGGCAGCCGCTTACGTCGAGGGCATCGCCGCCATGGGCAAGTGGAGTCTGCGAGCCGGACTGCGCTATGAGTACAGCCACATGAAGGCCACCTATCCCGACGGTTCGCAGCAGGGCTTCAGCAAGAGTCTCAGCGACTGGTGCCCGTCGGCAAGCGTACAGTATAAAATCAACGATGCCAACAGCTTACGGCTGAACTACGCGACGAATATCAACCGGCCGGGCATCAGCTATCTTAACCCAACACGCATCGAGACACCGACAACGGTGAGCTATGGCAATCCGGCACTCAACAGCGCGCGCAACCAGAGTCTCGAGATGACATATATGTATATAGGTAAGAATATCACGCTGAACATCAATCCGGGATACTACTTCACCAACTCGCAGATAGCATCCGTAATGTTCGTCGACAACGACAAGACGGTCAGCACCTACGGCAATATCAACCGCCAGCGCGATGCCTACACGAATATCTACGCCACCGTAAATGCGTGGAAAGGCGCGACGCTGACATTCAACGGCGGAACGGCATACCACTCCTACCGCAACCCTAACGCCGACCTCGCCCTCCACGGATGGAACGTCTACTACTGGATTAACTACGACCAAAAGCTGCCGTGGAAACTGCAACTCAATGCGGGCTTCGGAGGCAACGCAGGCCACTCGCCGGCATCAGTCTACTCACTCAACTCAAACTACTGGTGGCACTTCTTCGGCATCCAGCGGTCATTTCTCAAGGACGACAGACTGACGGTGCTCATCGCCGCCGACAGTCCTTTCGAGCGCCACAGCGTCTACAAGAGCCGCACCGTCCGTGGCGATTTCCTCGGATGGCAGCGCGACATAAGGAATGGTCAGCAGTTAGGCATACGCATCTCCTACCGTTTCGGATCCCTCAAGGCCACGGTGAAGAAGGTCGACACCACCATCGAGAACAACGATATGGTGGGCGGAATAAAGAAGTAGCCCGTTGGCAATGGGTTGAAATGTTCAAAAGTGGGGGCATGGCGGCAATGCGCTGAGAATTAACACACCTTATTCCGACCTCAAACCTGCCTATTTGCGCCTGCAAATTGATCCCGCTGACAATATGTTAATGATAAAATGATTGCATTGTCAATCCGTTGATAATTAATGAGTTGCACGCATCCATCCCACCGCGGATTGGCATGACAACCGTCCGCCCTTGTGCTGCACTGTGCGGTTGCAGGGGCGGGTAGGCAGGGTTAGGGGCCGTCCGCTCGGTCGTCAGACCGAATCTCTGCATTAATGTCAGACGATGACAACCATATCTAAAAAACTTCGCAAAACGCTGATACTAAGGCCATTGTAGCACACATCCGCCGCTTCCTATGATTCCTATAGTTGCCTATCATCGCCTATAGCTCCTATAGCTACCTATAAAAAAGGGCGGGGATGCATCCCCGCCCTTTTTTATTCTCTATTATTTCTCCGGCACCTTATATTTATCTCCGGTGAGCTTCACAATCTCGTGGCGCATATAATCGCTGTAGCCGGGACGCTGAACGGGAACACCGATACCAGTCTTGGTGCGGAGGAACTTTCCGTCCTTCTCCGGTTTCACGGCCATATCGTTATATTTCACTATAAGATATGTGGCCAGGCGCTTCCAGCGGTCGAGCATCTCGGCACCGCGGCGGTTGCTGTAGTAGTTGAGGAACTTCAGGGCCTCAGCCTTGTTCGTGGCATAGAGCTCAGCGGCATGTTTCTCCACACCGGCCTGCTCGTCGAACCAACTGCGCTCCAGGGAGTCGCGGACGGCCTTCAGTGCCGGGAACATCTGACTGTAGCGGGGATAGACCATATTGCTGACCCAGTTGCACACCCAGTAAGCATTCTTGTCCGAGAATGTCACCGCATCGGCACCGGGGGTATTGAAGCACTCCGGCTGAACCGTATTGCCGCAATATATTGGCACATAGGCAATCATATTGCCGTCGTCGTTGCCCCACCACGTAACGCCGCCAATCTCACGGGGCATCCATCCGCGCAGCTGCGACACATAGGTAAAGCCCGTCTGCTGAGTCGACGTAGGACGCTCGTTGAAGTATTTCTTTCCGTCGACATCATATTCCAATGGTGTAGGACGGTAAGGCATAGCCCAGTTGCCCTGAGCCACATCGCTGTCGAGGGCGAAAGGTGTGCCCTCGTAGTGGTCGCGCATGCAGGCCTCCATATCGGCCACGGAGAGTTTGCGGTTCGGAACTATCCACAGAGGCATGTCCTCAGCGTTCGCATCCTTACCCTCGGCCCACGCCGTCCAGCGGCTCATATCCTTGAAGTGGTTGAAGAACGACCACACACGGGCCTCACACCAGCGGCGGTCGCCAAAGCCAATCTGCGAGTAGGCGGCCTTCCACGAGAAGTCGGCGTCCTTACCCTTGAACCACCCTCTCTGACGGGCGAAGCTGATGACATTCTTCGAGTGCAGAACCTCAGTGTTATAGCCCTTCAGCAGTCCGATGCGACTGCAGTTGGCGTGTCCGCAGATGGCATTGTCGGGAATACGGACGGCCACCCAGACGACTTTCTGCTTTTTGTCGCCACCGCAACCCTGCATCTCCATAATCCAGGCCTCGTTGGGGTCGCAGATTGTAAACGTCTCACCCTCACTGTTGTAGCCGTACTTCTCGGCCAGCGATGTCATCACGCCGATGGCCTCGCGGGCCGTCTTCGAACGTTGCAGGGCGAGGTACATCAATGAACCGTAATCAATCTGACCGGTAGTGTCGACACACTCCTCGCGGCCGCCATAGGTAGTCTCGCCGATACTCACCTGATATTCGTTGATATTGCCGATGACATTATAGGTCGCCGGAGCCTCGGGAATGAATCCGTGGGAGGCATGGGTGTCGTAGTCGATAATCTCACGCATCTCACCCTTGCGGTGAGTGCCTGCGGCATAGTGACACAGACTGGTGAACATACCGTAATCGTCGGCGTTATAGGTGCAGAGCACGGAGCCGTCGACGGTGGCTCCTTTCGCAGCAATGAAATTGGTGCAGGCGCTGCTCTCCATGACGAAAGCGAAGAGCGCCGCAATGGCTAATGTCAGTTTTCTCATTTCTTATTGTTTTTTACAACGCAAAAGTACTAAAACATTTTCATCCCACCAACGGATTGCCCCAAATATTCCCTGCGGCATCAACGGCTCATTCGTTTCAATTCCATTCGACATGGCATAATCATCTCTCCGCCAACATATTTCCGCAACCGCACCATGCCGCGAAGAATCGCTATATTTTCTTCTGAAGGTCTATAACCCTGCCTAATAGCCTGCCCAAACCGTTAATGCTAAGACTCTTGCAGCACTCTGCCGCCGTAGGAGCGGGGTTTATCCCCGTCCTACCAACAGCGGACAAAATACAAAGCAAATATAACGCAGCTGCGAGGACGGGGATAAACCCCGCCCTACGGCGGATATGTGCAACACATTAATTATCAATGTGTTGCCAACGAGACCCACTTGTAGGGGCGGCCCTCGTGGCCGTCCGGTCGGTCGACAGACCTAATCTCTGTCGCGTTTGCCTGTTTTGATGGTTTTCCTTTGTGTCAGCGCCAAGATCCGACGGAGGAGGATCTGCCATTTGGGCTTTGAGGGCGGAGAGAGGCCAGCCTCTCACAAACCCTCAAAGCCCAAATGGCAAAGGGCGAAAGTCCTTGGCACTGACAACAGGGTTTTTATGGTTTTAGTCTCAATTTATGATTGTCTATTCAACAGTTCTTTCAAGGGGGTTACACTGCCAATGCGTCACACCAAATCATAGATAAACTGTAATGAGCTGATAATCAGAATAGAGATTTAGGGTTAACGCATACCCGTGGACTGGTGAAGGTCACTGCCTTCACGCATCCACAGCGGGTTCTGATTTATCAAGGTGACAGGCGAGTAATCTTCAAAGGGCTTTATTGGTTTGGATTATTGAGCACGCTGATATTTGATTGCGAGATTATTGTTTCAGTGACATAATATATCCGCTGAGCCAAAAAGACGCCAAATATCTTGTTGGAACGGAAGAAAAGCATTATTTTTGCAAGAAATATACAGTTACAACAATATAAACGCAATGACACAGAAATCGGATATAGAGATTGCACAGTCGACGACGATGGTGCCAATATCCTCAGTAGCACGTGAGATGGGGCTCGACGAAGAGCTCTTGGAACCCTATGGAAAATACATCGCGAAGGTATCGCCCGATGCCATCGACGAGGAGCGCATGCGCAGTCATCACCTCGTTCTCGTCACTGCCATCTCGCCGACGAAGGCCGGCATCGGCAAGACAACGGTCAGCGTAGGACTGGCCCTCGGCCTCAACGCCATCGGCAAGAAGGCCGTCGTAGCCCTTCGCGAGCCGTCGCTCGGTCCCTGCTTCGGCCTCAAGGGCGGTGCTTGCGGTGGTGGCTACGCCCAGGTGCTGCCGATGGAGAAGATAAACCTCCACTTCACCGGCGACTTCGATGCCATCACCTCGGCAAACAATATGATTGCGGCTCTCCTCGACAACTACATCTATCAGCATGCCGCCGACGGTTTCCGCCTGAAAACGGTGCTCTGGCGGCGCGTCATGGATGTCAACGACCGTAACCTCCGACAGATTATCACTGGTCTCGGTCCCGACTCCAACGGTATCATCGGTGAGTCGGGCTTCGACATCACACCGGCATCGGAGATTATGGCCATCCTCTGTTTCGCCACCAGCGTCGACGACCTGAAAAGGCGTATCGGCAATATCCTCCTCGGTTTCGACTATTCCGACAATCCCTTCTACGTCCGCGACATGCATGTCGAAGGGGCCATCACTGCCCTGCTCCTCGACGCCATCAAACCGAACCTCGTGCAGACCACCGAGGGCACACCGGCGTTCGTCCATGGTGGACCGTTCGCCAATATCGCCCACGGCTGTAACAGCATCATGGCCACGAAGTTAGCCCTCACCTATGGCGACTATGCCGTCACGGAGGCCGGTTTCGGTGCCGACCTCGGAGCGGAGAAATTCTACGACATCAAATGCCGCAAGGCAGGGCTCGCCCCCGACGTCACCGTCGTCGTTGTCACCCTCCAGGCCCTGAAGATGCATGGTGGGGTGCCCTACGAGAAGATTAAGGAGCCGAATGTGGCAGGTGTGGCCAACGGTTTCTGGAATCTCGACCGCCACGTGGCGAATATCCGACATTTCGGACAGAGCATCGTCGTCGCCTTCAACCTCTACGCCGGTGATACCGCCGAGGAAATCGAGGAGGTGCGCCGTCACTGCGAGGAGGACCTCCATGTGGCCTTTGCCGTCAACGAGGCGTTCATGAAAGGTGGCGCCGGTGCCGAGGCACTGGCCCGGAAGGTCGTCGAGACCATCAACAAACGGCCGTCGGAGCCGCTGCACATGCTCTACGACGATGACAAAAACGTGGAACAGAAGATTGAGGCCGTGGCCCGGAATATCTATGGTGCGGGAACGATAAGCTATTCGCGCAAGGCCCGTCGTCAGCTCCTCCGCATCCAGCAGCTCGGCCTCGAGCATCTGCCGGTGTGCATAGCCAAGACGCAATACAGTTTCTCCACCGACCCGAAAGCCTACGGGCCTACCGACGGTTTCCATCTCGACATCGCCGATATTGTCAGGTTCATCCGACAAATCGTGTGATTTTGTCATTATGCAAATTGAAAAGTCTTAACTTAAAATAGTCAATGTCCCGGTAGCCATAGGCGTTTCTCTTCAAGACTTTTATTTTATTGTTGATCCCT
>Ga0256406_1001042_pt1 | contig 46252 bp, 37 predicted proteins | sample RumenRJG_03DNA_FD_185986 | JGI IMG/M metagenome (GOLD analysis project Ga0256406, IMG submission 185986) | Bovine rumen microbial communities from Lethbridge, Alberta, Canada - RJG_03 | ecosystem: Host-associated > Mammals > Digestive system > Stomach > Rumen | place: Canada: Alberta | collected... | reverse complement strand
GATCGACCTATGAGGTCTTGCAGATTCTTAGCATCTCATTGACAGACAAAACTCACCTTCGAGACCTGTTCGATAAGACTAATTTCAACGATGTCAAAGATCGATTTGGTCCCCTCATTCTGGGGCTATTTGATTAATATTTAAACTCGTCCCATTTTAACGGGACACTAATGAAATAAGGTATAAAAAGAGATGAACATTAAGTTTGAAAGTGCCGATAAAATCAATGGTCTGATGACTATCAGCATTGAGCAGGCAGACTATCAGGAGGCTGTTGACAAGAAGTTGAAAGAGTATCGCAAGAAGGCTCAGGTACCCGGATTCCGTCCAGGTATGGTTCCCATGGGCTTGATTAAGAAGCAGTATGGCACAGCCGTGAAGGTTGACGAGGTAAACCGCATTCTTGGCGAGAAGCTCTACGAATACGTTCGTGAGAACAAGATTCAGATGCTGGGTGAACCTCTTCCTAACGAGGAGAAACAGCAGCCCCAGGATTTGGCTGGCGACGGTCCCTTCGAGTTCGTGTTCGACATTGCTGTCGCTCCCGAGTTCAAGGCTGAGCTGACCAACAAGGACAAGGTGAATTTCTACAACATCAAGGTTGACGATAAGCTGATTGACGAGCAGGTTCAGATGTACGCTTCTCAGGCTGGTGAGTTCGTTGAGGCTCAGGAGTGGAGCGGCAACGACACCCTGAAGGGTGACATCCGTCAGTTGGATAAGAAGGGTAACACCCTCGAGGGTGGTATCACCGTTGAAGGTGGTATGATTATGCCTTCATACGTTAAGGGTGAGGACGAGAAGAAGAAGTTCGACGGCGCTAAGCTGGGCGACATCATCACCTTCAACCCCAAGAAGGCTTATCCCGATAACGATGCAGAGGTTGCTGCCCTGCTGAAGACCGACAAGGAGGCTGTGAAGGACCTGGATGCAGACTTCAGCTTCCAGATTACTGAGATTCGCCACTTCCAGCCCGCTGCCGTTGACGCTAAGCTCTTCGAGAAAGTGTTTGGTGAGGGTGTGAAGGATGAGGCTGACTTCCGTCAGCGCATTGCAGACAGCCTGAAGGGTCAGCTGGTTCTGAACAGCGACTTCAAGTTCCTGCGTGACGTTCGCGCGTACGTAGAGAAGAAGGTGGGCGATCTGCAGTTCCCCGAGGCTCTGCTGAAGCGTGTGATGCTGAACAATAACAAGGATAAGGGTGAGGAGTTCGTAGAGAAGAACTTCAAGGCTTCTATCGACGAGTTGAAGTGGCACCTCATCAAGGAGCAGCTTGTTGCTGCTACCGAGATCAAGGTAGAGGATGCCGACCTGAAGGCTGTGGCTAAGGATGCTATCCGTGCACAGTTCGCACAGTATGGTATGACCAACATCCCCGAGGATGTGCTGGATAACTATGCTGAGGAGCAGCTGAAGAAGCGTGAGAACGTAGAGAGCTTCGTAGAGCGTGCCATCGACGTGAAACTCACTCAGGCCCTGAAGGGTATCGTGAAGTTGACTGAGAAGGAGGTAACTCTCGATGAGTTCAACAAAATGATGCAGGAAGCATAAAAGAAGATTTTTTTAATTCTTTAACCAAAAATAAAGTCGGGATGTTTTGCGTCTCGACTTTTTTTTGTAATTTTGTATTTATAAAACACGAAAGATAGGTATAGATATGAACGATTTCAGAAAATATGCAACTCAGCATCTAGGCATGAACGGCTTAGTGCTCGATGACGTGATGAAGGCTCAGGCACAGTATATGAACCCATATATCCTGGAGGAACGCCAGTTGAACGTGACCCAGATGGATGTATTCTCGCGCTTGATGATGGACCGCGTAATTTTCCTTGGTACAGAGGTAAACGACTATACGGCTAATGTGCTGCAGGCACAGTTGCTCTATCTCGATGCTAACGACCCTGGCAAGGATATCAACCTCTATATCAATTCTCCTGGCGGTAGTGTGTATGCAGGACTGGGTATCTATGACACCATGCAGTTTATCTCATGTGACGTGGCTACTATCTGTACGGGTATGGCTGCTTCGATGGCTGCCGTGCTGCTCGTAGCTGGCCAGGAGGGAAAGCGTTCGGCTCTGCCTCATAGTCGTGTGATGATTCATCAGCCTCTGGGAGGCGTGCAGGGTCAGGCTTCTGATATCGAGATTGAGGCCCGTGAGATCCAGAAGTTGAAGAAGGAACTCTATACCATCATCGCCGACCACTCTCATACTGATTATGAGAAGGTGTGGAATGATTCAGACCGTAACTACTGGATGACGGCTGAGGAGGCACGCGAGTATGGTATGATTGACCAGGTGCTGACGAGAAAGTAATTAAGAGTTCTTGGCGGAGCCAAGCGGCGAAGCCGAGCGAAGAATTAAGAATTAAGAGTGAAAAAAGTATGTAATTTTTGCGGCCGTTCTGAACGTGAGGTGCGTTTGCTGATCACGGGTATCAACGGTTATATATGTGAGGATTGCTCACGCCAAGCCTATCAGATTGTAAAAGAGTCGGGCTTGCTTGATGGCGGCAACCAGGAGGAACGGGGCGACAGCGACGGCAAGAAGGCTGCCAAGGAGAAGAAGGTTCCCAAGCCTCGCGAGATTAAGGAGTATCTGGACCAGTATGTTATCGGTCAGGACGACGCTAAGCGCTTCCTGTCTGTGGCCGTGTATAACCACTATAAGCGTCTGCAGCAGAAAAAGGACGATAAGGATGGCGTGGAGATTGAGAAGTCGAACATCATCATGGTGGGCTCTACGGGTACAGGTAAGACCCTTCTGGCACGCACCATTGCCAAGTTGCTCGACGTGCCCTTCACGATTGTTGATGCTACGGTGTTTACAGAGGCCGGTTATGTAGGCGAGGACGTGGAGAGCATCCTCAGTCGTCTGCTTCAGGTGGCCGACTATAAGGTAGATGCTGCCGAGCGCGGTATCGTGTTCATCGACGAGATTGACAAGATTGCCCGTAAGGCCGATAATCCTTCCATCACGCGTGACGTGAGTGGTGAGGGCGTGCAGCAGGGACTCTTGAAACTGCTTGAGGGAACGATGGTCAATGTGCCCCCTCAGGGCGGCAGGAAGCATCCTGATCAGGAGTATATCCACGTGGACACAAGGAATATCCTGTTTATCTGTGGTGGCGCCTTCGATGGTATCGAACGTAAGATTGCACAGCGCCTGAATACCCACACGGTGGGTTATAACTCTGTGCAGAACGTGCGTAAGATTGACAAGGATGATCTGATGAAATATGTACAGCCTCAGGACTTGAAGTCCTTCGGACTGATTCCTGAGATAATTGGTCGTCTGCCAGTGCTCACTTACCTGAACCCCTTGGACCGTGCTGCCTTGGAACGTATCCTGACGGAGCCCAAGAACTCTATCGTGAAGCAGTATGTCAAACTGTTTAAGATGGATGGGGTTGACCTGGTGTTTACGCCTGAGGCCCTGCGCTTCATCGTGGATAAGGCCGTGGAGTATAAACTCGGCGCCCGCGGTCTGCGCTCTATCGTAGAGAGCGTGATGATGGATGCCATGTTTGAGGTGCCCTCAAAGAAAGTGAAGAAGTTTGAAGTGACAGAAGACTATGCCCGTGAACAGCTTGACAAGAGTGCTTCACTGGCTGTCATGAACTAAATCCTGACAATACAGCCTATGACATACGATAAAGGTGAACTGTTAGACGCGCTGAAGCGTTATTTTGGCTTCGACTCCTTCAAGGGAGACCAGGGGGCCATCATACAAAATCTGCTCGAAGGTCGTGACACCTTCGTGCTGATGCCTACTGGTGGCGGTAAGTCGCTCTGCTACCAGTTGCCGTCACTGCTCATGGATGGCGTGGCCATCGTGATATCGCCACTGATAGCCCTGATGAAGAACCAGGTGGACTTCATCTCAAACCTGAGTGAGCATGAGGGAACGGCTCACTTCCTGAACTCGTCGCTGAACAAGACGGCGATTGACCAGGTGAAGAAGGATATCCGCGAGGGAAGGACGAAACTGCTCTATGTGGCTCCTGAATCTCTCACAAAGGAGGATAATGTGGAGTTCCTGAAAACGGTGAAGATCTCGTTCTATGCAATTGACGAGGCTCACTGTATCTCTGAATGGGGACATGACTTCCGTCCGGAATACCGTCGTATCCGTCCGATCATCAACGAGATTGGTGTGGCACCTGTTATTGCCCTGACTGCCACGGCAACGGATAAGGTACGTACGGATATCAAGAAGAGTTTGGGTATTGTTGATGCGACTGAGTTTAAGAGTTCGTTCAACCGTCCTAACCTGTACTACGAGGTACGTCCCAAGACCAAGGATATAGATAAGGATATTGTACGCTTTATCAAGCAGCATCCTGGAAAGAGCGGTATCATCTATTGTCTTTCAAGAAAGAAGGTGGAGGACCTGGCTGACGTGTTGCGTGCCAACGATATCAAGGCAGCAGCATATCACGCAGGACTGGATAGTGGTACGCGTTCGCAGACACAGGATGACTTCCTGATGGAGCGTATCGATGTGATTGTGGCAACGATAGCCTTTGGTATGGGTATCGATAAGCCCGACGTGCGTTTTGTTATCCATTATGATATACCTAAATCACTGGAGGGCTATTACCAGGAGACTGGTCGTGCCGGACGTGACGGAGGCGAGGGTATCTGCCTGGCTTTTTACAGCTATAAGGACTTGCAGAAACTGGAGAAATTCATGGAGGGTAAGCCCGTGGCTGAACAGGATATCGGCCGCCAGCTGTTGCAGGAAACGGCTGCCTACGCCGAGACCTCGGTCTGTCGTAGAAAGATGTTGCTGCATTATTTCGGTGAACAGTATGAGAAGGACAACTGTGGCAACTGTGACAACTGTCTGCATCCGGGTAAGAAGATTGATGCCAAGAACCAGTTGGTCATTGCGCTGAAGGCTATCCTGGCTATCAAGGAGAATTTCCGCACGGACTATGTCATTGATTTCATCACTGGTCGTGACACCAATGAGATTGTGGCGCACAAGCACCAGAATCTGGAGGAGTTTGGCTCTGGTGAGGATGAGAATGAGAAGATATGGAATCCTGTGATTCGTCAGGCGCTGATTGCCGGCTATCTGTTCAAGGAGGTAGAGAACTACGGTCTGCTGAAGGTGACTGCGGCTGGCAAGAAGTTTATCAAGAACCCCACAACCTTTATGGTGGTTGAGGATCATGAGTTTAGTGAGGATGAGGAGCCGGCAGTACCAGAGGGTGGTGCAAGTGCACTGGATCCTACGCTCTCGGCCATGCTGCACGACCTGCGTAAGAAATGGTCACGTAAGTTGGAACGTCCGCCTTATGTCATCTTCCAGGATGTGTCGCTGGAACAGATGGCTACAGAATATCCCGTGAGCCTTGAGGAACTGAAGAATATCCAGGGTGTGGGTGATGGTAAGACGCGCCAGCCTTATGCGAAGGAGTTCGTGGATCTGATTAAGCGCTACTGCGAGGAGAACGAGATAGAGCGTCAGTCGGACCTGCGTATCCGCACGAAGGCTAAGGACTCTATGCGTAAGCTGAAGATATTGCAGAATATCGACCGCCGTATCGCCCTGGATGATATTGCCAATGCGCTGGGTATCGACTTCGAGGAGTTGCTTGATGAACTGGAGGGTATCGTGCTCTATAGTGGTAACAAGATTAATATCGACTATTTCCTGGATGATATCATGGATCCGGATGATGTGAGCGATATGTGTGACTATTTTGCAGAGCAGGAGACGGATGACCTGGAGGCTGCCTTTGAGGAATTCGGTTCTGATTTCTCGGAGGACGAGATTCGTCTGGTACGCATCAAGTTTATCTCTGATATGGCAAACTGATATGTCTGATTCTATCTGAAACAAGATATAGGCTCCCGGAATTTTTTTTTCGGGAGCTTATTTTTTTTCTTTGTTTTTTGGCGTTATATAAAAAATAATGTATCTTTGCATTCAGTAAACCTAAAAAAATGAAGAGATACTTACCTTTGACACTATGGGGGACGATGCTTCTCGTGATAGCTGGCGTATTGCTATGGCTGGAGAATGACTTCCTGTGGAAGTTGCAAGAACAGAACCTTTTCCTGGATACTTCCTTGTTCTTTAAGGAGAGGATGGTGGTGCCTGGTGGCCTGCTGTCGTGGTTGGGTACGTATCTGACGCAGTATTTCTACTACCCGTGGATGGGAGTGATGCTGTTGTGTGTGTTATGGTTGTTGCTGATGTGGTTGGTAATGCGCGTTTTCCAGTTGCCTGTACAGTGGAGCGCATTGGCTCTGATACCTGTGGGACTCTTATTGATTACCATCGTGGATATGGGCTACTGGGTGTATATGCTGAAATTGCAGGGACATGTGTTCGTGGCAACCCTTGGCACCATCGCGGTGATGCTGATGCTGTGGTTTTTCAGGGTTCAGCCTTGGCATTTCAGTTTCCGCGTGATGACGATGATAATCACGTGTGCTCTGGGATATCCGCTTTTTGGTATCTACGGGCTTGCGGCTGTCTTGCTGATGGGTATCTGGTCGTGGCGATTGGAACGGTGGTCGTTACGGAGAAAGGTCGGCTATATCGTGATGGCGCTATTGATTGCTATCGTGGTGCCCCTGATGTGCTATAGGCAGCTCTATCACCAGACCAACCTGGCAAATATCTATTACGCAGGACTTCCCTTGTATTATGTTACTGAGGAGCATCATGCCTATTATATACCTTATTATCTCTTGGCGCTGTTCTTCGTGGTGATGGCATTGGTGCCTCTGAGGCAGGTGAAGCTGCTGAAGAGCATCCTCATACAAGGTGTCGTGCTGGTGGCTTTGGTTGTTGGTGTGGCGCTGTCCTGGTTCAGGGATGAGAACTATCATCATGAACTGAGGATGCAGCGCTGCATAGAGCAGAATGACTGGAACGGCGTACTGAAAGAGGCTGCTAAGCAGCAGGACGAACCGACGCGTGCCATCGTGATGATGAGAAACCTGGCACTGAGCCGGTTGGGACGTCAGGGCGAGGATATGTACACCTATGAAAACGGCTCGAAAGCGTATGCGGCACCTTTTGGCATGCGCTTGATGCTGGTGGCAGGCCCTTTGATGTATTATCAATATGGTATGCTGAACTATAGTTCACGCCTGAGCACGGAAATGGGCGTGGAGTTCGGCTGGCGGGTGGAAAACCTGAAAATGCTGGCAAAATGTGCGCTGCTGCGTAACGAACAGCAACAGGCACGTAAATACCTGAGACTGCTGAAGCATACCACTTTCTATGGGGAGTGGGCCGGGAAGGCACCGTCATTGCCCGAACTGCAGTCGGTGAAACGGATGATGCATTATGAGAATGTGCTGAGTGGTGACCAGGGAAATATTGAAAGTTTCCTGATGAGTCGCCTGGATGAATGTACGGATACGACGGATGTCTATTTCCAAGAGCAGACGCTGCTGGCCTCATTATGGACAAAGGATATCAATAACTTCTGGTATCACTTCAATGATTATGTGAGATTGCATCCCAAGGCCCGTATTCCACGCTATTATCAGGAGGCGGCCTACCTTTATTGTATGATAGAAGGACGAGAGGGCGTGGACCGTATGCCTTTTGATGATAGTATCAGGCAGTCGTTTAATAGTTTCGCGATGGCTGCCGAGCGTTATGATAATGCTGATGTGGATGTGGCACGTAGTGCGCTGCAGGCGTACCGGCATACGTATTTCTATGATTATTACCTGATGAGGCAGTTGCCGGAATATTGAGATTTGAGATTTGAGGTTTGAGGTTTGAGATTTGAGATTTGAAAGTTATGAAGAGATATTTTTTACCTTTTTACCTTTTTACTTTTTTACTCTTCTCTTGTGGTCCCAGTGTGCCTGAGGTGTTCACAGAGAGTGATGAGTTGCCAAGGATTTATCCTGACTACGTGGATGTGACGATACCAGTGAACATTGCTCCGCTGGCCTTTGAACTGGATGATGATGAGGCCGACGGCATGATTGCCCGTTATAAGGCGGGAAATGTGGAAGTGGTATGTGAAGATAAGATGCAACCCTCAATCGGAGAGTGGCGCAGGCTGGTGGAGCAGGGTAGTGATATCAGTGTGGACGTGTATGTGAAGCATGATGACCAGTGGATACATCACAAGCCGTTTGAAATCCATGTGGCTGGTGATAGTATTGATGCATATCTGAGTTACCGACTGATACCTGCCTCGTTTGTAAGTTATGAGGCGCTGACCATCAATCAGCGTTGCCTGGAAAACTACGACGAGAGTGTGATATATGATAATATGTTGTGCAGCTTCGAGGTAGAGGGACAGTGTATCAATTGTCATCACTATCAGCAATACAACCCGGAGAGGATGCAATTCCATGCCCGTCAGAAGAATGGCGGTACAATTATTGCTTACGATGGGAAGATCAAGAAGGTGAATATGAAGAACGACTCCATCCTCTCGGCTGGTGTCTATCCTGCCTGGCATCCCTGGCTGAAGCTAATCGTGTATTCTACAGACAAGACCCATCAGAGTTTTCATACCACCGATCCGAATAAGATTGAGGTGTATGATTTGGAAAGTGATATCATCGCCTATGATATAGACAAGGGTGAGGTTACTAATCTGGAGAATGATACGACAGAGTTTGAGGTGTTCCCGGCGTGGGCTCCCGACGGTAAGACACTGTATTACTGTAGTGCCCACTACGAACGGAAGAATTATCAGGTGTCGGACGCAACAGAACTGGTGAGCCGTTGCGGGGAACTGAAATACAATATCTATAAGAAGCGTTTTGATCCGGAGACAAAACAGTTTGGTCCGCGGGAACTGGTGTTTGCTGCTGACTCGCTGGGAATGAGTGCGGTACTGCCACGTATCTCACCTGATGGCCGATGGCTGGTCTTCACCATGTCGGAATATGGCTACTTCCATATCTGGCATCATGAGGCCGACCTGTGGATAATGGATTTAAGGGAAAAGGTGAATAGTGGACAATTGGCAACCGCTCATCCGATAAAAGGGATCAATAGTGATGATACGGAGAGTTACCATTCATGGTCGAGCAACGGCCGATGGCTGGTGTTTAGCAGTCGTAGGGATGACGGTACCTTTACGCGACCTTTCATTGCACACATGAGTAAGGACGGTAAGTGGGGGAAACCTTTTGAGTTGCCTCAGGAAGATCCCGACTACCACAGACAGCTGTTGCGCAGTTATAATATCCCGGAGTTTATGTATGGTCCTGTGAATATTGACCCGCACACCTTTGCGGATATCTTGAAGGGTGAGGGAGAGCCCGTGAAATACGTGCAACGACTGCAATAGCCTGTTGCCTGTTGCCTCCGCACTCTGGGAACTCCTGCCGGTCCTCTGTTAAATGGCACTTGCGAAAGTTAAATTATGCAAGAAAAAGGTCGCAAAATACTCGCTATGTCGGAAAAAATGAGTATCTTTGCACGCAATAAAAATTTAAGGTACCAAAATTATGTCATCATTTATTGCAGATAAGATTGTGATGGACGGCCTCACTTTCGACGACGTCCTGTTGATTCCCGCTTATTCAGAAGTATTGCCAAAAACGGTAGAGTTGCAGACACGCTTCTCTCGTAACATCGTGTTGAATGTCCCCTTTGTGACGGCTGCTATGGACACCGTTACAGAGAGCCAGATGGCAATTGCAATTGCCCGTGAAGGTGGTATCGGCGTGATTCATAAGAATATGTCGATAGAGAACCAGGCACGTGAAGTGGCTATTGTAAAGCGTGCAGAGAATGGTATGATCTATGACCCCGTAACGATTCGTCGTGGTTCTACCGTAGGACAGGCTCTGGATATTATGGCAGAATATCATATTGGTGGTATCCCAGTAGTTGATGAGGATAATCACCTGGTAGGTATCGTGACCAACCGTGACCTGCGTTTTGAACGTCGTCTGGATCGTCCCGTGGATGATGTGATGTCAAAGGAGAACCTGGTGACCACACATCAGCAGACGGACCTGGCTGCTGCTGCAAAGATTCTGCAGGAGAATAAGATTGAGAAACTGCCCGTTGTGGACAAGGATAACCGCCTGGTAGGTCTGATTACCTATAAGGATATTACCAAGGCAAAGGATAAGCCCATGGCTTGTAAGGATGAGAAGGGTCGTCTGCGTGTAGCTGCCGGTGTCGGCGTTACTGTGGATACGCTGGACCGTATGCAGGCTCTGGTGAACGCTGGTGCTGATGCGATTGTCATCGATACGGCTCACGGTCACTCAAAGGGCGTGATTGACAAGTTGAAGGAAGCAAAGAATGCCTTTAAGGATATTGACATCGTAGTAGGTAATATTGCTACTGGTGCTGCAGCACGTATGCTCGTAGAGAATGGCGCAGACGCAGTGAAGGTAGGTATCGGTCCGGGCTCTATCTGCACAACACGTGTGGTAGCTGGTGTCGGTGTACCTCAGCTGAGCGCTGTGTATGATGTATACTCTGCCTTGAAGGGTACTGGTGTGCCCCTTATCGCTGATGGTGGCTTGCGCTATTCTGGTGATATTGTCAAGGCATTGGCAGCAGGTGGCTCATGCGTCATGATTGGTTCACTGGTGGCAGGTACCGAGGAGAGTCCTGGTGATACCATTATCTATAACGGCCGTAAGTTCAAGAGCTATCGTGGCATGGGTTCTCTTGAGGCTATGGAGCACGGTTCAAAGGACCGCTACTTCCAGGCAGATACAAAGGATGTGAAGAAACTGGTGCCAGAGGGTATCGCCGGTCGTGTGCCTTACAAAGGAACGGTGCAGGAGGTTATCTATCAGTTGACCGGTGGCTTGCGCTCAGGTATGGGTTACTGTGGTGCCGCTTCTATCGAAAAGCTGCATGACGCTAAATTCACCCGTATTACAAATGCAGGTGTGATGGAGAGTCATCCTCATGATATTACTATCACGAGCGAGGCTCCCAACTATTCAAGACCAAACGATTGAAACTAAAAATATGAAACTGAAAATGCTTTTTGCCGGATTGTTGGCTTGTGCCTCTGTGAGTGCACAGACGGATGATCCTGTAATCATGATTGTGAACGGAGAGCCTGTGCTTCGTTCGGAATTCGAATATTCGTATAACAAGAATAACTCCGAGGGTGTTATCGATAAGAAGAATATCGAGGAGTATGTGGACCTCTTTATTAATTATAAGTTGAAGGTCTGTGCTGCTCTTGACGCAAAGTATGATACGCTACAGTCGTTCAAGGACGAGTTTGCACAGTATCGTAACCAGCAGGTACGCCCCGCTTTTGTGACTGATGCTGACATCGAGAAAGAGGCTCGTAAGATTTACGACCAGACAGTAGAGCAGATTGGTCCTGATGGACTGATTCAGTGTGCTCATATCCTGTTGCGTGCCAACCAACAGGCACCGCAGGCGGAGTGGGATGCTGCCAAGGTGCGTATCGACTCTGTGTATAAGGCTCTGAAAGATGGCGCTGACTTTGCAGAACTGGCTAAGAAGGTGTCACAAGACCCGGGTTCTGCCCGTCAGGGTGGTCTGCTGCCTTTTGTACAGCATGGTCAGCTGGTGAAGGAGTTTGAGGATGCAGCTTATGCTTTGCAGCCAGGTGAGATGTCGGGTATCGTACAGTCACCTTATGGCTACCACATCATCCTGATGAAGGAGCGTAAGATGCTGGAGCCTTTCGAATTCCATCATGATGCCATTCTGAAGTTCATCGAACAGCGCAATATGCGTGATCAGATTGCTGAGCAGAAGATTGGAGAACTGGTGAAGAGCACGAATAAGTCGGAAGCTGAGCTTCTGGATGAGAAGGCTGCAGAACTGTCGGCTCAGGATATGGAGATGAAATATCTGATTCAGGAGTATCACGACGGACTGCTGCTTTATGAAATCAGCAATAACCTGGTTTGGGATAAGGCTGCTAAGGATGAGGCCGGACTGGCTAGTTTCTTCAAGAAGAATAAGAAGAAATATGCATGGGACAAGCCTCGCTACAAGGGTATGGCTTATCATGTGAAGGTGAAGGAAGATGTGAAAGCTGTGGCTGACTGCGTGAAGAAACTGCCTTTTGATAAGTGGGCTGAGGCGCTGCGTACCACCTTTAATGCTGACTCTGTGATTCGTATCCGTGTAGAGAAAGGTATCTTCAAACAGGGTGATAATGCGCTTGTAGATAGTGCGGTGTTTAAGAAGGATACCACTGTGACAAAGGTGAAGGATTATCCCTTTGATGCTGTCTATGGTAAGGTGCTGAAGAAGGGACCGGAGGACTATACCGACGTGCGTGGTCTTGTGGTGGCCGACTATCAGGAGGCACTGGAGAAGGAATGGGTGGCTCAACTGCGTAAGAGATATGCTTTTGAAGTCAAGGAAGAGGTGTTGAAAACAGTCAATAAGCATTGATGAAAAAATATTTTGTTATACTCCTGTCGCTGGTAGCTGTTGCTTCGGCCTATGCCGATAAGCGTGACAGCATTGGCTCGGTTGTTGATGAGGTCATCTGGGTTGTAGGTGATGAGGCCATCTTAAAGAGTGAGGTGGAGGTGACGCGTATCCAGGCTGCTATGGAAGGTATGCGCTGGAATGGTGATCCCGACTGCGCTATCCCGGAACAGTTGGCTGTACAGAAACTGTTCCTGCATCAGGCAGCTATTGACAGTATCTCTGTGACTGAGAATGAGATTGCTTCTAATATAGAACAGCGTATTGATTATATGATTCAGCAGACTGGCTCCCGCGAGAAACTGGAGGAGTACAAAAAGCAGAGTCTTAGTCAGATACGGCAGTCGATGCATGATGACTTGCGCGATCAGATGCTGATTCAGCGTATGAAGGAGAAACTGGTGAAGGATATCAATGTGACTCCTGCCGAGGTGCGTCGCTATTTCAGGGAACTGCCTGCTGACAGTGTGCCTTTTGTTCCCACGGAGGTGGAGGTGCAGATTATTGCCAATACGCCACGAATCTCCATAGAGGAGATTAACCGCGTGAAGGATGAACTGCGTGACTATACGGATCGTATCAATAAAGGTGAGACGTCTTTCCAGACATTGGCACGTCTGTATTCTGAGGATCCCGGCTCGCGTCGTGCTGGTGGTGAACTGGATTATACGGGGCGTGGTATGCTTGACCCTGCCTTTGCTGCAGTGGCCTTTAACCTGACCGATCCTAAGAAGATTTCGAAGATAGTGGAGTCGGAATTCGGTTTCCATATCATCCAGTTGGTTGATAAGCGTGGCGATAAGATCAAGGTTCGTCATATCTTACGTAAACCAGTTGTCTCGGATTCGGCTGTCAATGCGTCTATCGCCTTCCTTGATACGATAGCGGATTATATCCGTAATGGCGAGACTCCCAAACAATTGGAGGGCTTGTATGTAGGAACCTTCAATTTCGAGGATGCTGCAACGATTTTCTCTGACGATAAGGATACACGTAATAACCGCGGTTTGATGTTTAACCGTTCGGAACGTGGACAGACCTCACGCTTTCAGATGCAGGATCTTCCTTCTGAGGTGGCACGTGTCGTGGATGGCATGCAGGTGGGTGATGTGTCGAAAGCGTTCTCGATGATTAATGATCAGGGAAAGACGGTATGTGTCATCGCTAAGTTGAAAAGCCGAACGGAAGGACACAAGGCTACTATCACGGAGGACTTCCAGGTGATGAAGGATATCGTGATGGAAAAAAGGCGCGAAAAGGTGCTGCACGACTGGGTGGTCAATAAGATAAAGAATACCTACGTGCACGTCAGTGATGACTATCGCAACTGCAAGTTTGAATATGAAGGTTGGATTAGGTAAGAGTCGCAGAAGCATCAGTTTGGTGCTTCTGTGTGCGCTATGCCTTGTCGTGTATGGCGCAGCGTCGTCAACTCCAAAGAAGAAAACGGAGAAGAGTAGGGTGTACCTGGTACATGCCGATGAGTTGTTTTTTGATATTTGGAAGAATAATAATGCTCAGGTGCTGCGCGGACAGGTGGAGTTTGAGCATGACGGTGCCCACCTGTATTGCGACAGTGCCAACTATTTTGAGCAAAGTAATTCTTTTGAAGCCTGGGGTCATGTGAAGATGGTGCAGGGGGATACCCTCTCGCTGACTGGTGACTATGGCTTTTATGACGGTGACAATAAACTGCTGGTTGCAAAGGTCTTTGACAGTGGCAAGCAGGTGGTGCTCCGTAACCGGGCTACAACGCTTTATACCGATACGCTTTATTTCGACCGTAATGATAATATGGGCTATTATGATGAAGGCGGAAAAATTGTGGATAAGACGGCTACGCTGACTTCCTGGCATGGAGAATATCATACTGATTCGAAGGATGCTTTCTTCATGGATAAGGTCAAACTGGTGGATGGTAACTCTACGCTGACCACTGATACGCTGGTGTATAACACGCGAAGCAAGCTGGCTAATATCGTTGGACCGTCGGATATCGTCTCTGGTAAGAGTCATATCTACTCGGAACTGGGGTATTATAACACAGCAAAGAAACAAGCGGAGCTGTTGAACAGGTCGAGGGTGCGGAATGAAGGACGTACTATTGTGGCCGACAGTATCTGGTATGATGGTATCACAGGTGTCAGCGAGGCTTTCAGGAAAGTCATCTATAATGACTCAGTGAATAAGAATGGCATGCGCTGTAACTATGGCTATTATGATGACTTGAATGGCTATGCTATGTCTACGGATAGTGTGGTGGCGCTGGAGTATTCCCAGAAAGATACGCTTTACATGCATGCCGATACTTTCAAGGTGTTTACGTATAACATTGATACTGATTCTGTGTATCGTGTGATGCATGGTTTTAATAAGGTACGCGCGTACCGTATTGATATACAGGCCGTCTGTGACTCTCTGGTGTATAATTCAAAGGACTCTTGTATGACGATGTACACCGATCCTATCCTCTGGAATGTCAATCAGCAGTTGCTGGGCGAGATGGTGCAGGTCTTTATGAAGGACTCTGTCGTGGATAGGGCACATGTTATCAACCAGGCATTCTCCATAGAGAAACTGCCGGAGGATAAGATGTATAACCAGGTGTCGTCGAATGAGATGTTTGCTTTCTTCCAAAATGGAGAAATGCACGAGGGACAGGCTGTCGATAATGTGCTGGTGGCTTATTATCCGGTGAATGAGTCGGATAGTACCTATGAGGGACTCGTCAGAATGGAAACATCGAAGATGCGTCTTATCATGGAAAAGAAGAAACTAAGCAGTATATGGACGCCCAAAGCTAACGGTATTATGTATCCGATGACGCAGATACCACCAGAGAAACGGTTCCTTGAAGGCTTCAACTGGTTTGACTATGTGAGGCCTATGTCAAAAGATGATATCTTTGATTGGCGCCCGAAGAAACCGGGAACGGAAATCAGGCCTACTCGACGCAAAGGTGAAATGACCCAGGAAAAGAAAACATTAGCATTATGAGTGATGTGATACAACTACTGCCGGATTCGGTGGCAAACCAGATTGCTGCCGGTGAGGTAATCCAGCGACCCGCTTCTGTAATAAAGGAGCTGGTAGAGAATGCTGTGGATGCTGGGGCAAAGACGATTCGTGTGTTGGTCGTCGATGCAGGACGTACGTCTATTCAGGTCATTGATGATGGCTGTGGTATGTCGGAGACGGATGCCCGTTTGGCTTTCGAACGACATGCGACATCGAAGATCCGGCAGGCTGATGATCTCTTTGCGCTTCATACGATGGGCTTCCGTGGTGAGGCTCTTCCTTCTATTGCCGCAGTGTCGGTGGTGGAGTTGACTACACGTATGGCAGGCGAGGATATTGGAACGCATCTGACTCTGCAGGGTTCAAAGGTGGTGAGCCAGGAACCGGTAGCATGTCCTGTCGGCTGTAATTTCAAAGTTGAGAACTTGTTCTTCAATGTTCCGGCACGAAGGAAATTCCTGAAGACGAACGCTACGGAACTGAATAATATCCTGACGGCTTTCGAACGTATTGTACTGGTATATCCCGATATTCATTTTATTCTGTACAGCAATGGACAGGAACTGATGAACCTGAGGGCGTGTCATCTGCGTCAGCGTATTGCTGATGTGTTTGGCAAAAAGACCAGTCATGACTTGTTGCCTGTAGAGGTCGATACGTCACTATGCCGTATCTCTGGATTTGTAGGAAAACCAGAGGCTGCCCGTAAGAAGGCTGGTTATGAGTACTTCTTTGTCAACGGCCGTTATATGAAACATGCCTATTTCCATAAAGCGGTATGTGGCGCCTTCGAACGATTGGTGCCCGTGGGTATGCAAGTGCCGTACTTTATCTATTTCGAAGTGGATCCTGCTGATATCGATGTGAATATCCATCCTACGAAAACAGAGATTAAGTTTGAGAACGAACAGAGTATCTGGCAGATCCTGCAGGCTGGCGTGAAAGATGCTATCGGCAAATTCTGTGATGTGCCTACTATTGACTTTGATACGGAGGGTAAACCGGATATCCCTGTGTTTGATCCGCAGCGTGACTCGATAGAACTGCCTAAAGTTTCGTATAATCCCAACTTTAATCCTTTCGAGAAACAGTCTTCTGCTAACTCTTCATCATACAGGGAACCGTCATTCTATCGTGAAGGTGGCGTGGCGAAGGACTGGGAGAAACTATATGAGCCAAGGGAGATTCCTTCTTATGCAGAGGAGAACCTCTTTCCAGTAGAGGAACCCGCACAAGAACGTGAAACACTTATTTCAGAGAAATCTCCTGTTCATTACCAGTTCAAGGGATGCTATATCATGACAGCAGTGAAGTCTGGTCTTATGATTATTGACCAGCAGCGCGCTGATATCCGTATACGTTACGAGCGTTATATGGAGCAGTTCCGCCAGAAAACAGCCAATACACAGCGTGTCCTGTTTCCTGAGGTTATGGAGTTCTCCATGGCTGATAGTGTGATGGTTGATAAGTTTATGCCTGATTTGTTGACGATGGGGTTTGATATCAACTCTCTGGGAGGTGGAAGCTACGTCATTAATGGTATTCCGGCAGGACTGGAGGGACTTAGTCCAGACCGGCTGATACGACAGGTGGTGGCAGATGCCATAGAGAAGGGATGTAGTGATGTGGAGGAAATACATTCTGCTTTGGCTTTGAGTCTGGCCCGACATGCGGCTATTCCTCAAGGGCAGGTGTTGAGTAATGAGGAGATGGAGTTGCTGGTGAATGATCTATTTTCTTGTTCCAATGTGAACTATACACCAGATGGGCGCTCAATCCTCTATATATTGCCGCAAAAGGAAATAGAGGCATCTCTAGGATGATAATTTTGAAAAAACTCCCCAAAAATCGACGAAAAAGGCTTTTTTTGAACTTTTTTTATACATAAAATGCATTTTCTTTGCTATTTTTGTTGGAGGTTATAAAAAAAATTTCTACTTTTGCAGCAAATTTGAATTTAAATTTTCATTTATAAATTAAAAATTGTATGAAAAAGTTTTTAATGGTGCTGGCTCTTGCTAGCGTATCTGTTGCTGGAATGGCACAGGAAACAACTGAAAAGTACAGTGTTGCTACCAATTCTTTCTGGAGCAACTGGTTCATTCAGGCTAATGTTGCTGGAACTGCTTTCTATAGCAGCCAGGAAAACAATCTTAATCTTTCTAATAGCCCTCTGAAGGGTTTCCGTAACAACCTGGGTGCTTCTGTGGCTATCGGTAAATGGTTTACTCCAGGTCTCGGTCTCCGTACAAAGGTTAACGGCGTTTGGGGTCGCACTGTAAACGGTGATGACAAGAAGGCAAATGCTAGCAAGTACTGGCAGGCTAACGAGCAGGTATTGTTCAACTTGAGCAATATGCTGTGTGGTTACAATCCTGACCGTGTTTGGAATTTCATTCCTTATCTTGGTGGTGGTATTGGTCGTAACATGACTTACAATTCTTATGCTATGGGTCTGCAGGCTGGTTTGCTGAACGAATTCCGCCTGAGCCGTAAGTTCGCTCTGAACCTCGATCTGTCATTCGGTATGCATGAGCCTGACTTTGACGGTAATGCAATTGCAAACGCAAGCTCACGTTCTCTCAAGTCTAAGGATCGTGACCTGAACCTCGAAATCGGTTTGACCTACAACCTGGGTAAGGCTACTTGGAACAAGGTTCCCGATGTTGACGCTATCAACGCTCTTCATCAGAGCCAGCTCGACGCTCTCAATGCACAGCTCGCTGATGCAAATGCTGAGAACGATCGTCTGAACAACCTGATCAAGAACCACAAGTGCCCCGAGGCTAAGACTGTTACTGTGAAGGAAGTTGCTACAGCTCCTGTATCTGTATTCTTCAACATTGGTAAGTCTAAGATCGCTTCTCGCAAGGATCTGCAGAACGTGAAGGCTATGACTGAGACTAACAAGGATGCTAAGTTCGTTGTAACTGGTTATGCTGATAGCAAGACTGGTAGCGCTTCTTACAACCAGAAGCTGAGCCAGAAGCGTGCTGAGGCTGTTGCTAACGAGTTGGTTAAGATGGGTGTAAGCCGTGACAACATTGAGATCGTTGCTAAGGGTGGCGTTGCTGACCTGACTCCTATCTCTTACAACCGTCGTGCTACTGTTGAGATTAAGTAATTGATCTTAAAAACGAAATTAATAAATGACCGGTGAGTTTTTGCTTACCGGTCTTTTTTTTGCCCTTTTACCCCCCTTTTTGGGGCTAAATAAGCCCTTTCTGCAATTTTTTCGAGAAAATTTGAAAAAAGTTCGAAAAATATTTGGTGGTTTCAAAAAAAGTCCGTACCTTTGCACTCGCTTAAAAGAACAAGATAACACTCAAAGTTACAACGGTTCAAAAAAAGGGCGTTTAGCTCAGTTGGTTTAGAGCATCTGCCTTACAAGCAGAGGGTCGGCGGTTCGAATCCGTCAACGCCCACAAGAAAAGGTTCTGAAGAAATTCAGAACCTTTTTCTGTTTAAAAAACATAAAAACATCTGTTGCGCTAAAAAACTTTTAAATCTTAACTCTTAATTCTCAACTTTTTTGTAACTTTGCAACCTCAATTGAAGAGTATATTATCTAGATAGTAAAAATGGAACTAAACTTATTGACGGCCATCTCGCCTATAGATGGTCGCTATCGCGGGAAGACAGAGCCGCTGAGTGAGTATTTTTCAGAGTATGCGTTGGTGAGATACCGTGTGCGTGTAGAGATTGAATATTTTATTGCACTCTGCGAGTTACCCTTGCCCCAACTTCAGGATTTCAATCATGACCGATTTGAAGCCATGCGTGACATCTATCGCCAGTTTACGCCTGCAGATGCGCAGCGCGTAAAGGATATTGAGGCGATTACTAACCATGATGTAAAGGCTGTGGAGTATTTTATCAAAGAATGCCTGGATAAGATGGGCGGCTTTGAGAAATACAAGGAGTTCATTCATTTTGGTTTAACTTCTCAGGATATCAACAATACCAGTGTGCCCCTTTCTGTTAAGGAAGCTATTGAGCAGGTTTATGTACCCCTGTTGGAAGAGCTCATTGAGCAGTTGCACGACTATGCTGAGGAATGGAAAGGTGTGGCTATGTTGGCCAAGACGCATGGACAGCCTGCTTCTCCCACTCGCCTGGGTAAGGAGATTATGGTTTATGTTTATCGTCTTGAGGAACAGTTGCGCTCGTTGAAGGAGGTGCCCGTGACGGCAAAGTTCGGTGGCGCTACAGGTAACTACAATGCACACCATGTGGCTTATCCCCAGTACGACTGGCGTGAGTTCGGTAATCGTTTTGTAAGCGAGAAACTGGGATTGGAGCGTGAGCAGTATACTACACAGATTTCCAACTACGACTGGCTGGCTGCTATTTTTGATGCTATGCGTCGTATTAATACCATCATCATCGACTTGGATCGTGACTTCTGGATGTACATCTCAATGGATTACTTCAAGCAGAAGATTAAGGCTGGTGAGGTAGGTTCAAGCGCTATGCCTCACAAGGTGAACCCCATCGATTATGAGAATTCAGAAGGTAACCTGGGTATGGCTAATGCCGTGCTGGGATTCCTGGCACAGAAGTTGCCTGTAAGTCGTTTGCAGCGTGACCTGACCGACTCTACCGTACTGCGTAATGTCGGTGTACCTATGGGACACTCGCTCATTGCTTTCCAGAGTACGCTGAAGGGACTTCGTAAGCTGATCCTGAATGAGGATAAACTGCACGAGGATCTTGAAAATACATGGGCAGTCGTGGCAGAAGCTATTCAGACTATCCTGCGTCGCGAAGCCTATCCTAATCCTTATGAGACGCTGAAGGCTTTGACGCGTACTAATAAAAAGATGGATGAGAAGACCATCCATGATTTCATCCAGACCCTTGAGGTCAGTGATGAGGTGAAGGAGGAGTTGATGGCTATCACTCCCTGGAACTATACTGGAGTTTAACTAACTTTTTTATATAATCATTATTTTAACGTCGTGTGACGGAGAAAGAAACATTAAGAACATTAGAATTTTTTGAGAATTATGGATTTTGAAAACGAAAAGAAAGACGAACAGCAGTTCACGGAAAATGCTGCTAGCCGTGAGGGTTACCAGAAAGAGTATCGCCCGGTAGGACGTTCACCACGTCCACGTATTCACACGGGTCAGCGCCCAGTTAACTCAAACTTCGAGCGCCCAAGTTTTAACAAGCACAGTCAGGATGATGAGGGCGGCTTCCGTCCAGAAGGCTTTGGTGCAGGTCTGCAGAGTCAGGCACCTCAGCGTAGTTATCGTCCCCGTACAAATAACTATAATAACAATGGTGGTGGCTACCAGTCTCGTCAGCAGGGTGGTTACCAGCAGCGCCCCCAGCAGGGTGGCTATCGTCCTCGTTACAATCAGGAGGGTGATGACCAGCAGGGATATCAGTCTCGTCAGGGTGGCTACCAGCAGCGTGGCGGTTATGGCCAGCGTCCTCAGCAGGGCGGTTATCAGCAGCGTGGCGGTTATGGTCAGCGTTCTCAGCAGGGTGGTTACCAGCAGCGTGGCGGTTATGGCCAGCGTCCTCAGCAGGGCGGTTATCAGCAGCGTGGCGGTTATGGTCAGCGCCCTCAGGGTGGCTTCCGTCAGCGTACAGCCGATTATGATCCCAATGCAAAGTACTCAATGAAGAAACGTATTGAGTACAAGGAGCAGAACTACGATCCTACGGAGCCTATCCGTCTGAATAAGTTCCTTGCTAATGCTGGTGTATGCAGCCGTCGTGAGGCTGATGAGTTCATCCAGGCTGGTGTGGTTACCGTTAACGGTGAGGTGGTTACCGAATTGGGAACCAAGGTAATGCGCACTGATGTGGTGAAGTTCCACGATGATCCCGTATTGCTCGAGAAGAAGGTGTATGTATTGCTTAATAAGCCCAAGGACTATGTGACTACCAGTGACGATCCCCAGCAGCGTAAGACTGTGATGGATCTGGTGAAAAATGCTTGTCCTGAGCGTATCTATCCTGTTGGTCGTCTGGACCGCAATACCACTGGCGTGTTGCTGCTCACCAACGATGGTGATATGGCTTCTAAGCTGACTCATCCTAAGTTCCTGAAGAAGAAGATCTATCATGTGTACCTGGATCGCAACGTAACTGCTCATGATTTGCAGCAGATTGCAGAGGGTATCACACTTGATGACGGCGAGATCAAGGCAGACGCTATCGAATATGCTGATCCCGTGGACAAAAAGCAGGTGGGCATTGAGATCCATTCTGGCAAGAACCGTATCGTACGTCGTATCTTCGAGAGCTTCGGTTATAAGGTATTGAAGCTTGACCGCGTACAGTTTGCCGGTCTGACCAAGAAGAACCTGCGTCGCGGTGACTGGCGTTACCTCACAGAGGAAGAGGTTGACCGTCTGCGCATGGGATCGTACGAATAAAGGTAAAAAAGTAAAAAGGTAAAAAAGTGAAACGTATAAAGGTAATTGATGTGCTGAAAAGCACAGAATATGGTAAAGAAGTCTGTGTGAAGGGCTGGGTGCGTACGCACCGCTCTTCCAAGGCTGTCGACTTTATTGCACTGAACGATGGTTCTACCATCAATAACGTGCAGATTGTGGTGGACCCCACAAAGTTTGATGAGCAACTGTTGAAGGATATCACGACAGGTGCTTGTATCTGTGCAGAAGGTACACTGGTGGAGAGCCAGGGCGCAGGTCAGAGCAGTGAGATTCAGGCTACCAATCTGGTGGTTTATGGTCTCTGCGGCAATGACTATCCTATGCAGAAGAAGGGTCAGAGCTTTGAGGCTATGCGTAAGAATGCCCATATGCGTCTGCGTACCAATACCTTTGGCGCTGTGATGCGTATCCGTCATAACATGGCAATGGCTATCCATACCTATTTCCATGAGCATGGCTTCTATTATTTCCATACACCTCTGATTACTGCTTCTGACTGTGAGGGTGCAGGAAATATGTTCCAGGTAACGACCAAGAATCTCTATGATCTGAAGAAGGACGAACAGGGCAAGATTATCTATGATGATGACTTCTTTGGTGAGCAGACCTCTCTGACGGTGTCTGGTCAGCTGGAAGGTGAGCTTGGTGCTACTGCACTTGGCGCAATCTATACCTTTGGTCCTACGTTCCGTGCAGAGAACAGTAACACGCCTCGTCACTTGGCTGAGTTCTGGATGGTAGAGCCTGAGGTTGCTTTCCTCGACCAGGAGGAGCTGATGGACCTCGAAGAGGACTTCATCAAGTATTGCGTGAAGTGGGCGCTGGATAACTGTAAGGATGACCTTGAGTTCCTCAATAAGATGATTGATAAGACACTTATCGAGCGTCTGCAGGGCGTACTGAAGGAGACCTTCGTTCGCTTGCCTTACACTGAGGGTATCAATATCCTGCAGGAGGCTATCAAGAACGGTAAGAAGTTTGAGTTCCCCTGCAACTGGGGTGATGACCTTGCTTCTGAGCACGAGCGCTACCTCGTTGAGGAGCACTTCAAGAAGCCTGTTATCATGACTGACTACCCACGTGCCTTCAAGTCATTCTACATGAAGCAGAATCAGGATACAACTGATGGTGGTTCTGTAGGTTATAAGGGTGCTATTGCTCCTGGTCCTACAATGCAGGGTACCGACGTGCTGTTCCCACAGATTGGTGAGATTATTGGTGGTTCTGTCCGTGAGGAGAGCTACGATAAGTTGATGGGCGAGATTGAACGCCGCGAGATGGATCAGACCCACCTTTGGTGGTATATCGATACCCGCCGTTGGGGCTCATGTCCTCACGCCGGTTTCGGTCTCGGTTTCGAGCGTCTCATTCTGTTTGTAACGGGTATGCAGAACATTCGTGACGTGATTCCTTTCCCACGTACACCGAAGAGTGCAGAATTCTAAATACAAGAAAGCCTCGCCAACTGGCGAGGCTTTTTCGTTTATGCTAGGTGAATACCATTTTCCTCTATCACGATGAGGCGTCGGCGATACAGGTCACCGATGGCTTTCTTGTAGGCTTTCTTTGATACCTTAAAACGGTCGTAGATTAGTTCGGCATCGCTCTTATCGCCTAAGTCGCAGTGCCCGTCGTTCTCGTAGAGATAGCGCAGGAGCACTTCGGCAAAGTCGAGCGTGTGTTGACGACCGGTAGGCTGCAAGGTGACGTCAATCTTGCCGTCCTGACGCACATGGTCAATATAGGCCGTAAGACGGTCGCCTGTGTGCAGCGGCTGGAAAATCTGGTTGTCATATATCTGACCTTGATAGCGGTTGTTAATGATGGTCTTGAAACCAAGGTCGGTTTTCTGCCAGATGAGACAATCGCAGGTGTCGCCGTGCTTGAGGGGAGACCCGACAGCAGACCCGACGGGTATAGTATCAGTAGTACTGGATGTGCTGGCGTTGGTCGAGGCAGGTGCCGGTTCCAAATAACGCTCCACTTTTGCGGTAGCCATCAGACGATGCGACTCTTCATCCTCTTTTACAAAGACGATATAGTGCTTGCCTACCTCCATGCGCTGCTTCTGCTCACGGAAAGGACAGAAGAGGTCTTTCATCAGTCCCCATTTCAAGAAGGCGCCGTATTGGTTAATCCATGCTACTTCCAGACAGGCAAACTCGCCCACCTTGGCGGCAGGTTTTTCTGTGGTGGCAATGAGGCGTTCGTCCTGGTCGAGATAGACGAAGACTTCAATTTCTTTTCCGATGGCTAAACCATCGGGCACATAACGGTTGGGAAGCAGGATATCGCCGCTACGTTCGTCACCTTCCAGATAAAAGCCCTGGTCGGCGCGGCGAATAGCTGTAAGTGTGTTGTAATCTCCTAGTTTTATCATAGAATAGATGTTTATTATATGTCAGCGGAAAGATCGCTGACCACAGGTATATCCAGAAGACCGTCACGCATGTGAATCGTGCGGTCTGTGATGGTGGCCAGTTGTTCGTCATGTGTGACGATGACGAAGGTCTGGCCGAATTTATCACGTAGGTCGAAGAAGAGCTGGTGCAGCTCCTCCTTGTTCTTTGTGTCAAGAGAACCACTGGGCTCGTCAGCCAAGATGACGGCAGGACTGTTCACCAGGGCGCGGGCTACGGCTACACGCTGCTTCTCACCACCGGAGAGCTCGTTGGGCTTGTGGTTTGCACGATTCGTGAGTCCCATGAACTGTAGCAGTTCCTTAGCACGCTCCTTGGCAGCCTTATTGGATGTGCCAGCGATATAGGCTGGAATCATGATATTCTCGATAGCCGTGAATTCAGGCAGCAATTGATGAAACTGAAACACAAAGCCTAAGTGACGATTGCGGAAATCGGCAAGGGCTTTTTGGGAAAGGGCGGTGGTGTCGATGCCATCGACACATACAGAACCAGTATCTGGTTTATCCAATGTGCCGATGATTTGCAGCAGGGTGGTCTTTCCGGCACCGCTGGGGCCTACAATACTTACCACCTCTCCTTTGTCGATATGGAGGTCGATGCCTTTTAGCACCTGTAATGAGCCGAAGCTCTTGGTTATATTCTTTATGTCTATCATTTTATTATGGGTCTAATGGGTCTAATGGGGGTAATGGGGGATGATGAGCTTAATGGGCTTTGTTGGATTTGTGTATCCAGCGTAGCAATGTATCATAGATACTATTCTCCTCATGGTGCTGAGCCTCGGTGAAGCTCATCTTCTCTTCCTTCGTATTACCATACTGGTCGGGGAAGATAATCATGAGATTTGTACCCGAGAAATATTTCGTCAACTCATCCGGCAGACGGTCGAGCGCGTTCTTGTAACTGATGGTTCCCTTACGGGCTGTAACTACTACCAACAAGTTGTCGGGACCGATGTGACTGGCCAATTGGGGTAGTTCGTTCCAATGCGCCATATAAGTGTACTTGGCACGTACGTTGGGATGCTGACTATTGATGTACTGCTGAATCAGTTCCATGGATTCATTGCGGCCATGAAACTGAATGCGACAATCCAACTGGCCCGCAAACCGGCACAGACGTTCCAGCCAGCGATGGAAGCCAGGCTCATATTCCGCCCTGCTTGGTACGGCTACCTGAATCTGGCGAAGGGTACTGAGCGGCTGGGTGAATCGCATAAGAAGAATCTGACGGTTCAGACCATTGTAGAGACTCTGTATGAACTCACCCCAGAACTTGCTGCTTACCTCAGTATGGACGTGCATACCCATGACTACCTCAGAACAACCACTCTCTCGGAAGGCATGCTTAATGCCGTTGGCAATGTTGGTAGCCAGTCTGACCTGCGTCTGTACCTGTACTTCTGACGCACTGGCCTGATGCTGTAGTTTCTCCAGTAGCTGGATACCTTTCTCCCGTTCCTGAATGCTGCCCTCGCCATCATATACCACATTGAGTGCCACGAGTTCGCGTTTCAGTTTCTGGTTGCGGGTGAGAAGAGCCAACTCCAGCAGTTGCGGTGCAATCTCAGGATATTTCACGCATACCATGATACGTTCATCATCAGATGCAGCCCCGTCTCCGGCCCCTCCTTGCAAGGGTGGAGCGTAGTTACTCACCGTTATTTCTTGCGAAGCCCGTTCTGTAGTCAGTGTTGAGATGATACAAGTGACCAATATCATGATGACTACACCATTCAGCATATGATCATCAGCCAATGCCACGTTTGCGTCAACCATCAGTCTGCGACCTACCATCACCATCGCGATGGCACCGGCAGCATGTGCAGATGTAAGTCCAAACATCATTTTTCCCTCGGCTTTTGTCAGTCGAAACATCAGTGCTGAGATGTATGCAGCCAATGCTTTTCCGAATGTGCCGAAGAACGCTATGAGGAACATGATACCCCAGACCTCCAAGCCGTCTGCCAACGACTGCAGGTTGATAAGCATACCTACGCCAATCAGGAAATAGGGGATAAAGATGGCATTACCGATGAACTCGATACGATTCATCAAGGGTGATACATGAGGGATGTATCTGTTGATAATCAATCCGGAGAAGAAAGCACCAAAGATGCCCTCCAGTCCGATGAGTGCCGACAGTGCTGCACTGATGAACATCACAGCCATGACGAAGATGTACTGCATTACCGCATCACTATAGCGGCGCAGGAAATAGCGCGTCAGACGGGGGATAATCAGAATGCTGCCTGCACAGAAAGCGGCAAATTTTGCCACAAATAGCAACCAGAACAGCCACCCGCTATCCTCGCTGAATGTACCTACCAGTCCTGCTAACATGACCAGTGCCAGGAAAAGCGACAGCATGGAAGAACCTACGCTGAGCATTACGCTGGAGTTGCGCTGCAGGCCATAACGCCCGATGATAGGGTAGGCCACCAGCGTGTTTGACGCCATGATACATCCTAAGAGGAATGAAGCCCGTCCGCTATAGCCCAGGATGCTGATTGACATCACATAGGTCAGGATTAGTGGTACAAAACAAGTGAGAAGTCCGAAGATGACCAGTCGGTTGGAGTTTTTCTTGATGCTCTCAAGGTCCATCTCAAGACCGGCGAGAAACATAATATAATAGAGTCCTACTTGTCCGAAGACCTCAAACGACGTGTCGCGCGACAATAGGTTGAACCCGTATTCACCTATCAGCACACCTGCCAGTACCATGCCAATGATATGCGGGATGCGCAACTTACTCATCACGATAGGCGCGAAGAGAATGATGAGCAGCACCACGAAAAATATCATGGTTGGGTCTTGTATGAGTGGCTCTATCTTGATTTGTGCTTCCATTTTGTTGGCAAAGGTACAAAATTTTCTGTCAATTTGATACATAATTGGCGGAAAAGTTGTAAATTTGCACCCAATTTTAAACTTGAGTGATATGAAAGTAGCAATTGTTGGCGCCTCAGGCGCAGTAGGGCAGGAGTTCTTGAGACTGCTCGACGAGAGAAATTTCCCGATGGATGAATTGGTGTTGTTTGGTTCTGAGCGTTCTGCAGGCACCAAATATACCTTCCGTGGCAAGGAATTGACAGTGAAACTTCTTCAGCACAATGATGACTTTAAGGACATCGATATCGCCTTCACCTCTGCCGGTGCTGGTACAAGTAAGGAGTTTGCCGAGGATATCACCAAGTATGGCTGTGTGATGATTGACAACTCAAGCGCTTTCCGTATGGACGATGACGTACCCTTGGTTGTGCCCGAGTGTAATGCAGAGGATGCCCAGAAGCGTCCCCGTGGCATTATTGCCAATCCTAACTGCACAACGATTATGATGGTTGTTGTACTGCAGCCTCTGGAGAACCTCAGCCACATCAGGCGCATCCATGTATCTTCATACCAGAGTGCTTCTGGAGCAGGTGCCGCTGCTATGGCTGAATTACAGCAGCAGTACAAGGAAATCGTTGAGGGCGGTGAGGTGAAGACCATCAAGAAGTTCCCCCATCAGTTGGCATATAACGTGATTCCTCAGATTGACGTGTTCCAGCCCAATGGCTATACCAAGGAGGAGATGAAAATGTACAACGAGACACAGAAGATTATGCATACCGATGCTAAGTGCTCGGCTACATGTGTTCGTGTTTCTTCTTTGCGCTCTCACTCTGAGTCAGTATGGATTGAGACCGAGCGTCCCCTCAGTGTTGAGGAAGCGCAGAAAGCTATCGCTGCAGCTCCTGGCTGTACTTTGGTTGACGATCCCGCTAATCTCGTTTATCCCATGCCTCTTGAGACTGCAGGCAAGGATGATGTCTATGTGGGTCGTGTTCGTAAGGATATCTCTGACGAGAATGGATTGACCTTCTGGCTCTCAGGCGACCAAATCCGTAAGGGTGCTGCCTTGAATGCCGTTCAGATTGGTGAGTATCTGATTAAGGTTGGTAATGTGAAGTAAGCATTTCCAATTATTTCCATAGAACTGCGTGCTCTCAGAAACAAGGAGAGTACGCAGTTTATTTATGGTAAAATAAGACAATAAAATCGAAATACTTGATACTGAGTATTGTGGAATAGAAAAAGATTTCGTAACTTTGCCGCCGCAGAATGCATTTTAATTTAATACGATTTTTATATATGAAGACTAATACGTTTATGAGGACGCTTTTCCAGATTGCTTTCCTTTTATTGATAAACAGTAACTTGATGGCGCAGACTGACTCTATTACAGTGCGCGTCAAGGGAATGCGCTGTGAAGAGTGTGCGCATAAAGTGAAGAATGTGGTGAAGAAACTGCCTGGTATTGAGGGTGTATCCTTCAATATTGAACGTCGTACGGCTACTATCGCTTATGACCGTGCGCAGACCTGCGTAGACAGTATTCAAGCTCGTCTGGCTGCCACGGGTCGTTATAAGGCCTCTTCTTACAGTCCCAATGATACCATCATTCGTGGCATGGGCCTGCGTATTGCTGATATGCATTGTCAGAACTGTTATAATCGCATCAGTCAGCGTCTGCAGACGATGGTTGGCATCGACAGTATGGCTCCTCATCTGGACAAGCAGTATGTTTTTGTGCGTTATGATGCCAATCGTACCAGTAAGGGCGAGATTCGTCGGGCTTTGGGTGAACTGGGTTTCACACCAGTGAACTACTACAGTGGTCCAAAGGTGGCCTATGCCTATTATCATATCCCTGCCAGTCAGGTGAATCAGGCTACGATAGATGAAGTTGTCATCGTGGATGGGGTAGAGGATGCCAATGTCAACAGCCGGCAGAACGCGCTTGCCGTGACCTATTTCACCGATGAGACTACTGCCGATAAACTTGCTGCCGACATCAAGGCCGCAGGCATTGATATCGTGGTGCCGCCTGCCCATGAGTGTGACGAGAAATAATGATTCAGAAAAACGAAAAAAAAACGATAGAAATGAAATTAACAAAGAGAATGGTGGCCTTCGTGGCTGCAACAATTTTTGTGTCGACATCCGTGATGGCTGGCGACGGAACAAAAGAGAATCCCTTCACTGTGAGTGAACTGAATGCACAGAAAGAGTTACTGACTGCCAATGCTCAGACGGTCTGGGTGAAAGCTGATCTGAAAGGACTGGGTGTTGATGGCTCAAAGACGATGAATAGTGGTGATGAGTGTGCTGCCCTTTTTGGCGATGCTACTGGTGAATTCGTGGCATATAGTTGGCAGATTCTTGGTACCCTTGATATAACCGACCTCACAAATACCAAGGACTTGTTGATTAGTCTGACCTATGGCACAACCGGACATGCTTATGGCAATACGGACAATCCCCAATATGCTTCTGACAATGAGTCGAAAACGGTTACAGATGCCCACTTCTCTCTTGCTGAAGTACACAATGCCCTGTCGGTGAATATTGAGAACGGTCTGCGCGGCTATCATTTCTCAGGCTGTTATATCGTTCCTGAGGATGTGATTGCTGTTAAGGTTAATGCTGGCTACTCTGCTTCAAAGGGTGCTTATGTTACATATACCAACTTTGACGGAGCTGAGTCTGCTACAGTTACACCCAAGGATGCTGCCCTGGTGCTGATGGCTGAGAGCGGAACTCATGATTTCGTGCTGTCATCAGCCCTGTATGACCAGACCATCAGTAATGGTAATTCCATGAGTGCAGGTACGCAGGCAGGTGTGAATGCTGGCACTACAAAGAACCGCATCCGTATGGCCTTTGTCAATGATGGTACGAAGGCTGGATTCCAGAAAAACAGCGATGAGAACTGTACTGTGACTTTGCAGCAGAAGAGCGACGTGTATCTGCAGATTAACTCACAGGAAACAAATTTCTATGGCAAATATGCCTGGGAGACTGAGACAAAGGACTGGATTACATGGGGTGGTGGTAAGTATAGCGACTACCATGCTGCCAATGCTATCTCAACTATTCCTGCAAAGGCTACGTCTGCAGAGAGTATCTACTCTTTGCAGGGTGTTCGCATGAACAAGTTGCAGAAAGGCGTGAATATCGTCAACGGTAAGAAAGTGGTGATGAAATAACTCACCTCTTTCAGACCATAAAAATTAATCATATTATGGGAAGAGTAAAAGAATCTATTATCCTGGCCATCGGCGTGATGGTGATGGGATGGTGTGTGAAGGCCGGTATCGACAATTTCACCAACAAAGACCGTAAGGTCACAGTAAAGGGTCTGGCTGAGCGTGAGGTGCCTGCAGATAAGGTGACGTGGAGTATCAGCACCAAGGAAACGGGCAACGATCTGCCTACGCTCTATGAACGTATCAATGTGCAGGCCGGTAAGATTAAGGCTTTCCTGAAACAGAATGGTTTGGAGGAAAGTGAGATTACGGTGAACCCGCCCTCTGTATCAGACCTTGAAGCTCGTGAGTGGGGCGATAATCAGAAGCCTTTCCGCTATATCGTCAACACAACGATTACGGTGGCTACGACAAAGGTTGAGGCTGTGAATAAGGCTATCTTCAAGCAGGCTGAACTGTTGAAACAAGGTGTCGCACTCGATAGCAGCTATCCTAACTATGAGTATGCTTCGTTCCAGCAGATGAAACCCGAGATGATGTCTGAGGCTATCAAGAATGCGCAGAAGACGGCAGAGCAGTTTGCTGAGGCCAGTGAATCGAAACTTGGAAAGATTCAGACCGCTGGTCAGGGACAGTTTGAAATTGAGAACCGTGATGAGAATACACCGTATATCAAGAAAATCCGTGTGGTAACAACGGTTACTTACTCGCTCGACGACTAATAAGAAAAAAGGAATGTCACCGTGACATTCCTTTTTCTTTTTGTTCTGTGCGCCTGACAGGACTCGAACCTGCACGTCGCGAGACACTAGATCCTAAGTCTAGCGCGTCTACCAATTCCGCCACAGGCGCTTTTTTTTCGTGGTGTTTGTGGTATTTGCGGCTGCAAAAGTAATACTTTTTGTCGAGATAGCCAAATTATTCATAAAAAAGTTGTATCTTTGCGCTCTGTAAAAACTGATGATAATGAAAGCGTATATTTCCTTTTTGGTGATTGTTTTTGCCCTCATCGCCTCTTCTTGTGGCGGTGGAAAGAATAGTGCCAATGGCTTGGCACTGACGGAGGCAGATTCTCTGGGCGCGGCCCCCCGCTATGCAAAGGGTTATTCCGTCAAGGTTCTTGACAATGGCGTCCGCCTGATTGATGTGGCAGACCCACAGGATGATGAAGAAAAAATGCCTGTGAGTTATCACTTTGCATTGGTTGATAAGGGTATGGATGTCGAGGTCCCGGAGGGCTATACGAAAGTGGAGGTCCCCATTGAACGTACGCTTGTCATGACCATGTTGCAGTTGTCTAACTTTACGGCTCTTGATGCGCTTGATGTTGTACGGGGCATCACGGGTACGAAGAATCTCTTCAATCGGGATATTCGTCAGCGTGTGAAGGATGGACGCATGGTGAAGATTGGTATGGAGGGCAACTTTGACACAGAACTGATTCTTGCGGCTCACCCGGAGGTTATCTTTATCTCGCCCTTCAAGCGTGGGGGCTATGATGCCATTAAGGAGACGGGTATCACGCTTATTCCGCATCTGGGATATAAGGAACTGACCCCGCTAGGACAGGCAGAATGGATTCGTTTTGTGGGACTGTTTATTGGTAAGGAACATGAGGCTGATTCTATCTTCGCCGGCATCGAACATCGTTACAACGACTTGAAAGAGAAGGTGGCAAATAACTCCCATCCCTCACAGGGAGGTGCTGGGGAAGGTTCTCCAACTGTTTTCAGTGGTGAGATGCACGGCGGCAACTGGTATGCTGTGGGAGGTAAGAACTCGCTGGCTCAGATTTTCCGTGACGCCGGTGCACGGTATGTCTTTGACAATGATGATACGGGCGGCGTGAATATTGAGTTTGAGGAGATGTATGCCGCTGCTGCCAATGCTGACTATTGGCGCATTCTGAACAGTTACGAGGGCGACTTCTCCTATGATGCCCTGAAGGCCAGTGAACCTCGTAATGAATTGTTTAAGGCTTTCAAGGATAAGAAAGTGATATATTGCAATATGAAGCAGACGCCCTATTATGAGAAGTCGCCTGTGATGCCTGATGTGTTGCTGAGTGACCTGGTGGCTATCTTCCATCCGGAATTGATGCCTGCTGACTATGAACCGACTTTTTATCGTATGCTGAAATGAGACGTCCGTTGTTGTTGCTTATCCTGCTGCTGAGTATCGTGTTGTTCTTCGTGCTCAACCTGCTGTTGGGTACGGTGCGCATCCCCATGATAGAGGTATGCCGTATATTGCTGGGAGGTGGTGACAATGAGATATGGACAAATATTATATTCTCCTCGCGTGTGCCGCAAGCTTTGACGGCTTTGGTGGCAGGTGCTGGATTGGCGGTGAGTGGTCTGCAGATGCAGACGGTGTTCCGCAATCCGCTGGCAGGCCCTTCGGTGCTGGGTATCAGCAATGGCGCCTCGTTGGGCGTAGCATGTGTGGTACTGCTGTCTGGTTCACTTGGGGGCGTAGCCTTGAGCCGACTGGGTTACATGGGAGATGTGGCTATCAGTATAGCTGCAATTGTTGGCGCCCTGGCTGTGATGGGTCTCATTCTTTGGGTAGCAACCAAGGTGAGAAGCAGTGTGACGCTGCTGATTATTGGTGTGATGATAGGCTATCTGGCTACAGCCATCATCGGTGTGCTGAAGTTTTTCTCAGCCGAGGAGGATATCCGTGCCTATGTGGTATGGGGATTGGGCAGCTTTGCCCGTGTCTCAGGCGACCAGATGATGCTTTTTGTTATATTGATGTGTATCCTGTTGCCGTTGAGTATGCTCACGGTGAAGGCCATGAATCTGTATATGCTGGGTGATGCCTATGCCAGTAACTTGGGACTGGATATCCGTCGTACCCGTCTGCTCCTGATTGTATGCTCGGGCACGCTTGTGGCTATCGTTACGGCTTATTGCGGTCCTGTGATGTTTATAGGATTGGCTGTTCCCCATTTGGCGCGTGCCATCTTCCGTACCAGTGATCATCGTGTGCTGATGCCTGCCACCATGTTGGCTGGTGCCGCATTGGCGTTGTTGTGCAACCTGATTGCGCGTATGCCGGGATTCGAGGGTGCCCTGCCCGTTAATTCCGTCACGGCACTGGTGGGTGCGCCTATCATCGCGAGTGTATTGTTCCGTCGTCGGAAATCAGAAGGATGATGAGGTTGCCGTTGGGTAGCAGGGGCCTGCAATACGTCTCACAGTGACTGATGACAACATCGCAGAAGGTCGGGAGCTGGTCTTCTGGAATCCTTTCCCATAACTCCCTTGCCAGTGTGATATTATCCAGAGAAATCTCTATATGGGCTTCGTTCAGCATTTCCTGAATGAAGCCTATATTCATTGTACTTTTACGACTATGGGTGTCTAGTTGTCCTTCTGCCAGTTTGACGGCTTTACCCAGCATGACGCCCAGGGTGATGTTGGGGATGGTGAGCTCTGCGGCCATGCGCAGCGTCTCACCGATATAGTTTCCGTATTGCACAAAGGCTTGTTGGGGCAGGCTGGGGTAGAGGGCCTTGAGGAAGCGCTCACTCTTGGCACCGCTGTTGATGACCACGCGGTCGGAACCGCTGGCTTTGGCTACCGTCATGCACTTGCGGATACTGTCGATGAAAGCTTCTTCGCTGAATGGTTTGACGATGCCGCTGACACCGATGATGCTGATACCGCCCTCGATGCCTAGGCGCGGATTGAAGGTACGACGGGCTATGTCGGCGCCACCAGGGACAGAAAGCCTACAGACCCACCCCCAGCCCCTCCCTGAATGGAGGGGAGTGAATAGACTGTCTAGGTTCTGACGAATCATCTCGCGCGGGCCCTTGTTGATGGCAGGCTCGCCTACGGGAAAATCAAACCCAGGCAGGGTGAAGCGACCGATGCCCTCGCCGCCCTCAATGACTAACCACTCCCCTCCATTCAGGGAGGGGCTGGGGGTGGGTCTGTAGGGTCGGCAACTGGCGCGGACCTCTATGCCGTCTGTAACGTCGGGGTCATCGCCAGCCTCCTTGATGCAGTAGGCGTAGCCGTCGGCATAACCAACGGACACGTTGATGGTCTCGCCATCGGGCAGCAGGACGGGCACCTCGGCAGGTGTCTCACCTTTGACGAGACGAATGGTGGCGGCGATGGTGGCTGCTGTGGCGCATGTTCCTGTGGTTAGTCCGCTGTGCAGCGGGAAAAACTCCGGCAGAAGTTTTTCCACCATCCTCCTTAGTCCGTGCGGACCGTTAACCATGAACCATAGCCCATGAGCCATGAAGCCCTCCGGTCGTTTGATGGCGATAATACGCATGTTTTTTCTACGTGCTTCATTTACTTTCTCAATGAATCCACCACTGATACCGCTCTCTTTCATCAGGATGGTATCAGCAATGGGCATATCACCGTCATCGTAATAGCAAAGCTGGTTGTCTGAGGCGCCTTGCTGGTGAGCCAGTACGATGCTGCTTTCGCGGTTAAGAATGCGATAAATGACCTTTATCCCTTCAGCTTCCAGATGTTTCAGCTTGCCGATGCTCTGTACGCCTGTTGTTGCGAGGAGCCGACCCACTCCCTGCCCCTCCCTGCTGAGGGAGGGGAGTATATAGTCGAGGTCGCTGTAGTCGTCAATCCATGTGATGTCGGAATCGCGTGGCGGATAGATACGCTCGTAGCGCACAACGGGTATTTGTAAGTCGGCGGAAACTTTGCCTATCGTTTCGTGTAACTTAGAGGCGAATGGATGGGCGGCATCTATAATCAGACGTATCTCGTGCTTGCTGACAAACGCCGTCATCGTCTTCTTGTCCATCGCACCGCTGATGACTGTACCATGATGGAGCGTGATGTCTTGTTCGCCCGTTTTTGTACTATAATAGAATGCTGAGCCGCTCTCTTCGAGCACCTCTGCAGCTTTGCGTCCTTCTGTTGTTCCTCCAAATATTAGTATCATGTCTGCACGAAGAAGATGCTCAGTTACCTTTCCTAAATAAATGAGTAAAATGCTTGTTGTATAACTCCGATAGTCCCTGACGGTTATCGATGGCCTCACCGACGACGAGCATGGTGGTAAGTGTCAGGTGATTGTCGTGCACGATTTTTGCAAGATCTTTCAATACTCCGCGATAGATTTTCTGGTCGGGCCACGTCAGGTGATAGCAGGCGGCCACGGGGGTATCCTCCGGGTATTCTTGCAGTAACTCCTTTTGCACGTCGTCCACGATGGCGGCCGAGAGGAATATGCACATGGTGCTCTGGCTTTTTGCTAAGAGGTGCAGCTGCTCCTTCTCAGGCATGGGTGTGCGCCCCTCGCCGCGGGTCAGGATGATGGTTTGCGTCCTTTCAGGAATGGTGAACTGGCTCCTAAGTTCTGCGGCTGCAGCCAAAAAACTGCTGATACCTGGGGTGATATGATAGTGCATATTGTTGGCATCGAAGAAGGCCATCTGCTCCTGTATGGCACCGAAGATGCAGGGGTCGCCCGTATGCAGACGAACGATGGAGTGTCCCTTATCATAGTGCTCCTTCATCAGGGCACATTGTTCTTCAAGGTTCATATCGGCAGACGAGCGCACCACGGCACCTGGCTTATGACATTCCGTCAATGCCTTAGGCACCAGCGAACCAGCGTAAAGAATCAGGTCGGCACGTTCCAGCATCTTTCGTCCGCGCACGCTAACCAGATCGGGGTCGCCAGGTCCGGCACCGACAATCTCGATGTGGCCCTGTTTATGCCTAAGATATTTCTCGTCGATGGCTAAAGCCGCCGTCCAATTCTTACCTTTGATCTTTGGAATGATGAGTTGTCCATGATTGGAGCCTAAGATTGCTGCTGCTTCGCACACGCTTGGAGTGCCTACATGTTTTTCGACGGTGGCACTGGGGGTAGGCACCTTGATGGCAGCAAGTTCCTCGGCTGTAAAGAATTCGACTTCTTCGTTGTATTCCTCTCTGAGTAATTCACAGAATTCTTCATCCTTTTTGACGTCGATGGTGCAATAGCGATAGGTACAGGGCAAAATGCCGTGCTGTGCAAGGGCTTCATCAATCTCGTCGTAGATGCGCTCGAAGTTGTCAGGATGATGAGCCAATCCAAAACCTATTGTCCCCACCATTGGTACGAAATGCAGTTCGAGCATGTTGTTGGGTGTATTGTGGATGAAGGGAGATACGATGATGAGAAGTTCGTATTTCTGCGGGTCGGCTTCACTGATATCATTGATGATGGTCACGTGGTCGGGTTTGGTCTGTTCAAGATAGTCGGTGCCTTCGTCACGCATTTCAAGTAGTAAGGCTGTAGGCTTACGGTTGACAAATGTAAAAATACAGTCGTTCATGTCTGCTATGTCACTGGCAATAGGCCAGTTAAAACGTTTCTCAAATGTGTCGAGAGCCCACAGTCCTGCATTGTCGCTCTGGGTGGTGATAACCTCTTGTCCACCGATTGCAGCACTGATGTCTCGTGTCAGGTCGTTCGCACCGCCTATATGTCCGGATAGCACAGCGATGACATGTTGACCGAAACTGTCGATACATACCACGGCAGGGTCATTGTGCTTGTCCTCAATAAGCGGGGCAATGGTTCGCACGCAGATGCCCATGGCTCCGATGAAAACGAAGGCGTCGAACTTCTTCCAGTTGCTCCCTACGGAATCGCGACTGATAATCTCGGCTTCGGGGTATTTCTTTTGCAGGCGGGTGGTAATCGGTTCACCAGCCTCATTGATTTGTATGATAGCTATTTTGTTCATTTAAGTAGGTGTTCTAAGAGTTGTTTGCAGTGGCCAGGCATGATGATATGATGGTTGCCTATTGGATTCGTGAGAAAATAACTGGTGGTGAGACTCTTGTCTGAGAGTCGTATCACCTGTTGGGTGCGACAGAGGTCTGGCTTGGCCTCATTACGGACTAGTTCACCTTCGGCGATGAAAGAGCGTGAGAGGTTGCCTGCGACCTTGAAGATGGTGACGGGACCTTCTTTCATATAGCCACGTATGCCTGTTCCAATGCCCGACTCGAAATGGGTATCGAGTTCATAATGCTCTACCATGTCAAGAGGTATGGTACAATGAGCAAAGAGCATCTCGCCGGTCTCTGGATTGATACGTGAGGGGTTGGCTTGGAAGCCGGAGATGTCCAACAATGAGCGGACAATCATCATGGATAGCATGGCGGGGACGTCGCCCTCGCAACCAGCTACATAACCCTCGCTGTTCAGCTTGGCTAAAGCCATGCAGCCAGTATCCTTTACGGTGGTGAGCAGGTCAAAGCATCTTAGGGTAAATCCTTGCAACTGGTATCTGTTGATGAGTACCTTCAGTGACTCGTATATTTGTTTTGTGTCGCCAATTTCATCAAGCAGTTCCTGCATGGGGATGTCTATCAGTTCTATTCCTAACATCTCCTTTACCTTTGCTCTGTCTGCGTGACTGGAAATCAGCCAGTCAGAAGGTTCACCGATGATACCCAGACGGGTTCCGCAAAGTTTTTTTTTGGCTTCTTCAACCTTCGATAACAGATGGATACGACGGGTGATATAATCGCTGTCGCCATGGATAATCTCACCACAGATGTCGTTTTGACGCAGGAAAGACAGAATCTCCATAGAGGCTGCGAGTGAATTACTCTTGCCTGATGTCAGCAGGTAGAACGGACGCAGACTCTTGTTTTGTAACTCAGGGAGCAGACGATGGAAGATTCCTTCGGTGCCGCCAGTGCGGACATATATCAGGTTGAGGGCGTGACTGCCATAGTCGCTATAGTCGGTGCCTTTCAGCTGATACTCTATTCCCAGACTCTCAAGGAAAGCCGTTGTCATCGTTGTCACAGCTTTCTCGTCATGCAGTTCGGAAGTCAGGGTATAGATGGCGATGTCTTGTTTCATAGTTTATTTGATTTAAATGCTGTTAGTATCTCTATTGGATTATAGTCGTTGAGTTGAATATGAAGGGGGCGCCCTTGTTGGAGTCCGAGGTCTTGGCAGGCCTCGTCCCATAGAGCACGACTATTGGTGGGAACTTTTGGAGAGGTGACGCTGTTGAAGACGATGATGCCGTCATCTGTAAGTACCGTCAGCACCTTTTCCATAATCTCCTTGAGGTGACCACCATGTCCGCCGATGAATACTGCATCGGGAGAACCCATCGGAGAACTCATCGGAGAACCCATCGTAGATACGATGGGAGTGGTGGCAGGAGTGGTGGCAGGAGTAGTGGCTTCGAGGAAGTCGCCGATATGGATGTTGATGCCTGGAGCACCAAAGCGGCGGGCGTTTTCCTGGATGATGGCTTCACATTCAGGACGGATCTCGAAAGCTTCAATCTGAAGATGCGGGAACAGTAGGCGGGCCTCGATACTGATGCTGCCCGTGCAGGCACCGATATCCCATAGAACGTGGCGATGGGGCAGGTCGAGAGCCTGAAGGGTCAGAAGACGGATGGGCATCTTGGTAATCATCTTCTCGCGACCGTCAAGGAGGGAGAAACTGGCATCAGGAATACCGAAGGTCCTCGTGTGCTCTGCGGTTTTTCCGCAGAGAATCACGCAGTTAGGCATGGTAAATTCGCGCTGGGATGCCTCCTCAAGAGTGAGTGTACTAACCTTCTCCTGTTGCGGGTTGCCCAGGTGCTCGCCGATATGCATGATGTAGTCCCTGTAGCCATACTCCAGCATTCGTTGTGCGATAGCGGCAGGTGTATGCTCCTTGTCGGTCAGGATGCCAATCTTCTCTGCCCGCTCTATGAGAGCGCGGTCGAACTCTGGCCAGGGACGTCCTGTCAAGGATACGATGCGCATGTCGTGATAGGGCATTACAAGACGATGAGCGAGGAGTTGCAGGGAGTTGAAAGTGGGATAGACCACTATCTCTGCGTCAGGCATCTTTCGCTTGATGGTATTGGCGAACCCAAAGAAAAGCGGGTCGCCACTGGCGAAGACGACGATGGGAGCCCCTTCGGAGAAGTGAGCGGCACGGTGATAGGCTTCAAATACAGTATCCAGCGGCACGGTGATGTCGATCCATTCTGCACCTTCAGGCAGCAATGATGCCACGATGTCGTGATGCCGCTTGCCGCCTGAGAAGATTTTTCCATGACGTATAACATCCAGCACCTCTGGCGGAAACCATGGTGCTGGATGATCTGTGATACCTATGATGATGAATCTCGCTCGCTCCATATCATTTTAGTTTTGCGTCATCTTCATCACGTCTTCGAGTGTGAACTTACCCGAGAAGACCATGATCGTTGTCTGGTCGTCATCTTCTACAAGCATGACAACAGCCGACTGTTGCTTTCCTATATGATGATAGATGTTTACCTTGTTGTCGTCCTCGTTTATCTGCATCATCAATTCGTATTTCTCTTTTGCGATGATGGCTTTTGCGTCGTTCTTCAGCTTCTTCTGAGCTGCATTGTCCTCAGAGGTGATAATCTGAATACCCGACAGTTTGTTGGACAGGCTCTTAACGTCTACACCAGGAACTGATAGTCCGGCACTCTTACCTGCCAAGCCAAGCATATATTTTGAGATGAAGACATAGGTCACGTTCTTCGTGTCGGCATATTTCTCGAATGCCTTTACCTGTGCGTGGGCGCTGAGACTGCCCAGGGCCACCACGCAAAGGAGGAATTTTATCATTGTCTGTTTCATGTTATTCGAATACCTTTAATTGTTCATTTAATGTTTGTTCCGTTTTATCGCTCAGGGCTTTCGCCTTTTCCAGATGTCCCATACCCTTGTTGAGGTTCATTGCCAGCAGGTTGAGGGCGCGTTCTGCTTCCATCTTTGCCTGCATGGGATCCTGGTAAGTGTCTTGTTCGGCCAGATCCATATACTTATCCTGACTCAGCAGATGAATTCCCACACCAACAACGAGGACGACACTGGCTGCTGCAGCTGTATAGCGCAGGGCTTTTGGGAAGAGTGAGCGGTGTTTGGCTTCCTGCTGTTTCTCTTCTTTCTCCCATTCGTCAATCTTAGCCGACAGACGCTCTTCCAATCCTTCGGGAATGGGTATTTGTTCTAACGTTTTCAGATTCAGTTCGTCCATGTCTTCGTGATATTTTGAAATTGTTGCTTAAGTTTCTTTTTCGTTCGCATCACGATGATGCGGATATTGCCTTGCGAGAGTCCTGTGTCTTGCTCTATCTCCTCGTATGAGCGGTCGTCCATCAGGTGCATCTGAATGATTCGTGACTCCCTTTCAGGCAGTTGACTGATGAGTCCCTCCATCTTTTGAGCCTCGTCTCTGGCATCTATCTGATAATCGAGACTCCGCTCGTCGGGTGGCCCGTCCTCATTCTTCAGTTCTGCCGAGGCATCCAGGTGTTTCAATCGCCGTTGATCTACGAACAGATGTCGTATCATTGTCACGAGATAAGCTTCCTTCATCGCCTCATCGGGCAGGTCGTCGCGCTTCTGCCAGAGTTTCAGGTATAGGTCCTGAAGCAGGTCTTCGGCGTCCTGTTCATTGCCCGTCAGGTGATAAGCTACCCGATAGAGCACCTGATGATGGGGCATGTACCGCTGTTTGAACTCCCGTGCGTCCATTGGCTATTTCTGCTCTTTATCGTTGCGAGAGAATTCTATCACCACGTTCTTCTTAGTATGTGGATATATCATCATCGTCATCATCGTCATTGCTGGTAGAAAAACTACTTCTTTCCTGCAACTTCATCCAGATGTCCCTGTCGATCTTGGTGTCTATATACGAGAGCGCTACCGTGTTCCAAATGTCGAGACGTATCAGCAGGTCGCTGACCATCTTGCCGTCCACCTTGCCGTAGCATCGCATCTTGACAGTTGGATTCAGGAAATCAGAAATCATTTGCTTAACCACATTAGCAGAATCTCCTAAACTCTCAGAGCCAGCGTTGCGGACTGTTTCGAACAGCAGCTCGTGGTTCTTCAGTGCTTTGATGTCCTTGTTGATTTCTGCCAACTGCTCCTCGCTGACATTCTGGATTTGCACTTGTTCGCTCTTCTTGAAGTTCTTCTTCAACTTGGCGAGTTCTTCGGCAGACAGGATGGTATCCCCCTTCTCAAGTCCCTTGAGACTCTCATTTGTCGTATTCTCATACACCGCACCAGGCAGCGCCTTGTATTTCTCAATCAACTTGGCAGATGTCTGCCCGAAGGCATTCCCTACGCAGAGCAGCATCATGATTGATAAAAGAACCTGTTTCATATATCAGCTTTTTGGATTAGTCCTCATCTTCTTCTTCTTCTTCATCCTCATCATCCTCTTCGTCGTCATAGCCTCCATTAAACATCTTGGCAATGTCTAACGTGCCGTCGATGACAACCAGTACCGCTTCACCATCTTGAATTGCCAGTACAACGTTTGTGAATTGTTCCCCTTTCTTTGCCTGATATATTTTTACGATCTGTCCTTCATCATTTTTCGTATCCATCAGCGAGTTCCATTTCTTGCTTTTCAGCACCTTCAGAGCTGCTTTCTTGAACGATTCAATATTGTCAGCTCCTTCGCGTCTGAACACTTTGACATCAGCTATTTTTTTAAGAATCATGCCACCTTCGTCATCAATGTTGATGGCTTCTCCAAGGTGAAGGCCTTCGCCAGATTCAAAAGCTTGTTTTACGATATCTTTATTAATGTGTGTGAACTCCACGCCTTCCATCTTAGCCAGTTTGTCGAAATCTTTGCACTCAGCATTGGCATTGATGCAAACGAAAACCAACATGACGCAGATGGCCAACTTCTTCATACTCTTCAAAGGATTGAATGTCTTAGATGAATACTTCATAATACTTTTAATTTTTAATTGTTAATCTTTAATGTTTAAGGCCTCTTTGATTGACCCTTTTAATCATACATACGGGTATTTCATAGAACTTGTTACAAAGAAGTTGATATTTTTTTTGTTTTTTTTCTACAGGTCACGTCCAGGCTTCAGTTGGGCGGCATCATCAAAGGTTAGAATGGCGTTGCAGAGTGTGGCGGCAAGATTGCTTCCGCCCTTGCGGCCCTCGACAATCATCTTGGGTATCTGCTTCAATGTCTTGACGGCATGTTTACTTTCGCAAACATGTACAAAACCGACTGGTGCCGCAATGATTCCCAAGGGATGCATCTTGCCTTTACGCACCAAGTCGCAAATCTCGAAAAGTGCCGTTGGCGCATTGCCTACCACATAGAGTGCCTCGGGATATTCCTCCGCTGCCAGTTGCATGCAAGCCTGACTGCGGGTGATGCCTTTCTCGTCTGCCATCTGCTTGGAACGAGGGTCGTTGATGTAACAATGCACCTCAATGCCCAGTCGCTCCAAAGCACCCTTACGGATACCGCTTGCAGCCATTGTGACGTCGGTGACAATATGTTTCAGACTGCCGTCAACCACCTTATTATATAATATCTCCGTAGCACGGTCATCCATCCAAAGACACTCTTCCATGCCGAAGTCTACCGTCGTATGAATGGCGTGCAGCAACGGCCATAGACGCCATGCAGGCACTTCAGGATGCTGCATCTCGGAACGTATTGTTCGGAAACTTTCCATCATGATAGACTGACCGGGCTTTATGTCCTCCTGCTTCTCCTCACGATAGTAGCCACGAGGCGTGATAAATTTCCCGTCGTTGATATATGACTGGGAATTACCAATCAGAACAACGGTAAACATATCGATGTCCTCAGGGTCGAACTCGCTGAGGGTGGTGAGTTTCACTTCTTGTTCTTCACGTCCTGCCTGACGGACATAGCCTACGGGTGTGCCGGCATCTCTCTCTTGCAGAAAGAGTTCCTGCAAGCGGTAAAGCTGCCAGTAGCGGCCGTGCGACTTCGGATTATAAATAGCAGTAATGAAATCGCCCACGGCAGCTGCCTTGATACGGCGCTCAATCACCGCCCACGGTGTCATGAGGTCTGAAAGAGAGATGATACAGAGGTCATGCCCGATGGGGGCGCCAAGCAGGGATGCAGCTTTCTGAAAGGCGGAGATACCAGGGAGAGACACAACTTCGATGTCAGCGGGGGAACCGCTGGCTGCACGATTTCGCTGCATTTCGTAGATGAGTGGGGCCATACCGTAGATGCCAGCGTCGCCACTTGAGATGACGACAATAGTATTTCCTTCCTCTGCCAACTTAAACGCCATCTCAGCCCGTTCGCGTTCTTTCTTCATGCCTGTGTCAATGCATTCGCATTCAGGCTTGATGAATGGTTTGATGAACTGGAAATAGTATTTATAGCCTACCACAATGTCAGCTTCTTTCACGGCCTCCATCACAGCGGGTGTCATATCTTCTGGGCTACCAGGTCCTAAGCCTGCAATAATAATCTTCTTCATACTGCTGCAAAGTTAGAGAATATTTTTGAGAATGAGGCATATCATAACGAGAAAAACCATCAGCACCTCTGCGATGCGGTTGATGCGAACGGCATGCTTCATGTTGGCGGTGGTCAGTTCGCGCTCGTTCTCGCCGATATAAGGTTTGGGGAAGAGTTGTCCGAAGTAATAGTGGGGGCCTCCGAAACGACAATTCAGGATGCCTGCAAGGGCGGCTTCAGGGTATCCGCTGTTAGGTGAGGCGTGACGCCGGCCGTTTCTCCAGATGAAGCGGAGCAAGCCTTTCCGGGGTGATGCGATTGCCATTAAAAGTGCCGTCAGTCGGGCTGGGATATAGTTGGCGACATCGTCGATATGGGCGGCCCAACAGCCAAAGTCCCGATAACGCTCTGTCTTATAACCAATCATCGAGTCGAGGGTGTTAATCATCTTATAGGTTAACATGCCTGGAACGCCAAGGATGGCAAACCAGAACAGTGGAGCGATGACACCGTCGCTCAGGTTCTCTGCGAGTGTTTCCAAAGCAGCCGTTCTTACCTCCTGAGCCGAGAGTTCTGACGTGTCGCGGCCCACGATACGAGCCACCTGTTGTCTGCCTTCTTCCAGAGAACGATCCACAGCCAGGAATACTTCACGTACCTCACGGATGAGGGTGGTGCCGGCCAGACAGAAGAAGACGAAGATAGAGTCGAAGACCAACACCCAGCCCCTCCCTGTAATGGAGGGGAGTAAATAGAGATAGTGACGAATGAGATAAGTGACTACAAAAACGGATACGATGAGACCAATGGCTACGAGTGCTCCTTTCAACTTCCGATGACTCCCCTTGTTGAGGTGGTGTTCAAAGAAAGCAATGGCTTTGCCGAACCACACAATGGGGTGGGGCAGTCTGGATGGGTCGCCGAAGATAAGGTCGAGAAACCAACCAACGAGCAGGGGCAATATGGCAATCATCCAGTTATCCATTCTTTTGTTGGGTAAAAGTATAAATGGCCTTTACAAGTTCTTCGTTGTAGTCGGGGTGCTGTGTGGCAATACGGAAATGACATGCTTTCAGACCTTCAAAATTAGACGCGTCTCGAATTAGGAATCGATGATTCTTAAGCAAATACTCTTTCAGTTCTGCTGCTGAACCTTGACTAATGGAACATAGCATGAAGTTTGTTTCTGTAGGATAAACGTGAATGCCAAAAATACTCTTGAGTCTATTGGCAAGAAAGCGGGTCTCGCTTATCAAATCCTCCTTTGCGAATTGTTCATAAGGATTTTTGTGGTCAAGAAGCCATAATCCCGCTTCAATAGCAAGGGCATTAACCGCCCAGGGACGATGATTTGCACGTAGACGCTCAATAACAGGAGCAGGAGCCGTGACGTAACCTAAGCGCAAGCCAGGAATACCGAAACGCTTTGTCATAGAGTGAATCTGTATAACATTCTGCATCTCTATGACTTCTTTTGGTGTCAACATCTGACAACAAGTTGAGTCTTCGTACGACTGATCAATGATAAGCCAATGATGACGACGAGACAATACCTTCAATGTGTCGATGCTACGTACCTCTCCAGTAGGATTATTGGGATTACAAAGCCATCGCACAGCACCTCCTTTGGGTGCCTCTTTGTAACCAAACATACGGCATGCATCGGCATACTCGCTGAATGTCGGACGTTTGACGGCGAATGTCTGTTCATAACGCAATGCTTGTGCTATGAGGTAAATGGCATCTGTAGCACCGCTGGTAACAAGAACCTCTTTTGGACTAATTTGATACTCCTCGGCAATACGTTCTTCCAATGACTGGGCAGATGGTTCTGGGTAATGGTTGATAACATCGAGATGCGTGGAAAGGTATTCGCGTAACTCGTTGGTATCAATTAGTGGTGATATGTTGCTGCTGAAATTACAACGCAACATGTCATACTCATATATATCGTCACCGTGTCCTTTAATCATTGCTTGAGAGTATTTGATAAATGCGTTCTATATCCACATACTGACGTACGTGGGCAGCCAATTTGTCGTACTGCTGCTCCTTGAAATCGCGATAAGAAACAGCCCTCTCACCTCTTCGCTCTAACTTCTTACCTCTTAACACATACTCAATAACTGCTGCATTGTCGAGGAAACCGTGGATGTAGGTGCCGATGCAATGGCCGGACTGCAGGATGGCCTCATCGGTATCGCTGACGCCCTGATGAATCTCATAGCCCTGGCATGTCTGTCCGTCGAACTGGAACGTGACCTGCTTCGTGGTTTTCTCAGCTCCCATGGTGGTATGGATAGGCAGCAGACCGAGTCCTGGCAGATGCTTGATGTCGCCTTCGATACCTTCCGGGTCGTCGATAGACTGCCCCAACATCTGGTAGCCTCCGCAGATGCCGATGACCATCTTTCCGTCACGATGGGCACGCTGAATAGCCTGCGCACATCCGTTGCGACGTAGTTCCATGAGGTCGTCGAGGGTAGATTTCGTACCAGGCAGGATGATGATGTCGGCCTGACTGATATCTTGCGTGTTGTTAGTATAGAAGAGGTTGACGCGTGGGTCGCGCTCCAGCGTGTCGAAATCGGTATAGTTGCTGATATGGCGTAGCAGGACGACGGCGATGTTTACCTTGCCCTCTGCCAGTTGCTTGCGCTTCTTCTCCAGACTGACGCTG
>Ga0256406_1001040_pt1 | contig 46291 bp, 30 predicted proteins | sample RumenRJG_03DNA_FD_185986 | JGI IMG/M metagenome (GOLD analysis project Ga0256406, IMG submission 185986) | Bovine rumen microbial communities from Lethbridge, Alberta, Canada - RJG_03 | ecosystem: Host-associated > Mammals > Digestive system > Stomach > Rumen | place: Canada: Alberta | collected... | reverse complement strand
CTTGGTAATCTCCATAATTCTATTGCTTAAATCTTTGTAACTATTTGATTTACAACTACAAAGATAATAAAATTATGCGAGATTACCAAACTTTTAAGACTCTTTTCTTATCCCGAACTCAGGTTATAAGCTTATTTCTGCAATTGATGGTGACGCAATTACGAATTATGGAATGAAAAGAAGCAGAAAATCATGTACAGGCTTACGCTCCAAGAGGAGCTCTGAGTCTCAACCATCGGAAAAGCCTTACGAGCAAGCTCGACGTCTATCCCGCTGGTTGAGACTCACCCCCTTTCGGGGTCAAAGCCTGTACATGAAGAAAATTGCCAAGGCATAAAATTGCGCATAGCGCATAAAATAATATTATTATCACGACGATATCATCAAGGCTTTCTAAAATAATTGTGAGCAGATTTAGGGTGTGCGGAATATTTTATGCGCTCTGCGCAATTTTACGCGATAGCGATTTTCGTCACGTGCAGGCTTTGTCCCCCGTAAGGGTGGTGCTGAGGTGATGGGGGGCAGCCGGAGAGCTTGCTCGTAAGGCTGCCCCCATCACCTCAGCACCAAAGCTCCATTGGGAGCTAAAGTCTGTACGTGACTATTTTCCAAAAACTTATTCTCGATTCAGGGTGACGCATTGACAAAGTCAGGAACTGTGGCATCATTTTGAATCCATTAAAGATGATTTATACAGATTTTAGTTATTATGTCCACGTAATATTGCAATTGTCAACAAAAATAGCTAACTTTGCCTACAAATATTTTTAAAATCACAAAAATAATGAACAAACTTATTATGTTGTGCGCTTCGTTATTGCTTACCTCCGTTCAGGCCGTGGCCGCGGAGAAGCTCGACCTGAAGTCGATTACCGGCGGAGCATTCGCGCCTGAGTACATCTCGGGCATCAACCCCGTGAAGGGTACCGACCAGTACGCCCGCATCAGTGCTGACGGAAAAAAGATAGTGCAGTATTCGTTCAAGAGCGGTAAGCAGACGGCTGTGCTCTTCGACGTAGACCATACGCAGGGTGAGCACATCACCAGGTTCGATGGTTATATCCCGTCACCCGCCGGCGACAAGATGCTTATCCGCACCAACACCAAACCCATTTACCGCCGCTCTTACACGGCCGACTTCTACATCTACACGCTGAAGAGCCGCAAATTGGAAAAACTGTCGGATGAAGGCAGCGAACAGGTGCCCACATGGAGCCCCGACGGCAACCAGGTGGCTTTTGTGCGCCACAACAACATCTATCTGGTAAAACTGCTCTATGGCAACGCCGAGAGTCAGGTTACCACCGACGGCAAGTTCAACAGCATCATCAACGGCATTCCCGACTGGGTGAACGAGGAGGAGTTTGCCTTTAACCGTGCCCTGTGCTTTACTGCCGACGGCTCCATGCTGTGCTGGCTTAAGTACGACGAGAGTCGGGTGAAGACTTACTCTCTGCAGCTCTTCAAGGGCATGGACCCCGAGCGCAAGGAGTATGCCGTGTACCCGGGTGAATACAGCTACAAATACCCCAAGGCTGGCGAGGACAATGCCAAAGTGAGTGCCTGGAGCTACGACATCAAGTCGCACCGCACCCAGCAGCTCAACGTGCCTGTCGACTCTGACGGTTACATGCCGCGCATCCTGCCCACGTCCAATCCGAAGGCCATCCTGGTGTACACCATGAACCGCCATCAGGACGACTGGAACATCTACCGCGTGAACCCCGCCAGCACCGTGGCACAGCTGCTTATTCGCGACCACGTAAACAAATATGTAAAAGAGGAGGCTCTCGAGAGTGCTATCATTGGCAAGAATACCCTGCTGCTGCCGAGCGACCGCAGTGGTTACATGCAACTTTACATCTACAGTCTTAACGGCAAACTGTTGCGCACCATCGGCAACGGCAAGTACGACATCACCAATGTGTATGGCTACGACGAGGCCACGGGCGATGTGTACTACCAGGCCGCCAGCTTGAATCCGCACGACCGCCAGGTGCTGGTTACCCATAAGAATGGTAAAACCGAGCGCCTGTCGAACCAGGAGGGCTATAACACCGCGCTCTTCTCGAGCGATTACCGCTACTTCATCAACACCTGGAGCAACTACGACACGCCATACGTGTTCACCGTGCGCGACAATGCGGGCAAGGTGCTCTCTACTCCGGTGGACAACCACGCGCTGAAGGCAAAGACTCAGCAGTATGGCTGGCAGAAGAAGGAAACCTTCAGCTTTACCACCTCTGAGGGTGTGAAACTCGACGGATGGATGATAAAACCGGCCAACTTCGACGCTTCGAAGAAATATCCTGTTATTATGTTCCAGTACAGCGGCCCGGGCAACCAGCAGGTGCTCAACTCGTGGAGCACGGGTTCGATGGGGCAGGGTGGTGCCTTCGATGAGTATCTGGCTCAGCAGGGCTTCATCGTGGTGTGCGTCGACGGTCGTGGCACCGGTGGACGTGGAGCCGACTGGGAACGCTGCACCTACCTGCACTTAGGCAACCTCGAGGCACGCGACCAGGTGGAAACGGCATTGTATCTGGGCTCGTTGCCTTACGTGGATAAGGACAACATAGGCATCTGGGGCTGGAGCTATGGCGGCTACTGCACGCTGATGAGTATGAGTGAGGGCCGCCCTGTGTTCAAGGCCGGCGTGGCCGTGGCACCGCCCACCTCGTATCGCTTCTACGACACCATCTACACCGAGCGTTACATGCGCACACCCAAGGAGAACCCCGACGGCTATGCCGACTGTGCCATCTCACGTGCTCCGAAGCTCAACGGCGCCCTGCTCATCTGCCACGGCGTGGCCGACGACAACGTGCATCCCCAGAATACCTTCGAGTATGCCGAAGCCCTCGTGCAGGCCGATAAGGACTTTAAGGAAAACTACTATACCAACCGTAACCACGGCATCAGCGGCGGCAACACCCGTAACCACTTGCTCCGCCAGATTACAGAGTGGTTCCAGCAGCACTTGCAGCAGAAATAAGTGAAAATGTATTCCTTAAAAAAGTCGAGGACGCGTCCACCGTAGGGTGCGGCCTTTATGGCCGCCCTAAGGGCCCGGTTTGTCGGGCAATTGGGTTGGAATTATGTGGCACTTAGGGCGGCCATAAAGGCCGCACCCTACGGTGGACGTTTGTCGGGCCGTCCCCGAAGGGGGCGAACACGGTTAGCCCCAGGTCGAGGCGAAGCCGAAACCTGGGGTAACGGCAACCACACGCAAACAACGTCCTCGAAGAGGGCGAACATGGTTAACCCCACGTGTCAACGTGGGGCGCAAGTGGATATACAGGTTCGCCCTCTCCGAGGACGAATTAATCAGGGGGGATTGATACCCCATGTCTCCGCTTCGCTTCGGCATGGGGCTAACCTAATTCGCCCCCTTCGGGGACGTCGCTAATCAATTGCGGGGACATGTCCACCGTAGGAGGGTGTATCAAAATGCAAATGCCATTTTGAAAATCTTACAGATTGAAACTTTCCAATAAGAAAAAGCCATTTCAAAACTCATTTCGAGTCAAGAAATGGCTTATTCTTTGCTTTTAGAGGGCTCTCAACTTACAGATTGAAGGTTGTTAGGTTGTGGATTTGTATTTTGATACACCCCCTAAGGGCCCGGTTTATCCTGCAATATGTTGATTGTGATGGAATTACGTGCCACTTAGGGCGGCCACAAGGGCCGCACCCTACGGTGGAATAGACTTTACCGGTCCTTAAGGGTCCTCTTGCGGGCGGTCCCTAACCCTTCCTAGCCGCGGCCCTGCAGTGGATAATTGGTTCGCCGAAAACATCGCGAACATTTCTTAACGCAATTATTATGAATCAACTCATCCTCCTCGTCCTACTACTACTTATTTCACCCCTTGCCTCCTCAGCCCAATGCTGCCGCAACTGCTATCTTGACACCTGTACGGCTGACACACAGGACGTGTCGCCCTCGACCCTCATCGTGTACTACAACGGCAGGAAGGTGCTCAAACCCTTGCTGCGCAAGCTGCGTCGCATGCACTGCACCATCATCTACCAGTACAATAACTTCAACGCCCTTGCCCTCCGCATTCCCGACTGTGCCGACATCGTCGACATCATGCGCCGCCTCGAAGTCACCAAAGGCGTGCTCAGCGTCCAGCGCGACCGAATCCTGCATTTAGATTAACGGTTCCGTCCTGTTAATCGATACCCCATGTCTGCGCTACGCTCCGACATGGGGCTAACCGTTTTCGCCCCCTTCGGGGACGCTCCCCAGTGATTATTGGTCAACAAAATGTATTCCTTAAAAATGTCGAGGACGCGTCCACCGTAGGGTGCGGCCTTTATGGCCGCCCTAAGGGACCGGTTTGTCGGGCAATAGGGTGTATGGTTTGGAATTGCGTGCCACTTAGGGCGGCCACAAGGGCCGCCCCTACGGTGGACATTTGCCTGGCCGTCCCCTTCGGGGACGTCGCTAATCAATTGCGGGGACATGTCCACTGTAGGGGCGGCTCTTGTGGCCGCCCTAAGGGCCCGGTTTGTCGGGCAATAGGGTGATTGGGTTGGAATTTCGTGGCACTTAGGGCGGCCATAAAGGCCGCACCCTACGGTGGACCGGTCCTTCGCAATTATCGGTCAACAAAATATCCGCCCTAGGCGACCGGTGTGTCGGGCAATTGGGTGATTGTGATGGAATTACGTGCCACTTAGGGCGGCCATAAAGGCCGCACCCTACGGTGGACCGGTCCTTCGCAATTATCGGTCAACAAAATATCCGCCCTAAGTACCCGGTTTGTCGGGCAATTGGGTGATTGTGATGGAATTACGTGGCACTTAGGGCGGCCATAAAGGCCGCACCCTACGGTGGACCGGTCATTCGCAATTATCGGTCAACAAAATATCCGCCCTAAGTACCCGGTGTGTCGGGCAATTGGGTGATTGTGTTGGAATAGCGTGCCACTTAGGGCGGCCATAAAGGCCGCACCCTACGGTGGACATTTGTCGGATCGTCCCCGAAGGGGGCGAACATGGTTAGCCCCAGGTCGAGGCGAAGCCGAAACCTGGGGTAATCATGGCGTTGGGGAAATCGTTCTCGAAGAGGGCGAACCTGTTTAGCCCCAGCAAAACATTTCCACAACAATAGGTATTATACCCCTCCAATATCCCCCCCCCCCTAACCTTCTGTAAACTATTGATTTATGCCGGTTTGCCGAGCCACGGTAAACCTTTAACAAAAAAAACAGCAAAAAATGTGGTAATTATCAAAAAATTAATTTTGCGCAAAGATCCGAGGAGTGTAAAATATTAAATAGGTAAGAATCATGAGGATGCCATTAAAATTATTTGTTCTCATACTAACCATATTCATCGCCGCGTTTACGGTAAAAGCGCAAGATGTGGCTGTGAACACCAACTTGGTGCACGACGCCATCCTTACACCCAACTTAGGCGTGGAAGTGAAGGTAGATTCATCGTGGACGCTCGATTTCAATGGCGCCCTGCGCCCCTGGCCCACCAGCGACAAGGTGCGACGCAAGTACCGCCACCTTACGCTGCAACTCAAAGGGCGCAAGTGGATCGACGGTACGCCCTTCCGCGGCCGGTTCTATGACATCGACCTGCTTTATGCACATTATAATATAGGTAACCTGAACATGCACTACTTTGGTATGTTCCAGGCAGCCAACCATCACCGCATCCAGGGCAACCTGTATGGAGCGGGTTCACGCTATGGTTATGCGTGGCAGCTCGGCAGCGGCTTCGGTGTGAATGTGTGGGGCGGGGCCGACCTGTCGTGGACGCACTACCGCAAATACAACTGCGACTACTGTGGCTCGCTCATCAAGCATGAGAGCCGAGTGTACCTCCTACCCGAGATAGGCGTCGAGGTGAATTATCAGTTTGGAAGAGCCAACAAGACTAAATAGTACAAAGTTTAAGTAAGAAAATAATTGTTCAACACATTAAAATTAAATGATTATGAAGACCAATCTTCTTTATCTGGGCGTAGGAGCGCTATTACTCTCGCCCCTCTGCTTAACATCATGCTCTTCGAGCGATGATGTTACGCCTGAACCCCCTAAAACTCCAGGCGAGGTGGTTAAAACCGCTTTCACTCTGTCGGTAGGTTTACCCCAGGGTACCCGTATGGGTGAGGATATTACCCAGGCACAGACGACACCCGTGTTCCGTGGCATGGATAACATGACGCTGATACCGTTCAGCACGACAGCAGCCGTCAAGTCTTCTGATACTCGTACTGGAGACAAAAACATCAATCTGCCGAATACTACGGCGAACACGCTGCTCACCAATCAGATTACTTCTACCGGTAACGCACACGTCTACACCGATGTCAGCGTTCCCGTAGGCGTAAGATCGTTCCTGTTCTATGGCAAGGCTGTAGACGCTACTGCCGGAACAGATGCGTCAGAGGCAGCTGATATGTTCAAGTATGGTTCACTGAAAGCAGACGGACTGCCAGCAGGTACTCCATCGGGTATTAGCTTCACTCCGAAGCAGATTTACACTGGCTCAACTGATACAAAGGCAACAGCTCTTGCTACTTATCTGACAACTATCGCTGGCAGCTCATATGCGAGTACTGCAGATTCGAAGACTTATAAATGGAGCGAAGTTGCTCCTGACGCTCAGGCTCAGGGTTCCGCACTCCAAACATTGTATAAGAACTTTACGAATCTCACTGCCGGTTCTTCCGCAAGCGTTCAGGATGCTGTGCAGGAGCTCTACACATCGTTGAACTCATTGCTTCAGGGCAACCAGACAGACGTGAACAAGGGTATCATCAATGAAATTATTAAGAACATCAAGGCCGGAGCTACTGTAGATACTGATGGCAAGTTGACGCTGAACAGCGACTACACTGGTTTCCCAGCAAACATCAACCTGCCGGACGGTGCCGTTACAGTGAAATGCACTAATGGAACTTTCGCAGCTCAGACCTCAGCAACTTATACTATCGACGGAACACAGGTGGCTGCCTTGGCCGACTATGTCTATCCTGCCAACCTCTGGTATCGTGCCAACACACTCATCAAAACTTCTGACAAGGTGTTGACAGACAAGTATGCCCCTGGTACAGCATGGGCTGATATTCTTAAAAACTACGACGACGCTGAAGGCGTCGTAAAGAACTCTACAGCGTCTATCGCCCTCAATGACCAGATACAGTATGCTGTCGGTCGTCTGAAGACGACTGTGAAGGTGGCAAGCGGTACACTTTACGACGGGAATGGTGAGACGGTCGCTGTACCGACAGGTGGCTTCCCTGTAAGCGCCGTGCTCATTGGCGACCAGCGCAAGGTAGACTTCCAGTTCGCTCCAATCAAAACTGAGAAGCAGTACACCATCTACGACAAGGAACTTTCTGGCATCAACGCTACGACAGGCGGCTCGACAGCCAACAACACACTTGTCCTCGAAACACCTGCTGACGAGAATGTCAACGTGCTCCTCGAACTTACCAACAACACCGGCAAGCGCTTCAAAGGTAAGGATGGTTACATCCCGGCAGGTGCAAAGTTCTATCTTCTCGGTACGCTGACACCATCTAATGGTACCGGCTACGAGAAAGACAAACTCGATCAGGTGTTCAAGCAGGACTATGTAACCACGGCTAATTTCACAATCAAGCAGAACGTAAAGGACGCATCATCAAATCCTAACCAGAACCAGGGTCTCGGCGCTGCCTACAACGTCATCCCAGACTTGCGCACACCGGCACTGAGCATTGGTCTGAGTGTTGACCTGAACTGGCAAAGTGGTCTCACCTTCAACGTGGACATGTAATCTGTTGCAAACATCACATTATTTAATATAATGTAATTGTCCACTGCAGGGCTGCGGCTAGGTAGGGTTAGGGGCCGCTCGCAACCGTTTATCCCGCTGCGGGCGGCCACGAGGGCCGCACCCTGCAGTGGACAAGTTTTTTACGTTTATCATACTTCATCGTAACTTATGCGAATTTTACATTCTTTACTCTTGGCTACGCTATTGCTGATTCCTCTCAGCTCTTGCTCCGTTATTGATGACGACCTGTCGAAATGTGCCAATACTTACAGTATTGACTATAATCTGCATGTGGTCACCAATATCGACATGCAAATCAATACCCAGCTTAACATGGAGACTGATTTGAATGCGCGCAACTTCCTGAGCAATTACTACCAGCAACTGCTGCAACCTGCGGTAAGCAATGTAGACCTCGGATTTTACGATGCCAACACGGGCGACATGCAGCGGGCTTACTACCGGAAGATGAGGGGTACCACTGCCAACTTCGCCATCGAACTGCCGGCCGCCAACTACCGGCACCTGGCTTCGGTGGGGCACACCGCAGGCCAGAGTGAGGTGCACCTGGCCGACACCAACCTCGTGACATCCTCGAAACTTATCCAGGAGCAGGGCGATACCATCAACGGTCACCAGCTGCCCATCCTCACGGGTCGCCTCGATATGAACGTGCTCGGCAACGTGGCCCAGTCGTTCAACGTGAACCTCTATCCTGCCGACGCCAACGTGGCCGTGATTGCCACAGTGAAAAACGGCGTACGGGATGTGCGCGTGTTCCTCACCGATCTGGCCAACAGCTTCACCATCAACGACAGCACCTGGCAGTTCAATGTGAACCCCATGATTCGCACCCACCGCGTGCCGGTAACCAACACCACCGACTCGGCCTATCTGGTCACGGTGTTCCCGAGCCGCGCCTCGGCCACGCGTGCCGATGACGATGATGCCGCCGCACAAGGTTCGGTGTGGCGTGCCATTGTGATGGCACAGCTCAGCGACGGTTCGGTTACGCGCTCGGTGCTCTACGTGCGCACCCCGCTTAAAGCCGGCGACGTGCGCGTGCTCCGCATCACTGTAGATGCCAACGGCGCCGCCATCACCAAGGCCGCCGACGTGGGCGCCTCGGTAACGCTCAACTGGAACAAGGGTGGGGAGTATAACCCGGATATATAATATCCATCGGTTTTGAATGACATTTCTGAAAAATTTAACAATGGACATACGACATCTTATCTTATTGGCCATTGTGCCACTTATAGCCGCCTGCTCCACGAGCGACGCAGGCGACACCACTCCAACTACCATCACCATGCCTGTGCAGCTCGCCATACCGGTGAGCAACGGTTCGCTGACGCGTACCCCGGGCGACCCCGGCACCACCGAGCAGTTCGTACTGCCCAAATACTTATATATCTATCTGATAAACACGCCGATAAACGGGAGTGAGACAAAGCCCCGCACGCCGGAAGGCATGGATCCGCAGAACGGCTATACTCTCAAAGCCGACAAATGGACGAAAACAACAACACAGGATAATAATAATGACTCCATATACATCTATACCGACCAGATACGCATCATCATTCCTGAGAACCGTAGCACGGGTGTCGTCTACGCCGCCATGTCCACGGTGCCGATAACAGTGACATATACAGGCAACGACGTCGCTGATGCCACCTTCACACTCGGTACAGAGGCCAAAGACAATGAGAGTGAGGCGTTGAAGAACCTCTACTCCTCACCTTATAACCTCATGAAAGACAAGCAATACTACGGCACGGTCAGCGATTACAACAGTAACAGTCCATATATAAATATGGTGCTCTACCATGTCGCATCTAAACTCGACGTGCAGTGGAACGTTGATGCGTCGGTGCAAGACAAGGTAAAACTCAGTAAGATAGCACTCACGGGACTCAGCGGCGGAGGCAAGCTCTTCAAGCCGTTGGAGAACACGGCGCCGTCATCGCCCTATGATGAGACGTTCACCCCCAACGAAGGCAGTCAGTGGTACGGACGCAAGGCCACGTATGTCATTCCGGTGAAGACGGATGGTGAATACAAGTTTCCCATGAGCCTCACAAATAGTGTGAGTGGAAAAGAAATTACGACAAATAAAGCCACGGCGAAACCGTCGACGACCTCCGACGTTTTCGTCCCTTGGATATACGGCACGGTGACGGTGAAGACCCAATGGTAAATATGCGGCACGGGGGAATTAATTACCGTCGTGGGTGTTAGGGCGGGGATAAACCCCGCCCCTACGAACGATGAAAATAACAACGACTATGCGCAACAGACTATTATATATATTCCTTCTCATATTGATGTCGGTGGTGGACGCCTCTGCCCAGACCGACACCATCCGCTATGTCAATGCCAAGACGGGTAAATACGCCAACGACGGCAAGACATGGGCCACTGCCAAGGACAACGTGCAGGACGCCATCAACGACCTGTACAACTACATGCAGACGCAAAATGTGCACTCCGGCAGCGTGTACGTTGCCGCTGGCACCTACACCCCGTCGGAGAGTACCGGTGACGGCTCATCGGTACTGTCGACCTCGTTCAAGATTTACGACGGCATCCATGTCTACGGCGGATTCAACGCTGACAAGCCGGAGGCCACGCCTGACCTGCGTGTCCTCTCCACTCAGCCCGCCTGGCGCGACGGTCAGTCGGGTTTAGCCAATGATGAGCAGATCACGGGAAAAGAACAAACCCTCACCATGGGCGACCTGGTGAAGATGGAAAAGACGGCAGGCTCTCCCGTCATGCGCTACGACTTCAAGAACGCCACCATCTTCTCAGGCAACCACAACACCGTGATGGGGACCTTCAAATGGAACGACAACAAGAAGCAGTACGACACACGCTTCCCCGGCAACTCGTACCATGTGGTGTGGTTTGCCACCAACGGCTACGTCAAGGACGCCGCGGGCAGCAACACCCTCTATGCCGCACCCCTCGTCTATGGCGCCAGCCTCGACGGCTGTATCATCCAGGACGGTAACGCCTCAGGACGCTCCACGGCCGACCGCGACCTGAACGCTTTCGGTGGGGGTGTGTATATGGTGCAGCATGCCACGGTGCGCAACTGCGTCATCCGACGCTGCTCGGCATCACGGCGCGGCGGCGGTGTGTATATGGACCGTGGTGGAACGGTGAAAGACTGTAACATCTACCAGTGCCAGACCCTCGGCATCGGCGTCATCGACGGCTACGGCGGCGGTGTGTGCATGGAGAACAACGGCGTGATGCGCCATTGCAACGTCACGAACAATATGGCACGTACCGGCGGAGGACTGATGATTGTCTACACCCCTGAAAAGCACCCTTACTCCAACAACTACACGAAGGATGACTTCGACCCATACGCCTCGGTGTGCGTATTCAGCAACAACAACGCCAATACGGAGGGTGCCGGCGTGGTATTATATCGAGGAGGCGTACTGAACCACTGCACCATCGCTAACAACGAGTGCACGGGTACCGACATCACCATCGGCGGCGTGCGCTACGGCCGTACCGGCGGACTGTTTATCTATGGTGCCGGCTCGGCTTTCAACAGTGTGGTATGGGGCAACACCTGTGCCGCCAACAACAATATCCAGTACGGCTACTATGCCACCACCGACCTCTATGAGAAAGCCACCGCCCAGCGTCCGCGCTTAAGCTATATGGCGTTCAGTAACTTCGATATCACCGACTGGGGTAACGCACTGCGCAGTAATGTCTTCCAGCTCAGCAAGGAGAATTTCACCCCAGGAAAGGCAGGCAACTATCCTATCTTCACGTCACCGTCAACGACGGCGGGTGCCAATGGCGCCACCGCATCGCCTTTGGACTGGGAGCCGAATGCGATGAGTTATCTCCAGCAGAAAGGTGTGCAGGTGTCGCAGCTCAGCAACTTTGGTGATCTCATCACCAAGAGTCATTCGGCTAAAGACTTCGTGCGCAATGTCTTCAACCCTGTGTCCGCACTCGGCGCGTTCGCCATTACGGATGAGCAGTATCAAGTGGCCTATCTGCCGGCTGTGGACGGGAAAGACCCAACTACAAAAATCCCGACCCTCTTCGTCGACCCGAACCGTGTGGTAAAAGATAAGGATGAAATACACAACGGAGCAAGCTGGGACACGCCTTTGAACAATGTGAGTGAGGCGGTCAAGGACATGGAGGAGTATATCAATCTAAATAAAGATAAGGGTATCACGAAGACGCAGATCCTCGTCAAGCAAGGCACTATCACCACGGCCGGTTCGAGTTCCTCTCTCTACGACACGACAACCGGAGAGGCCGACCTTCAGAGTGCTGCCCTCCACCTGCTCAGCAATATGCTGATGTATGGCGGCTATTCGTCAAGTCTGACAGGTACCAATGTAAATCTTCGCAACCCGAAGGAGAATGTCACACGTATCAACGGCAACATCGTCGGCAATTATAAGTATAACAGTGTTCACTGTGTCATCTTCCCGAATGTGCATGATGCCGTCCTCGACGGATTCTATATCTCCTATGGTAATGCCGAGAAGCCGGACGATCCCAATTACAACAACAACGACGAGGAGGGTTCCTACAGCTATCGCCAGGCGTACGGCTATGGGGCTGGTATCTTCATCGGTGCCCGTTCCCGTTCCGACCGCACCCAAGGCATGACGGGGAATGAAGTGCGCAACTGCGTCATCTCCAACTGTTGGGCACCGATGGGCGGTGCCGCCGTCTTCGTCAGTGGCGATAACTACCTTAAGAACAGTAAGACGCTGCAGCAGGCGGCGCTGAAGATGGAGAACTGTATCATCCATAACAATGGTGTACGTAACAAGAAGGAAGACACCGAGAACCAGTGGCGTGCCTCGGCAGGAATCATTCAGGCTGTGGGCAACGCCACGATCACGATGAACCACTGTACCGTGGTGAATAATGTCGGTACGGTGTTCTCTGCCATGAGACACAACGGCAATGTTTCGCCCACTATTACCGTGACCAACTCCGCCATCTACTCCAATGCCACCGACTCGCTTACCGACCGTACGCTGTTAAAAGACGATGGCTCTAACCTCGCGGCATTATATTACATCGGCGCGAACGGCAGTGTGCCCACGGGCAGCAGCGACCTGATAGACAAGTTGTACGATACGAAAGGCATAGGCGATGCGAGCAAAGATGCTTTCAAGCCCACCTTCGGCAACGACCGCAGCAACGACCATAACTATCCGCGCTTTGTCAACCCCGTGCGCACCATCTTCGTGCAGCGCAATGCCGACGACCCGACACTCTATGGCGGTACCATCGACTACACCCCGATGAATATGAACCCGATGGTCAACGCTGCCTCCGTAGCAGATGGTGAGGATGTCACGACAGAGACAGACTTCGTCCTCAACCACCGCAACTACGGCGGCAAGCCGGATATCGGTGCCATCGAGAATACCACACAGCCCCTGAACGGCTCAACGTATTTTGTGAGGACAAATGGCAATGATAACAATGACGGACAGTCGTGGGCTACGGCGTTCGCAACCATTGGCCATGCTTTGGATGTTGCCAAATTTGGCAAAAAAAGTGTGTGGGTAGCAAAAGGTGTCTACAAGGAAAACCTCACCATGCAAAACGGCGTAAACGTCTATGGTGGCTTCAAAGCTTATGGTAACCCGGGAATGCGAGAGGGTGAACGCGATATCTCCAACCTTGATTCCACTTATCAAACGATTATAGACGGACAATATAAGGGGCACGTCCTCAATCAAGATGGCAATTTCTCTAATGCCACATTATGGGAAGGCATAACAATACAGAATGGCACCAACCTCATACCAACCTCTACAGGTTCAGTTTCTACAATCTTGGAGACAATAAAAAATACGGGGTCCTCGAATTGGAGTAAGGGTACTTATGGTACTAAAGTAACGAAGACCATAACTCGAACATTCACTTCACAATATACGCTTTCTTATAATGGAAATTTAAATTACATTTTAGCATATGGTGGTGGTGCTTATATCCTTAAGAATGCAACGCTGAAGAACTGTTTGATAAGATATAATCATTATTTCCAGTCGTATCCATCATCCATTACAGTAAAAGTTGCGCCAACAACAACCTATACTACTACAACAATCACTAAGGCCTCTGCAGATGCACAGGAGGTTAGTGTGACGAAAGATTCGGTATCGAATGTGCCTTATATGACGTATGAGACTCCGTCATCAGGTACTGTTTTCGGCAAAGATATGGAAAAAGGAGGTAGTGGTATCTATTTAGGAAGTGGAGCTGTCTTGGAGAATTGTGTCGTCCGTAATAATGAGGGTAAGATATATAATAACACCAATAAAATGGTTGGTTGTGGCATCTTAAGTGATGGTGGCACCGTTTTAAACTCTTTGATCGTTGAAAACTATACTACCGGCGGTAACTGCCTCGGCGTCGCCATGTACTTGAAAACGAAATCATTCATCTACAATACAACGATAGCTTATAACCTGGCTACAAATATTAGTGGCTTGCCTTGCTGTCCTGGTGTTTGGGATCATGCCGTAAATGGCGGTGATAAGAATTTTGCGAACAATTGCTCAAAATTTTATAACACTATTTTCTGGGCAAATATTGGTTATGGCAACACCGGTGAGAACTTTAACCAGGTTTGTCGAAGTTCTTATAGGAGTGCCATTGGTGCAACGGGGCACATGTTCAATTGCTACCACTCTGTGCCTTGCGTTGTTTATGGTAATGCAGGTGTAAACAGCGATGGCACACAGATTACAGATACCACCGTAATCTTTGATACATATACCTTTCCAGCAACAAAGGCCAATATTAATTCAGGTGTAACGAACGCCAACACCAATAAATATTATAATTCTTGCCGGGCGCAAGATCTCTTCAATGAGAGTCAGTATATCTATCCTACTGGTGATGAGACGAATGGTACGCAGATAAACTCTATTGAGACCGACAATCCCTACAGTATCAATCGTGCCTCTGATCTTGCTCAGTATTGTATCAACATGGGTGCAGATGAAGGTGAGATGCTGAAGGTCACCGAGGACATTGCCGGTGCCGACCGCATCCAGGATTGCCAAATCGACAAGGGAGCCTATGAGTATAATGGCGCCAGCAAGATTTCGCCGGAGACTGGAACGGAGACACACAGGGTGTACAAGACTAAGGACGACATGACGGGTACCGATACCAATTTTACCGTCGCCACCTACTACGTCTCCCAGAGCGGCGGTGGTGTCGCCGATGCCAGTTCAGCAGTCACAGCCGCCTGTAACAGCAAGCTGCAGCAGGTGCTCGATGCTGCCGGACGCTATAAGTACGACCATCCCGGCGATCACGTCGTGGTGAAGCTCGCCGCTAGCAGCTATACACCCTCGCGCACCACCGATTATAACACGAACGTGGATATCAATCCCCGAGAGTTCAGCATCCAGATACCACACGGCGTGGAGGTGCAGGGTGGCTGGGACCAAGAATTCAAGAAGCGCGACCCACTGAACAACAAGACACTGCTCAAGGGTACGTTCCACTACGATGGCAGTACCTCTTCCTCTGCCGCCTATCATGTGGTGACCTTCACCGACTATGTCTTCGACGAGAACGGAAACCGCATCAGCAAAGGAACGACTGCAGATGGTCTGCCCATCTACGAGCTCCTCAGCGATAAGGTGACGACCTATAAGGCCACATGGGAGAAGACGCCGGTCAAAAACCTCTTCTCGCGCTCCCTTATCAACGGCTGCTACATCGAGGACGGGCAGGCCGACGGTGTGTTGCCGGAGAACCAGCGCGGTGGTGCCGCCGTTGTCACGGGTTTCGCCGATATCTCCAACTGTGTGATACAGAACAACAGTGCCTCTGGCTATGGCGGCGGACTGTATGTGGAGCCGTCGGGCATCGTATCGGGATGTATCCTCCAGTACAACGAGGCGGCGAACGGTGCCGGCATCGCCATTGCCGAACCCGACAACCCCAGTCTTGACACCTGGGCAATCCTGGCCTATAACACGATTGTGTACAACGACGCCACGGTGAACGGCGGCGGCATCTTCTTCAATACCAACCTGCGCTCCATCGGCAATGTAGTTTGGATGAACAAAAGCAGCGACCAGAGCGATATCGCCGGCGTCGTCAATGTCGATGCCACGCAGGACGTGTGGAACTTCCCCGTCAACTACACCGCCGTGACAAATGTCCGTGAGGCAGGTGTGAACAATATCAGTGTCAACAGTTCTTCAGACGCGGGCGTGCGCTGGCAGGCTGACAACAACTTGAAGACCGACAGTAGGCCGTACCAGTACTACGCCTTGCAGAAGTCGTCGGTGCTGACCCGTGCCGCCCTGCCTTATACCACCATGCGCAATATGCTTCGCTTCTTCCCCGGCATCGACCCCGTCGACATCGCAGGGGTGAAGCGTATGGAGCAGACAGCCACCGACCAATTTGCCTACGATGGTACAACCGGACTGGTCATTAAGGACAATGTCACGACGGATATCGGCGCCCGTGCCATCAACGCCAGTTACGATATCACCTCGGCAAAGGTATTCTACCGCCTCTTCGTTGTCCATCCCACGAACGTCTCCAATAGCAATGCCAACGCGCTCTTGGAGAGTGGCGATCCGATATACAAGCAGGTGGGCTCCTCGTTCGCCAACCCCTTCCAGCGCCTCGGCGACGCCTTCGACTATATTATGAATGTGAGAAAACACGGCACCGATGCCGACGGCACAGCGGAGAAGGACAAGCTGCGCAACCACCGCTTCGAGGTCTTCGTGGCGGGCGGCACCTACTATCCCTATACCAATATGTACGGTGAGCAGGGTGACGTGCGCGCCAATACGTTCAATATCCCCGAGGGCGTGACCGTCATCGGGGGTATCGACGTGAGCGATCCGAAGCACATGTACTGTCAGGAGACATCGGGGACGACAGAAATTACTGCCAATGGCGTCACTGTCACCCTCTATGGCCGCACTACCGACGAGATCCGTAACGATCGCGTGCGGTATGACATCAACAAGAACTCCGTCGTCGAGCCGTGGGAGATGAAGAGTCAGACCATCCTCTCCGGCCTTTCCGTGGGCAGTGACTTGCAGGTGAAGAACGTCTATCATGTCATCAACTGCAATGCCGACGAGAATTCGGTGGGCAAGCTGCCGAAATATTTCAGTAATCCTGAACTGACGGACACGACGTCGGATGCCACACTGGAGTCGACGGAATCCCGTCTGAACCGAACGATCATCCTCGACGGGCTCACCATCCGCGATGGGTCCGCCATGGGCTATGAGACGGCGGTACAGAACAAACAGTGGTACTACCGTGGCGGTGGTATCATGGTCAACGGTACGAAGATCAAGGAAAATAGCGTAGATACCAATACAGGTATGGATACACCAGTGCGTCGCATCCCGATGGTAGTGTCGAACACGCTGTTCCAGAACAACAGTGCGCGTCTCGGCGGTGCCATCTACACCAACGGACAGCTCGACGTTGTGGGCTGTGCCTTCGCGCAGAACTATTCGAAGAGTCCTGACAAAACCGACGCCGATAAGGATGACCGCGACAATGTCGCCTGGTCGGGTGGCGGAGCCATCGCTACGAATGATGCGGTGACGATCACCAACAGTATCTTTGCCAACAACGAGGCAAAGAAAGGTACGGGAGCGTTGAAACCATTTACTGACAAAAACGGTAAGACCAACAACGAGACGTTGGGCTATGGCGGCGTGCTGTGGGCAGGCGACAACTCGTCGATCGCCATCCTCAACTGCAACTCCGTGCGCAACAAGGCACACAGCTTCCCGTCTATCTACAACACGCTGCCCAACTCTTCGTCGAATAAGATGCACATCGCCGTCAACAGCATCTTCTGGGGCAATGAGGTCGATGAGGGCGGAGACAAACAGCTTGCCAACTTCGGCAGCGAGAAGAAAGAGGCGCTGTTCTTCTGTGCCTACCAGGATGGACACGGACTGCCGGTGCAGACTTCTGCAACGGATAAGCGGGCGAATGATGAGATCTCGTATAAAAATATGCACGACATCTTTACGATATTAGGCGGCAACAACAATGTCATCATCAGCGACAACAACGAGGCTGTCGACGGTCCTAACTTCATCCTGCCGTCATCGAAGGCAGGTGTTGACGGCTATATGCAGAGTGCCAACTGGCTTATCTCGCGCGTCAACCTGCTCACCGATGCAGGATGGGGAGAGATAGACCAAGATGAGAAAGGAAACTATAAGACGGATGCTTCTACGGGCGATTTTGTGGCGCATGGCATCTATCCGAAGCTCTCCAAATACTATAAGGACAACTTCAAGCTCACCCTTCTGCCGTTAGGCGACGAGAAATACATGAACTACGCCGACGACAAGAACGAGGAGAACACCAAGGAGAACATGAACCGCATCTCCGCCGACCCGTTGGGTAACACCACCAAGGACTATATCGACATCGGCGTGTACGAGTACCAGCACTCGCAGCTCACCGTCGCCGACGGCGACAGCATCGACGTGATGTGGGTGTCGGACGAGGAGAAAACGGGTGCGAAAACCGCTGACGGACGTTCCTGGGACACCCCGACCAGTGACCTGCAGCGTGCCATCGAGACGCTGCTCCTGAGCCGTAACGACAAACCGAAGGTGGTGAAGATCATGGGAGGCACCTACTCGCCAACCTACACCCTCGACGAGAGCAACAACGGTTTCCAAATCCATACCGGCGCCAACACCGAGATGGTGGCTCTGAAGAAGACGATTATCTCCGGGCATGACTATCAGGCGCAGAGCCTGACCATCGAGGGCGGATACAGTAAGGAAATCGTCGGGGCACGCGACATCGAACAGTACCCCACCATCTTGGAGATGGCCAAGAAGTCGACATCGTCAGCAGCCAACATGGCGCACCTCTTCCTCATTTCCGATGCCGAACAGTGGGAGACGCAGGGAAACAGGTCTGGTGCTACATCGGGAGAGTCGATAGACGTTACTCAAGGGTCTATCACTAAATCCTCCAAATCCACCGGCAAGGTGATGCCGATCACCTTCGACGGTCTGACCTTCGTCAACAACTATGCCACTGGCGGCCATACGGAGAGCAAGAGTACAGACATCGGTGGCGCGGCTATCTACTATAAGGAGCAGTTCAAAACCACGGAAACCGGCACGGGTGCCACAGGCAAGAAGTCAACCACAGATCACCTCGAAGCCACCGACGTACCGAAGTTGACCATCAAGAACTGTATCTTCCAGCAGAACGGAGCCACTGGAGCCACGACGGTGCCTGCCGTGCGCGTGGAGCAGGGCGGCGGGCGCACGCTCATCTACAACAGCGTGTTCCACTCCGGTTCGGGCAATCCGTTGGAGAGCACCGACGCCGTGAGTATCGTCAACTGCACCTTCGCCATGAACGGCGGACATATCAAACTCTCGGACCCGGCGACAGGAAAGTCGTCGCTCTACAACTCCATTATCTGGAAAGACGACCAGAACAATAACAAGACAACACAGTACGAGGGCATTGCCCCCGGCGGCTATATGCAGTATAATGCCATCACGGGCATCGACAACACCGATGAGGAATCCAACAATCACAACGTGGGGCTCGACGACCGCAACTACAACGCCATGGAGGGTCCTAACTTCGTCAATGGCGATGGCGCGGACATCAGTCAGCGCGACTACCATATCAATCCGGGTGTGCGCACGCTGACACGCGCCAGCTACCTGCTCTATGCCCAAGAGGTGCTCGGCTGGAAGCCGAATCTGACCATCAAGACGAAGTGGGGCAACGACACAACGCTGACAGACGAAATCATCCCAAAACTGCTCGCCGACACCGCCTACACCAAGGATTTGGCATACAAGGTACGCCTCTATGACGGCAGTATGGAGCGTGGTGCCTACGAGTGCTCGTCAGCGATGCAGCGCGTGCTCTTCGTTGACCCACTCAAGATGAATACGAACAAGACCACGGGACTGACGTGGGAGAATGCCTATGGCAGTGGATCCATCCAGCGCGCCATCGATGCCGCGGCGGTATTTACCTATTTTAATGATAAGACCGAAGATCCAACGCAGGGGAAGTCGTACGTGTTTGTCAAAGGCGCCAACAATGACAATGCTACCCCGGAGTCCATCACGCTGCGCAATGGCGTGAACGTCTACGGCAGTATCGCCTCGGGATACACCGATGAGCCAGAGGGCACGAAAGATAAGGAAACCGGAATCGTAATCTATAATAATGGTGCGCGGTTCTTTGAAAATGATAAGATAGCAGCATATATTAAAAGTGTCAAGGCATCTCGTCCGGGTTTAGCTGCGAAGACGACGCACCGCACACGCGTGGCGTCCATCTCTACCATGGCGATGAAGACCGGTTATGGCTTTGGTGCCCTCGTCGATGGCGTGGAGGTGCGTGGCGATAAGACAAAGACGGTCACGGAGCCCGCCATCAACATCAAAGACCCGATCGACAACCTCGTACTGCGCAATATGCTCATCGACGGCAATACGGTGAGTGAGAACAACGGCATCGGCGCGCCCGTGGTCGACCTCCAGTACGGTCTGCTCTACAACGCACTGCTCTACGGCAACACCGTTGCTGCCAATCAGCCGATTGTCAGCGTGGGCACGAACGGTACGATGCTCAACTGCACCGTGGTGGCTGATGCGGCAGGACAAAAGACCGTCGACAATGCCGGGGCGGTCGTCAACTGCATCGACTATAACAGCGCTGACAAGGCTTCTGACGAGGAGAACACCTCGGGCAGCGGGACGTATACGAACTGCTACGCCGCCACGGGCAATCCGTTTGCACCGTATCTGAACACGGGCAATGTCTATACGTTGCCTGCGTTCCTCACTGGTCATGCACCGTATTATTATCAGTTGCACGAGAACAGCCTGGCTATCAATGCCGGCACGAATGACGTCACGTCGCTTGATAAGTTCAAGGACTATGTCAATTTGTCGACGGACCGAGACATCCTCGGCAATCCCCGTACTCTCGGCGGCACCGTCGATATGGGCTGCTTCGAGACTTGGAGCATCGCCGACAATGATTCGCGCTACGCCACTGCCGACAACAACCGCTATCCTCATGAGGGTTCGGTGGTGTATATCGGCAAGAACGCATCACTATCGCTAGGCGCTGATGCATCGACAAAGATCTTCACCAGTGAGAATGCCTTCATGCCGGGCTATCTGCTGCTGAAAGCCGGGGCGTCGCTCTATGGCAACGGCAATGTGATACATGCTGCCTACGTGGCTGCCGAGCGTTCGTTCCCCAAGGATATGCAGTACACGCTGATGTCGTTGCCGTTCCCCTACGACTACGCCAACGCGCTGACAACAACGACGGACGATAAGGGTAATATCTCGGAAACGAAGTCTACGATCCCGACAGGTATGACCTACGACGGGGAGAAGCGCTCTGCTTGGGACTATGATTTCCACACCTCCGACTCGCCCTGCTGGGAGACGATGGCCTCCACGAAGGTGAACGCCTGTGACGGATGGCTGCTGAACCTCGGCTCACCACTCACCGACGCTGTCGACATCCGTTTCACCGGATACGGCAGTACCGACGGTGATTACGTCTACAGTGAGGATGGAACGGCGAAGACCGTGACGCTGACACAGTACAACCAGACGAAATCTACCGACGGCTCCGCCCACTTTACCAAACAGGAGAACATGGGCTGGAACCTCATCGGTCTGCCTTATCTGGTTACGGGTTACAATACCTCTACGCAGACCGGCAATACCTATGCCATGAACGTGCCGCATGTGCTTTACGGTATGAATGCCAACGGCTCATACAAGGCCGCCGACGGCAGTCTGAGCACCGTGCGCTCGTGGGATAGCGGCAACACGCTCAGCATGGGCGATGCCTACTTTACACAGACGGCCATTATCGGCACCGCTGAGCAGGTTACGTTTGCCCTGCCCGTGTACAGTGCCGTAACGCCAGCCGCCAAACCCGCCGTAATCATCTCGAGCGAGAACGACAGTACAGCCGATGCCGTGACGCTTTATCCGTCGGAGAATGATGTAAAGAGTCTGGCATTCACCGTGGGCAACGACGGCATCAAGTGGGGCAACCTGTGGGGCAACGCTTCTACCGAGGCTTACCTGATTGATAACAACGGCGTGCACCTCTCACTGGCAGGCTCAGCCCCCGTGGGCAAGCCCATCCCGCTCGGCGTGAGCACACCGCAGGCCGGCAAGTTGCACTTTGTCCTGCCGCATCCCGAGGCAATGCCAGCCACCAGTCTGTGGCTCATCGACTATGCCACTGGCAACATAACCGACCTGATGAGCGAGAGCTACACCGCCCAGATGGACAGCGCCGGTGTGAACAACACCCGCTTTGCCCTGCAAATCGGTGGTGTGCGGCCCAACGGCAACGGCAGCAACACCGACACCGGCACGAAGGCCAGCTGGAAGGTGAAGTGCGTGAACCACTGCATAGAAATCAGCCAACTGGAGGCAGGCGACAAGCTGCAAGTACATTCCACCGCCGGTCAACTGCTCCTGCGCGCCACCGCTGCCGCCACGAGTTACACCACTGACCCCATGCCCGAAGGCGTGTACATCGTAACCGTGAATGCGCAAAGCAAGAAGATTGCCGTGAAATAAACTGGAGTAGCGTTGACATCCATTGGGTTTATGGTGAAATCAGGGTGTGGCCCTTGTGAATGTAACGATTTTGTACTTATGGCAAACGTTTGCTCACAGATTTGCACGATTAAGCAAAGAATATCTTGCAATCAGCTAAAGAAAGATGTATCTTTGCATCAGTAAAAGATAATTGTTAGGTTTTAAATGTTTTGGTAGTTTATTTTACAGGCGATTAGATCAGGATAATGGAATGATAAATTAGTTTTTGTTGATTTTAGATTTTTCTGATAGCCGGTGTACAAGGAGTTGTGCACCGGCTATCAGCTTTATTGTATATACACCCTTCGGGGACGTGCTTGCATGTATTTCCAGACTTCATCACATCTTTGGTTGGATGAAGTGTCATCATAGCTTATCAGTTAGTTATAAGCTTATTTCTGCAATTGATGGTGACGCAATTACGAATTATGGAATGAAAAGAGAAAAGAAAATCATGTACAGGCTTACGCTCCATGAGGAGCTTTGAGTCTCAACCATCGGGAAAGCCTTACGAGCAAGCTCGACGTCTATCCCGCTGGTTGAGACTCACCCCTTTCGGGGTCAAAGCCTGTACATGAAGAAAATTGCCAAGGCATAAAATTGCGCATAGCGCATAAAATAATATTATTACCACGAGGATATCATCAAGGCTTTCTAAAATAATTGTGAGCAGATTTAGGGGGTGCTGAATATTTTATGCGCTCTGCGCAATTTTACGCGATAGCGATTTTCGTCACGGGCAGGCTTTGTACCCCGTATGGGGTGGAGCTGAGGTGATGGGGGCAGCCGTCGAGCTTGCTCGTAAGGCTGTCCCCATCACCTCAGCACCATAGCTCCATGGGGAGCTAAAGTCTGCACGTGACTATTTTCCAAAAACTTATTCTCGATTCAGGGTGACGCATTGACGAAGTCAGGAAGTGTCCAGAAAGGTTCGCCCTCTCCGAGGACGCATGCGCAAGTGGAATTCGATACCCCATGTCTGCGCTACGCTCCGACATGGGGCTAACCTAATTCGCCCACTTCGGGGACGCTTGCCCAGCAATTATTGGTCAACAACATGTCCACCGTAGGGGCGGCTCTTGTGGCCGCCCTAAGTGCCACGTAATTCCAACACAATCAACATATTGCCCGACAAACCGGGTCCTTAGGGCGGCCATAAAGGCCGCACCCTACAGTGGACGCGTCCTCGACATTTCCTACCTAGCCGCGGCCCTGCAGTGGGACATGTGCTCCTCACACTTATCCTCTCATCTTCAATACTTTCCTTACGATCCTGGCCCCGCAGGAATGGTTCAACAGCACGGCCAGCACCCTGTAACGCAGTCCATACGACCGCTGGGGCAGGGGATACAAGCCGATGGCATGCAGTTCTCCGGTGGCTTGCCGATACCGTTCTCCCGCACCGGTGAGTTGCAACACATTGAGCAGCCAGTCCATGCTGAGCTGGGTGATGCGGCGCTGCAAGGCGGCTTGCTGACGGGCATCGTTGAACGAACGGGATTTTTCCTGAAGTGTCTCGATAATTTTCAACGTATTGCTGATGCGCCGTTCAATCCAGTCGGCACTGGCGCGCTGGGTAATGCTGCCCGCTGTGGGGCGGTAGTAATAAGCGCAGAGGGTGGTGGGCAGCACTGTGCGGGCACGGAGTAACAGCAGCGGCGTGAAAAGTTCGTCCTCGTGCAGCAGGTTCGGCATGAAGCGCAACTGTGCGGTAAGCGAACGACGGAACAGATACCCACAGGCAGCCGCGTGCAGATTGTGGTGGAGCAGATACGCCGTACCTGGCTGCACATGCAACAACCGTCCCGTCTTCGGCTCGTTCGGCAAACGCGTGAAGCGGAACAACAATATATCGGGCTGCAGGCGGCGCAGCAACGCCAGACAGCGGTTATAGCCAGCAGTGAGCAATCGGTCATCGGCATCGACAAACTGTATGTACCGGCCTTGTGCCACGTCCATACCGCGGTTGCGTGCCACACTGAGTCCGCTGTGCTGAATGGAGAGAAACACCACCTGTGCCGAGTACTTGTGGATGGCATGCACGTACGACACGGTGGAACCGTCGTTTACCACGATCACCTCACGCTCGTCGGGCTTCAGTCTCAGAGCCAGCACCGATTCCAGACATTCCTCGAGCAACGCTTCCTCGACGTTGTAGCAGGGAATGATGAAACTCACCAGTGGGGTGGCGGTTTGTAATCTGTTATGTGCTTTGCCGCTAATCATGCAGCAAAGATAACGAAAAAAATGATACCAGCGACCGTTATCGGATGAAAAATGCAATTGCAGTGGACATTTGCCGGGCCGTCCCCGAAGGGGGCGAACATGGTTAGCCCCAGGTCGAGGCGCAGCCGAAACCTGGGGGATTCGCAACCACACACAGCCTACGTCCCCGAAGGGGGCGAACACGGTTAACCCCACGTGGCAACGTGGGGTGCAAGGGGAAAACATGTGTCCTGAAAGGTTCGCCCTCCTGACTTCATCACATCTTTGGTTGGATGAAGAGTCGTCATAGATTATCAGTTAGTTATAAGATTATTTCTGCAATTGATGTTGACGCAATTACGAATTATGGAATGATATCCCTCCTTAACAGCCCGGCAGACAGTCAATGTCTTTGTCCTGACTCATATTGCCTTGCCATCTCCAGATGATAAAGAAGAAAATCATGTACAGGCTTACGCTCCATGAGGAGCTCTGAGTCTCAACCAGTGGGATAGCCTTACGAGCAAGCTCGACGTCTATCCCGCTGGTTGAGACTCACCCCTTTCGGGGTCAAAGCCTGTACATGAAGAAAATTGCCAAGGCATAAAATTGCGCATAGCGCATAAAATAATATTATTACCACGACGATATCATCAAGGCTTTCTAAAATAATTGTGAGCAGATTTAGTGGGTGCTGAATATTTTATGCGCTCTGCGCAATTTTACGCGATAGCGATTTTCGTCACGGGCAGGCTTTGACCCCCGTAGGGGGTTGTGCTGAGGTGATGGGGACATCCGTCGAGCTTGCTCGTAAGGATGTCCCCATCACCTCAGCACCATAGCTCCATTGGGAGCTAAAGTCTGTACGTGACTATTTTCCAAAAACTTATTCTCGATTCAGGGTGACGCATTGACGAAGTGAGGGGTGGGATACCGTAATCCCATGTCTGCGCTGCGCTCCGACATGGGGCTAACCTAATTCGCCCCCTTCGGGGACGTCGCTAATCAATTGCGGGGACATTCCCACTGTGGGGTGCGGCCTTTATGGCCGCCCTAAGGACCCAGTTTAGCCTGCAATATGGTAATTGTGTTGGAATTACGTGCCACTTAGGGCGGCCATAAAGGCCGCACCCTACGGTGGACCCGCCCTCCGCAATTACTTTTTTAGCAGCCTCCATCGCACCCTACGGTGGACCGGTCCTTCCGCATTTACCAACTTGCTGATAATTGGCGGTGCCTGGATCGGTTCGTTACATGCTTTGGCAGAGCTCTTACCCACGGCTGAGAATGATTTTACCTGATTATTTGGCTAAGAGAAAATTAATCGTTACTTTTGCAGTAACTTTCGCATTTTATGTGGAATGGCTCGCTTTACAAATCGGGCGATAAGGAATTTTACAAATGGAAATACAGAAACAACGCTTACTGGGACGTACCCTCACCGAGTTGCAAAACCTGGTGGTGGAATTGGGTATGCCCAAATTTACCGGCAAACAACTGGCCGAGTGGATTTACAAACGAGGCGTGAGAGATATCAACGAGATGAGCAACATCTCGAAGGTCAACCGGCAGAAGCTGGAGGAACGCTACGTGGTGGGCTGCGCTGACGCCATTGACCGGCAGCAGTCGAAAGATGGTACGGTGAAGTACCTCTTCCCTACACATAATGGTAAATTCGTGGAGACCGTGTTCATACCCGAGGACGACCGCGCCACGCTGTGCGTGTCGTGCGAGGTGGGCTGCAAGATGAACTGCCTGTTCTGTCAGACGGGCAAGCAGGGTTACGAAGGCAGTCTGGATGCCTGCGACATACTGAACCAGATTTACGCTCTGCCCGAGCGCGACCGACTCACGAACATTGTGTTTATGGGTCAGGGTGAGCCCATGGACAACCTGGACAACGTGCTGCGTGCCACCCAGATGCTCACTGCCGACTATGCCTGGGCATGGAGCCCCAAGCGCATCACGGTGAGCTCGGTGGGCATCAAGGGCAAGTTGCAGCGCTACATCGAAGAGAGCGACTGTCAGCTCGCCATCAGTATGCACTCGCCTATACCCGAACAGCGTGCACAGATTATGCCGGCCGAAAAGGGCATGAGCATTACCGAGATTGTGGATTTGCTGCGCAACTACGACTGGTCGCACCAGCGCCGTGTGTCGTTCGAGTACATCATGTTCGGCGGATTGAACGACTCGCTCACCCATGCCCGTGCCATCGTGCAACTGCTCGACGGACTGGAGTGCCGCGTGAACCTGATACGCTTCCACCAGATACCCAACGTGCCGCTGCATGGCGCCGACGAAGGCAAGATGCAGGTGTTTCGCGACTACCTTACCAAACATGGCGTGTTCACCACTATCAGGGCAAGTCGAGGTCAGGACATCTTTGCTGCCTGCGGACTGCTCTCTACGGCCCACAAACAACAGAAGGAAGCGTGAAATTGCCTATGCGGTCGGGTAAATTAAACCATAACCGTGTTGCCCTGTGGCTGATGGCGCTCGCCGTGCTAAGTGCGGTTACGGCGTGCAAGCAGAATGCAAAACAGCCCGACAGCAGCAAACAACCCTACGAGGTGGTGGTGGCTGGCGATGCCACGGGACTGCTGGCACAGGTGCTGCAAACCGACGCCGAATGCCTGCCGCAGCCCGAACCACAGTTCGACGTGCGCAAGGCACCCCGACTGGAAGGCTACTATCAGTACTGCCGCGCCATTGTGGTGCCCACACCGACCACCTTCCACGTGGCTTACAACCAATTCGCCCATCCGCAGATTGTGGTGTATGCCCGACCTGCCGACTCGCTGATGCTGAGAGCCACGCTGCGCGGCTTTGAAAACAACGTGCAGAGCACCGAACTGCGGCACCAGCTGAATGCCGATGCCATGCAACAGCTGAAGCGCCGCCTTGGCGTTAGTCTGGTGGTGCCGATGGAGATGACGGCAAGCCAGTATCGCCGCAACTTTGCGTGGCTGAGCAACAACCAGGCGGCCGTGATGACGAACCTGGTGGTGTTCAGAGTGCCCTGCAATAAAACTACGGTCAGTGCCGCTGACATTGAGCAGTTGCGCAACCGGGTGCTCGGCAAATATATAAAAGGAGAAACCAACCGCATGTACATGAGTACCGTGCCCGGCAGCGTAAGGCAGATGCCGCCCGTGGTGCTGAAAGGCAAACTGTACAACCGGCTGCCCTTCTTTGAAGGACTCTGGCAGATGGAGCACGACGCCATGGGCGGACCCTTTGTGTGCCGCGTAAAACTCGATGCCGGCCATCACCAACTCATCTATGCCGAGGGCTTTGTGTACGGGCCCGGATACAAGAAACGAAATGCCATACGGCGACTTGAAGCCGTACTATATACCCTAAAGTAAAAATCAACTGATATGGAAAATAAGAAATTACGTATAGCTATAACCCAGGGCGACACCAACGGCGTGGGCTATGAGATGATATTCAAAACCTTTGGCAAACCCGAGATGCTCGAGTTGTGCACGCCCATTGTGTACGGTTCGCCCAAGGTGGCCGCCTATCACCATAACGCCCTCGGCATTGATGCCAACTTTACCATTATCCACTCGGCTCAAGAGGCTAAGGACGGAAAACTGAACCTGCTCGCCGTGAACGACGATGACGTGAAGGTGGAACTGGGACAACCCACCCCCGAAAGTGGCGCGGCCGGCGTGAAGGCCATGGAGCGTGCCGTCAGCGAGGCCAAAGACCAGCTGTTCGATGCCTTGGTGTGCCTGCCGCTGAGCAAGGAGAACGCACAGCTCGACGGTTATGCCTTCCCCGGCTTCCACAGTTACGTGGAGCAGTGCATGGGCGATGGCAAGAAGGTGATGCCGGTTTACGTGAACGAGCGCACCCGCGTGGCCCTTGCCACCGAAGACGTGCCGTTGAAAGACGTGGCACAGTACATCACCTCGTCGCTGATTGTGGATAAATGCATGGAACTGAACCAGACACTGCACGCTGACTTCCGTATATCGGCACCGCGCATTGCCATACTGGCACTCGACCCCGCCGACGAACAGATGCAGCAGGCGGCCGAGAAGAACATTATACCCGAGGCTGTGCAAAAACTGGAGGAGAAGCAGGTGCTTGCCTTCGGTCCGTATCAGTCGGAACAAATCTTCGGCAGCACCGACTATATGCACTTCGATGCCATCCTGGCACTCTACAACGACCAGGGCAAGGCGCCCATGAAGGCACTGTGCCCCGACTACACCGTGGACTTCCTCGGCGGTATGCCGATGGTGATTACCTCGCCCGACGTGACCCCGCAGTTCCACATTGCCGGCAAGAACCAGGCCGACGAGACCCCGCTGACGCAGGCTGTGTATCTGGCACTCGATGCCACACGCAACCGCCGCAACTACAACGAACCCTACGCCAACCCCTTGCAGAAACTCTATCACGAGCACCGCGACGAGAGCGACAAGACCCGCTTCAACGTGCCTAAGAAAGATGCGGCCAACAAGAAAGCTGCGCCTGCCGACAAGAAAGCCGCGCCTGCCGACAAGAATGTACAGGCACAACAGGGCTAATAACAACGAGTTATGAAAAAGAAATATCAAAACGCCTTCTTTATCTTCGGGTTGTGCGTGCTCATATTGATGATTACACAACTCGACTTCAAGCAGGTGCTCCAGGGCTTGTTGCATGCAGGCTTCTGGTTCCCCATGGCTGTGGTGTTGTGGGCTTTTCTGTATCTCTACAACACCTCGTCGTGGTACCTTATTATAAAAGGTACCGGAAAGCCCGGCGAGAGTTTGAAAGGTAAAGTGCCGTTTTGGTGGCTTTATAAAGTTACAATATCAGGCTTTGCACTGAACTATGCCACACCCGGCGGACTGATGGGCGGCGAGCCTTACCGCATCATGGAACTGGCGCCGCGCATTGGCACCGAGCGTGCATCGTCGTCGGTGATACTCTATGCCATGACCCATATCTTCTCGCATTTGTGGTTCTGGCTTATCTCAGCAGTGCTGTTCTGCATTATGCGCCCAGTGAACGTAGTACTTACGGGCATTCTGTTGCTGGTGGTGCTGTTCTGCCTGCTGCTCATCTGGTTCTTCATGTCGGGCTACCGCAAAGGGTTGGCCAACCGCGTGATGAATCTGCTCAGACATCTGCCCTTAGTGAAGAAATGGGCACGGCCCTTTGTGGACCGGCACCGCGAGCAGCTCGACGAGATTGACCGGCAGATAGCCGCACTGCATAAACAGAACCCCAGAATCTTCTTTTCGGCCGTGCTGCTCGAGCTGGCTTGCCGCTTTACTTCAGCCCTGGAAATACTGTTTATTCTGCACGCCCTCTTGCCCTCGGTGAATTTCATGGACTGCGTGTTTATACTTGCCTTCACCTCGCTGTTTGCCAATCTGCTGTTCTTTATGCCGTTGCAGTTGGGCGGCAGGGAAGGCGGCTTCTACCTCTCAGCCACCCGCCTGGGCATCACCACCTCGTCGAGCATCTTCCTGGCGCTGATGGTAAGGCTCCGTGAACTTATCTGGACAGGCATCGGCTTGCTCGTTATCAAGATTGAAAAGCGGCGCAAAGAGGAATAGCACCTGCCAACATCGACCCATATTTCACAATATTTTTAGGACCAGTTCCAATCATTCGTGGATATCTTCTAAAAAAAACAAAGAAAATATCGCTACGCTCAAAATAATACACAATACGGGTATTGTTTTCAAGGCGGTATCACGCTTTGATACCCACGGTATCACGCTTTGATACTCACAGTATCACGCTTTGATACTCACGATATCACGCTCTGATACTCACGGTATCACGCTTTGATACTCACAGTATCACGCTTTGATACTCACAGTTCCACGATTTGATACAATGCTGGTACGCCGTAAACCAAATCACAACACTTGTCGTTCTGCATACCGATGGCGCCTTGTGGTTTACTTTCTGTATAGTGTGTACGAACACAAAATAACGTTTTGTGAGCTTTTTGACTTGATTTATATCAATAAAATGCATATTTTTAGAAAAAATCTTCAAAAATCTGTGGTGGGTTGCGTGAAAGGCAGTACCTTTGCAATGCAAATAAGAAGAAAAGGTATTAGTTAAGGTAGAAGAAATTCAGGAGATACAGAATTAGAAATAAAGATAAATTTGTTCATAGGTTTTTAGTTATTAGGTTAAGATTAGGTTTTTTAGGTTAACAAAACGGTGTCGGGAGACACTGCAATGTTGTTAAAGCGGGAAGGTGATTATTTTTCCGCTTTTTTTGTGTCTGCACGCTCGCAATCATTAACATTCAATTTATAATGCCCCACTTGCAAGGCTGCGGCTAGGTAGGAAATGTCGAGGACGCGTCCACTGTAGGGTGCGGCCTTTATGGCCGCCCTAAGGACCCGGTTTATCCTGCAATATATTGATTGTGTTAGAATTGCGTGCCACTTAGGGCGGCCATAAAGGCCGCACCCTACGGTGGACCGGTCCTCCGCAATTGTCAGACCCGGTTTGTCGGGCAATTGTGTGATTGGGTTGGAATTACGTGGCACTTAGGGCGGCCATAAAGGCCGCACCCTACGGTGGACATTTGCCCGGGCCGTCCCCTTCGGGGACGTTTCCCGGAACACTATGTCGCCATTGACAACTACTATTCCACAATGCCGGCATCCTTCCAAGCCTGGGCCAGTGCCTTGCAATCTTCAATGGCCTGTTCCTTGCTTACGTCGTATTCCTGGGTAAGCAGCTCAGCCATATCCTCCACGGTAAATTCGCGGTCTTTGAGGTGCTCCCACAGATAGGCGCTGCTCTCATTGAAGCTTACGATGTTGCTGAAGTCGATATTTTCTTCACCGGTGGCTACGAGAATGTGGGTGCCACAAATGGTGTTTAACTCAAATCCTGTTTTTTGTTTCATAATGAATTAGATGAAAAAATGTCGGTAAATAAATAAAAGGTATCTTCTGATGGGGCGCAGGTGCATCCACACGGCAGAATAGATGCGCCACTTGCGCCCGGTTACTGGGTCAAGTGTGTGGCGTCCTTTGCGGTAAAAGCCGAGTGCCTGCGCTTTTACGTCGGTCGTGGAGCAATGCTCGGTGGTAAGGTTGCCGTCGCCCATCAGCGTAACCTGGTCGCCGTGGATGGCGATGATGCGGTGCAACACGTAGTGCCCATTCGGCAGCAGTGCCAATACGGGCATCCCTACCTCGAGACGGGTGACCTGGCCGAGCAAGGCCTTGTCGCGCTTATGTTCGAGGAAGGGCCGCATGGAGTAGCCGGTGAGCCGGATGGTGGCGGTGTGCCCTTCGCGGATGACCTGCAGCACTTGCTCGATGAGTACGTTGAGTGGGATATTTATTTCTTGCATAGAGCCTGGTGACAAACAATGGCTGCCTCGGGGGTGGGTGTGCAGTGGATATCGAAGATGGGTACGAGTTGCGTCACCCTACCTACGGTGTCGATGATGCGGTGATAGATGTCGTGGTCCCACTTCATGGCGGTGCACGAGGGCAGGAACGACGCGAAACCGTCGAGTGGCTCCTTGCGTACGGCAAAGTTAGTGCTGTCGCGCACAATCCGGGTGATTGCACCCAGCGGTGCAAACGTTTGCCTGTAGCATGGGGTCTTACCGCTCCATGGTGAGCCAAATAAATAAGGTATACCGTTGATGATGCGCACCACGGGGTTGTCGTCGTTCATCAGGTCGCACCCCGGTATATTTTGTAGCCACAGGGCCACGTGGGTACTCTTGCCCGTGCCGCTCCTGGCGATGAAAGGATAGGCCTTGCCCTCACACCGCACGGTGGAGGCGTGGATGAGCAGGGCGTCGTAGAAGCAGGCGGCAAAACCGTAGCACAGCATCAGCGCATTGTTCAAGCCGAACTGGCGCGCCGTTGTGGGCCCGTTGAGCGCACATTGGCAATCGGAGAAGTCGGCATTGGTCTGGAGCAGGCAGCAGTCGTACCCTTCGGGTGAGGCAATGATGAACTTGTAGCCGCCCGTGTGGCGGTGCCAGATGGTGAAGATGCCGTTGCCCTCGTTGATTTTGCGTATAAAGTGGCACTCAGCTTTAGGCAGCGGGCGCAGCGCATCGTCGACATGCAGATGCAGCAGAGGCGGGTCATCGCTGCCGGCGGTGGTAAAAGGCGCCAACTGTGGCAAGAGTTCCATGGAATTCTTGTCGCCGGCTGCAAAACTGATGCACACCGTAAGGTTGGCGATGCGGAAGGTATGGATTGCGGCTGATGCAGGGCTCATTATTCCACAATCATTACGTTATCGTCGTACTTCACCGCTTTGAACTGGAAGTCGGAAGCCTGGATATTCTTGATAAAGAAATCCTTTTTGCGGCTGTAGCGTCGTTGCAGCTGGAAGAGCTTCTTGTTGATGTCTTTCTCCTTGGCAGAGAACTCAATGAAGCAAACCGGAGCCACGCCAATGTGTGCCTCGGCATAGCTGCGCAGCTGGTTGCTGTACTCATCGCGTTTGTACAGGAAGGTGGAGCGGGGGTCTATGTAGGCCGAGTCGATACGCTGCACCGGGGTGAAATAAATGGTGGAATCGTTGAACGACGTAACGCAGCCAAACATGTAAACTGTAGTGGCTTTATAGCGTGCCTGCATGAATTGTGGCAGCACGGAGAGCACGGCCACAAGCACGGCGAGCTTTAATCTGGTTAAATTCATCATCGTAAATAAATTAGTGTGCATCTTGCAGTTTAAGTGCGAAGTTACAACTTTTTATTCAGCTGTACAAATTATCTGGTTGAATTGTGGGGGAATTCGGGTGAAATGCATGCAGAGATTCGGTGATACAACGTTAAAACGTGCAATCTGCTTTCCGCGATTTTTTTAATGCGACAGGATGAATGCCTCGGCCACGGGCAGGAAACGGTCGTGCCCTTTGGCGTTGAGGTGGGCATGGTCGCGGGCACCGTTCTGGAAGTACACGTTGCGGAAGGCGTCACTGCGCGCAAAGATGTTGCTGTTGCGGGCTGCGTCGAACACGGGGATACCCCACGAGCCGCACACCGTCTTCTCGATATCCACCACTTTCAGGTAATTGGGGTTGTCGTTGCTCCAGGGTGTGAAGAAGTAGATGCGGGCAGTGGGGTAGCGGTTCACCAGCAACTGGCACAGTTCGTTTACCTTATCGCTCACAAAGCCGGTACCCAGACTGTCGAGTCGTGCCGCGTCGTTGTGTCCGGCGATCACGATGATGTAGTCAAGGCTGTCGGCCATTTTGGCGGCACGGTGCAGTACTGACGGTCCCCATCGTTTCAGGTCGATGGAGATGCAGCTGCCGTTGCGACCATAGTTGAGATACTGCATGCCATGCTTCTTGGCAAACTTGTAGTGCCAGGTGTTTTCTACCGGCTCGCGGTGATTGCGCACGTAGCTGTCGCCGATAACCGCGATGCGCTTGCCCTGCAGGGAGCAGGTTTGCGCCTGAGCGCACAAAGAGGTGAAACATGCTGAGAGACACAGAATTAGCCTGAGTGCCCAGTGACAGACGCCTCGGGATTGTTTAAAAAAGTTGAATCTATTCATTTTATTATTAGTTATTTTTTTGTAATTTTGCAACTCGATAGTTTTCAAGAAATAGTTTACAAACGCATAGATTGTAATGGATAATCAATTTAAGTCACATACTTTAGTAACCTATGATGACGTGTGCTACAACAAATTCTTAAAAGAGCCACTGTTCCTGCCTGAGCATGTCCACTTTGCCTTGCAGCGCGATGGGGAAGAACCCCTGAACGTGCGCATGTCGAGGGTGGTGTTCCGCCCCGTGGGTACTGAGGAATGGCTCGACGACCCCGTAGAGGGCTGTATGGAAGCCATGGTACTGGGCGATGGCGACGAGCAGGTGGAACCTGTAACGATGTACAACCTGCCTGTAGCCCCGGAGCATCTTATAGAACTCACCGACAAGTCGGACCTGGAGCTGAACATGGTGCTGAATCTGGAAGATGTGGCGGCGCAGATTGACGGCAAGCCATTGAGCGACCCCCATTTCGTGCTCGACCGGCAGCAGATGGGCTACGGACATGTGGCTGAGCTTACGCTGCAACCAGCCGAAGCACAACCCTTTGTGCTGCACATAGCCATGCCTTTCGAGGGCTTTGGCGTGTTCAATGAAGCCGGCGAACCCGTGTCGGGCAACCTCGATGTAACCTTCGAGCAGATTATGCAGTACACCTATAAGTTCAAGGGAGAGGAGTCGGCCGACCGCTTTGTGATTTCGTTCAACAACGATAAGAAAGTGTATCAGTACATTCTTGCCGGTGACGGCAAATTATCGATACGCGACAAGCGCGACAAAATGAATAAGGTGGGCGAGACCGACTGTGAAGGCCGATTAGCCTTGCTGTTGCAGGGTATCCCGCATGCAGTGATTAAGTACAAGGAAAACCGTTGGAGAATCAACGTGATAGAATAAGGCTGGTATTTCTACCAGCCTTTTTTATTGCGTTATTCAGCCTTTTTTTATGGCGTTATTCAGCCAGACACTTGTCGAGGTCGGAGATGATTTGCTCCTTGTCGAGTTTCTGACCGATGAACACGAGCTTCTCCATGCGGTCGCCGTACTTCTCATCCCAGTCGCGGCGCAGTCCTGGTTCACGGTCGAGCAGCTGCTGCAGTTCCTGCTTCGGCATGGTGGCGTACCACTGTCCGCCGTTGCTGAGCTTGATTTGCGTGCCGGCCTGCTCAAATATGTAGCAGGTATCCATTTCATCACGGAAGTAGCAGATGCCCTTGGCACGGATGATGTTGTGCGGCATCTTGGTAGATACGAACTCGTCGAACATGCCCAGGTCGAACGGTGCACGGCGCTGGTACACGAAGGTTTCGATGCCATATTCAAGTGCTTCGCCGCTTTCCTCGTTCTCCAGGTCGTCTTCTTCGGTCATGGCAGCAATCCACTTGGCCGAGGTAGCCACCTTCTCAAAGTCGAACAGGTGGGTGTTCAGAATCTTGTCCAGGTCGATGTCGCCATAATCGCAGGTAAGAATCTCAGCCTTGGGCTGTAGCTCCTTGACAATGGCCTTGAGGTGCTTGAGCTCGTCGGGCGTAACATCACTTGCCTTGTTGATGATGATGATGTTACAGAACTCCACTTGCTGGATAACCAGACTTGCCAAGTCGTCCTCGCCTAAGTCCTTGCGCTTCAGTTCGTTGCCGCTGTCGAACTCTTTTACCAGGCGCACGGCATCCACCACGGTTACAATGCTGTCGAGGCGGCAGATGCCCTTCTTGGCATATTCGGGGTACATCTGCGGATAGGCGCTGATGGTTTGTGCGATAGGTGCCGGCTCGCAGATGCCGCTGGCTTCGATAACGATGTAGTCGAAGCGTTGCATGGCAACAATGTCGCTGAGCTGCTGCACCAGGTCCATCTTCAGCGTGCAGCAGATACAGCCGTTTTGAAGAGCCACCAGACTGTCGTCTTTCTGACCCACGACGCCACCTTGTTGTATCAAGTCGGCATCTATGTTCACTTCACCGATGTCGTTCACGATGACAGCGAACTTTATACCTTTTTCATTCTTCAGTATTCTGTTAAGCAGTGTAGTCTTGCCACTGCCTAAATAACCTGTAAGTAAAAGTACAGGCGTTTCTTTCTGTTCCATAACTTATTTAAAAATTTTGCGAGTGCAAATATACTACATTTTTTCTTGATTCCCATATCCAATGCCAAGTTTTGAACTTTTTTCAGTGTTGTCCGTCAAGTGGAGCCTTGCAATCAGAGAAGTAAAATCGGTGTCGGAAATTGCGCAAAGCCAGAAGGTTGTTCCTCTGCGGCCACAAGGGTCGCAGCCTATCAGTGGATATGTTCTTGCTGAAATACGTATTTCTTACTGTCGGAGCTATCATTTACGTTGTCAAAGCTATATTAGGTTTTGCGGAACATGTGTCATCGGTACGATTGCAGACGGCTGCAAGAGTTGCGGTTCTGCAACGTATCGGCATTCCGCCTTTTCAATCTTGCTTACATCCGGAGGTCGCAGACGGTTGAAATGTATTCAAAAGACATAATGTAAATTATGATAAATAAGTAATACGCTCTACACCTCTTTTTACTAAGAAAATGGGATGAAGAGCGAATGGTTTTGATTTTGTAAACATAGATTACTAAAAACTGTAAGCTGGACGAGTTGAGAGATTTTCACTCAGAAAGGAGCTGATTGTGAAAAGCTATCACAGTGCTAAGTTTTATGCTTTTAATTCGAGGATTCAAAACTGCAGGTTTACAATTTGTAAGTTAATTCCTTGTATTTTTGATACTTTTAAATTGTAAGTACGCACACAATTTTTAGTTAATTTTTATGCAAAAAATATTTATAAATTAACGTTAAAATCCATACGAGTTCACGAAAAAACACTTACCTTTGCAACAGATAAAATAAAAAAAGACCTAATAATTTCGAGCGATATGAAAAAGATATTCTTATTTGCAATTATGGCATTGATTACTGTTTCGAGCTTTGCTCGCAAGCGTATTGAAAATGCTACCGTGGTAGCTGATACATTATATTATGCTGCCAATATGATGAACGTAGCCAACCGCGACCAGGCAAGTTACTACAGACTGCTTATGACCGAGGGTTCTGGCTTGACAAAACGTGATGTTTTCCAGGATTATTATATGAATGGAAACTTGAAAGCCGAGGGCGGCTACAGCTTCGTAGATTTGTCGAACGACAAGAATACCGTGCTGAATGGTGAAGTTACCACCTTCTACCCCAATGGTAAGGAGAAGCTGCACGGCAACTATGTGAACGGTAAGCGTGAAGGTTACTTTACATTGCAACTGCGTGAAGGCGGAACTGCTGTAGTGGAGTTTGCAAACGGAAAGTCGAAGTACAACTACTTTATGGTTACCAAACCAGACGGTACTATGGAGCAGAGACCACTGTCAGAAATAAAATTTCTCTTACAATAATAAAATCTCTCTTACAATAAAGTCAATTTACTACTAAACACAATTTAGGTTTGTAAAAGCGATGTCGTGATGACATCGCTTTTTTTGCTTCTCAAAGTTTCACGAAGCAGGGATGTTGCGGGTTGCCATACTTCGTATTGTAATTATATCCTTCGTAATTGTAGTTACTGAAGAGTTCGTCGAGACTGGACTGATGCTTGATGACATGACTCACCATGTTGCGGCGGCAGGAACGTGACTGGAAGTTAAGGCATTTCAGACGGTTCTTGTAGAGCACGTAGAATTCGGGAGCCACCACTTTCACTTCTTTCTCAATTCTTTTCCAGTCGAGCATCGATTTTGTTTCCATTCCACCGAGGAAGAGCAGAACTCCGTCGTCTTCGTTTACGCGCTTTATAATCAGGTCGGTTAATTTAGGTTGCCAGTATTTGGGCAACGCTACCCCATCGATCTCCGCCTTAGGTGAGATGCGGTAAGGCATAATCAGGTCAAGAGGTCGCAACAAACCGTACATCAATGAGCTTATGATCAAATGATTGTGTGCATAAACGAAGTCGTCGTTAGAATATTCGCCAGTATCAATAAAGTCGTAACCCCTGCCGCAGAACGACAGAATGGCGGGCATGCAGTTTATGGCACTGTATTCGGTATGGTAAAAACGATAGGCTTCTTTGCCCACATTGATGCTTGTACCCATAAGGGTTGCCAGTTCCTCAAGGGAGTATTGGCGCATTTTATTTGATATGGCCTTAGCTACATCTTTAAATACAGGCTCTGTGGTGAAGGGCACTTTGATGTCGGTGTGATCCTTCATACTTTTTGAGCTGGTTATTAGTATTTGCATCTTCTCTTGATTAATACAATTCCTTTTTCAGATTTACGACCGGCAGAAAGGCTCCGCCAGTCGTTCATTGCAAAATTACATAATTTTATGTAAACAAAGAAACAAAGTATAATAAAAAACAAAATAAAAGCAATAAAATATAATATTTTATCTTATTCTGATAGTAATTGATAAGGAATACAAGCGGTTTTATTACTAATCAGTCATTATTTCAATTGGAGCCATACAGAGGTGCTGGGTCAGTGAGCGTCCCAGTGTTGTACTTTAGAAGCTTAAGCCGATATTGATGTAGAACGAGGGAGTGTTGGACAGGGTGTTGTAATTAACGCAGGTGCCGATGGGCCCGATGAGCCAGTTGTAATAGTAACCTGCCTGAAAGCCTGCGAAGGGCCGGCTTTGGAAAAGTTGTTTCAACTGGTCGTCATCGAAGGCGAGAGCCGACTTAAACAGCAAGTAGTTATTTTCAGTTAGGCGGAGTTGCAGTGCAAGTTGGGTTGCTACTACGTGATTTTTGATGGGTTCGGTGTACTGTATGCCCGCGAATGGAAGTTGCTGACTCATATAATGCCCGAAGGAGTTGCCGCCTATGAAGTTATATTTTATGTAAGGAATATTGCTGCCGAATAGCAGTCGACCGTATACCATGGGTTGCAGACTTACCACTTTGCCGATGGGTATGCTGATATCCCACATGCTCGAAACCTCGCTGAATCCCGTTTTACCATGATAGCTTATCAGGTTGTCGGTATTGTAGGCATAATGTGCCATGAATGCTCTGCCCCGGGTTGGAAATACACCGTTGTCGTGCGAGTTGTAGTGCAAAGCTGCCTGGTAGCTGAAGAAGTGATTATCTGCCAAATGAAAGGTACTGTTGTTGTATTGCCTGGAGATGAGCAGCTGGTGATAGTTAAAATAGTCCCATTGTACCTTTAAGTCGAGTGCCAGGTTGCGTATACTCAGTCCGTTTAACGCGAAGGTTGCCTGGTGATGGTTGTAACGCACATTAAAGTCGTGGTGCCCTTTAAGGTAATAGTCGATGTCGTTGTAACTATAGCCATACTGAAGCGCCATTTGCAGAAAATGCGATGCATTGAACGCCACGTTGGCCCATGCTCCCAGGCGTTTGCCTAAGCGTACGGTTCCTTCGAACTGCAGTTTGCCCTTACCTGGCGAATACACACCGTTGAGTTGCATGGCCACACGTTCTTCAGTATCGTAACGCAGGGCCACGTTGGCTTCAAGGCTTGCACCATGCGTGTGACTGCTATCGGGATGAATTGCGTAACTTACAGGCTGACGAGCAGCGTCCGGTGCATGCAGATAGTGTGGTGTGTAAGTAGAGTCCAGCCCGAGTGTGCGTTTCAGCTGCATGAGTTCACCCCAATGTTTCATAGCTTCTTGTTCGCCACGGTTAATCAGTGTATCGACAGCAGCAGCCGAAAAACTGGCAGCACTGTATCCAGAGGTGTTCACGCGAATAGCGATTTGCGTGAGCTCCAGGTTCTCGTCGTATTTATTTTTACAGTTCACGTCGACAATTTGTCCGATAACGCCCGCCCCCGAGGTAAGGTCGTCAGCTGTCTTCGGTGGCCCCTGTACAGTAGATCCGATGATATAATCGGCACCCATTTGTCGTGCGATGTCGGCAGGATAGTTGTTACGCAGTCCTCCGTCTACCAACACTGCGTCACCCTTACGAATGGGAGTAAACATTCCTGGTATTGACATACTGGCACGCATGGCCTGAGGTAGACGTCCGGCATGAAAGTCGTATTCGGTATTGTCGACGATGTTGGTAGCCACACACGAGAAAGGGATGGGCAGGGAATCAAAGTTGATGGAGTCGTTATAACCACTGGTGAGGTGGTTAAAGAGAATGTCGAGATTGTGGCCTCGTACGAGTCCGCCGGTAGATGAGAGCAGGCTGCCCCCTAAATTGATGCGTTTTGAAAGGAAGTAGGTATTTTGTTTCTGTCGGTTCAGTAGGTTCTGGGCATAGTAATCATCTTTATCAGATAGTAGAAAGCTCCAGTCTTGATGCCGTACCAGTGAGTCGAGCTCATCAGCGTTCCACCCCACGGCGTATAATCCGCCAATCAGACTGCCCATGGAGGTACCTGTAACAATGTCGATGGGAATACCGGCACGTTGAAGCACCTTGAGCACGCCGATGTGTGCCATGCCTTTTGCACCACCGCCCGACAGCACTACAGCCACCCTGGGCCTGTTAGCTTGTTGCGCATCGGCAGGAAGATGACAGCCCAAAGTGAGTATCAATACAAAGAGGTATCGGAAAAACAGGTTATAGGCAGGTGTCATGACAGGGTGTTTGGTTAGTTACCAGGCGTAGAAGTCGTAGTGGCTTTCCACCTGGCGTTCGGTTTTGTCGGGCAGAGACGGGAAAAAGTCTAAGCCAGTGATGCGTTCCACCTCGTCCACGCTGTTAGCGTAATAGCTCTTGGGGTGATTGCCCGGTGTGTTATGATACACAAATCCGATGGCCTTGGGCTTGCCCGCTGTGCAAAGCACCACCTTGAAGAAGCCTTCGGGTACAGCCACATCGTTACTGCCTATGTACCTATGGCTTGAGCGATAAAACAGCGGTCCGGCCACAATGTAAATCTTACCGTATTTTTCAGCCCACAGCCGGCATTGCTCTTCCATTTCTTTCCAGTCTCCAGCATTCAGGTTGTGTATCTGCGGACAGATATTCGACATGTAAAAACTTTCATACTGTGCCACACTACTCCACCGGTTGTCGCCCGAGGGACACATGTGCCCACGGTCGTATCCGCTGCGCATGTAGTCGTAAGTGTCTACTTTTGCTCCCTTAACCTCGTCATCAGGCATAAACTTGGTGCCTTTTCGCTTGTAAGGGCCATCGGTATGGTCGGACGTAAGGCACCAGCACACCCAGTTGGGGTCGTGCAGCGTGTTGTTGTAGCTCACGGTGTAGGCATAGTGGTGGATAATCTGTTCATCCAGGTTGGGTGATTGGGCTGGCTGGGCCAGTTGCATATCAGCACTTGAGATGCCATCGGCAGAAGTTCCGGCATGATTACTCTCTTCCTCCGGCTCGCCAGTTTCCTCCTTTTCGGGCTCAACGGCAGCTTCGGTAGTGGCGCTGTTGGATGCAGAGTAATCGCTTTGCGGGTTATTCTTATCCTTGGTAGACTCGCTTATGAAGATGCAGAAGAGCACAGCCAGTGCAATTATGATGGAACAGCCAGCGGGTTGTTGCTTCTTTCTCATGCCGTAATATTAAAGTAATTGCGTTGCAGAAGCTTCAGTGAAACAAAACAGGTGAGCGATGAGCATGCCACCATGGCGATAAAGAAAAGCACCTGGACACCGGCGGCGATGAGTACATCCTGCCCTGACATCACAAGTGTGTAGAGCATAACAGGCACGGTTAAAATGCCCACGCTGCCCATTTGGTGAATTGACGGCATCATGCTCTGCTTCATGGCACGGCGCACAAAGTAAGCCAGAGCCTCGGAGTCGGTGGCACCGTTGCCCTTAAGGAACAAGAAAATGGCATCGTGATACTTGATGCCCGACAGATAAGTGTGCAGTGCCTTGCTCAATGCGGGGATGTTGGCAATAAAGAGCATGGCCGACACCGGTATGAAGTAGCGGGCATCGAACAATGCCGCATGTGCACCCACGAAGCCGATGAGGAAGATGCTGACGAGCATTACGCATACCAGGCTGGCAGCCACTATAGGCAGCAGATGGTTGCGCAGGTTGCCTTTGGCACGCAGCACGATGAACAGCGAACTGCACAGAAGCATCACCAGGAACACCAGCAGCGTGAAAGCCACGTTGTTCAGCACTATGGCAGCATAGCTCAGACCGGCCAGCATAGCCACGCTGAGCACTACATACATAAGAGCTTTGCCCAGCCAGCCTGAAATGTGCAGGCGCAGCGCATAGGCAAAATATAAAGGTACTGCAATGAGTGCCAGGCCTAACAAGAACCTAACAATTATCATATTTCTATTATCTTATCACAATTAGATGGTGGAGCCACGGTGGTGCATAACAGCAAACTGTCCTCTTGCCGGAGTTGCTTAATGACCTGCCACATCTTTGAATTCTCACTTAAATCGGGCTGTGAAAGCAGCACAATGGGTTTGCGCAATTGCAACAAAGCCGTGGCCAGGGCATATTGCAGCATGGGCTCGCCTACTTTTTCGGGCTTCTCGCCAAGCCACTGCGTGTCAATACCCTTGCTGTTCAGTTCGGCAGCAAACAGGTCGCGGTCGAATTTGGTTTTGTTGCATGCCAGTGTGAAGGGCGATTCCAGCATCTGCCACACCGAGTCGTAAGGCAATTGTTGCAGATGAGTGGGCAGGAAAGCCATGAGCTGCCGGTAAGCAACGGCCGACTGAGGGTTAAGCCATTCGCCATTTACCGATACGTAGCCTTTGCTGAGCTTCTGATAGCCCAGCACTACAGCCAGCAGATGTTCGAGCACGTCGGGGTTGCTATTGCAAACACAAGCCATTTCACCATTGGCAACCGTAAAGTCGACATCGGTGAACCATGGCTCGTTGTTTTTGTTTAGCAATGTGGCATGCAGAAATTCAAGCCTCATTGATAGCTGCCCCCGCTTATTGTTTTACCTCCTTGCCAGTGGTTATGTCAACAAACACGCTGGTGTCGCCCTTTGTTGCCTTCACGAGGGTACCGTTGGGTGTGTCAAGTTCATCGTATATAGGCTTAACCACCTCTTTGCCCTGTTTGTTCACTAATCCGTATTTGCCGTTCAACTTTACCAGAGAGAGCTCGGGATACGGGTCGCCGAAGGTTCCCACCTCTTCATATTTAACAGGTATCACCAGGTTGCCCTTCACGTCGATAAGTCCGAACTTCTTACCGTCGTTGCTCACCTGGGCATAGCCGTAACGGAAGTCGTAGATAGTTTTGAATTTATGTTCGCCCCTGAGTTTCTCAGCCTGGCGCACATAATCTATACGACCTTCAGAATCGTAATACACTTCGGGTACATATTTGGGTTTCAAAGCCAGGAAAGCCGAGAAACCGATGATAAACACGGCAGCAATCACGATAAGTACGGTGATTTGCTTGCGCTTGCGTTGTTTCTCCTCCTGCTCGTTGGCTTCAATCTCGGCCTCCATTTGCTGGCGCCTTAGTTCTTGTTCTTTCTCGTCCATCATAGTTAATCGTTTTGTTAGAATGAATAATTACAATATCGCTACAAAGATAATGTTTTTTCACGAATTCATAGGTTAAAATCCGAAAAACTTTGTTAGAAATCTTATTACAGACGATAACACGTTGCCATGCTCTGCAAGCGCCAGACGGTTTATGCGCTCTACAAGCATTCCCGCCTCTCGAAACTAAAATCTTAACAGGTCTCTGGCTACTCTACATCTGTCAGTTCAATGTCGAAGATGAGTGTGGAACCGCCGGGGATGCCGGGCTGAGAGAACTTGCCGTAGCCCATCTCTGCCGGGATGTATAGCTCCCACTCATCACCGACGTGCATCTGCTGCAGGGCGATGATCCAACCGTCTATCAGGTCGCTCAGTCGCATGGCAATCGGCGTGCCGCCCCGACTGCTATCGAACTTCCTGCCGTCGATGGTCCAGCCAGTGTAGTGGACGGTAACGATGCTTCGTCTCTGAGGCTGTGCCCCATTAGGGTTACTTTTCCTGAGTGCTTGCCATACGAGAAATCTTAGTATTCACTTATGAAATAATGTTAGTATTAACCGTATGTACGATTATTAGTTTTAGCGCAAGTTCAATTATTAGTATTTACACGGCAAAGTTACAACTTTTTCTTTTTGACAGCAATATAAGTTGGAAAATTTATGAGTAAAATTGCTTTGAATGCTTAAAAGCCTTTCTCACTTCTTATAAAACTCCTGTATCTCGGCAATCATATCCTTCACCTCCTGGTTTACTTTCAGGAAGTTGGCATAGAGAATGCGCTCACGCGCCTCGACGGAAGGGAAGTTGTAGAACTTTGGTAAGGGGTATTGGGCATAGTCCTTCTCCTCCTTGGTGATCTCGGCCATGTTGAAGTCGGTCTTGCAGAAGAACTTGCAGGTTTTGAACTCCTCACCTTCCTTTTGCTCATCTTTTGAGTCCGAGGAAACAGGAACAACCAGAAGTAACTCCCTCGTTGGACTTATATCGGTAAGTCCGATTGGGAGAAGATGTGCGATGATGGAGGAAAGTTTTATGGGTGGTAGCAGCCGCTTGACGGTTACTGTCGTCTGATGGTCAGCACAAGGTATTCCGACTGTGTGCCGATGCGGAACTTGGCTCCCCAGATACCCAGTCCGGAGCTCACATAATAGTTGGTTTGTTCTTTTCGCAGCGGACCGAAAGCGTCCTCGTAGATGGCATCCGTTATCCAACTGATGGGCCACACCTGTCCGTGATGGGTGTGTCCGGCAAACTCGAAATCCACACCATTGTTTTCTGCCTCTTCCAAGTGATAGGGCTGATGGTAGAGCTCTATAAGAAAACGAGACTTGTCGACCCCACGCATAACTTCAGAGAGCGACTTGCGCTGGCGGTTGGTGCGGTCGTCGCGGCCGATGACAGTGATATTGCCTATCCCATCCAAGAATATAGCCCTGTCACGCAGCACCATGATGCCGGCGTCGAGGCAGAACTGCAAGTCGGCATTGAGTCCCGTATAGTAGTCGTGATTGCCTAAGCAGGCGATGACAGGTATGTCCAAACTGCGGAACTCCTCAGCCATGTGCTCTTGTGCTACCGGCCGGTAACTGCCGTCGATGATGTCTCCGCCAATGAGGATAGCATCGGGATGCTCTGCCTTCAGCAGCGTGAGCCAACGGTGAAGGTCGGCACGCGTGTTGTGATAACCCAAATGGAGGTCGCTGACAAGGACGAGTTTCACGTCTTTCTTCATATCCTTCTTGGTCGTCACCACCATCTCCACCCGCTTCTTGTCGTTGTAATGGAAGTAAGCGAGGGTGAACAAAATGGTCAGTGCAACGGCTATACCTCCTGACAGCCATCCGTTACTATGCCGGGCAGCGGAAGGCACTACATGGCAGAGGCGCAGCACGTCGAGACAGACGAAGACAAGAAAGAGATAGAGTAGGATCATCAGCCACGATGTTCCCACCTCGTAAGTGAGGGTCGCCAAGGACATCGGCCAACGGTCGATAACCCCCGACATGGCGACAAAGAAGGTCACAAAAGCCAATGCCATCAGTCCCACGACAGCCATACGTAAAGGTATGATGTCAGGCATCAGCTGCCACGTGCGCCACGCCACATAAGTCTGACCGGCGATAGGCAGGAGGAGATCAACCGCGCCGCTGCCGACATTGCCGGAGCGAGTGTCGTAGTGATGAGTCCGTCGCTGATACCGGGCTTTGGCATGAGCAGTGGCTTTGACCTCAACCTGGAGGACCGTAACGGTGGAAGCATCTCACAGTTCCAACAGGTGAAAGACCGTTTCGTCAAGGAACTCAGCCGTCAGCCGGAGATTGGTTCAGCCTATTCTCACCATGCTCCTTGGCATGTTGCCCCTGATGGTGGCTACGGGAGCCGGAGCCAATGGCAGCCGCTCATTAGCCTCCTGTGTGGTGGGTGGCATGGTGTTGGGTATCCTTGCCCTGCTCTTCCTCGTGCCCGCCCTGTTCATCATCTTCCAGTGGTTGCAAGAACGGCTGATGCCAAGGAAAATGGTGGCGTGATAGAGGTTAATTATTCTTAATAATATCGCGTTGAGCAATACAATGTCATAGGCATTTTGTAATATTGCAGGCAGATATGATTTAGGATAACATATATGACTTCAAAGACAGTTCCTTCGGGAAGTATGGCCCATCGGCTCAGCG
>Ga0256406_1001039_pt1 | contig 46308 bp, 27 predicted proteins | sample RumenRJG_03DNA_FD_185986 | JGI IMG/M metagenome (GOLD analysis project Ga0256406, IMG submission 185986) | Bovine rumen microbial communities from Lethbridge, Alberta, Canada - RJG_03 | ecosystem: Host-associated > Mammals > Digestive system > Stomach > Rumen | place: Canada: Alberta | collected... | reverse complement strand
CCCGCTTGAAGGATGGAAACGCTCGCTACGTAGCAGAGACTGCTGTTTTCCCACACCACGACCACAAGCGTCTTGCCGAGACTGCTCCTCACCAGGCTCCATTCGCAGCTGTTGTCGCTTGCTCTGATTCACGCGTGCCTGTAGAGTTGATCTTCGACCAGGGTATCGGTGACATCTTCGTTATCCGTACAGCTGGTAATAATGTCAACAACGACGCTGTTATGGGTAGTGTCGACTATGCTATCGAGCACTTAGGTGTCAAGACAGTTGTTGTGCTTGGCCACGAGTCTTGCGGTGGTGTTACTGGCGCAATCGGTGAAGTTAAGGCTGACGACGAGAGCAAAATTGACGAATTGCTTTCTATGATCCAGGCTGACGTTAAAGAATATGTCGGCAAGGCTGACTCTCTTGACGCCGCTATCAAACTAAATGCGGCAACTCAGGTGAAGAGAATCAACGACCGTGAGTTGGTGAAAAAGTTTGTAGAGGCTGGCAAGACTCAGGTCGTAGGAGCTTACTACAATGTTCACGACGGTAGTGTCATATTCAATTAATAATTAACAGTTAAAATTTAAAAATAGGAGGGTATATCAAAATGACATGCCCTCCTTTATCTACCTGTGATATTTGCCACGTGTCTTAATCAGAATCACCTTAAGTCGATCGTCGCCTTCCAACAGTCTGCTGTTGAATGGATTTAATAAAAACTCTATCTGCGTATCACGATGTGCCCATGTAAGGAAATCAATATCTTCATCTGATATATTATCCCTTATATCCCAATATTGTGTAGATGGAAATGAAAGTGCTTTTACATATTCTGTCTGGGCAACGTCTTCCAAATGCCTTATCGTATCCTCATCAATTTCATCGAAATCAACATAATACGATGTATAGTAATCATTTCGCGTCAACAATTCCAACGCTTTATGATCTCTGGTCTCTATAATAAACTGACTTTTCTCCATCCCGTGGTCGGAAACAAAAGAATCAAGTTTTTCTAGCACTTTTTTGTTATTGGCGACAGTCAGATTCTTTATGTCTAGCCATACTTTATCCCCATCTCCTATAATGGGAATATATTCATCAAATGTCAGACCAAATGTTGTGTCCTCATCATGAGTAACGTCTAAGATAGCGTCTCCATCCGATGAATCTATTCGAATTGTTATGTCTACCTCGAAATTAGGGAAGGAATTCTGAAATTCCATTCTTTTCTCTAATGAGTTAACTCTGTGAGCCCAAAGCTTATCTTTATAGTCTCCAACACGAAAAATTGCTGTTACTATCCAAATCACAACAAAAAATTGAAGCAATACGATTATGTAAGATAATATTTTCTTTTTTGTCATATAATTATGGCATATCAAGATGTCAACGATCTATATATATCAAAAATCTCCCTCGCACATTGCTCTTCTGAAAACCGTTTGGCATATTCCTTTCCGTCGGCTATCATTTTTGTCCTCAAATCAGAATCTGCCATGACGCGATTGATTGCATCAGACATTTCCCCGTCACTTGTAGGGTCGACGTAGATAGACGATGCTCCACCCGCCTCCTCCAAGCATGACCCTGTGGCAGCCACAACCGGTACGCCTACATTCAAAGCCTCAACAATCGGAATTCCAAAACCTTCGTAGAACGACGGATAAACAAATACCTCCGCCTGAGCGTAAACAGCAGGAAGATCCTTGAAATCAATTCCTGAGATGATTTTCACCCTCGCGTCTAAACCATTATTTTTCACGACTTCATCTATCTTGGCAGCATATTTTGTGCGTCTGCCAACAATCACAAGCGACACCGCATCGTCTATATCCTTCAATGCCCTTACTATCTGCAATGCATTCTTCCTCGTCTCGATGCTTCCGACATTCAATATATATCTTTCAGGAAGAGCATATTTTTTTGCGACGCGTGTCTTTTCATCCTCACTTATCTCCCTCGCGAACTGGGCATCACACCCCTGATAAACCACCTTAATCTTGTCTGCATCAATATGATACAACTCTATAATATCCTTTTTTGTACATTCACTCACAGCAATCACGACATCGGCATTTTCAGCCGCTTTTCTGAATTTATAATCGTAGATTTTACGGTCGACGAATTTATAGCATTCTGGCATTCTGCGGAAGATGAGGTCGTGGATAGTCACCACACTTTTCATCTTGGATTTACCAATGTTGAGTGGCAACTCGTTGCTGAGGCCATGAAAAATCTCTGCACCTGCATTCTCAGCATCTTGAGTCACTCCAAATGTGCGCCACACACTTGCGAAAACAGAACTGTTGATCACAAGAGAGAGACGAGATGAGAAAGTGTCTATGATTCTCTGCATCCACGCATTCATCCTGCCTTTGGGAGAATAGACTATAAATTTATCATCGGAATCCGCATGTCTGCATAAAGACTCCAACACATATCGGCTATAATTGCCAAGTCCTGTCCCATTTTTTACGGCTCTTTTGCCATCAAACGCAATTTTCATTCTAAAAAAGTTGTTTTTTTTTATAAAACTTGCGAAATTCGCATCGTTTTTGAGCAAGCCCAAGTGGCGAAATGGTAGACGCGCTGCTTTCAGGTGGCAGTGGTCGCAAGGCTGTGCAGGTTCGAGTCCTGTCTTGGGCACAACAAAAGTATAAAAACAAAATGAGCATCGGAGATTTCCGATGCTTTTTTTGTATTACAATATGATTACTACAACTATGTCACGTATTTAAATTGCTAACAACACGCACATTCGTATGACACGCACAACCATATGAGACGCACGACCGTATGAGACGCACGACCGTGCGTCTCTACTTAAATTTTACAGTTAGAATTTATATCCGATAAAAGGAATGTTTTTTCCGACAAAATTTCCCGTCTTGTTGAAAAGGAAGACTGAAGGAGTGACTTCAAGATTGTATGTCACCGCACTTTTCCCTTCCACGTCATTCACACATATCCACGGATAGTGTGCGGCAACTTTATCAAAAGCGTCAACATCTTTGTCGAAACTAACATGGTAAATCTCAACATCCGGATTGGATATATAGTACGATTTGATCCTTTCCAAAACTTCATGATCCATCTTTCTTAGATTCCAGAAAAGTAAGATCACATTCTTGTTTTTGATGCTGTTAAGGCTGACTTTGTTATGCTTGGCATTAGGAAGATTCAATTCCACAAATGTGGCTTTCTCTGAAAACAAAAGACCGTCGCCTACTCTTTTGTTTGCCTCTCGGCTTGCCAACTTCGCAAGCAAATGATTGGAGTAGACGTTGTTCGGACGCACCATGTCCCATCTGTTCGCCACTATCGCAAGCAGACGATAGTCTTCTTCATCATTAAAATCATATGGCTCAATGTTGTAGATCAACTTGGCATTCAACGCATAATACGACACTGGAGAAACAGGATTGGCTTTTACCAGAGAATCCGCCATTTCCCTGTACTTCATCACTCGTGCATATATAAGTTGTTTGATCTGCTTGGGAGGGCACTTGGATCCCATCTGCATCAATGTGCGGATATATCTGTTCGTGGCTCTCACATGTTGGCTGAGATTACATACATGTGAAGCATACTCATCTCCCTCTACTAATAGCTCCCCACGAAGTCCAACCGTAAAATCAATATTTTCTGTAGAGTCTGCACAAAAGACCGCATACAGTGAATCTGCTCTCAACTGAAAAAACGACATTCTCTTTACTGCATTGCGCTTCAACACAAAATGTCCATTTTCATCCGCCATCACAGAATCAGTACACATTGGGTTAGACGATGTGATGCTATCTACATACACCATCTTGCCTGCCGCCGCTGGAATTACACCACTTACGGTAAGAGTTCGTGTTTTCTGACAGGAAATCGAAATTAAAGACAGAAAAACAAAGGTAAATATTTTAAAAATAGTAGTAATCTTCATAGGTTTTTGTTTTATTTGGAACATACTCAATATACAGCTCTAGATTTCAAATGACCCCCAAAATCAAGAAATCTAAGAAACAATACATGTTTTTTAGTCCTTTAGTGTTATTCTTTTTATACTTTTAGTATTATTAATATTGCAAAAGTAAAGAATATTAGTATTATAATGAAATAAAATCGCTGTTTTTTTATACCAACAAAAATATTATTTTTGCAGTCGACTACATTTTTTTCAAAAAACGTTTATTCACTAGAAAAAAGTACAGAAATGAATCAACAGACTCAAGCTTGGGGTTCACGAATCGGACTGATTCTTGCTATGGCTGGCAATGCCGTCGGCTTAGGCAATTTTTTACGCTTCCCTATTCAGGCGGTTCAGAATGGCGGTGGTGCGTTCATCATCCCATATCTTATTTCGTTTTTCCTACTTGGTCTGCCTCTTCTGTTTATTGAATGGAGCACAGGCAAATTGGGCGGAATGTCAGGACATCATTCCCCACCTATGATTCTTCAGTCGGCTCACCGTCATCCAATATGGAAATATTTTGGCTCGATGGGCATTTTCTGCAGTACAATCATCTGTGCCTACTACGTCTACATTGAAAGTTGGACTCTATCTTATGCCATTCACTCTGTCTGTGGCACTTTTATGGGAATGTCGGAAAGCGAGGTTGCCAATTTCTTCGGCAAATATCTCGATCTTGGCGTCTCCACATCATTCCTTCCTCACGACACAATGATTTGCTTCATAGTGTGCGTAATATTCAATGTTTGGATTCTTGCCAAAGGCATCAAAGACGGAATTGAGAAGGTTGCGAAAGTGGCTATGCCGATGTTGTTGCTTTTCGGAATATTCCTTGTAGTGAGAGCCTACACTCTCGATAAAGGCGACGCGGGGGCTACGTTTGGAAGCATGGATGGATTCAACTATCTGTGGAATCCGCAGTTTGATTCTCTGACTAATCCTAAGGTGTGGCTTGCCGCCGGAGGTCAGGTGTTCTTCACCATGTCGCTTGGAATGGGCTGTATACAATGTTACGCGTCGTATATCAAGAAGCATGACGATATAGTTTTGAACTCGCTCACTGCCGGATTCACCAACGAGTTTACAGAGGTGGTCCTCGGTAGTGCTATCATATTCCCGATCGCAGTAGGATATTTTGGTGTGCCAGCGGTCCTTGAGATGACTCAATCCGGTGGATTCAGTCTTGGTTTTAAGACGTTGCCATACTTGTTTGCCCAGTGGGGACCAGTGCTTTCCGCATTGGCTGGATTAGCCTTCTTCGGACTGCTTTTCTTCTCGGCAGTAACGTCGTCGCTAGCCATCTCAACGCCGATGGTCTCGTTCTTCACAGACAACTACAAGTGGAGCCAAAAGAAAGCGTCGTGGATCTACGGTATTATTCTGTTATTCCTCGCTTTGCCGACGGTACTTTTCTTCGACAAAGGTGTGTTCGACCAATACGACTTCTGGGCTGGCACATTCGCTCTGTTTTTCTTCGGTATGATTGAGGCAGTGATGTTCTCTTGGGTGATGGGAATTGATAAAGGTTGGCGTATTATACACTACGGTGCGGAAATGCAGCTACCAAAAATCTTCAAATTCATCCTTAGATATGTCACTCCTGTGATGATGATCCTGATATTTATCACAGCGCTAATCAAACCTAAGAATGACGACTGGAGCCAGATTTCATTGTCTGGTTGGGAAGTCGACAATTCGTCTATCATTGGAGAGTTGACGCATAAAGGAATAGGAGCCAACTCATCATGGGTGTCAAACTACTATTATTCTGATTTTGTAGGTCAGGTGACGGGAGTGACGGACAACGCTGTCGAGATCAATTGTGGAGAGATTGTAAAAACCGTCGCTTTGCCTGAAGGCACTACTCCTGTGGTAAATGTTGGAGATAATGTGGAGCAGGGAACGCCTCTTAGCGAAGGCACCGTCTACAATGACGTCATGTATATCGACATCACACGTATATCGCTGCTGCTTTGCCTTGTGATACTTTGTGTGATGATATACTTTGCAGATAAGAAAAATAAGGAACAACAATTCAAAATTGAGGAGGATTAAATATGAGTGGAGAGTCGTTAGCAATGCTGCTTTTGGTCCAGGTGCCAGTCGCCGCTATCACAATATATTTATATATCAAGGTTTTGAAAAGCAAAAAACCAGGAGCTTGAATATAGAGACGTTCGTACGTGCGTCTCTGTCTTTCTCGCCAACCAGACGTATGTCTCTGTCTTTTTGTGGTAAAACAATCATTATAAATGATTGTCATGTGAGATATGACGTGTTTGTTATAATCGTTGGCATAGTTTGTACGGTAGTTTATTAAAAGGTTAGGATTATGATTTTTGCGATAATTGGAGTTGCCATCGTTATCTTTATAGTGGCGTTTGCATTCTTTTTACTTCGTATATCCATATATAAGGATACAGTGGGGCGAAGCGAGGAAAATTTCAGAAAAATTTTTGGAACAGAGCAACCAGAGACTCTTTCTTGGTTTGATGTTTTACGTTCCGACGGGAAAGTCGACGACCATTATATCACTAACCCCAAGGGAGAGCGTTTACATGCCTATTTGATTCCTTGTCAGGAGGCGAAAGGCACGGTAATATTAGTGCATGGCTACACAGGCTGTTCAATTCAGACATTGCCACATGCAAGATTGTATTTGGAGAAGTTTCACTTCAATGTGGCGATGCTCGACTTGGCTCACCATGCAAGTAGTGATGGACATGTGACTGGTATGGGATGGCCGGACCGTTTGGATGTTTTGCAGTGGGCATCAGAAGTAAACCGTTATTTTGATGCCTCTCTTCCTGTGGTGTTGCACGGGCTATCTATGGGTGGAGCTTGTGTAGTGATGTGTGCGGAGGAGGGATTGCCAGCATGTGTGAAGGCAGTCGTTGACGACAGTGGGTTCACATCCGCTTTTGCTGAATTCAGTCATGAGATGAAACAGAAGATGCATTTGCCTGCATTCCCACTTCTTCACGCGGCAAGTCTGTTATGTAAAATCAAGGAAGGATGGTCGTTTATGGAAGCGTCGTCCATCAAAACGTTGGAGAACGTGGAAATTCCGCTTCTTATTATCCATGGCGACGCAGATACCAGAGTGCCCGTGTCGGAAGGCAAACGTATTTTGGCAACAAAGAAAAAGAATGTCGAGATGTGGTTGGTGGAAGGTGGCACTCATATCAATGCCATCACTGAGCAACCGGAAAAGTATGAGCAGGTTGTGTCTGATTTCTTAAATAAGGCATTAAGATAATTTATGTGAGTTCGGAGTTGTATTCCGAAATCACATAAAATTGGATTACATATAAACGGCTGTGCTTCATTTGAAACACAGCCGTTTTAATTGTTGTATGGTGTCACGTCATTTAACGTGAGTTCGATGATCACAACTTTGTCAGTCTGGATACCCCATCTTTATTGTTATTCTATGTGGTCTGAGTTAATTGTCTGCTATTTAATCTTAATCTACACCGAATATTCGTCGTTGAAGAACGCACTTATCTTCTTGATTCCCTCTTCCGCCTCGAACGTCTCACGAAGAAGATTCTCTATCGGACACTGACCATCATTCTTGCGATTGATGATCATTGGCACAATCTGTTTAGGGCAGACGGGAATGCCTGCCTTCTGCAACATGTCGAGCCCGGCTCTACTGATCACATCCACATTCAAGTGTCGTATTCCTCCAGCAATCAGAAAACATGCAGCTCCTTTGCCGATGATGATGTCGGTCACCGTCGCTCCACGCAAAACCTCACGTCGCTCTTTATATATGCGACGTAGGGCTTTGATACCCATCTCATTAGCTGTGATGGTTTCGCCTGATGTAGTCTCTATTATCAATTTATCCATAATCCTCTCTAAGCTCTCAACTTTTTCCTATCGCTCTTACGGGCTCGCAGTGGTGACGGGAGCAAAGGCTATCGCCCTTTGCTATCCACTCTCAACTCTCAACTCTCAACTCTAACCTTTCAACTCTAACCTTTCAACTCAAATCTCTAATCTAAAATCAGTCCATCGATTGTTTCAAGCTCTCCACATACTTGTCTATTCTCTGCATTTCTTTAGGAATGTCGATATTCTGCGGACAATGACTCTTACACATTCCGCATCCAATGCAGTGGTTTGCCTGACGCAATTTTGGCACAGCGCGGTCGTAACCCATTAGGAATGCACGTCGAGCCTCGGCATAGTTCTCATCTTGACTGCTAATCGAGACATTGCCCTCGTTGATACACTTGTTGTAGTGTTGGAATATGCCAGGAATATTAATGCCGTAAGGACAAGGCATACAGTATTGACATCCTGTGCACGGTACACTTGGATACCTCAACATAGCCTGTGCCACCTCTTCAAGCAAGGCCAATTCCTCTTCTGTACATGGCTCAACAGGTGAATATGTATCAATGTTTTCCTTGACATTCTCCATATATGTCATTCCGCTCAACACTGTAAGCACGTTAGGGAATGATCCAAGATAACGCAAAGCCCATTTGGCGATTGAGTCTTCCGGACGACGTGCTTTCAGTTTGGCTGCTATGAAACTAAGTGTGCTGGCCAGACGTCCGCCAAGCAACGGCTCCATGATGATAGCCGGAATGTTGCGTTTCTCCAACTCAGCGTAGAGATACTCGGCGTTTGTGTTGGCAGGGTTCACCTCCTTAGCGTGTAGCCAGTCGACGTAGTTCATCTGAATCTGCACAAAATCCCATTTACACTTGTCGTGCATGGCAAGAGCACGGTCGAATATAGCTATATCTCCATGGTAAGAGAATCCTAGATTACGGATTTTGCCTTTTGCGCGCTCTTCCAAAAGGAAGTCAAGAATACCATTTTCAATATATCTCTTCTCGAATGTCTGAGTGGAATTATATTCTCCGTTTGTGCCGCCGATAGAGTGTAGAAGCATATAGTCGATAGTGTCCACCTGAAGCTCCTTAAAGGAGTTGTGGTACATTTTTATCGACGCTTCTCTGCTCCAGAATTCCTGTGCGAAATTCGAAAGTTTGGTGGCGATAAAATATTTGTCTCTTGGTATACGTTTTAGGGCGATACCCATATGGTGCTCGCTTCTTCCCTGGCAATACACAGGGGATGTGTCGAAATAATTGATGCCGTGTGCAATTGCATAATCCACATGAGCGTTCAACTCTTCCTGATCGATTTCAATATCTTTCTGCTCTCTCGCGCTTCCGTGCTGCACTGTAGGCAGACGCATACAGCCATAGCCAAGCAACGACACTTTGTCGCCGGATGTCGGCACCGTGCGGTATGTCATTTCACCAGTAGGTTTCTTGCTTTCTGTTCCGATTATCTCCTTCGTCTTTTCATCAGAAGTACATGCAGCCAGTCCCATAGTGGCGGTAGCTGCCGACAAGCGTTTTAGAAAATCTCTGCGATCCATATGTTGTGTTGTCTTTTTCTGTTAACAAATAGGGAAATATCCCGTCATTTAGTCGATTCTGTGTACACGATGTCCTTCCACGTAGATTGCGCTGTATGGTGATGAAGGGCAAAGATGTTCACAAGCTCCACATCCTATACATCTTTGTGAGTCGATCACTGGCATTTTAGGCGACGTTTCGTCTCCATTGACTGTCGGAGCCATTGTGATTGCTCCAGCCGGACAATGGCGGGCACAATTGCCACACGACACTCCTTTTTTCATTGATATACAGTTGTCTGCGATAAGCACTGCATGTCCGACATGTGTAGCGCTCTTCTCCGCAAGGTCTGCAAGTGAGATGGCACCTGTCGGGCAGACATCGCTGCATCGTTTGCATTCAGGTCGGCAATAGCCTTTTTCAAAACTCATCACTGGTGTCAGCAATGAGTCGAGGCTCTCACTTGGACGAAGCACTTCGTTAGGGCAAGCTGTGATGCAAAGTCCACATGAAGTGCACACCTCTTCAATATGCTTGTATGATTTACTTCCAGGAGGAGTAATCCTGTCGTTACGCTGTGGCTCCTTCTTCTCTGTGATTTCAGCCAATCCACCGTCGAATGTCTTTGCCATACTCTTGGTCATGGCACTGCCAACTACAAGAGTTCCAACAGTAAGGAATGCTCGTTTTGATTCATCCGTTGCGACGGGAGAATTCTCGTCTTTCTTTGCCTTCTTTCCGAAATGCTCCTTTATTCTCTTTATTATATTAGGGGTCTTGTCTTTGTCTGACGAAGTCGAAAATGAGATAGCTCCCTTGTGGCATACGGAGATACAGTTCATACAGTCGACACATCTCGACGAATCCACAATTCCATTTTTAGCGTCGATACATGAAGCTTTACATTTTTTTGCGCAAAGTCCGCACTTCACACATTTGTCGTGGTCGATGACCGGTTTCATCACTGAATTTTCAGCAAAGATAGAAAGGATTGTGCCAACAGGACAGATTGTATTACAATATGTACGTCCGCCACGGAATGCGAGAATAGCGATAAGCACAAGTGAGAATAGAGCGACTCCCAGCATCACGTAAGAGTAGTTTAACGCGGCTGGCATGGCGAAAGTATAATCACCGGCCGCCTCCGACGACGCTGCAAGATATTCAGCTATGAATCTGCCGACTGGCGCGAGAAGTGTCGTCGCCATACGTCCGAAAATGCTGTATGGCTCAAGCAAACCAACGATTGGATATGCGCAAAGCAAATAAGATGCGATAAACAAAACAGCTATAATCAAACGCATCCAAAGCTTCTCGTCGCTATATGAATATTTGACTTTCTGCTTTTTTGTCAGTCTGCCCAGACGAGCGACTATATCCTGGAAAATTCCAAGCGGACAGATCACAGAGCAGTATATTCTGCCAAATAGTTTGGTCACCACCAACGTCGACACGAATGCGGCGATCAAACCAGCGGAAATGGATGGAAGGAATTGGATGTCGACGGTCCAACCCAAATAGTGTCTTGCGATGCCTGTGGTGTCGCAGAAAAGAGTGACAATTGAAAGCATCATCACCACAGCACAAACCACACGTGCATATTTCAAAAATTTACTTTTCATCTTTAACTTTTAGTTATAGTGACAAATTTAGTTGATTTTTGGGAAGAATACCTATTAGTCGGTAAAAAACTTTTGTTTGTCGAACATAATTGCACCGAATCGAACATACAATCATAAAATATTATTAAATCACGAATGTTTTAACATTTTTCACTTCTCCTTTCTCATTTTCTCCTTTTCTCTCAAAAAAATATTTCCAATCCTTGTTTTTCTCTCTAATTTATTATTTTTGTAGCAATTCAATCAATTCTTTACCAACACATTATATTTTGACAAGAAAATATATTACGTTATGATAAGACATTTACTATTATCAATCCTATTGATGGCGACGTCCGCAATCTCATTTGCGGCAGAAAAAGACTTTACTGCTTACTTGTTTGCCTACTTCAAAGGCGAGGGGTCGGCCCAGGGCGAACAGATATATTTTGCTGTCAGCCGTGACGGATTGAATTGGAAGGATATAAATGGAGGCAACCCAGTTCTCACATCTACGTTGGGCGAGAAAGGCTTACGTGATCCATTCATCATGCGTTCTGCCGACGGGTCAAAATTCTTTGTCATTGCCACCGACTTGAAAATCAATGGCAATGGCGACTGGACTGCCGCTCAGACAAAAGGCAGCAAATCCATAATGGTGTGGGAGTCGTCCGACCTCATCAACTGGTCCGAACAACGTATGTGCAGGGTGGCTCCAGATGGCGCGGGATGCACTTGGGCTCCTGAAGCTGTATATAATGAAGAGTCGGGTGAATATATTGTGTTCTGGTCTTCAAAAATTCCGTCTTCTCAATCTGTTCCCAACAACGACAATACACATCGCGTCTACTATTGCACAACAAAGGATTTCAAAACTTTCTCTGACGCTAAAGTGTGGATAGAGCTGAAAAATCCTCAAAACCGTACAATCAGTGTGATCGACGCCACTGTGATCAAAGTGGGCGACACATACTACCGTTTCAAAAAGAATGAGGCTACTGAAGCCCATAAACAGGGTATGCCGTCGTCTGGCAAATATATAATTATGGAGAAGGCGACGTCGCTTCTTGGCCAGTGGACGGAAGTCAACACCCAGATGAGTCAGACAGCATATGTGGAGGGGCCAACTTGCTTCAAATTCAATGGGGAAAATAAATGGTGTCTTTTCATTGATGATTTTGGAGGAAAGGGATACTATCCGTTGATCACAACCGATCTATCCTCCGGAGTCTTCACTCAACCATCATCGTCGCAATACTCATTGCCATCGGTGATGAGGCATGGCTCTGTGGTCAATATCACAGAATCTGAGTATAGCAACCTTATGAGCAAATACGAACCATCGTCGACAAGCACCGTCCGCATCAATCCTGCCGCTCGACAGCAGACGATGGAGGGATGGGGAGTCTCTCTTTGCTGGTGGGCTAACATGTGTGGCAAATGGACTGAGAATAAGATCGACGACCTAGTGGATATGCTCACGTCGGAAGACAAGCTAAACTACAATATCTTCCGTTATAATATCGGCGGTGGAGATCATCCGTCGCACTACAACGGACATATGTGCAACGGAAAAGGCAAACGTGCTGAGATGGAGGGATTCAAGGCAAGTGAAAACTCGAATTATGATTGGAATGCCGATGCCGCTCAACGAAAAGTGATGCTGAAACTGAGAGACGCGCGCAAGGATGCCATCTTTGAAGCCTTCTCCAACTCCGCTCCTTATTGGATGACATATAGCGGATGTGCGTCCGGCAACAAAGATGCTGGTAAGGATAATTTGAAACCAGAGTATTATGGAAAATTCTCGGATTATCTGATCGACGTCTGCAAACATTATAAAGAAGAATATGGAATCGAGTTCAAGACTTTGGACCCATTCAATGAGCCTAACACAAACTACTGGGGTGCGAACGGCGGACAGGAGGGATGCCATTTCGACCCAGCATCACAAGTGAAACTCATACGTGTGATCTATCCGAAACTGAAGAATTCCGGTCTGAAGACGGTGCTTTCCGCATCCGACGAAACGAGTGTGTCTACCGCAATCGGTGAATTGCAACTGTTTGTGAAAGAGGGCGATATCGTCCCTATGTTAGGACAGTTTAATGTGCATACCTACGGAGGCGACATACGAGACAAAGCCAATTTGAAGGATTTGGTCACAGAGACACGTCTGCCATTCTGGATGTCGGAGACAGGAGCAGGAGGCACTGGTTTGGCTGGCAACTTATCTATGGCACAGCGTATGTTCGACGACCTCAACTATCTCCAGCCGCAAGCGTGGATCGATTGGCAGTTTGTGGAGGAGAACAACGACCAGTGGTGTCTGGTGAGAGGAAATTTCAACAATCAGACATATAACATAGTGAAAAATTTCTACGTCCGTATGCAGGTCACTCGCTTTATCCGTCAGGGATATACGATGCTGGGAACAGGACGCAATGATATCCTTGCGGCTGTCAGTCCGACGGGCGATAAAGTGGTGGTGGTGATGCTCAACACATCCACTGATGAAAAAAATATAAGCATTGATTTGACTCCGTTGAAGCAGGTGGACAACCTTGCGGAACTGTATGTCACAAACTCAAATTTGAACTGCAAGCGTATGGCCGATGTTGAGGTTGTCGACGGAATAGCAAACTATACTATGGGCGGACAGGAGATATCCACAATGATTTTCTCAACAGACGCTGGCAAAGGAGTGGAATATTTTACAGAAGGAATGCCATATATGTTTGTGTCAAGAGCAAGCACTTCGCCGTTGACACTTAACGGAGGATCATTGCAGCTAAGCTCATTGTGTGTGGCAGACTCTATGCAACGCTGGTATTTCAACAAGCTGTCGGACGACACATATAATATATACACAATGCTGAATGGCAAGAAATTAGCGTTGACTGACGACGGTTCATACTACTTGGCAGCCACACCGCTTGATCCGTCAAACAAGGGCCAACAGTTTAAGGTGGAGAATATCGGCGACAACAGCTACAAGGTGACATCAGCGTCGAACGGCAAGCTTCTTGATCTTGAAGGAGAGCATTTGGAGATCGGCACAAAAGTGGGATTATGGCAAGCCAGTGCGACGGGAGGAAACGCACATAGGGAATGGAGAATCTTATCCGTGCCATTCACTGCGGTTCCGATGTCTGGTGAGACAACAGCCGACGATATCGCATCAGAGCCGACGCTGGTGTATTCTGCAAACGGAGAAATTATCATAGTATCTTTGTCGGCATCATCATCGATGTATTCCGTCTACAACATCAAAGGACAGATGGTGACAAACGGAGCCATCAAATCCGCAGTCACAAAGATTCCGGTAGAGAAAGGATTCTATGTGGTGAGATGTGGAAATGAAGCGGAGAAGGTGATGGTGAAATGATAAAAGCGGAATGTTAAATGCGAAATGCGTAATTAAGAACAATCCCGTGGATGTCCTGCGTCTGCGGGATTTTTATTCATAACCTATAAGTCCAACAAAAAAATATCATTCTGTTGTTGCAAATAAAAATTAGGATTAACTTTGTCGCAAATAAAAACAATTAATAAAACGTTGCCTTAGTTAGGGCAAATAAATTTAGACAACTTAGTAACAGTTCAAAAAATGGAGAAAGAAGAGAAAGCTGTTATGCTGAATCCGTTTTGTGACGAAGGATTCAAGAGAATTTTTGGTGATAAAATCCTGTTGATGGATTTTCTTAACTCTTTTGTAGACACAGAGGCACCTATTGTTGACCTGACGTATGAGAACAAGGAACTCGTGCCGGAAGAGAATGACAGAAGATCTATAATTTTTGACTTGTTTTGCAAGTTAGACAATAGCAAGCACGTCATTATCGAAATGCAGAACAAGAGACAAGATTACTTTGTGGAGAGAGCATTGTTTTATCTTTCAAGAGCGATCTCTATGCAAGGAGAAAAAGGAGAGGAGTGGGAGTACGGAATCAACGCAGTCATTGGAGTGTTCATCACGCATTTCAATTTGTTCGACAACAACGACAATAAAGATGTGCTTTGTGAAATGAGATTGATGAACCCCAAAACAAACAAAACGATCAGCGATAAAATACGTGGCTATTTTATACAATTGCCAAAGTTCAAAAAGTCAAACAATGGATGTGCAGACCATTTTGAGGAATGGATCTACAATCTGAAAAATATGGAGCGTATGGGAAATATAGAATTCAAAGACAAAGAGGTGTTCAAGAGGTTGTGGGATCTCTCTAATTGTTCTATGCTTTCTTTTGAAGAACGCAATAAATATGAACGCAGTCTAAAAGCGTACCGTGACTATGTCAACCAAATAAACTATGCAAAGAAAGAGGGCATGGAAGAAGGGAAAGCAGAGGGAAGAGTTGAAGGAAGAGAAGAAGGGAAGGCAGAAGGAAGAGCAGAAGAACGCTTAAAAACCATAACATTGTTAAGAGAGAGTGGAATGAGTGATGAAGAAATTGCATTCCGCCTGAAAATAGATATAGAAGAGCTAAAATCTCTATAGTCTGTATACAAATGCATGTCATATGAGCATGTGGTTTGGAATTGTCGGATGGCGGATACTAAACTGTATGCTCTTGCTTTCAATGTAGAGACGTCCACAATGCCACGTCTCTACCTGCCATAAAAACAAATTTTTATTGTTATGGATTATATTTTGAGTTTTGCAATAGCCTTAGCAGCAACAATTTTTTTCTGCTTGTCCTTCTATATATTCAAAGCAATAAAGAAGGACATGTCTGACGATTTAGCTTTTTGTATTATGCCACTTATCACTTGTTTTGTATTGTCTATATACGTGGGCATGTCTTGGATCAGTTTTTATCTGGGCTTTTGCTTTTTTCTTCTCTCAACAATACTACTGGTAGCTATTCCGATAGCTATAAACAAGTTAATGAGGAAGGTCATGAATAAACCTTTTCTTTCATACTTGTTGAGTTCTTCATTATCGTTCATCGTTCTTTTCTCATTGATATTGAATAGTATGGATGGCAGTTCCAAGACACACAGAAGATTGGAAAATGAATGCGTACCAGCTGATACTGTCGTAATAGAAGATGTTGTCTCATCCCCGTCTGTGAAATTCAGCAATAATTTAGCTAACATAGAGTTGAAAACCACAAGTATAGATTCGATATGGATTGAGAAAGATGGTGCAAAAAAAGCAATTACACTTGAACAAGCCAGAAAATTTTCAGATATAGATTTAGATAAAAAAACTTTCTCCCTAAAATACGATACTACAAATACTAAGCATGAATATGTCAAGAAATGCAAGTCAACAAAAGATTTCCATGAGCTTGTAGAAAGACCTTATGTGTATAGCGACAAATCATACGACTGCGACGTGAACCTTGATGGCTTGACCGACTACATTCTTGAAGTTGACCACGAGGCAGACACCATAAGAAACCAAGAAGCATCGGAAAATCACAATCGTGGTCTTATTCTTGCAATAAATAAAGGAGACTATTTTGAGACTGAGCATATCTATTTCTGCCTTTTGCCGTATCATATACTAATAGGTTATTACGAAGAAATAATCGAAGCATCTCAAAACAGACTGAGTATAAATGCCTCGTATAACAGTCATAGTACAGAAAGCTATGATTTTGTATATAAGGATGGAGATTTTGTGTTATGCAATTACCATATGGAAGTCGTAACTGATTTCACAGAAACCCAGTCCTATACAAAAATAGACTTTGTGCACAACAGCATGACATGTACAACCAGAATCAAAGAAGACAGTGATGATGGGGACAACGAGGTGGAGGATAAGTGGATTTCCGTCAAATACAGTATAGAAGACCACAAACCATTACTACTGTCCAGAATGGGTGTGCTTTTGAATTGAAATTTTAATAAATGTTATATTTAGCATTTCGCATCCTTAATTTAGCATTTTATATAAAGATTGTCCAAAAAAATGAATATATTTGCCAAAATATTGTAAAGTGTAAAAGTAGACAAATATGAAAATAGCGCTTATAGGCTACGGTAAAATGGGCCACATGATTGAAAAAATTGCGAGAGAAAGAGGTCATGAAATCGTATCTATCATTGATATTGACAACCGTGAAGATTTGAAAAGTGACGCGTTCAAAAGTGCCGACGTCGCTATCGAATTCACTGTTCCTACAACTGCCATCGATAATATCAACGCTTGTTTCGACGCTGGTGTCCCTGTCGTTTGCGGCACTACAGGCTGGACTAAGCAGATCGAGGAGGTAAAGGCTTCAATGGTTAAGAAAAACGGCACTCTTTTCTGGAGCTCCAACTACTCCGTAGGTGTGAATATTTTCATGGCTGTCAACAAATATCTGGCTAAGATCATGAACGGATTCTCTCAATATAATGTTGAGATGACGGAGGTTCACCATATCCATAAGCTTGACGCTCCAAGCGGCACAGCAATCACTCTTGCTGAAGGTATTATCGACAACCTCGACAGAAAGAGCGGATGGTCGAAAGAGGTGGAGAATTCTTCTTCGGATATCGCGATCAAGTCAATCCGTGAAGGTGAGGTGCCAGGAATCCACACTATCCGATACGAGTCGGGTGTTGATTCAATTGAGATCACTCACGACGCAAAAAGCCGTGAGGGATTCGCATTAGGTGCTGTCCTTGCCGCTGAGTTCACAGCTGGAAAGAAGGGCTTCTACACTACAGAAGATATGTTTAAATTCTAATTGGAATAAATGTTTGGGTTAGGATCATCAAATAAAGTTTTGGCGTCTTCAAAAAAGAAAGACGACTATATCGGAAAGAAGACAGGCACTTTGGCTGAACGTTTCAAGGATACAGAGAAAGGTGACTTTGTCAAATTTGGTATTCTTGCCGTAATTGTGATATTGTTCACAATATGGACGGGCAATCCTCTGTCGCTTCTTTTCTTGCTTTTCTTCCTTGATGTCTATGTCACACGTTATGTGGCATGGGATTGGTGGAAGAAATCGGAAAATCCGATTGTGAAGACGGTGGGGAGCTGGGTAGACGCGATTATTTTCGCTTTGGTCGTTGTCTATTTCATCAATCTCTACTTATTCCAAAACTATGTGATTCCATCGTCGTCATTGGAGAAATCATTGTTGGTGGGCGACTATCTATTTGTCAGCAAGTGCAATTATGGCCCACGTTCGCCAATGACTCCGCTTTCATTCCCGTTGGCACAGCATACACTTCCGATTTTCAACTGCAAGTCGTATGTTGAGAATCCACAATGGGAATACAAACGTTTGGCTGGATTCGAAGATGTCAAGCTATACGACATCGTGGTGTTCAACTTCCCTGCCGGCGACACAGTTGCCATGAAGGTGCAGAACCCTGACTATTACACACTTACGTCTACTTACGGACGTGACAAAGTGTGGAACGACAAGGAGACATTTGGCGAGATTGTTTGGAGACCAGTGGACAGACGTGAGAATTACGTGAAAAGATGTGTCGGTTTGCCAGGCGACAATCTGTTGATTTCAGACAGAAACCTGTATATCAACGGACAGTTGATAGAGGCTCCCGAACATATCCAGTTCAACTACTTTGTTGAGACAACCAATGCGTTCACCGAAAAAACATTCCAGTCGCTTGGAGTCAGCAAGTCTGACTACGAATACTCGATGGTGTCGACAGACTGGAAACGAATGTTGCAGTATCAGCCAAACGAAGATGGCACCTACAACTTCGTCTACAAATTGCCTTTGACCGCTGCGATGAAGAACCAGCTGGAGAAGCGTAACGACGTGGTGAGCATAAAACTGGAGGACGAGAGATTCGGAGGTCGCACATATCCGCAGACAAAAGCGGACAACAAGTGGACTCGTGACAATTACGGACCGATTCATATTCCAGCCAAGGGAGAGACAATCGAGCTTAATGCTGACAATATAGACCTGTATGCCCAGATCATACGCAACTATGAGGGCAATAAACTAGAATACTCTGGCGACAACATAAAAATAAATGGAGAAGCCGCCAGCAAATACACATTCAAAATGGACTACTACTGGATGATGGGAGACAACAGGCACAACTCAGCCGATTCCAGATATTGGGGATTTGTTCCAGAGGATCATATCGTAGGAAAACCAATTTTCATATGGCTTTCTCTCGATGATGACAAAGAAGGATTCTTCAACAGACTCCGTACAGAGCGAATCTTCAAGCGTATCCATAATGATTGATCTGTAGAGACACTACTGTTCCAAATGTAGGTCGACATGAAAAAGATCGGCCGAAAATGTGAATGACACGCACGTCGATTATAATTATTACACGATAATTATGATGCACGTCCGAATGACACGCACGTCCGTGCGTCTCTACGAGAATTTTAATTGTATAATTGATAAAACACACTAAGACCATGAACATAAAACACATTATTACACTGATTATTGCGATGGTGTTGTCGGCAGGCAGCGTATTTTCGCAGATTTCGTATGTAGACACTCCTGTGTTCAAGGTTGGAGAAAAAGCGACTTACGGTATCTATTTCAATCTTGGATTCATTTCTATGAAGGCAGGAAAAGTGCACTTCGAAGTTGGAGAGGCCGTGGTGAGAGGAGAGGATTGCTACAAGCTTACGGTCAACGGCTATACACAAGGCATGTTTGAGAGATTCTATGTGGTGAGGGATACTTTCACGTCTTACATCAGCAAGAAGACTCTTCAGCCGGTGTACTATCACGATGGCAAACATGAAGACAGCTACTGGAGCTACTCCACCTACCTATACACAGATAACGGAAAAACCGACAGTCTGCATGTGAATTTCGAATACATCAAGAGGAAGGGCACATCCAAGACCGAATTCAACATCAGCAAGAAGGCTTGCGATTTGGTGGCCACTTGCTACAAGATCCGAAATATCGATGTGGCGTCAATGTCGAGAGGAGACGTTGCTGCATTCTCACTTCTGTTTGAAGACATCGTCTATGAATTGGGTTTGAAGTTCACAGGAAAAGAGAACGTCAAGCTAAAGGACGGAAGCAAATATAGGACATCGGTATTTGTCCCTACCCTTATCAAGGGAGACCTTTTCAAGAACGACGAGGATTTGAAAGTCTACGTTGCCGACGACGACAACCACTATCCGGTGTATGTCGAGGCAAGCCTAAAGATGGGCAAAGCCGTAGCGTCTCTTGAAAGCATCTCAGGAACCAAATACGAGCAAACCGGAAAAAAGAAGAAGAAGTAACATTCCAAACCATGGAACACACTAGACAAATAACACACAAATAAGGATTTAATATAGGATGGCAAAAATATTAGTAGTTGACGACGAGAGGAGTATCAGAAATTCAATGAAGGAGGTTCTTGAATTTGAAGGACACGTGGTGACTCTCGCAGAAGACGGAGAAACAGGACTGAAAGAAGCTGAGAAAGAGCAGTTCGACCTTGTGTTTTCGGACATCAAGATGCCGAAGATGGATGGCATCGAGCTTCTTGCCAAGATGCGCCAGTTGCAGCCGTCTACCAAAATGATATTGATTTCAGGACACGGCACTATCGAAACTGCCGTACAATGTATGCGAAACGGAGCCTTCGACTTCATTGAGAAGCCGATGAACCTTAATCGTCTGCTTCAGGCGGTGAAGGAGGCGATGTCGAGCAATTCCACAGAGAGCAGCAATCTTAGAGCCGCCATTTCAAACGGAGTGAAGAAAGCAACCGGTGGTGTGGTGGACGACCGTGAGATGGTGGGTCAAAGCGAACAGATCAACCATCTGCGAGCGTTGATCGACAGAGTGGCACCGACAGACGCCAGAATCCTCATCACAGGAGAGAACGGAACAGGTAAGGAGGTCGTGGCACACCAGATATATGCAAGAAGTGCCAGGGCAAACAAGCCATTCATTGAGGTGAACTGTGCAGCCATTCCGTCGGAACTGATTGAGAGCGAACTTTTCGGGCATGAGAAGGGAGCCTTCACGTCGGCATTAAAGCAGAGAATAGGTAAATTCGAGCAGGCCGACGGAGGAACGCTATTCCTCGACGAGATAGGAGACATGAGCCTTGCCGCCCAGACTAAAGTGTTGAGAGTGCTTCAGGAAGGCGTGCTGACAAGAGTAGGCGGAGACAAAGCGATAAAAGTAGACGTGAGAGTGATTGCGGCTACCAATAAAAATCTCAAGCATGAGATAGAAAAAGGAAACTTCAGAGAAGACCTCTACCACCGTCTGAGCGTCATTCCTTTGTGTGTGCCACCATTGAGAGAGCGAAAAGACGACATACCTTTGCTTGTGGAATACTTCATCAACAAGTATGACTCGGCAACCGGTCAGAAACATAAGTTCGACAAAGGAGCAATGGCGCATCTGCAATCTTTTGAGTGGAACGGAAACATCCGTGAGCTGAAGAACGTTGTCGAGCGACTTGCGATCCTATGTAACGATGCGATTACGGAGGATGATGTGAAGAACTATGCTAGGCCAGTCTTTTTGTAGAGCAAAACGGCTGCAAATAGGTGTTATTTGACACTTTCACGTTCTTTTTATGCCTATTTTTGGCGCTAATGAGCATAAAGTTTTTATATTTGTATGCCCAAAATTGGATTTATAATCTTGAAATTGGGTTTAATTTAGGAAATTTAAAATTAATATAATTAAACATGGATTTTGGACATTTTGACGATGCGAACCGTGAGTTCGTCATCACCAATCCCGCAACCCCATTCCCTTGGATCAACTACCTAGGAAATGAGGACTTTTTTGGTTTGATCTCAAACACAGGCGGCGGTTATAATTTCTACAAGGACGCTAAGTTCCGTCGTATCACTCGTTACCGTTACAATGGAGTCCCTATGGACAACGGTGGTCGTTACTTCTACATCAACGACAATGGTACAGTGTGGAACCCAGGATGGAAGCCTTGCAAGACTCCGCTTGATTCATACGAGTGCCGCCATGGTATGAACTACACTCGCATCACTGGTTCAAAGAACGGTATCGAGGCATCAGTATTGTTCTTCGTGCCATTGAAGACATGGGCTGAGGTTCAGAAGGTAACTCTAAAGAACACTACTACTTACACAAAGAAGATTAAGCTATTCTCTTTCGCAGAGTGGTGTTTGTGGAACGCAGCTACAGATATGGAGAACTTCCAGCGTAACTGGTCTACAGGAGAGGTTGAGATCGACGGCAGTGTAATCTACCACAAGACAGAGTATAAGGAGCGTCGTGATCACTACGCATACTACGCAGTGACAAATGCGAAAATCGACGGATACGATACAGACCGTGAGTCGTTCATCGGTCTTTACAATGAGTTCGCTGACCCTCAGTGTGTAATGGCAGGAAAGCCAGGCAACTCATTGGCACACGGTTGGTCACCAATTGCGTCTCACTACATCGAGGTTGAGCTTAAGCCAGGTGAGAGCAAAGACTACATCTTCGTTCTAGGATATGTTGAGAACAAGCTAGAGGAGAAATTCTGCAAGGAGGACATCGCACGCAAGAAGAGCGGAGAGTTGATCTCTTCTCAGGATTCAGACGTCACACTAGTAAACAAGACAAAGGCAAAAGAGCTTATCAAGCGCTTCTCTACAGTGGCTGCTGTCGACGCTGCATTTGCAGAGTTGGCTAACTTGTGGGATATCTTGCTTGACAAGTATGCAGTTAAGTCTGACGACGAGAAGCTTAACCGTATGGTTAACATCTGGAGCCAGTACCAGTGTATGATCACATTCAACTTCTCTCGTTCAGCATCATTCTTCGAGAGTGGTGTTGGTCGTGGTATGGGATTCCGTGACTCTAACCAGGACTTGGTTGGATTCGTTCACCAGATTCCATCACGTGCCCGCGAGCGTATAATTGACATCGCGTCTACACAGTTCCCAGACGGAGGATGCTACCACCAGTACCAGCCACTTACAAAGCACGGAAACAATGACATCGGCGGTGGATTCAACGATGACCCATGCTGGTTGATCTTCGGTACAGTGGCATACGTTAAGGAGTCTGGCGATTTCTCTATCCTTAAGGAGCCAGTTCCATTCGACAACAAGCCAGGTACAGAGGTTTCATTGTTTGAGCACTTGAAGATATCTTTCAACCACGTTGTGAACAATCTTGGACCTCACATGTTGCCGCTAATCGGTCGTGCCGACTGGAACGACTGCTTGAACTTGAACTGTTTCTCATGGGATCCAAACGAGTCATTCCAGACAACAGAGAACAATTCGGTAGGTTCAAAGGCAGAGTCTCTAATGATCGCTGGTTTGTTCGTTGTGACAGGAAAGGATTATGTAGAGCTATGTAAGGAGATCGGAGAGACAGCTGAGGCAGAGCGTGCGCAGAAGTGCATCGACTCAATGGTAGAGGCAGTCAAGAAGCACGGTTGGGACGGAGAATGGTATCTACGTGCATACGACTTCTATGGAAACAAGATCGGATCTAAGGAGTGTGAGGAAGGAAAGATCTTCATCGAGTCACAGGGATTCTGTACAATGGCAGGTATCGGACTTGAGGAAGGAATGGTTGACAAGGCTATCGACTCATGTAAGAAGTATCTTGACTGTGAGCACGGTATGGTACTTAACAACCCTGCATTCACAACATACCATGTTGAAATGGGTGAGATTTCTTCATATCCTGCAGGATACAAGGAGAACGCAGGTATCTTCTGTCACAACAACCCATGGGTTATCATCGGTGAGACAGTAGCCGGACGTGGTAACGACGCTTGGGAGTTGTTCCGCAAGATCAGCCCAATGTATTTGAAGGATCAGGCACTTCACAAGGTAGAGCCATACGTAAACTGCCAGATGGTTGCAGGTAAGGACGCCGCTAAGCCAGGTGAGGGTAAGAACTCATGGTTGACAGGTACAGCTGCATGGATGTGGTTGACAGTCAGCCAGTACTTGCTAGGTGTTAAGCCTTCATACAAAGGTTTGGAGATCAATCCATGTCTACCATCAGACATGAAGGGTTACACAGTTAACCGTAAGTTCCGTGATGCAGATTACGTCATCAAGGTGACTAACTCAGGAGCACAGAAGGGTGTTAAGAAGTTGATCGTTAACGGTAAGGAAATTGCCGGCAACATCGTTCCTATGCAGCCAGCTGGTTCTAAGACTGTTGTTGAAGTAGAGATGTAATACATCTTCATAAAAAAACAAGGGGAGTTTTTGGCTCCCCTTGTTCCTATTTAAGTCATTCATAAAAGGGAGTAATATGAGAAGACTGATATTCGCATTGGCAATGTTAACTGCCACATTGATGTCATGTAGCGTGCAGACGGCAGAGAAAAAAGCATCCGCAGTAGCGGTCGACACCACGCCTCCATTGAAAAGATATGGTGCGTTGCAAGTAAAAGGATTGCAACTATGTGACAAAGAAGGAAATCCTGTTCAGTTGGCAGGATTAAGCACTATGGGCTACCAATGGTATGGCCAGTGCTATACAAAAGAGTCTATCACTAAGATGGTGAAAGACTGGCATATTAGTGTACTTCGTTTAGCGATGTACGTAGAAGAGGGAGGATACAACTACAAGCCAGAGATCAGAGAGGAGATGTGTAATCTTATCGACATCTGTGAGGAACTTGGAATTTATTGTATAATGGACTGGCATATCCTGACTCCAGGCAACCCTCTAGACCCACGATATTCGAAAGCAGAGGATTTCTTCAAATATATGGCAAAGCGTAATGCCAACAAGCAAAACGTGTTGTATGAGATATGCAATGAGCCGAACGGTTCGTCTGTAACATGGGACACAATCGCTGTTTATGCCAACAAAATCATTCCGGTCATTCATGCCGCATACGATAGTGTAGGTGCACCGCATCCTATCATTGTTGTCGGCACACCACAGTGGTGCCAGTTGGTGGATGCCCCAATTAAAGAGGGCAGATACCAAGGTAACGGAAAAGATTTGGACGCATACTTGCCTGATCGTGACGCACGTTTGAAGTATGACAACATAATGTACGCTTTCCATTTTTATGCAGCGTCTCACAACGAGGGATTTGAGAAAGACGGAAAGCCACACTATTATGATATGTATTCATATCTATACGACGTTCTTGGCCGACTTCCTGTGTTCTGCACCGAATTTGGATGTGTGGAAGCGTGGGGCGGTGGCGACGAGGATTTCGACCGCACAGACAAATGGTTGCACATGTTGTCGGGAAACAATGCGGGAAAACAAACCGTCAGCTTCTGCAATTGGAGTTTCTGCGACAAGGAAGAGACTGCATCCATTCTACAGCCAGGCTCATGCAAAGCTAATGAATGGGATCGACGAACACCGTCAGGAGAGTATTTGAAAAGAGTGTTGAGCGTTATCAACTGGGGAGCTCAAGACACAACGGTGTTGAAGAGAACGAACATTTACATTAAAAAGTAAAATAAGTAATAAATATAAAATACCTAAAAACACAATTTATTATGGCTTTAATTGACCAAAACAATCACAAGCTATCCATACTAGAGAAATGTGCGTATGGAGCAGGTGATATGGCATGCAATCTCTTCTGGGGATTGATCTGTATTGCTTCTGCATTTTACACTGAGTATTTCGGCTTGGAGGCTGGAGTAGTTGCAACAATGATGTTGGTAGTAGCATGCATTGATATTGCGTTCGACGTAGTTATCGGTGCAGTCGCTGATAGACACAAAACTAAATGGGGACGTTTCCGTCCTTGGATCCTTTTTGGTGTTGTTCCATTCTGTATCATTGGTGTTGTCACATTCACAACTCCAGAGTTTGACACAACAGCAAAGACAGTGTATGCCTACATTACCTTCCTATTGATGCGTTTGATGTATTCAGTCGTTAATGTGCCTTACGGTGCATTGATGGGTGTGATGAGCGCGGATTCAGATGAACGAGACAAAGTGTCTGCATTCCGTAATATCGGAGCACAGATCGGTTGTATGGTCAGCTACGGTTTCGTGTTCACTATTGTACGTTTCATCATGGATTCCATGAATGTGAATGGACAGAAAGCATTCTCAACAACAGCTCTTATTTACGCTACAGCAGCATTCATCCTTTTGATGATCACATTCTTGTTCACAAGAGAGCGTGTGGAGCCAGCAGCTCAGGAGCAGTCTAATTTGTCACAGGACCTTAAGGATTTGGGAGCAAACAAGCCTTGGATCATGTTGACAATTGCAAACATATCAATGTTGTTCTTTGTATTCGTACACAACGGTTTGATCGCATACTACGCTAAATACTATCTTGCAGATAGCTATGATACAGTTAACGACGTTGCAGTGTTCAACGCAACATTGTTCGGATTCCAGCTTAATTGGGAGACAATCTCAACAATCCTATTGAGTATGGGATCTATCCTTACAATCATTGGTACAATGCTTATCCGTCCAATTGCATCTAAGTTTGGCAAGAAACCAACATGGATTGGATGTTTCGTGTTGGCATCAGTATGTTCAATCATGTTGTTGTTCATCGACCGTACAAACATCGGTATGGTTTTGTTGTTCAACCTATTGTTCTCTTTGACAATCGGACCTTCTGGCTACATGGTTTGGAGTATGTATGCTGACGTAGCTGATAACGCTGAGGTTGAGACAGGACGTCGTGCGACAGGTTTGATCTACTCTTCTGCCACAATGGCTCAAAAGCTTGGTCAGGCAGTTGCAAACTCACTTCCAATCTATTGTTTGGCTGCGGTTGGTTTTGTCGCAAACACACAGCTTTCTGCTGAGACAATCGACTCTATCAAGACAATCTACACTCTAGCCCCAGTAGTTGGTGGTGTGGTTGGTATCATCGCATTGTGCTTCTATACAATCGACGAGGATAAGGTAAAATCAAACTCAGAGAAACTTGCTCAGATGAAAGCAAACGGAGGCTCTGATGTCGTTGCTCAATAACGACATTGATTTAATAGACATATTAGGAGACGCGAGAAATTGCGTCTCCTTTTTTTCTTTTTATCCGTAAATGGTTTTAGACAATAAGGTTTTTTAAGTGATTTTTGCGTATTTTTCTTTAATTCGTCTATTTTTTAAGATTTTTTAGCATTTTTTAGCAATATCATAAAACTTTTTATTGTTGCTTTTGTGTACATTTGTATTGCGAAATATAAAAACAACTTGTTCTTGTATTTTGTTGCGAAAATAAAACAGTTTGTTAATGAAAGAACTTTATGGCATAATATTAGCGATCCTTTCCTGTTTGTCATTCAGCAGTTGTTTGGAATCAACTTTGGAAGCAAATGCTTTCAAGGCGCTACGTCCTGCCATCAAAGACCCATCTAGCTATGAACTAATCTCCATTGAGCCTGTTGATTCTCTTACCGAATACGACAATATAAACAATGCAATCCAGCAGCATGTACATATGCAAGAAATCACACTCTCATTGATTGATGAAGAAATCAAGAGTGCGGAAGGCAAAACAGACATGTCGGAGCAATTGAAAAAAATCGACCAATATTTCATAGACGTCAGGACGGACAGCGCTTTAATCTCTTTTTTGGATAGAAAATTGGGAGTCGCAAGCAAAGCTCGTGTTTGCGCAATAAAGTATGTGTATCGTTTTCGTTATCTCAATGATGCTGGATTGATGTCTCCCGGAATGTTTTATTTCTGGGCAAAACCAGATGACACAGTGATTCAGATGACAGAAAAAGAAGAAAATCTTGATCCCGCTCCAGTAACAATTCCAGGTTATGAGGAGCTGATGGATGAAGCAATAGAAATGGCTATATTAAAGAAGGATTCAATAGAAGCAAGTTTTGAAAATTGAATTTTAGATATAATTCCGTCTTCAGAAAAAACTAAACCATTGCAAGACTCAAACACACCTAATCCAACATGTATACTTGTATTTCTTAATTACAGCTACTCACTAAAATATAAAAATCTGCAAAGCACATAAATAGTTATCAGACTGTTGAGGATGAACAACCCATCCTATCAAAAAATAATGCAAAATTCTTGTTGTCTTCAATTTTCATAGAACGAATAGAAGTATAATGGCAATAAACATTCATTTTTTTTCTTAAAGACAGCAACTAATAAGCAAATTTGCTTAAAAAACATGTTTAATAAACTAAAAAAAAAGGATTTTTTTGACAAGGGAAAAAAAATGTATTATTTTAGTCGCAATTTAGTATGAATACATAAATGTCTGTGTTCATATTGATTTGTAATAGGGTATATTTTTTATGAAGAAAACTAGTTTAAAAATGAAAAAGAGTTTATTTTCTCTGATATGTTGTGTTGGTCTGATCAATGCCTCCAACTCCGTGGCACAGTGTGTCGTGGGAGGCACAGAGTTCACACCTAGAACTGATTTGTGTGAGCCTACAATGGTAAGCGACACCAATGAGGTAAATGGATGGTTCAACTCAAAAGTTGACAAAATTCTTGCAAAACAATGTGGTAAGGCTGGTTATTATGAACAGCCTTATAATGTTATACAAACAGGAATGCCTTCAAACAAGATTTCTGTAATGGGAGATTTTTCTTCAACTTGGGAAAAATTGTTAAAGGCAAAAAATCCAGATGCTAAGGATGCTGGTTTTACTGCAGTCACATCTAATCCTAAACTTATATCTCCTTATTTGTCAGAAGGAAGTGGCTCTGCAATGCTTGTCGCAATGGGAAATGGTCATGAAGCTCCATTCTTTACATATTCGGTGAGTGGACTTGCCCCAGGTAGCAGTGTAACAATGACTGTCGACGTTTATGATTTGCTTGACATTAGTGAGTTGGAAACGGCATTGAAGGCGATGAACTCAGGTGTAAAAGCATCAAAAGATTATAAAACAGAAATACCTTTGCCTTATGGAGGATCCTACATTGTCCAATTGAATGCAGGTGTAATGGATTATAAACAAGGTAGGATAAACGGAAACATTAATAATCAATTCACTATCACTGGTGCTACTACCACAAATAATGGAATGGCACCTACTATGGCGGCATCTGTAACTCCTACTAATGGAGGAAAGCAGTTGAAGATAAGTGCAAGGGCTGATAATACAGGAGCTGTTTCATTCTATCTTTGGAGAAATCCAGGAGGAAATGCGCGTCCTATAGGTTTGGATAATTTAGTCGTTGAGGGTGAGATTTTGCCAGTGATTAAGGCGGGAGGAAATCCTTGTCCGATGAACCCATATACAATGCGTCTAAGTTCGACTTACCCTGCGGGAACAACATATTCATGGAAGGTGGCTGAAGATGGTTCTCAAACATCTGACATGCCTACATTCTCGTTTGTCCCTGAGAAGCCCGGCAAATACAATGTGACTTGTGAAGTCACTCTTCCTGGTTGTAAATCAGCGAAATCAAAAACGTTCACGTTTGAAACAAGCAAGAATTGTTGTGAAAGTGCCGACGGTACTCCTTTGTCTTTGGTAAACATTTATAAAAATGATTTTGGCCAGTTTGTCGGTTCAAATTATGTATACACAGATGCAAAGGGAAATGAAAATTCGGTGCCTATTACAGAATTTACATATTGTGGTATACAGCAAGATGTTATTGAAGATCAACTAGGTGGAGGTTCTGTTAATGTGCCATATAACAAGGATTTCTGTGGAGGAACGGGAGGATATGTGGTTACAAAAGAAGATCCATACTCTAACAGTGGAGGAGACCATACGGGTAACGGAAACGGTGGTATGCTTATTATGGACTTGAAAGATGCAGGATGGAAAGGTAAAGCAATATTTAAGCAAGAAGTTAAAAACCTATGTAAAAACACTCAAATTTATTTTAATGCAGCCTTCCAAGCTATCAATGATATTGTAGGTAAACCGGGTAATCCTACTTCAGTAGGTACAGTTGAGCTTGTCCTAAAATCTGCATCTGGTACGGTATTGGCTTCTTCAGGAGAAGTAACATTTACTAAACCAGGATGGGTAGAAATGCCAGCAGAAATTATGCTTAGTAAGGACGAAACGTCGGTTACTCTAGAGTTGATAAGTTTGGAGGATAATTATGCAGGTGATGGTCGTGGAGACTTTGCCATTGACGATATATCATTCCAAGTATGTGCTCCTCCAGCTGTTGATGTGACACCTAACTTGTCGGAAGCAGAGTTGCTCGACTTGTGTACTGATAAGGAGTTTATTTTGACAGCAAAAATCACGGATGCCGTGAAGCAGTACTATAAGGATATCAATTATTTGTTCCAGTGGACAAAAGATGACCCTTCTGTTGTTGATAAACCAGAATGGCATGATTTAGGATCACCTTCTACGAGTGATGCTTATACTTTTGTAAGCCCAGCAAATGAGGAGCCTTTCTTGTCGATCAAGAATCAACCCAAAACTAACTTTTTCTTCCGTTTGGTTGTCGGAGATAAGGTAACACTGACAACAGACCGTGATTGGGAAGACATGAACGCACAATCTCCATGTAGAAATGTTTCTATTTCAGACATTCCTATTATTGCATCTTTAAATTGTGCTAAATGTTACACTCCTGAGAAGGTTGAAATAACGGAAGCTTCCGATCCTGCAAATAAAGCAAAGCAGAAACTTACACTATGTGAGGGAGACAAACTTAGTCTTTCTGCAGATGCTTCAGCAACAGATGATGAAGGAAATCCTTATAATGGGTATTATTTGTTTTGGCAGAAAGATGGCAATGATATTGCTGGATATTCCAAACTTGAATTATACAGTGGCGGCAAAGGTGTCCCTGCTAAAGATTTGGAAATAGTTAATGATGGATCTTACACTACAGAGACAACAGTAGAATACTCTGTCGTTGCTGTAGATACATTTGAATTTAAGGATCTGGCTTCTGCATCTTGTAAAGAAGTTGCTAAGGTGGAAGTTACATTCCTTCCTAAGCCAGATAAGACGCTGGATAATCCGGATCCTTTCTGCGAGGGAACGCTTGACAAGGAGCCAGGCAAGAGCATAAGCGGCTTCTCGATGGTCTGGTATGAGGATGCGGACACCACGAAGGGAATTGACGAGCCTGTGATCGGAGGCCTGAAGAAAGATGACTCGCCGAAGTCGTACTACTATGTACTGACAGACGAGACGACAGGCTGCCGCGGCGAGGCGAACGAGTACGTGGTGGAGGTGAACAAGGCAGAGGCCAACACAGTAGACAACACGAAGAAGATAGAGTACAAGAAGACAGACGCCAAAGGCGGATCTTTGAAGCCTCTTGACCAGCAGAGCGGAACGACTTTCAAGTCGGCTCTGTCGGTAAAGGACCACACGCTGATGGTCGGACTTGTGGAGGGAGCCACAGATGCGACCGCGCCGGATTTGGCGACAGCCAAGTTTGGAGCGGCAAGCTCGACGATACCAACGCCGACAGTGAAGGATGTTGACAGCTCTGACGACGAGTACCTTTGGTATTACACATATTTGGAGTCGAAAGACGGCTGTCTGAGCGACACCGTGTTGGTGGGCGTGGTGATCAAGGGAGCGCCGTCACCAACACCTAAGGACGCGGCATACTGCGTCAACTCAAAAGTGGTCAAGCCGATGAGCGAGTACGCCACACCGGCGGCAGAGGATCCGAACGGCAAACTCAAGTTCTACGGCACGGACAAGACGACGGAGATGGATCCGAGCGACCTTCCAGACGTGAGCAAGCCGGGCAAGTACACCTACTGGGTGAGCCAGGAGAGCTCCACAGGCGGAGGAGAGAGCTCGAAGCAGCCGATCGTGATCGAGGTGTACGGGGTGAACGACGTGGATCTGGCCGAGGCGGACCACAAATACTGCAAGGGCGAGACAGCCACACCTTTGGAGGAGATCGCCACTGCCAGGACATCGTCAGACCAGTACGTCCAGAACACCGGCTGGGAGTTCTTCGAGGCGAACGAGCCCGCGTTGAACGAGCAGGCCGCAGGAGCGGAGACAGCCATGGCGGTGAAAACAACGACAGCCGGAGAGTACAAGTACTACGCGCGCCTGAAGTATGAGGTTCCGAACTCCACGGAGGTGTGCTACGGCAAGCATGTTGAGTACACGGTGGAGGTTCAGAGCGTGGCGGACCCTACGACCGGAACGGTGACATACCTCAAGGACGAGGGCAAGAGCGGGTTCAAGAAACCGACAGTCCAGACTCCTGACGCCATCCAGGGCGACGCCAGCTGCGCGGACTGCAGCATAGTGTGGTACAGGTCGGAGGACAACACGACAAAGATAGACGAGAGCGACGCGACCCCTGTGTACGACCCGAACCTGCAGGGCAACGAGGAGCACACATATTATGTGAAGCAGGTGAACAAGCTTGGCTGCGAGAGCAATTTCAAGCCGGTGACGATAATCGTGTCCGGCTATCCGACACCTACGGTCAAGAACATGTCGGTGTGCGAGGGTTCAGCCAAACTGACAGGCGACCTTAAGGCGGAGGCGAACGCGGTGTCCGGAGGGGCTTCAGCGAGCGACTTCAACCTTGTGTGGTACAACAGCAAGGCGGACGGAACGATAGACGAGAGCAAGGAGTATGACAAGATAGAGCTTTCGCCGAGCATACAGAAGGCGGAGAGCGGAAGCAAGGAGACGACATACAAATACTACGTGCTCCAGCGACTCGCCAGCAGCACGACGAAGCCGTACGCGCAGAGCGCCCCTGTCCCAGTGACAGTGACGGTCAACGCCAACCCTAAGCTGAAGGAGGTGTCTACGGCGCCGAAGTGCAAGGGCGAGAGCCAGAAGCTGTCGGAGATGTACGATATAGACATAGAGGGCTGCGACGCGACATACTATGACGCGAACCAGGGCTCGATGGTGACGATGCCGTCCGACGTGGTGACGGAGGGAGGCCTTTACGAGGTGAAGGGCTGGTACGTGATCAACAAGGGCACACCAGAGGAGGAGACATGCTCGTCAGTGCCTGAGGACCTGACGGTGGTGTTCCACGAGCTGGACGCCGAGATCGTGGGCTCAGACAGGACATGCCCGGGAGTGAGCGTCGACCTGGATGCTGACGTCAAGGTTGGCGGCGGACTTAACAAGGGCGATGTCTACTACTCGTGGGCTAACGACCTGAACACGGAGAGTGGAGACAAAGAGTCATACAATACGGGAGCCGACGGGCTAGACGCGGCGGGCGACAGGATGAAGGTGACGCTGGAGGTCTCGAGCGACGCCTGCAAGGGAGCGAGAGCGGTAAAGAAGTCGCATCTTATAACAGTCGGCGACGGACCGCTTGTCGGAAACATATTGTTCTCGGAGGCGAACAACACGGAGACCAACGAGAAGAAGGTGTCTGACAGCAACATAGAGTTCCGCTCGTGCGGCGGCAAGGTGGAGGTCAAGCTCACCGGCATAGCGAACAAGGACAACACGACAGGCTATGAGTTGAGCGGCTCGTCGACGGAGAGGGGCACGTTCAGCTCTGAGACAGACGGAGAGGCTACCTTGACCCTTGGCGAGGGCAAGTACACCCTGTCATACATCAACGAGTGCCCTACGAAGTTCGAGTTCGAGATCTCGGACTTCAGCAACACAGCGAACTCGACGAACACCAACATGACGATATGCGAGAGGGAGAACTGGAGCGCGGAGATCACGGGCATCACAGGACCGAAGCCTACGATCGAGTGGCAGAGGGACGGCGACGCCATCCCTGGCGAGACAAACGCCAAGCTGCAGCTCAGCCCCGCGAAGCCTGAGGACAGCGGAGTGTACACATACACGCTCTACTCCGCAGGCTGCCGATTCGACGGCAAGATCGCCCTTGGCAGCGCGCTGAAGGTGAAGCCTTACGTGGTGCTCAACGAGAACTCGTACGAGAAGAGATATGAGGTTGTCAACGGCAACCCTCAGACGGTCAGCCTTGAGTTCAAGGTTCCAGCGACGGCCTCCGACATCGAGTCAGACGTCAGATGGAGCGACATGAACTCGGGATTCAGCCACAGCGGGGCAAGCGTGACGATCGACCCCGTCGATACTGACTACAGCCTGCACATCGTGGCGGAGAACAAGGACTACTGCAAGGCCGAGACCGACATCGTCATCCTTGTGGACGCGAAGCTTAAGATGACGGCCGAGCTGGAGAGAACAGAGATATGCGAGGGCGAGACGACGACACTGATCGTCGACACAGCCGGAACAGGCAGGGTGCTACATCCGGAGCTCTTCACGCTTAAGGTGACAGAGACGACGGTTGACGGTGACAGGACGATAAAACTGACGCCTAACCGCAGCACAGGCAAGCTGGAGGCGGAGGTGAGCCCTGTGCACGACGCGAAATACGCGGTGACATACACATACGGTGTCGGCGGACAGGACGAGTCGAAGGATCTCGAACTGACAGTGCACGAGAAGTTCCAGGTGGAGCTTTCAGCTGCAGACCCTGTGTGCGAGGGCGACGCGGTGTCGGTCGACGTGCTTAAACTACTGCCTGGCGGCACAGACCTCGACTGGAGCGACAACCCTGCGGGCGAGCTGGTTGCGGGATCGATATCCGGAGCCACATTCACCCCAATCCACACGGGCTCGGGTGTCGCAAGACAGACGAAGACATACAAGGTTATAGCCAAGAACGGCATATGCCAGGACAAGCCGTTCATGTTCAGCGCCTATGTCGACAAGCCTATCGAGGGCGAGATAAGGACAGCCGACAGGATATGCCAGTTCGACGAGCTGACTCTTGACGCCTCGGCGTACCAGGCCGAGACCTACGAGTGGAAGTACGAGGAGAAGGACTCTGTGTTCACAGGCGTGACGGCGAAGCTGGTTCCCGACCCTGACTACGCGACATTCACCCTGGATATGACGCGAGGCAAGTGCTCCGCTGAGGTGCAGAAGTATGTCGAGGTGACATCCGCTCCGTCAGTTCTTCAGGTCGACTCCATAGGCATCCGCCAGATAGAGATACAGATGGAGGTCGGACTCGGAACAGGAGAGTTCAAGTACATCATAGACGGCAACGAGGATGACCCTGAGATCGGAAACAACATCAGGGACGGACTCTCGTACAGCGAGCACGTGGTGAAGGTGATAGACGAGGTCGGCTGCTCGACTGAGTTCAGGTTCGTGGTCAACAACCCTTCGATCGAGATACCGAACCACATCTCCCCTAACGAGGACGGAGTGTCGGACAAGTTCGTGGTGAAGGGATTGGCTGAGGGATATCCTGATGCCAAGGTGACGATCTTCGACCGCTGGGGAAAGCAGCTCGCGTCATACAACGCCGGTGACGGAACCGACTGGGACGGAGTCTACAACGGAATCCTGATGCCGTCGACCGACTACTGGTACGAGATTCAGATCAAGGAGATAAAGAAGACCTACACAGGACACTTCACTCTGATCAGACAGTAATGGGAATCTGACATCAGTCAATATTTGAGGGTGCGGAACAGACGTTCCGCACCCTCTGTGTTTGATGTATGGAATATCCGTTGTGGTTGCTCGTCTGTTTTTATGTTACTTCAGTTTGAAAAAACAATAAGATTAAGATGCTATGTTATAGATTATTCTTTTATTCCTTCATATTTGTTACAAAACGACATCAAAAAAATAAATTTATTAGTTAATTTTGACATACAAATACAATAATGGAAATGTATCTTACGTTATAGGTAAGAAAAGAACTTAAATTTAAGACCATGATATACCGTAGTAAAGCACCGTTGAGACTAGGCCTTGCGGGAGGGGGCACAGACGTCTCTCCATTTTCAGACCTTTATGGTGGAGCTATTCTCAACGCAACAATAAATATGTACGCATACGCCACTATCGAACCTTTGGATAATGGCAAGGTGGAATTTGTCGGTCCTGATTGCGATGAATTTGAAATATGTGATGCGACGGAGAATTTGTCTACTGAAGGTTTTTTCGTTTTGGCACGTGGCGCTTATAATAGAATAGTGTCTGATTTTACTCATTCTCCACTTTCTTTCCGTATCACGTTGCATGTGGATGCTCCTGCAGGTTCTGGGCTTGGCACATCGTCTACTCTTATGGTGGCAATTGTGGGAGCCTTTGCAGAGTGGCTGAAACTTCCTCTTGGAGAGTATGACATAGCCCAGTTGGCTTATAAGATAGAGCGTGAGGATTTGCAGATGGCAGGAGGCAAGCAAGATCAGTATGCAGCAACGTTCGGAGGCGTGAATTTTATGGAGTTCTATGCCGATAATAAAGTGATTGTGAATCCTCTTCGTGTGCGTTGTCAATTCCAGAATGAACTTGCCCATAATCTTCTTCTTTGCTACACACAGACGAGTCGTGAGTCGGCTAAGATAATTGAGGGTCAGGTGAAGAATGTGAAGGGGAAAAATCAGACGTCGATTGCTGCTATGCATAAGTTGAAGGAGCAGGCAATCCAGATGAAGGAGCATTTGCTTAAGGGTGATATTGACGCAATGGGTGAACTCCTTAATTTCGGTTGGGAGTATAAGAAGAAGATGACGGATGGAATATCAAATCCTTTTATTGATAAGCTATATGAGACAGCCCTGAAAGCTGGAGCGACGGGAGGAAAAATTTCTGGAGCTGGTGGTGGCGGATTCATGTTCTTCTATTGTCCTAACTGCACACGTTTTGCTGTGGAGAAGGCTTTGTCTGAACTTGGAGTGGCTGCTAAGAGATATGAGTTCACTTCAAATGGCTTAAAGACTTGGACAATATGATTACAGAGGCGATTATATTGGCAGGCGGTTTCGGCACACGTTTGAAGCACGTGCTTGGAAATATTCCTAAGCCGATGGCACCAGTCGATGGAAGACCATTTTTGGCTTATCTCTTTGAACGTCTTCGTGGTGTGGGCATCAATCACGTCATCCTGTCCACTGGCTATATGCACGAGAAGGTGCAGGAATATTTTGGCGACAGCTACCGTGGCATCAATATCAGCTATGCTCAGGAGACAACTCCTCTATTTACTGGAGGTGCGATTGCTCTCGCGTCGACTTATGCAAAAAGCAATGATATTCTTGTGCTTAATGGAGACACTCTTTTTGATATAGATTTCGCTGTCTTTCAAAAATTTCATTTCGAAAAAGGAAATAATATCACTATTGCCTTGCGCAAGGTGGAGAACGTAGAGCGATATGGGGCTGTGAAGGTGGATGCTGACGGCAATTTGCTCGACTTCGTGGAGAAAGGCAAATTGAGCGGGGAAGGATTTATCAATGGAGGCATTTATATTGTGAAGAAGGATTGGCTTTTGAAGCAGGGAATGCCGTCGAAATTCTCGTTTGAGAAAGAGATTCTTGAAATGCCGTCTTTCCGAAAAAATATTGTGGCTTATCCATTCGGAGGCTATTTCATCGACATAGGAGTGCCGGAAGATTACTATAAGGCACAGCGTGAGTTTGGAGGATTGTTTCCGAAGGCAAAATATCTTTTCCTTGACAGGGACGGAACGATAAACAAAAGAGTTGTCGGTGGATATGTCACTAAGCCCGAGGAGTTTGTTTTCCTTGACGGTGTGAAGGATGCGATGGCTATATTTGCGAAGAAGTTTGACAGAATCTTCATCGTCACCAATCAGCGAGGCATTGGCAAGAAACTATTCACTGAGCAACAGCTTGAAGAGGTACATTCTTCAATGATGAAGGAGGTTGTCGACGCGGGAGGACGAATCGACAGAATTTATCATTGCGTCGATCTTACATGTGAGGAGACGGGAAGACGCAAACCTGAGATCGGAATGGCGAAAGAGGCAAAACGGGATTTCCCAGAACTTGATTTTGCTGAATCGACGATGGTTGGCGATTCTATATCAGATTTGCAGTTTGGCTATAAAGCTGGAATGCAGACAGTGTATCTCCTTACCGACGGTGATGCTCCAGAGGAAACAAAAGATTATACAGACAAGTTTTATAAAGATTTGAAAACATTTGCGGAGACATTATAGTAGTTGAATGATTAGACAAGAAGACGTGATTATTCGCGTCTTCTTTTTTTTGGGAAAGCAATTTTGATAAAGGTTAGATGAAATTAAAAGACTCATCCATCAACTAAAAATAACACATTCCCAGGTACGAGCCGAAGGTGAACTCATAAAAACACAGAGGATAGAAGAACATAGAGAAATTTTTTAAAAAAAAGAGTTGTAAAATCAGTCATAAAATAGGACAGATCCTTTTTCGAGGGAGTTTGTAAGAAAGAATAACCATTAAAACGAGTCTGTTTTTGAACGACATACCCCAAAAACTGCTTTTTTTGATTAAAAAACTGCAAAAAGATTTGTAGGTATAGAAAAAAGTACTACCTTTGCACTCGCAATCAGGAAATGAGAGCAAGACATAAAATGGTGTGGTAGTTCAGCTGGTTAGAATACATGCCTGTCACGCATGGGGTCGCGGGTTCGAGTCCCGTCCATACCGCAAGAGGAGTTCGATAATGAACTCCTTTTTTGTTTGTATATGTAATTGCCCTTTTACTTTTAGAACCTGCCATGATAGATAGCCCGCTATTTTCTATCTCTTTTGACACTTGTGAAACCAGGATATATAATCATATATAAACAGGTTATGAGAGAAATACAATGTAAATCAAACTTGCAAATACACCATAAATATCCAAAAAAAGTATAATTTTGCACCGTCTAATTATAAATTGATAATGAAGCGTATATTCTTGGTGGGTTATATGGGTAGCGGAAAGACTACCTACGGCAAGATGTTGGCGGAGAAATATAACTTGGATTTTAAGGATTTGGACGTCTATATAGAGCAGCGTCAGTTTAAGAGTATCTCACAAATCTTCAAGGATAGGGGAGAGGAAGGCTTCCGTAAGATTGAGCATAATATGCTCAAAGAAGTGTCTGAGTTTGAAGATGTCGTGATTTCAGCTGGAGGTGGCACGCCGTGTTTCTTCGACAATATGGAGATCATGAACGCTATGGGCGACACTGTCTATCTGGAGGCAAGCGCCGAGGTGCTTTTCGAATATCTCCGCACTGCCAAGAATGAGCGTCCGCTTCTTAAGGACAAGAGCGACGAGGAGATGCTTGAGTATATCAGAGAGTCTCTTGCCAAAAGAGTCCCTTTCTATGAAAAGGCTAAATATAGGGTAGACGCGAGGGATGTCGACTGGAGTCTTTTTGAAAAACTTTTGAAATAATAAAAAACTATTATATGCAGGATAAAATCATAGTTCTGGACTTTGGTGGACAGTATGCCCACCTGATAGCAAACAGAGTGCGCCGTTTGGGTGTGTTTACAGAGATATTGCCTCCTACAGCCTCAGTGGAGGAGTTTGCAGGAGCAACAGGTATCATCTACAGTGGTGGACCATCCAGCGTCTACGCGGAGGATGCTCCCGAATACAATCCTGAAATTTTGAATATTCCTGTTCCTAAACTTGGAATTTGCTATGGACACCAGTTGATGGCGTCGCAGCTTGGAGGAACAGTTCGCCCAGGAAAGGTGAAAGAGTATGGTATAGCTGATCTTCTTTTGAAGGAGCCTCAGCATCCGCTATTGAAGAATATCCCTGCGTCTTCGCCAATGTGGATGAGCCACGGCGACGCAGTAGAGAAATTGCCTGAGGGATATAAGATCATCGCGTCGACGAAGGACTGCCCAATCGCAGCGGTGGCTCTTGACGATCGCAAAATCTACGGAATCCAGTTCCATCCCGAGGTGACTCACAGTAAGTACGGAATGAAGATCCTCGACAATTTCATTGACATCTGCGGATGCCAGCGCACATGGAACATGAAGAGCTATATGCCTCTAATCTCAGAGAAAATCAAGAAAGAGGTTGGCGACAGAAAAGTGTTCTTGCTTGTATCCGGAGGTGTAGACAGCACCGTCGCATTTGTGCTTTTGAACCGTGTGTTGGGCACTGACCGTGTGATGGGTCTTCACATCGACAATGGTATGATGCGTATGGATGAGTCGGCAAAGATCATTGATTTCTTGAAGGCTGAGGGTATGAACAACCTTCGTGTTGTCGACGCTACAGATTCATTCTTGAGCAGACTTGAGGGCATCACAGCTCCTGAGCAGAAGCGTAAGATCATCGGTGCCACATTCTTGGTTGTGAAAGACGAGGAGATGGCTAAACTGAACCTTGATCCAAAAGAGTGGATGATCGCTCAGGGAACTATCTATCCAGACACTATCGAGAGTGGAGGAACAAAGAATGCCGACCTTATCAAGACACACCACAATCGTGTGAAGGAGGTGATGGATTTGATGGCACAGGGATTGCTTCTTGAGCCGTTGGCAGATCTTTATAAAGATGAGGTACGTATGTTGGGCGAGGAGCTTGGTATTCCTCACAACCTTGTATGGCGTCACCCATTCCCTGGTCCAGGTCTTGGTGTCCGTCTGCTTTGCACAGATGGCAAGGGCGAGTTTGCTACAAACGCAGACGTGCCTGGCCTGGCAGAGTATTTGAAGGAGAACAATATCGAAGGAAAAGTCCTTCCTATCAAGAGTGTAGGAGTGCAGGGCGACGGTAGAACATACGCGCAGCCGTTCTTGTTGACAACTAAGAATCTTACATGGAAGCAGTGTGAAAAATACTCAACTGAGTTGGTAAACCGTTTCAAGGTGATCAACCGTGTGATCTGGCAGGTAGGTAGTGTAAGTGATGAGAATCCAAAGTTGGTGGAGCAGTACGCTACAAAGAACCACTTCGATGTGCTACGTAAGTTCGACAATATCTGTACAGAGTTTTTGCAGGAGAACAACCTATACGAGTCGATCTGGCAGATGCCAGTAGTGTTGGTTCCGCTTACAGTGCAGGACAAGCCATGTATCGTGATGCGTCCAGTCAACTCATCAGAGGCAATGACAGCCAACTTCGCAGAGATCGACCAGAAACTTCTTGAAGGACTATGGGGCAGATTCGTCGCAGAAGGAGCAGGCTCATTGTGGTACGACGTCACTCACAAACCACCGGGAACAATCGAGTGGGAGTAATTTTTGAATGCTAAATTTGAAATTATAAATGCTAAATTAGAGGTGTCTGATGGACACCTCTAATTTTTTTAATTGAAAATGAAAAGTGAAGAATTATGAATGGGCGATAACCATAGAGAATTTGGGAACCCTGTTTGCAGAAAGATTATAAAAAATGGCTGAATTCCATTTGGAACTCAGCCATTTCTATATTTTCGACATTTGAATATAATGCCTGTATGGATTATTTCTGTCTGTTATAAACGCCGTGAATCATAATAATAGCAGCATCTCCAAAAGCTTTACTATCCAAACCATTCTCATAATACATAATGTCGTCGGAAATGGAAACAGATTGTTTAGTAACCAACATCTTAAATCCATAATCAGCGGCTTCTTCACCAAATTGATAAACTGCGAAATCCGCACCTTCTTTTAGTGTAAAAGAGTAACCATCCTCTTCTATAATCTCATAAATCAACTTATCACCGTCAACAGAATATTTTCCTTCATAAGTATCTTCATCTGCTGTGATAGCAGAGAATGTCCCGTTTGCGTTGAATGTGATTGTAGGCCAAGGGTTAGCATTCATTGTTCCAGAAATATTTTGGATGTCTATAGTTGTTGCCTTTTTGTCAAGAACCCATGTGCCAACTAATCCCTGCAATTTGTTAGTATTGCCATTTTCGTTACCACCGTTGTTTGAGTTTCCACCGTTGTTAGTGTTACCACCATTGTCGTTGTTGTTGACAACTGTTCCGTTGTTGTCGTCATCCTCATCATCGTCGTCTCCACATGCTGTGAATGCGATTGAACTTAAAGCGACAGCCATAGCTGTCCAATAGTGCAAAAATTTGTTCATTTTTAATAAAGGTTAGTTTTTTATTCGGATGTAAAATTAACAAAAGAAATTGCATGAAAAAGCCTTTTAACTTTTTTTAATGTGTTATTTAATATGATTTTACATTTTAAAATCTGCCTGCGACTAAATCGCCACAGACGGATTAGTATAAATATCATTTTTACGTTGATCTGCCTTTTATGACTATTTTGTGATGCAAAAAAAAGGTCGACACATTATTTAGTGCCGACCTTCAATTATTTTGTCCTGCTAGTATTATTTATTAATCACAAGCTTATGAACAGTAGTCTCATCATTGATAGTTGTGCGTACAAAGTAAACTCCATTAGAAAGATTTGATGTGTCGATATCTTTTCTGTTGCTTACCTTTACCACTTCTCCAACCATGTTGAGAATCTCAACCTTTTCTACAGCTTCCTCAGCGATCACAGATACTTTTGTTGAGGCTGGATTAGGCGTGATAGAAACGGCTTTGGCAGGCGTGTTTGTCAAAGATGTTGGGGTTGCATCCACGATTATCGTCACCGGTTTAAACAAGCTCTCGCAGCCCAATGCGTTGATCTGCTTCACATAATATGTGTAAACCACAGAGCCAATTAAAGAAGCGTCGTACTTCGGTGTCGCATCACTCTCATCTATCTCGTTCTTGTTTACGTCGAACCACACTATGCTGCAATCTGTGCATGACGCGTCTCCTATAATGGCATCCGGATTCTGTTCCGTCGGCTTTTTGAATCCGTTCTTGCCCTCCGCCTTCAGGTATGTCACCGTTCCCGTGATCGGATCAGCCACGCTCTGAATCTCCGCCGTGTACTCCATATGATTGCCGTAGCAAACCTCCGTCGAACCAAGCATCTCGTACTTCAGTCGCGCATAGTACTTGAACACTCCAGCTGTCGATGTGTTAACCTTCATCGACGTCTCCGCTCCCGCCGTCTTCTCGTTCAATGTCGGCTCGTTCGCCTCGAAGAACTCCCAGCCGCTGTTCCTTATATAGTAGTCGCTTGATGGCTTCTTAGAGACGATGTTCTCCAGAGGTGTCGCGTCGGCGCCCTTGCAGTACTTGTGGTCCGTCTCCGACAGATCCACATCGTTCACTCCGTAAACCTCGATCACGATCGGCTGCTTCGTGCTCTCACCGCCGCCTGTCGAGCTGATCTGGCTCACATAGTAGGTGTATCCGCCTGGCATGCTCACGTCTGGAAGGTCGCTCGGATGCATCCTCGTCGTCTTGTCCGGTCCGTAGAACACAAGCTCGCCAGCAGGATCCTCGCTCGCTGGTGTCGCATACTCGCTCATCGGCTTAACATCGCCTGAGTTCACACAGTACGCCGCGTCCTTTGGTGTTGGTGACGGTGCTCCCTTGATCACTACGCCCACCAATACCGTGTCACTCAGACAGCCCTCTGCGGACTCAAGGTATGTGTAGTACCACAGGTACTCGTCGTCTGAGCTGTCAACGTCCTTCACTGTTGGCACTGGTATCGTCGTGCTGGCCGATCCAAACTTCGCTGTAGACATATCTGGCACTGTGGCTTCTGTCGCACCCTCCACAAGTCCGATGTGGAACGAATAGTCGCTCATCGACAATGCCGCCCTGAATGTCGAACCGCTTTGCTTGTCAAGCGACTTCAAAGAGCCTCCCTTGGCGTCAGACTTCCTGTACTCTATCTTCTTCGAGTTGTCCACTGTGTTCATTATGTCTTTACATGTAGTCGCACAATTCAAACCTGCTATAATAGGAATATTCGAAATAGAAACATTTCTACATGGCGACTGAGCATTCATGTCTTCCCAGTCACGATCTGTTGTCAAAATACTCTTATCCCCGACAACCAAACGAAAGAAGAGTCTAGTGTCTGGCTTATTTACACTTGATAGGAATGGCTCTTCATTTACTGGATTCTTAAATACATAAGCATCATCTGTAGAAGGAGAACCTAAATCATGCCAGTTTGGCTGCTTTACAACTGAAGGGTCATCTGTTGTCCATTGGAACAAATAATTGATATCCTTATAGTATTTCTTCACAGCCGTGGTAGTTACTGCCTTCAGAACAAATTCTTTATCAGAACACAAATTTAGAGACTCTTCTCCTGACAAATTAGATTTGATATCAACATCTGGCGGTGCACAAACCTGAATTTTTATATCATCAACAGCAAAGTCGCCACGTCCGTCTGCTGAATAATCATCTTCCAAACTAATCAACTCAAGAGTAACCGACGGCTCATCCTTAGACAACATAACTTCTGAGGACAATTCAAACCATCCCGGTTTGGTCAATGTAACTTCTCCTGAAGAAGCCAATACACTACCGGATGCCGATTTAAGAACAAGTTCAAGTGTACCTATTGAAGTAGGATTACCCGGTTTACCTGTGATATCATTGAATGCTTGGACAGCAGCACTGAAAAATATATTAGTGTTCTTGCAAATACCTTCTATTTCTTTTTTGAAAATAGCTTTGTTTTTCCAACCTTCACTTTTCAAATCCATGATAAGCATACCTCCATTGTTATTACCTGTATGGTCACCGCCACTTCCAGAATATGGATCTTCTGTTGTTATAACATAGGCATCCCCACTTGAACAGAAATCCTTATCGTATCGCACAATGACAGAATTATCCAATTGATTTTTAATAACATTCTGTAGTATACCACAATAAGAGGACTCCGTTACAGGTACTGAATAATCATTTCCAGCTGCATCAGAATAGACATAATTTGAGCCTATGAACTGACCAAAATCATTTTTATAAATGGTTGTTATAGACAATGGAGTACCGTCGGCAGTCTCGCAGCAATTTTTGTTTGTTTCAAATGTGAATGTTTTTGATTTTGCTGACATACAACCTGGCAGAGTAACATCACATGTCACATTATATTTGCCTGCTATTTTAGGGATAAACGAGAAAGTAGCCATATCAGATGTTTGAGAGCCATCTTCAGCAACCTTCCATGAATAAGTAGTTCCAGCAGGATAAGTCGAGCTTAGACGCATTGTATATGGGTTCATTGGACATGGTGTTTCTCCTGCCTTAATCACAGGCATAATTTCGCCTTCTATAGTTATGTTGTCCAAGCCGATAGGTCGAGCATTCCCTCCTGGATTTCTCCAAAGATAGAAGGATACAGCTCCTGTATTATCAGCCTTTGCACTTATCTTCAACTGCTTTCCTCCATTAGTAGGAGTAACCGTAGCTACGCCCGTACCCGTAGGTGCCATTCCATTGTTAGTTGTAGTTGCTGCAGTAATAGAGAATTGATTAGCAATGTTTCCCATTAATCTACCTTGTGAATAATTCGGTTTTCCTGTACTCATCGGGACATTGTAACTTCCATAAGGCAATGGAATTTCTGTTATGTAATCATTCGCTGTTTTCACATTTGAATTCATCGCATTTAATGCCGTTTCCAACTCATTGATATCAAGCAAATCATAAACGTCAGCAGTCATTGTCACGGTGCTATTTGGAACAAGTCCTTCCACCGTATATGTGAAAAACGGGAATTCATGACCATTACCCATTGCCACAAGCATTGCCGAACCATTTCCTTCCGACAAATATGGAGATATAAGTTTCGGATTAGACGTGACGACAACCAACCCTGTGTCTTTGCCACTAGGAGTTCTTGCATTTAATAACTCTTTCCAAGTTAAAGAAGCATTTCCTACAACTGAGAGTTTGTTTGAAGGCAGACCTTTCTGTATGACATTAGATGGATGTTCAAAAAAGTTGCTATTACTACATTGTTTAGCAATGATTTCCGCGACATTAGAACTGAACCATCCGTTCTCCTCATTATCGTCGCTTACCATTGTAGGATTACATAATTCTGGTTCTGTGTTAAACTCTGTCCCTCCGACAATACATTGTGAGAAAACAGAGGATACTGTTGTGAGCAGAATCGTCGAAAAAGAAATAAATCTCTTTGTGTTCATAAAATTGTCTTAAAATAAATTCGTTGTGCAAAATTACGGATTAAGGTATAATGTTGGAGTTTTAATTGTTGAAATAGATGTGTGAAATGTGAAAAAAACTTAAATAAAATCTCCCCAAAAAAATCCGCCTGCGACTAAATAGCCACAGACGGATTAGTAAATTAGCTTATAAATAAATATCAAAGAAAAAGCTAATTTTTTATAACAATCTTAGATGTTGCGTGAATATTCGATCCCTCCAGTCGCAAAAGATAGATTCCTGGAGCTATGCCCGATAGGTCGACGGTGTGGCTGTTTTCTCCTTGGAAAACATTAATCGTGGCGGTTAGTAATACCCTTCCAATTGCGTCGGCTACTGATATATTCACCACATCATTTTCATTTGCATAGTATGATATGTATAAGTCACCGTATGCTGGATTCGGGCTCACTGTGATACTGTTAGATGAGGCTGAATATGTTTCCGTTTCTGCCGTTGTGTCTCTTTTCATATCCATCAAATAGTAGCATGCGTTGCAAATGATAGACAATGCATCCTCTGTCAAGTTAGCAAACGAGCTGCTGTTTAATCCGATCTGGATGAATTTTTCAGTGATCTTTGTTCCTGCGACGGAATTGCCCACTGGAATCTCCAAGATACAAACCTGATCCTCACCCTTGACTGAAGCGATCGCATTGATGTCGCCTGTCGCGTCGGTGAACGATTCCGGATTCATGAATGTCAAAGCTTTTGTGTCGACGGCTGAAACCATCTTGATCTCTCCGTCGCTCAACTCAATGCCGTCAAACA
>Ga0256406_1001038_pt1 | contig 46329 bp, 44 predicted proteins | sample RumenRJG_03DNA_FD_185986 | JGI IMG/M metagenome (GOLD analysis project Ga0256406, IMG submission 185986) | Bovine rumen microbial communities from Lethbridge, Alberta, Canada - RJG_03 | ecosystem: Host-associated > Mammals > Digestive system > Stomach > Rumen | place: Canada: Alberta | collected... | reverse complement strand
AGCAAACAGAAGATGACGAAAATTTAAGTGGCTCAAAAATTCGTGAGCAGGTGGCTCACTTTTTCATGAGCAAGAGTGGCTCAAAAATTCGTGAGCAAGTGGCTCACTTTTTGGTTGACATTCACATTCTGCCAATCAGTATTCAAGAACCCTTTCCAACTCTAAAGCTGCAGCCCGCAACCTCGCGCCCCGCGAACCGCCACCCGCGATCCGCGGCTGCCTGCTGGCTGCTGAGAGCTGATGGCTGCCATCCGCGGCCCGCCACCCGCGGCTGTCTGCTGGCGCGAGCCTGACTGATCAATACTCTTCAAGGAGGTATTATCAGCAGATTTCAATTTTTCCTCTGTGCAGCCGAAAATTTTTTTCGTCCATTTGGTATACACACTGCACTTTTTAAAATTTCTCTTTATCCATTCATTATCATTCTTCTTAACTGCGCTGTTCCGCATGGATCCTTATGGTGTATACAGGATTTTTTTGCCATGCGGTCATAACGGCTGGATTACTGGGTCAAATAAGTGCCACTTGGTCGTTTTCATTCCACACCAAATTGTTACGAAATATGTAAATAATATTGAATTTTTTATTTTTATTGTACTCTATGCCCACTAAAATGGACCTTCCACGTTGTTATATTTCTATCGCCAACTTGTGTGATAAGTGTTATAATACGTTCTGTCAGGATGATTCCATAGACAATTGTGATGGGATCTGTCTGCGCATGTGTTATTTCTGGACTGCCAATTTATTAAAAAACGTACTGAATGTTACAATATTTAGAATGTTTTCAGATAAATTGACTGCAAAATCAGAACAAATTCCAAAAGCCCTTGCAATATTTTTGAGTTGTATGATAATTAGGGCTGTAAGGTAATACAAGTTCTGATAACTGAATGAGGGGCTTGCTTTTCAAAAGAATCTAAAATTTCAACATTATTTGACAACATCCGAATTTCTTGTTTCTGGATGCTCGAGTGCAGCAAAATGCTTTTGGGATGATAACTATGAACATTGCCAGGACGAGCGATAAGCTCTCATTAACTGAACACATCATCCAGAGGCTCCTCGCTATGATCAATCACAAAGAGCTTCTCGTGGGCGAGAAACTGCCTTCCGAGAATGAGCTTTGTGCAGTATTCAATGCCAGCCGCACAAGTGTCAGGGCGGCTTTGCAGAATCTGCAGGGCAAGGGTGTCATCACCACCGTCCAGGGCGTCGGCTCTTTTGTGAGACGGGCCGGGAGCCTTGATTCCAGTCCTGCTGCTGCCCGTGATGCTGTGAAGGGGTCCACGATTTCCAGTGATGAATTCAAAGAATTCTTTGAATTCAGGCAGGCCATCGAATTCCGCTGCATCGACTTTTTTGTCAGACGGGCGAATGACGAGGACAGGCGCAGACTCCAGGATGCCATCGACGGGATCCGCCTGGCCGGGAAGAAAGGCGACAAGAAACTGTTCAACCGTATGGATTATGAATTCCATATGGCCATCATCAAGGGAGCACGCAATGATCTCTTCTACCAGATCATGAAGGAACGCAGCACGATGTTCCGGCATTATCTGATGGAAATCACGAATTTATCGGACAAGGATCTGTCGGTGCTGGTCCAGGAACATGAAAAACTGTATCAGCTCATCATAGAGAAAAAAGCGAAAGAAGCTAAGGAATTCCTGTTTTCAGACAACATGCATTACTGGATGGCTTACTTCAACAAATGGCTGGATGAAGTCAATTGACAGAGTAACAGGAATTCACTAACAATTGGTTATTCATGGATTATTCTTAATTCATGGCTAATAAATTCATACGTACGGTATGCAAGAATCAAAGGAGGAGTTCTGAGATGAAGAACAAAATGTTGGTTAGCGCTGTGTGCATGGCTCTGGCAGCAGCAGCAGTCGCAGGCTGCGGCGGCAAGAAAGATGCTTCCGGCGGTGGGAGCAGCAAGCCCGTTACCCTGAAGATGAACGTTACGACGAGTGAAAACTCCGTCTGGCATGTTGCCGCCAAGGAATTCAAGAAAGAAGTAGAAGAGAAGACCAACGGCAAATATAAGATCAACATTTACGGCAACGAACAGCTGTCTTCCGGTGACCAGGCAAAGGGCGTTGAAATGCTCTTCAATGGTGCTACCGACGCCGACCTTCACTCCACGATGATCATCTCCAACGTTGTTCCTAAACTGGCTGTCGTTTCCATGCCCTGGCTGTTCCCGAACGGCTACAAGAGCGTAGATGAATACATCTTCAAAGATGGCAGCACGGGCTTTGCCTTCATCCAGAAGGAAATGGCCGCCAAGGGTGCCCATGCACTGGCCGCCGGTGAAAACGGATTCCGTCAGATCACCAACAATGTCCGTCCGATCACCAAACCGGAAGACATGAAGGGCATGAAGATCAGAATTCCGGCTATTTCCATCCTGATGGACGTGTTCCGTGCTCTGCAGTGCGACCCGACCCAGATGCCTTTCAGCGAATGCTTCACCGCTCTGCAGCAGGGCGCTATCGATGGTCAGGAAAACCCGTACGATACGATCCGTTCCGCAAAGATCAACGAAGTCCAGAAGTACATGACCATCTGGAACTACTGCTATGACCCGATCATCCTGAGCGTCAGCGACAAGACCTGGAAGAAGCTCACCGATGACGAAAAGAAGATCTTCACGGAAGCTGCCAAGAACGCCTGCAAGAAGCAGGTTGAAGAATCCCGTAAGCTGGATGCTTCCATCATCAAACAGTTCAAGGATGGCGGCATGCAGGTCAACGAACTTTCTCCTGAATCCATCAACTCGATGAAGGAAGTCATGAAGCCGGTTTACGAGAAATACAAGGAAAAATTCGGTGCTGACACGTTCGCAGCATTCGGCTACAAGTTTTAAACCGTGAACAGTCCCGGGAAAGGATGGCGGCGCGCACCGCAGGTGCCGCTGCCGTCCCTCCGGGGAATCGAATTTTTTGGTAACTGCACGAAAGTGTAAGCGGGGTGAGACAAGGTGAAGTTCCTGTTAAAGATCATCTCCCATATCGAGGAGATCTTAGTCGTGATCATGATGGCTTACATGACCATCATGAACTTCCTGAACGTCGTGTTCAGGTCGGTAGCCTCCATGTCCTTCTCTTTTACGGAAGAACTGACGGTTACGGTATTTGTCTGGGTTACCATGTTCGGTATTGCCCTTGGATTCAAAAAGAATGCCCACCTGGGCATGAGCTATTTCGTCGATCATTTCCATGGCAAAGCCAAAGCAGCGCTGGTCATTTTCTCCGGTCTCTGCAGCCTGGCGCTGATGGGCGGCCTGGTTGTCTATGGAATTGAAATGGTCGAAGGCCAGATTACGATGGGATCCACCACGCCGGTGCTGGGGATGCCGCAGTATGTACAGGGGCTTTCGATTCCTGTTGGTGCCTTCTTCGTCTGCATTCATATCCTGGAAGCTACCATCATTGAAGCCAAAAAACTCATCGGCGGGAATGGAGGCAGCCAATCATGATGACAGGTATTTTGTTCGGTCTATTCTTTATCCTGGTAATCCTGAACGTGCCTATCGGCGCGGCTCTGGGACTTGCCGCTTCTGCAGGCCTGATCTATGCTGACTTTCCTCTTTCCATTATTCCTGGCATCATGTATTCAGGTACTGCAAAGTTTGCACTGCTGGCCATCCCGTTCTTCATCCTGGCCGGCGTCATCATGGAACATGCCGGTATTTCCAGACGGCTTGTTGATTTTGCAAATGCCTGCGTCGGCCACAAAAAAGGCGGCCTGATCGCAGTTGTGGTTATCGTGGCCTGCTTCTTCGCAGCCATTTCCGGTTCCGGTCCTGCCACCGTGGCAGCTATCGGGCCCATCCTGATTCCGGCCATGACCCAGGTCGGGTATGGCAAGAGCATGCCGTCCGCCCTCGTGGCTGCGGCTGGTGCTATCGGTATCATCATTCCTCCGAGCATTGCCTTTGTGGTCTATGCATCCATCGCTGATGCTTCCGTAGGCAAACTGTTCACTGCCGGTATCATTCCTGGTATCCTCGTGGGCGTCGCATACTACTATGCAGCCAAGTGGGACAGCAGGAAGAACCCGAACATCAAACTGCAGCCTCCCATGCCGATGAATCAGCGGATCAAGGCTTTCAAGGACGCTGCCTGGGGCCTCATGACGCCGGTCATCATCCTCGGCGGTATCTACGGCGGCATCTTCATCCCGACCGAAGCAGCCGGTGTAGCCGTTGTCTATGGTCTCTTTGTAGGGATGTTCGTCTATAAGGAAATCAAATTCAAGGATCTGAAAGATATTTTCGTCGAATCCGCCATTTCCTCCGCAACGGTCATGTTCATCGTGGCAGCTGCTGCTGTATACGCCTGGATCCTGACGACTTCCAGTGTGGCAAAGGATCTGTCCGAAGCCATGCTCTCCATCAGTGACAGCAAGGTTGTCCTGCTGCTCCTCATCAACATTATCTTCCTGATCGCAGGGTGCTTCCTGGATGCAAACTCCGCATACTTCATCCTGCTGCCGATCATCATTCCGGTCCTGAAGCATATCGGTGTCGACCTTATCCACGCCGGTGTGTTCCTGACGGTTAACATGGCTATCGGCCAGATTACACCGCCTGTCGGTGTCAACCTGTACGTAGGCTGCAACGTCGGCGGCGTCTCCGTGACGGAAATCTGCAAGAAGATCACTCCGTTCATCATCGCCGGTATCGTTGCACTGCTGATTGTAACATATGTTCCTCAGCTTTCCCTGTTCCTGCCGAGCTTCATGAAATAACATGCTGCAGCCTCCCTTCAGCTGAAGGGAGGCTCCTGATGAGCCGGGCAGGCGCAGTTAAGGAAGAGTATATGTTTTCAATAGTTTATTTAAGTTCCTGGGAGGGTGATTTAAGTGGCTGAAACGAAATTCACGAAAGAGATGCTTCTTGGTCTGTACCGCACAATGGTGCGCATCAGAGACTTTGAAGAGACTGCTGCCGACTGCTTCATGAAGGGCATGCTCGCCGGCAACATCCATCTGAGCATCGGTCAGGAAGCAGTTGCCAGTGGCGCCTGCACCGCCATGGAAAAAGGCGACTATATGACGACGACTCACAGAGGCCATGGCCATTGCATCGCCAAGGGCGGCGACATGAACAAGATGTTTGCCGAACTGATGGGCAAGAAGACCGGTTACTGCAAAGGCAAGGGCGGTTCCATGCACATCGCTGATGTGGCCGGACTGGGTCACCTGGGTGCCAACGGCATCGTTGGCGGCGGTATTCCTATCGCCACCGGTTCTGCTCTGGCTTCCAAGATCTGGAAAGACAATCATGTTACGGTCTGCTTCTTCGGTGATGGCGCTTCCAACCAGGGCGTGTTCCATGAATCCCTGAATATGGCTGCTGCCTGGAAACTTCCGGTTGTATATGTAATCGAAAGCAACCGTTATGCTGTATCCACTGAAATCCATCGTGTGACGAACACGAAGTACCTGTCCGTCCGTGCCAAGGCTTACGATATCCCGGGCGAAACCTTCGACGGCAACGATCCTACCATCGTATATGAAGCTGTGAAGAAGGCTCTGGATTACGCAAGAAGCGGCAAGGGCCCATACCTCCTGGAATTCGAAACCTACCGTCATCAAGGACACTATTGCGGCGACCCTGCCACTTACCGTCCGGCTTCCTATATGGAAGAAGCTCACAAGAAGGATTGCATCGTGAACATGAGAGCCAGACTCCTGAAAGATGGCACTGCCACCGAAGAGGAAATCAAGGCGATCGAAGATGCTGCCAAGGCAGAAGTTGAAGCGGCCCTGAAGTTTGCTGAGGACTCCGATTGGCCGGATCCCAGCGAGGCTACTACGGAAATGTACAGCTCTGATAACGAAAGGAGTGTCGCACGGTGAGCAAGAAATTAAGCATCAGTAAAGCAATTGGTGAAGCCCTGCACGAGGAAATGGAAAGAGACAAGAACGTCATCATCCTCGGCGAAGATATGGGTGTAATGGGGAACGTTTTCGGTATTACCCGCGGTTTCCGCGATGATTTCGGACCGGACCGTGTAATCGATACTCCTATTTCCGAAGCTGGTTTCATCGGCATGTCCGTCGGCGCTGCCATGAGAGGGATGCGCCCCGTTGCTGAATTAATGTACAATGACTTCATGACCGTCTGCGCAGACCCGATCCTGAACCAGGCTGCCAAGATGCGTTACATGACCGGCGGTCAGCTGACCATCCCGATGGTCATCAGGATGCCCATGGGCTCCGGCAGAAGAAATGCCGGTCAGCATTCCCAGTCCCTGGAAGCAATCTTCTGCCATATGCCCGGCCTGAAGGTCATTGCTCCTTCTTCCGCCAAGGATGCCAAGGGACTGTTGAAGTCCGCCATCCGCGACAATGATCCGGTCATCTTCCTGGAACACAAACTGCTCTATGCACACAAGGAAGAAATCCCTGAAGGCGAATATACCATTCCTATCGGCGAAGCCGAAGTGAAACGTGAAGGTACTGACCTGACCATCATCTCCTGGTCCAGAGAAGTCGATTTTGCTCTGGAAGCTGCTGATACCCTGGCCAAGGAAGGCATCAACGTGGAAGTCCTGGATCTGCGTACTCTGGTTCCTCTGGATTGGGATGCCATCGTGAAGTCCGTAAGCAAGACCCACAATGCCATCGTTGTATCCGAAGAATGCAAGAGAGGCAGCTATGCCGGCGAAATCTCCGCACAGATCGCTGAAGATCTGTTTGATGAACTGGATGCTCCTGTCAAACGTGTCTGCGGCCTGAACATCACTTCTCCGTTCAGCCCACCTCTGGAAGACGTGAACTTCCCTCATCCTGAAGATATCGTGAAAGCAGTCAAGGCTGTTCTGAACAAGTGATCTAGGAGGAGGAGAATAACATGGCATACGAGGTAAGAATGCCCCAGCTGGGTTTGACCATGGAGGAAGGCACTGTTACCACCTGGTTGAAACACGAAGGGGACAAGGTTGAAGTCGGCGATCCCATTGTGGAAATCACGACGGATAAATTGACGAACGAAGTGAACGCAGAAGCGGCTGGTACGCTCCTGAAGATCGTAGCCCAGGAAGGCGAAGACATCCCTGTCAAAGGCCTCCTGGCATACATCGGCGAACCGGGCGAAAAGGTCGGCGACGGCGCGGCTGCTCCGGCAGAAGCAGCTCCGGCTGCGGAAGCCGCTCCTGCTGCCGCAGCTGAACCTGCAGCAGCTCCGGCTCCGGTAGCGGCAGGCGGCAAGAGGATCCGTATTTCTCCGCTGGCCAGAAAGATCGCTGCCAAACTCGGCGTCGACTACACGAACCTGAAGGGATCCGGTCCTATGGGCCGTATCGTCAAGAAGGATATCGAAGCGGCTGCTAAGAATCCGGCTCCGGCTGCCAAGGCAGCTCCGGCCCCGGCACCTGCTCCCAAGGCGGCTGCTCCGGTGGTGGAACATACCGGCGCGGTGGAACTCATGGACGGCGATGTCGTCGAAAAGCTGACCGGCATGCGGAAAGTGGTCGGCAAGAGAATGCTCCAGTCCGTAACGGAATGCCCGACTGTTACCCAGAATGTCAAGGTCGACGTGACGGAACTCTTCAAGCTGCGTAAAGAAATCAATGAAAAGATGGGCGTGAAGTACTCTGTCAATGATTTCGTGCTGAAGGCAGTTGCCAAGGCTCTGAAGAACAACCGCTATATGCTGGTTGCCATTGACGGCGACAAGCTCATCAAGAGAGCTCATATCAACCTGGGCATGGCTGTAGCCCTGGACGATGGCCTGCTGACGCCGGTTATCAGAGACGCCGACAAGATGAGCCTCAGCGAAATCCATGACTGCGCCAAAGACCTGGCTACTCGTGCACGTGAAGGCAAGCTGGCTGTGGAAGAATATAAAGGTTCCACCTTTACGATCTCCAACCTGGGCATGTTCGGCGTTGAAACCTTCAACCCGATCATCAACCAGCCTGATTCCAGCATCCTGGGTGTCTGCGCCGCCGAGGACGAGCTGTACATGGATGACGAAGGCAAGATCTCCAAGCATAAGGTGCTGAGAATTTCCCATACTTTCGATCACAGACTGATTGATGGGTCCGTGGCCGCCAAGTTTGAATGTGCTGTGAGAGACCTGCTGCAGAACCCGATGGATATCCTGCTCTAAGGTGAGATCCAAAGACCTTCTTAGTTGGTACTCTTCTAAGAAGGTCTTTTTTAAAGAAACGTCTGCAAGTTCATATTGTATTGGAGGAATTATAGATGGCTACTGAAATTCTGATGCCGCAGCTTGGCCTTACCATGGAGGAAGGCGAAGTCACGAAATGGCTGAAAAAAGAAGGGGACGCAGTCAAGGCCGGCGAACCCATTGTGGAAATCACGACGGATAAACTGACCAACGAAGTCAATGCTGAAGTGGACGGCACGCTGATCAAGATCGTTGCCCAGGAAGGGGAGGATATCCCCGTAAAAGGTCTGCTGGGCTATATCGGCAAAGCGGGTGAAACCGTGGGCGCCGCTGCTGCGGCTCCGGCTGCCGCTCCTGCTGCTGCTCCGGCTCCGGCTGCTCCGGCCCAGCCCAAGAAAGATACTTCCATCATCGTCATCGGCGCCGGCCCTGGCGGCTATGTGGCTGCCATCCGCGCTTCCCAGCTGGGTGCCAAAGTCACGGTCATCGACGAGAAATACCTTGGCGGTACCTGCCTGAACATCGGCTGCATCCCGACCAAATGCCTGCTCCATTCGGCTGAACTGATTTCCGAGATCAAGGACCAGGGCAAGGATATCGGTGTCGACGTGGAAGGCGTGAAGGTCAACTTCCCGCAGGTCATCAAACACAAGAATGAGATTTCCCACAAGCTGACTTCCGGTATCGGCGGCCTGTTCAAAGCCAATAAGATCAAACATGTCGAAGGTACGGCAAGCTTCGTGGACAGCAAGACCCTGGCTGTGAAGTCCCCGGACGGCAAGACCGAGAACATGACGGCTGACGCCTATGTCATCGCTACCGGTTCCATCAACGCCATTCCGCCCATTCCGGGCCTGAAGGACAACCCGAACTGCATCGACTCCACGGGTGCGCTCTCCCTCGAAAAACTGCCGAAGTCCATGGTCGTCATCGGCGGCGGTGTCATCGGTCTTGAAATTGCCTGCGCCTATGCCGCATTCGGCACGAAGATCACCGTAGTGGAAGCTCTGGACCATGTCCTGCCGATGCTCGACGGCGATCTGACGAAGATCGGCGTTGCCCATATGAAGAAGATGGGCATCGAATTCCATCTGGAATGCCCTGTCCAGTCCGTTGAAAACTCCGCTGTCGGCGCCAAAGTCGTCTGCCTGGACAAGAAGACCAACAAAGAAGTTTCCTTTGAAGCTGAAAAAGTCCTGGTGGCAGTGGGCCGCCGTCCGAATACCAAGTCCATCAACCTGGAAGCTGCCGGCATCGAGAATCAGAAAGGCCGCATCGTCGTCAACGATCAGATGCAGACCAATGTCCCGAACATCTATGCAATCGGTGACTGCGTCCTCGGCAAGGCTCAGCTGGCCCATACGGCTTCGGCCATGGGCGAAGTGGCTGTGGAAAACATCATGGGCATCCCTGCTGTCTATGATGAACGGACCAACCCGACCTGCGTGTACATCGAACCGGAAGCTGCTTCTGTCGGCCTGACCGAAGAAAAAGCCAAGGAACTGGGCATCGATTACATCGTCGGCAAGTTCCCGATGAGCGGCAACGGCAAGGCCCTGATCATGAACGGCGGCGAAGGCATCGTCAAGATCATTGCCGGCAAGGAATACAACGAAGTCCTCGGCATGCATATCATCGGGCCGCGTGCTTCCGATCTGATCTGCGAAGGTGCTCTGGCCATTGAAGCTGAACTGACTGTGGAAGATCTCATTGCCACGATCCACTCTCATCCGACTGTGACGGAAGCAATGCGTGAAGCCGCACTGGACAGCCTCGGCAGATGCATCCATATGCCGAACAAAAAGAAAAAGTAAGATCTGGAATATGTGAATGAAGGAGGCATTACGCGTCATGTACACTGTTGGATTCATCGGATTAGGCAACATGGGACTCCCTATGGCAATCAATATCTTGAAAAAAAGCAAAGCACCTGTACTTGGCGCGGATGTCATCCCTGCTTCGTTAAAGAAGTTTGAAGCTGCAGGTGGGACACCGGCGAAGGACAATGATGAAATCATCGCAAAATGCAATCTGATTTTCCTTTCCCTGCCCAGGAACGAGATTGTCGACAGCGTATGCCGCGCAATCATCGCTGCTAAAGAGAGCGGGACCATCATTGTCGATACGAGTTCCACCGCTCCTTCCGTGATCCGCAGCCTGTACGCACTGGCTAAGGAAAAGGGCATCGGCCTGTTGGATGCTCCCGTGAGCGGCGGCGTTTCAGGGGCGGAACAGGGAACGCTGGCTGTTATGGCCGGCGGTGACAGGAACGTGTTTGATGCGGTCCGGCCTTATCTGGCCTATATGGGATCCACTGTGACCTATATGGGCGGGTCCGGCTGCGGCGATGTCGCCAAGCTGGCCAACAATATGATTGTAGGCATCCATCTCGTTGCCATGGCAGAAGCGTTTGCCTTTGCCAAGAAAGCAGGCCTGGATCCGACGACCCTCTACGAGGCGATCAAAGGCGGCTTTGCGCAGAGCGCAGTGCTCGATGCCAAGGCCATGAAGATGATCCATCGTGATTTTTCGGCGTCGGCGCGCATCGCTGTCCATTACAAGGACATCAAGAACGCGAAGAATCTGGCCAATGAGATGGAGGTCCCTGTCCCCGCGACGGATCTTGTACTGGAGTATATGCGGCGGATGGACGAGGCCGGGCTCATCAATGAAGATCAGTGTGCCCTGGTCAAAGTCCCGGAAAAAGATATGGGTGTAGTTGTGGAATAAAAGGAGAGATCGACATGATTAGTATGGCTTCAGGCGGTAAAATCAGCAGAGTCGTGGCAGCCAGGATGTCTCCCGGTGAAGATATCCTGAAAGGACTGGAAAGGATCTGTGCCGAGAACCATATCAACAACGGGTTCATCCTGAGCGGTATGGGTTCCATGGCCAAAGTGGCCTTCTATGATCCGGTGGCACTGCCCGACAAAAAAGCCGGCTATGGCTACAGCGAACCGATCCTGATGGAAGGACCGCTGGAACTGCTCAGCATGACCGGTATGATCTGCCACAATACGGAAGGCGAATGCCTGCTCCATGTTCATTTCACGTTCTCCGACCAGAAGGGCAATGCCTATGGCGGCCACGTCATCGAAGGCTGCAAGGTCCTGCTGACGACGGATATCCTGATCGGTGAAATCGAAGGCCTGGAGATGGGCCGCGAATATGACCCGGATCTGGAAGTCTACATCTTTGGACCGAAGAACATCGAGAAGAAATAATTCCTGACCCCGCTTTACCACCCGGAGGTACCCGGTGCCTTTTGGGTGGTAATTTTTTCTTTCCGGAGACACGCAGGCTGTGTTTCCGCAGTTGTCTTATCTAAACAGGAGTGTATCATGGCTGGAGAAAACAAGGCTGTATTATTGGGAAACTGCGGCGTTTTTGTGGAATATGGCGGCAGCCGCTTCATTTTTGACGGCCTCTACAAGGATCTCAGCCACAGTTTCGTGGAACTGCCGGACCCGGTCTGGGATTCCATGGCGGCGGGCAGGGGGCCGTATGCCGATGCAGGATATCTGTTTTTTTCCCATTCCCATTTTGACCATTATTACAGTCCCTATCTGTTCACGTATATGGAACATAATTCCGTCAAAGGCCTTGTCCTGCCGGAACTGGATCAGACGACGGGCCTGAAAAAAGCGTATGGACAGTATCGGGAGCGGCTGCTGCCCTTTGTGCCCGGGCAATGGCTGACTCTTGTTCCCGGGGTGCGTCTTAAAGTCAGCCGGATGCATCATCTCGATCCCCGTCATTTTTCTCTGGCCGTCTATTCCTTCCTCCTTGATCTGGACGGACAGATCCTCTTTTTCATGGCGGACTCGGATTACCAGGAAGAGGACTTCCGGGGACTCGAAAATGAAGCCATCCAGTATGCTTTTGTGACGCCCGTATTCTACAACAATGCGGCAGGGCGCAGGATTCTCTTTGAACAGCTTTCCATCCGGGAGCTCATCCTGTACCATCTGCCCGATCCGGAAAATGACCGGTTCCAGTACAGCCGCCTGGCGGAACATGATGTACGGAAATACGGAAAAGAAAAGCCGGCGGTCATCTGGCATGAATACGGAGAATCCATTATCCTGTAAAGCAGAACGAATCCGGGAGCGCGGTGACTGCAGAAGGCCGCCGGAAGGTGTGCGGATCTGTCCGTATCCCGCAGCGATGCGGGCAGCGGGCACCGTACCGGAACGGCCGGACGGATCATCCCTGCCCCGGTCAAGGGAGCGATGCACATATGATCTATATCGAAAGCAAGAGCCATAATCCTTGCTTCAATCTGGCCCTGGAGCAGTACGTGTTCGACTGCATGGACCGGAATGAGGATTACTTCATGCTCTGGCAAAATGAAAATACCATTGTCGTGGGCAAGAACCAGAACACGATCGCAGAGATCAACCAGGACTTCGTCGAGAAGAACCATATCACGGTCGTCCGCCGTCTTTCCGGCGGCGGCGCGGTGTATCACGATCTGGGGAACCTGAACTTCACGATCATCGTGTCAAAGACCAACAACATGAGCGATTTCGACTTTTCCCGCTTCAATAAGCCGGTCGTGCGGGCTCTGGCCAAGCTGGGGGTCCATGCGGAAATCTCCGGCCGCAACGATATTACGATCGACGGCAGGAAATTTTCCGGAAACGCCCAGTACATGAAACAGGGACGCATCATGGACCATGGCGCCATCCTCTATGACGCCAATCTTTCCATCCTGTCCCAGGCGCTGAAGGTTTCAAAGGACAAGATCGAATCCAAGGGGATCAAATCCGTCCGGGCCAGAGTGACGAATGTCCTCGACTGCATGCCCACGAAAGTGCCTCTGGAGACCTTCAAGAAGGTGCTGCTCGAGGAAATGGCCGGGCAGGAAACCATCACCCGGCATGAACTGACGGAGGCGGAAATCGCTGCCGTCACGAAACTCGAAAAAGAGCGGTATGATACATGGGAATGGAACTATGGCTATTCCCCCAAGTACGATATCGAGAAAGAAAGGTACATCCCGGGCTGCGGCAAATTCCAGATCCATCTGAACGTCAAGGACGGCCGCATCGTGGATTTCGATATCTTCGGCGATTACTTCGGCAATAAGGAAAAGGACGAGCTGAAACCCATCCTGATCGGAGCCAAGATCAACAGGGAGGACCTGAACCGGGTCCTGGCCCCCGTCGATATCGACCAGTTCTTCCACAATCTTCCCAAAGAGACCTTCATCGACATGCTGGTCAAATAACATGTTTTTTGTCAAAACCACTCCATTAGTGTACGCTGATGGAGCGGCTTTTTAGTTCTGGAAAAGGGTAAAAAAGCAGGCTGTGGATCGGGATGCCGGGAAATGCATTTCTGCATGGATACAGGGGAATAAGCTGGGATTCATGCCGGTCCGCGGTCTTTATCCTGCTGAGGCGGGAAAGGCCGGGCGGTCCGCATGGTTTTATAAAATTTTGAATAGACTGGTAAGTCAGCAAGTTTTTACTCCCTTTTTACAAAAAATGTAGTATACTGATTTGTGACAGGATATAAATAAAACGCCATATCCTGATCTTCAAGACTGAAAGGAGTGAGTCAATTGACTGGAATACCACTTATGATTGCGTTTGTTATTGCCATTATTGTCATGATTGTCGCAATCTCAAAGTACCATGTACATCCATTCCTCTCAATTCTCGGCGTGTCGGTGATCTTTGGACTGATTGGAGGGATTCCCCTCGTGAAGGTGGGGAAGACGCCCGGTATTGCGGATGTCATCAGTGCCGGTTTTGCCGGGACTTTCAACAGCATCGGCATCGTCATCATCATGGGGGCTCTCGTGGGGACCCTGCTGGAGAAGACCGGCGCGGCGCTCAAGATGGCCGACTGTGTCGTAAAGCTGGTGGGGAAGAACAATACGTCCCTGGCGGTCCTCATCATGGGCTGGATCGTGTCCATCCCGGTGTTCTGTGACAGCGGATTCGTCATCCTGAACCCGATCCGCAAAGCCCTGGTGCGGCGGACCCATGCTTCGGGCGTGGCGACGGCCGTGGCCATGTCCATGGGGCTTTATATCACACACTGCTTCATCCCGCCCACACCGGGCCCGATCGCAGCCGCCAACACCCTGTATGAAGGGCTGCATATGGAGACCAACCTGATCCTGGTCATCGGGATGGGTGCAGCTGCTTCGATCCTGCCGATGATTGCGGCATACTGCTACGCCAATTATATCGGCAGCCGGATCAAGACGAAGGAAGAAAAGGCCATGGCCGCTGCAGGGGAAGCTGCCACTGCCATGAGCTATGAAGAGCTGATGGCAAGCTACGGCGAACTGCCGGGCGCCTTTATGAGCTTTGCTCCCATCGTCGTCCCCATCATCCTGATGGCTCTGTCCAGCGCACTCAGCATGGCCGGGAACAAGATCGCCATCATCACTTTCCTCGGGACGCCGATCGTCGCAATCACAGTCGGTGTCATCCTGGGCGTCCTGCTGTTCGTGAGCCGTCCGGGAGAAAAGAAAGCCCAGACCTTCTACGAACTGACCAATGAGACCCTGAAGATCTGCGGTCCGATCCTCTTCATCACCGCGGCCGGCGGCGTACTCGGAAAGATCATCGCCTCGACCAACATGGTCGCCTTCATCAAAGCCAATTCCCAGACGCTGGCAGGGCTCGGGATCTTCTTCCCGTTCCTCCTTTCGGCCATCCTCAAGACGGCACAGGGTTCCTCCACCGTGGCCATTACGACGACGGCGGGCATCATGGCTCCGCTGATGACGACGCTTGGCCTGGGTACGTCGACCATGGCTGCCATTACGGTCATCGCCATCGGTGCCGGTGCCATGACCGTTTCCCATGCCAATGACTCGTATTTCTGGGTCGTGACGAATTTTGGCGACATGGAAGTGGAAGACGGGTATAAGGCACAGACCATGGGAACGCTCGTGACCGGTCTTGCGGCCATCGTCAATGTCTTCATCCTGTATCTGATCTTCAAATAAATACTGTGCATGACCGCATCAGCCCGTCTTTTACGGGCTTTGGAAGAACGCCGGCCGGAATCATTCCGGCCGGCGTTCTTCCTGTGTCTGCAGCCGGTCCGTTCCCGGCAGCTTTGCACCGCTCACAGCGGAAAAGCTGAAGTTTCCCTGTCCGGATGGAGCATTTTCCCTAAAAATGTCTTATTTTTTGTAAGAAAGATTGCAGGTCACAGAAAAAACGATTATAATAATCCATGGTCTGCAAGTAGGAATTAAATCATCCCCGCAGTACCCTGGCAGCGGAACCGTATGGATCCGGGTCTCTGCAGGCAGCTTCCTGAAGGTGCTGCCGACGGGGCTGACGGGCTGGAACGCTTTGGGCCCGTCAGCATCCGCATACCAACTGTAATAAAAATATTGACAGATGGAACTGCGGCGGGTACAATAGTCATAGAAAATCCTACTGGATTACAGTGAATCAGATTGCAGCCGCAATAGGCTATGGGAGAGGATAGCATGAGTGAATTATTACGAGTAGAAGGACTGAAGGTTGCCGTTGACGGCAAGGAAATCCTGAAAGGTGTGGACCTCGTCATCAACGAGGGTGAGACCCATGTCATCATGGGCTCCAACGGAGCCGGCAAATCCACCCTGTTCAACGCCATCATGGGGAATCCGAAGTACGTGACGACGGAAGGCAAGATTTATTTCGAAGGGCGGGATATTACGGACGAGCCGGTCAATGAACGCGCAAAAGCGGGGATTTTCATGGCTTTCCAGAACCCGATCTCCGTCCAGGGCATCACGGTGGAGAACTTCATCCGCAATGCCAAGAGCACGATCATGGGATCCACCCAGCGGATCATGCCGTTCCGCCGCAAACTCCAGGCGACGATGGATACGCTGAAGATGGACCGTTCCTATGCTTCCCGGTATGTCAATGAAGGCTTCTCCGGCGGCGAACGCAAGAAGAACGAGATCCTGCAGATGTACATGCTGGACCCGAAACTGACGATGCTCGATGAAATCGATTCCGGCCTCGATGTGGATGCGGTCCGGATCGTATCCGAAGCGGTGAACCAGTACCATAATGAGAAGAATTCCCTCCTCATCATCACGCATCACAGCGAAATCCTGCAGAAGCTCCATCCTGACGTGGTCCATGTCCTGATCAAGGGCCGCATCGTCAAGACAGGGGATGCTTCCCTCATCGATGAGATCGAAAAGAACGGCTACGACGCCTATCAGGACTGAGAGACGGGTGAGCGATTATGGCTGATGAAGTAAAGAACGGAGCACCCAGAGCCGATGAGCAGGCTGTCATCGATTCTCTGAGCGGGCTCGATAATATGTATAATTTCCGGAATGATTTCAAGTACTCCTACCGTACGGATGCCGGCCTGACGCCGGACATCGTCCGCGAGATCTCCGGGAAAAAAGAAGAACCGAAATGGATGCTGGACTTCCGTCTGAAGTCTCTGGATATTTACAACCACATGCCATATCCGGAATGGGGGCCCGATATCAGCGGCCTCGATATGGACAACATCATCACGTACGTCCGGCCGAATGCGCAGATGCGGGCCAACTGGAATGACGTGCCCGATGACATCAAGGATACTTTTGACCGTCTGGGCATCCCGGAGGCAGAGAAGAAGTCCCTTGCCGGTGTGGGCGCCCAGTACGACTCCGAGGTCGTCTATCACAGCATCCAGGAAGATCTGGTCAAGCAGGGTGTCATCTATACGGACTTCGATACGGCACTGAAGCAGTATGAAGATGTCGTGCGGGCCCATTTCATGAAGCTCGTGCCGCCCACGGACCACAAGTTCGCGGCGCTGCACGGGGCGGTCTGGTCCGGCGGATCCTTTGTCTATGTGCCGGAAGGCGTGGATGTGTCCATCCCGCTGCAAAGCTATTTCCGGCTGAATGCCCCGGGAGCGGGCCAGTTCGAACATACCCTCATCATCGTGGAAAAAGGCGCCAAAGTCCATTTCATCGAGGGCTGCAGCGCTCCGAAATACAATGTGGCCAACCTCCATGCGGGCTGCGTCGAGCTCTTTGTCGGCGACGACGCCACCCTGACGTATTCCACCATCGAAAACTGGTCCAAGAATATGTATAACCTCAATACGAAACGCGCCGTCGTGGGCCGCAACGGGACCATCAACTGGGTGACCGGTTCTTTCGGTTCCCATACGTCCTGCCTGTACCCGATGAGCATCCTCAACGGGGAAGGCGCCCACTGCGAGTTCACGGGCGTGACCTTTGCCGGCAAGGGGCAGTACCTCGATACGGGCTCCAAGGTCGTGCACAACGCGCCGAACACGACGAGCAACATCAACTCCAAGTCCATTTCCAAGGACGGCGGCGTCTGCATCTACCGCGGCAGCGTGCTCATCAATGAGAAAGCCGAAGGATCCAAGTGCAACGTCAGCTGTGAATCCCTGATGCTGGATGAGATTTCCCAGTCCGATACGATCCCGGCCATCGTCATCAAGAATGACAATGTGGATCTGGGCCATGAAGCCAAGATCGGACGCATTTCCGACGAAGCCATCTTCTATCTGATGAGCCGCGGGCTCAGCGAGGATGAAGCGCGGGCCATGCTCGTGCGCGGATTCGTCGATCCTGTTTCCAAGGCACTTCCGCTGGAATACGCTGTGGAAATGAACAATCTGATCAATCTGGAACTGAAGGGTTCCATGTAAGGGGAGGCGAGAGACATGAAAGAACAATTTAACAGACTCCCGCGTCCGACTTTTAAATGGATGAAGGTCAACGCCCTTGAGCTGGACGTCACTAAGACTGAAAAACCCGGTTCCGCCTTCATGCGGGAACGCCATGAAGGGGATGCCGCGGTCCAGTTCTATAACGGCAATCAGCTGCCGGATCTGGGCGATTTCGAAGGCGCCAACAAGGAAGCGCTCCGGGAGACCCTGGAAGACGGCAATGTGAACTGCCGGATCACCGTACCGGATGGCGGCAGGGCTTCCGTCTGGCTCGTCTACGAGGTCAGCGAAGCGGCGCCGGAACTGGTCGGACAGCTGTACATCGATGCCGGCCGGGACAGCGAGCTCCATCTGTACACGCTCTTTGAAGGGGACGCGCCCCATGGGCTCGTGAACATCTTCCACTATATCCAGACGGGTGATCATGCCCGTGTGACCGTAAGCAAGGTCCAGGTCCAGAGCAGCCGCGTCCGCCATATCGACCAGCGGCTGACACGGGACGGCGCCGGCAGCCAGGTCAAGTTCGTTTCCGCGGAAATCGGAGGACGGGAGGCTGTCATCCATGTCAAGGCACAGCTCGATCATGACGATTCCGAATTCCGGAGCCAGTCCATGTATCTCGGGACGGGTGAACAGGTGGTGGACTATTCCTACTGGGTCCCCACGAAGGGCTGCCGGACATTTACGGACATCCTGACAACGGGCGCCCTGATGGACCGTTCCAAAAAGTATTTCCGTGGCACCATCGATTTCCTGCGCGGCGGGAAAAAAGCCGTGGGCAGTGAATCCGATGTGTGTCTGCTGCTCAATAAAGGAGTCCATTCGATTTCCATTCCGCTGCTCCTGTGCAAGGAAGACGACGTCGAAGGCAACCACGCTTCCAGCTCCGGCCAGGTCGATCAGGACATGCTGTTCTACCTGATGAGCCGCGGCCTCAGCGAAGCCGGTGCGCGCCTTGTCATCGTGGAATCGAACATCCGGCCGGTCATCGACCAGCTGGGGGATGAAAAACTGGAGAATCGGGCTATGCAGGCCGTCCGCGAGAAGATGCAGGTCTGCTATCAGAAAGGTGAATGCGATGATCAATGTGCGAAAAGATTTCCCAATCTTGACTAGGGTCCATAACGGCCACCCTCTTGTCTATTTCGATAATGCGGCGACGACGCAGAAGCCCTATCAGGTGATCCATGCCCTGGTGGACTTCCTGGAACACCATAACGGCAATCCGCACCGCGGGGCCCATGTCCTGAGCGTGGAAGCCACGGAACTGTACGATGCGGCGAAGAAAGCCGTGGCCCGGTTCATCAACGCCAAATCTCCCGATGAGATCATCTTTGTCCGCAATACGACGGAAGCGCTGAACCTGGTGGCGCGGAGCTATGGGGAAGCCAATCTCCATGCCGGCGACAAGATCGTCATCCCGATCTCGGAACATCACTCCGATCTGGTCCCCTGGCAGCGTGTGGCAGCGAAGACCGGTGCCAGACTTGTCTATATGTATCTCGATGACGAAGGCCATTTTACGGAAGAAGACCTTGCCAAGATCGACGGGCAGACGAAGATCGTGGCTTTTGCAGCGGTCAGCAATGTCCTGGGCATGAAGCGCCCGATCGAAAAGGTCATCCGGAAAGCCCATTCCGTCGGTGCTGTCGTCGTCCTGGACGGCGCCCAGTCCGCTCCGCATATGAAATCCGATGTCCAGGCATGGGACTGTGATTTCTATGCTTTTTCCGGCCACAAGATGCTGGCTTCGGCCGGCACGGGCGTGCTGTACGGCAAGATGGAGCTTTTGAAGGCGATGGAGCCCTTCCTTTCCGGCGGCGATATGATAGAATATGTGGAGGAACAAAGTACTACGTTTGCGGAAGTTCCCTTCAAATTTGAAGCGGGCACGGAAAATGTGGAAGGTGCGGTGGCCCTGCATGCGGCCATCGATTATCTGGAAGGGATTGGCTTCGATGCCATCGAGGAACATGAATATGAACTGACGAAGCACTGCCTGGAAGGCATGCTGAAGCTTCCGTATGTCCATATCCTGGGCAGCACGGATCCGGAGGAAAAAGTCGGCGTCATCTCCTTTACCATCGACGGCGTGCATCCCCATGATGCCGCGACCATCCTGGACAGCTACGGCATAGCCGTCCGCTCCGGCCACCACTGTGCCCAGCCGCTGGGACATCACCTGCATGTGGAAGCGTCCAACCGGGCCAGCTTCTATATCTACAATACGCTGGAAGAAGTGGATTATTTCCTGCAGACACTGCCCCTGGTCCGCAAACAGATGGGCCTTGACGCATAAGGGAGTGGATTTTGATGAGTATGGACATGAATTCGTTATATTCCGATATTATCCTGGAACATAACCAGAACCTGAGCAACAAACACGAGCTGGCCAAATGCAATCTTTCCGAGCACGGTCATAACCCGAGCTGCGGGGATGATCTGACGCTGCAGGCCGACATCGAGGACGGGGTTGTGAAGGATGCGGCGTATACGGGTCATGGCTGCGCGATCAGCCAGGCTTCGGCCGATATCATGGTGGACCTGATCAAGGGCAAGACTGTGAAAGAAGCCCTGCGCCTCATCGATCTGTTCCTGGGCATGATCAAGCGGGAGATCACGGATGACGACAAGCTGGAAGATCTGGAGGACGCCATTGCCCTGAAGAATATTTCCAACATGCCGGCCCGTGTCAAGTGTGCGGTCCTTGCCTGGCACACCCTGAAAGACGCGCTGGAAAGGGAAAACAAGTAACGGCCGGTGATCCCGGGTGGAACCGGGGCTGAGCCGGGAGAAATGATGCGGCCATGCGCTGCGGTCCATTTCTCCCGGCCCGGTCCCGGTCTTTTTGTATTTCCGGCTGCCCGCGCCGGCTCTTTTTCCGGGAATCTTCTCTTTTGAAGGAATGGAACCGCCTTTTCTGCAGAAATCCTATACAAGAAAATTCGTTTTGTAGTATAATTGAGCGGTACATTCAGCGAACGACAAATAAGGAGGATGCAGAGGATGCATACATTTAGTACGGAGCTGGGGGGCCGGACCCTTACCATCGAAACCGGTAAGATTGCCAAACAGGCCAATGGCGCTGTTCTGGTCCGTTACGGCGAGACCGCTGTGGTCGTGGCCGCAACCGGGACGGATACACCCCGTGAAGGCGTGGATTTTTTCCCGCTGACTGTTGATTTTGAAGAAAAGATGTACGCTGCCGGGAGGATCCCCGGCGGTTTCCTGCGCAGGGAGGGACGCCCGGCCGAAACGGCCATCCTGACGTCCCGGCTGATCGACCGTCCGATCCGCCCCATGTTTCCTGACGGATACCATAATGATGTGCAGATCGTGGCGACGGCCGTTTCCGTCGATCCGGACAATGCTCCGGATATCCCGGCGATGATCGGTGCCTCCTGCGCCCTGTCCATTTCGGATATCCCCTTTGAAGGACCGATCGCCGGCGTCCGCGTCGGTCTGGTCGACGGCAAATTCGTCATCAACCCGACGGTGGCCCAGGCCGAAGTGAGCGAGCTCAATCTTGCTGTGGCCGGCACAAAGGAAGCCATCCTGATGATCGAAGCCGGTGCGAAGGAAGTTTCCGAGTCCACCATGCTCGACGCCATTTTCTTTGCCCATGAGGAGATCAAGAAACTCGTGGCTTTCCAGGAAAAGATCCAGGCCGAAGTCGGCAAGCCCAAGATGAAGTTCGAAGTCTATACGCCGCCCGAAGATCTGGCCCGGGAAATCGATGCCTACGGCGAACCGAAGATCCATGACGCTCTGATGGATCCTGACAAACTCCACCGCGACAAGATGGTGGAAGAAACCAAGGCAGAGATCATGGAGCACTTTACGGAACTGTATCCGGACAACGAGATCGATATCGCCCATGTGGTGCAGAAGCTCGTCAAACGGGTCTTCCGTCATATCATCACGGTGGACAAGATCCGTCCCGACGGCCGCGCTCTCGACGAAATCCGTCCGATCAGCTGCGAAGTGGGTCTCCTGGCCCGGCCGCACGGCTGCTCCCTCTTTACGAGAGGCCAGACCCAGGTCCTCAACTGCCTGGCCCTGGCGCCGCTGCGGGAAGCCCAGACCCTGGAAACGCTGGCCGGCGATATCCAGAAACGGTACATCCACCATTACAATTTCCCGCCCTACAGCGTCGGTGAAACGAAACCGCTGCGCAGCCCGGGCCGCCGCGAGATCGGCCACGGTGCCCTGGCGGAAAGAGCTCTCCTGCCGGTGATCCCGCCGGTCGAGGAATTCCCGTACGCGATCCGCCTTGTTTCGGAAGTGCTGGAATCGAACGGTTCCTCTTCCATGGCGTCCGTCTGCGCCAGCACGCTGTCCCTGATGGATGCCGGCGTGCCTATCAAAGCGCCTGTTTCCGGCGTGGCCATGGGCCTTGTCAAGGAAGGCGAGAACTTTACGATCCTGACCGATATCCAGGGCCTGGAAGATGCCAATGGCGATATGGACTTCAAGGTGGCCGGCACGGCCAGGGGCATTACGGCCATGCAGATGGATATCAAGATCGACGGCATCAGCCGGGAGATCTTCGAACAGGCGCTGGAACAGGCCAAGAGAGGCCGTGCCTTCATCCTGGGCAAGATGCTGGAATGCATCCCTGAGCCGCGCAAAGAGCTGAAGAAATACGCTCCGAAGATCACGACGCTCAAGGTCAACGTCGATAAGATCAAAGACATCATCGGACCCGGCGGCAAGATCATCAAGAAGATCACCGAGGAATCGGGTGCCAAGATCGATATCGAAGAAGACGGAACGGTCTATGTGGCCGCTGCCAACAGCGAATCTGCGGACAAGGCCATTGCCGCCATCAATGCAATCACGGCGGAACCGGAAATCGGCAAGATCTATACGGGCAAAGTGACGCGGATCATGAATTTCGGTGCTTTCGTGGAATTCATGCCCGGCCGCGAAGGGCTGGTCCATATTTCCCAGCTGGCCCGCGAACGTGTGGAAAAAGTGGAGGATGTCGTCAGCGTGGGTGATGAAATCGCCGTCAAGCTCGTCGAAATCGATTCCAAAGGCCGCATGAACCTGTCCCGCAAGGCAGCACTGCAGTCCAGATAAAGTCCCTGTCAGGGTATGTTCTGAGATTTGTCACGGACATACCCTGTTTTTTTTATAATTAGCTGATACAATACTATATGTGTATGGTCAGTATGGCAGGGATCAGGGGAAATCACGCTCGTACAGGCATATGATCCGCAAGCAGAAAAAGGAGGCACGACAGGCATGGAAATCAATGGCAGCGGCGGCAGCCTTGTCGCCAGGGAATACGAGCTGGCACTGCCCGTCCTCTGGCGTCTCGGACTGGAGGCGCTGGCAGAGATGAAGGTGGAAGTGACCAGCCGTGATGACAAAGAACATCTCGTGAACGGGAGACTCGTTTCCGAAGAAAGATCCCTTCTCTTCGGACGGCCGAAAATCAAGGAAGTGACCTTTGCGGTCCAGCCCGTGGAGGGCGGCAGCCAGCTCATCATCGATATCCGCAAGAAGCGGCTGGAAGTGTACAGCTTCCGTCCCCAGAACCGCGAGACAGAACGGTTCATCCGGATCCTGGAGGCAAAGATCGCCGCCTACCGGGCGCATCAGCTCTGTCCTTCCTGCGGGAAGACCATCCAGGCGGATGCTGTGTTCTGCCCGTACTGCGGTGCTCCGCTCAAGGGATGAGGGAGCGTCCCGCGGGAGCGGCCCCGGCAGCAGGGAAGGCGCGCCGTGTGGGAGATGGCGGCCGTTTGCCGGATTTCGGGCAATAAAAAAGGATCAAATACCTTGCGGTACTTGATCCTTCCAGCTTATAGCTTAGATGGCGCGGGTCACCTTGCCGGAACGTAAGCAGCGGGTGCAAACGTTGATGCTCTTCACTTCACCGTCTACAACTGCCTTTACCTTCTGTACGTTAGGCTTCCAAGAACGTTTCACATGTCTATTGGAATGGCTGACGTTGTTTCCGGACAGCTCACCTTTTTTGCAGATATCACAGATGCATGCCATGGTCCCACCTCCTTCTAGTTATAGGCAATGCTTTTAAACTCAATGTAAGTATTCTAACACAAACGTACCAAAAGTTGCAAGTAAAAAATAAACGGAACTGTCTCCGGAAAAAGCGGCGCGGAAATGGGCCGTAAAGGACGCAGGATACTGCTGCGGACAGGGACGGCCGCGGCGGCGGACAGAACGCATATCCACAGGGCGGGCACCCGGTTCCGCCTTATTTGTCAGGAGATGAAGCTATGTGGTGGAAGGAACCGGTTACCTCACTGAAAGGGATCGGGCCTAAAAAGGCACAGGATTTCAAGACATTGAATATCGAGACCGTCGGGGATCTGCTGAATCATTATCCCCGGCAGGGGTGTTATCTGGATTATTCGCAGATCAGGCCGATCTCCGGCCTTGCTGCGGACGGGAGCATGCAGCTCTTTGAAGGCCGGGTGGCCCGTGTGACCCGGCGCCGCAGTGCCCGCGGAGCGGCCTACGCGACGCTCGTCGTGGGTGACGGCACAGCCTTCGCGGAGATTTTCCTCTTTGGGGCGCAGCGCTATGCCGCCCGGTATTACAAGAACGGGGACACGGTCCTTGTCATCGGCCGGGTGGCCCCGGGGCGTACGGCCAAAGCGGTGACCGGAGCGGTTGTCACGAAGGTCGATCCGGACAAACCGCAAAAGGCCCCGGGCATCCTGCCGACGTATGCCCTGACGGGCAGCCTGACCCAGAAGGACATGCGCAGTGCCGTGCGCCGTGCGCTTGCGCTGGCCTCACAGGAACTGCCGGAGTGCCTGCCTGAGTGGATCCTCCGGCGCAAGCAGTTCCCCGGCCGCTACGAGGCGCTGTGCAATATCCATTTTCCCGAAAGTTTTGCCAAACTGGAAGCCGCCCGGCGCCGGTTCATCTTTGAGGAACTGTACTTCATCCAGTGCGGGCTCCTCTATCATCGGGCCCAGGTAAAACAGGAAAGCCGGGGGATCAAGATGGCCCGCAGCGGGAGCATGGTGGAGGCTGTCCTCCGGCAGCTCGGCTTTGCGCTGACGGCGAGCCAGCAGAAGGCCTGGCAGGAGATTCAGGATGACATGGAAAGCCCCGAGCCGATGAACCGCCTGCTCCAGGGTGATGTCGGCTCGGGCAAGACGGCCATTGCCATCCTGGCCCTTGCCAAGACCGCGGAAAACGGTTTCCAGGGGTGCATGATGGCACCGACGGAAATCCTGGCGGAACAGCATTACGAGGAAATGCAGAAAGTCCTCGAGCCGGCGGGCATCCGCACGGCGCTCCTCACGGGGAGCCTGAGCCAGGCCCGGCGGCGGGACGTGCTGGAAGGGCTGGCTGACGGCACGATCCAGGCAGTCGTGGGCACGTATGCCCTGATCCAGGACAAAGTCGTGTTCCATTCCCTGGCTCTTGCCATCACGGACGAACAGCACCGTTTTGGCGTGCAGCAGCGGGCCGCGCTGTCCGCCAAGTCCCAGTATGCGCCGCATGTCCTGGTCATGACGGCGACGCCCATTCCCCGCACCCTGGCGCTGACGGTCTACGGGGATCTTGACGTGTCCCTGATGAAGGGGCTGCCGCCGGGACGCAAGCCCATCCGGACGCTCTGTTATCCGGACAGCAAACGGGCCGCTGTCTACCAGGGGCTGATCCATCAGGTCCGGGAGGGGCATCAGGCCTATGTGGTGGCTCCGCTCATCGAAGGTTCGGATGCGGTCGACGCCAAGGCTGCCTCGGATCTGTATGAAGAACTGACAGCGACGTATCTCAAAGGGATCCCCTGCGGACTCCTGCACGGACGGCTCAAAGCGGAGGAAAAAGAAAAGGTCATGGCCGATTTCGTCAGCGGCAGGACCAAAGTCCTCATTGCCACGACCGTCATCGAAGTCGGTGTGAATGTGCCCAATGCCACCCTGATGGTGATCGAGGGCGCGGACCGCTTCGGACTGGCGCAGATGCATCAGCTCCGCGGCCGTGTCGGACGGGGGAGCAGCCAGTCCTACTGTGTGCTCCTGACAGGGTCTTCCAATCCGCAGACCCTGGAACGGCTGCAGATCATGCACAGCTGCAGCGACGGCTTCCTCCTTGCCGAAAAGGATATGGAACTGCGCGGTGCCGGCCAGCTGTTCGGCGAACGCCAGCACGGGCTGCCGGATCTGTACATCGCCGATATCCTGCGGGATACGGATGCCCTGGTGGAAGCCCGGGCTTTTGCCAAAGAGGCCATGGCCCGGCCCGAATCCCGCCGGCAGGTGCTGGAAGCCGTCACGCACACTCAGTTCGACGCGCGGTTCGAACAGATCTTCAATGTCTGAAATCCGTTCCGGCGGGACGGGAAAAGATTCCGCACGGCAGCGGCAGCCTTTCTGCCCGGGACAGGATGGGACGGGAACGCAAAGGACCAGATTCTGTATCTTCTATTACAGAATCCGGCCCTTTTTCGATCTTCCCGGGAAGTTTGGATAAAAAAGAAGGAAAATTCCAAGAAATCAGCGAAAAAAGATACCAACGAACTTTAGAACTTTAGCATAAAGGGGGCTCTAACGTGAAAGAGTATACAGGTGATTTAATCAGAAACGTAGCGATTGTCGGACACGGCGGCGCCGGCACTACCTCGCTGACGGAGGCTCTGCTCTACCGCAGCCATACGATCAGCCGGATGTGCAAGGTGGAAGACGGACAGACCACTACGGATTTTGAGCCGGAAGAAATCAAACGCGGTGTATCCGTAAGCGCTACGCTGGCCCCTCTGGAGTGGGAAGGCGTCAAGATCAACTTCATCGATACGCCGGGCTTTGCCGATTTCGTCGCCGAAGTCAAGGGTGCTTTCCGTGCCGTGGACAGCGTGCTCATCGTCGTAAGCGCCACGAGCGGTGTCCAGATCGGTACGGAACAGTGCTGGAAGCTGGCGGAGGAAGTGGGGCTGCCCCGGCTGATCTTCGTCAATAAGATGGACCGTGAGAACGCAGATTATGACAATATCCTGGACAACCTGCGCGCCAAGATCGGCGGCAAGAAGATCCTCCCGCTCGAACTCCCGCTCGGCAAGGAGGAGAATTTCTGCGGCGTCATCGATGTCTTCAATCAGAAAGCGTACCGCGGCAACGGCAACGGCGCCGATGAGATCGAAGTGCCCGCTGACCTGAAGGACTGGGTGGAGGACGCCCATACGAAGATGGTCGAGGCCGCCGTCGAAGCTGACGATGAGGTCATGGAAAAATATCTGGAAGGTGAGGAGATTTCCGACGATACCATCATGAGATGCCTCGTCAAGGGCATCCGTGAAGGGATCATCTTCCCGGTCCTCTGCGGCAGTGCCTTCAAGAACATCGGCCTCGGCCGATGCCTCAACGCCATCGTCAACTATACGTTCCCGGCCGTGCTGAACGAGTTCGAAGTGGAGAACCTGGCCACGGGCAAGACGGAACGACGCGATGCCAACGCCCCGATGGCGGCACTCGTCTTCAAGACCATGGCCGATCCGTTCGTGGGGCGGCTGAGCTTTGTCCGTGTCTTTTCCGGCGTCATTTCGAGCGACAGTTCCGTCTATAATGCAAGCCGGGAAGAAATGGAAAAAGTCGGATCCGTATTCACGATGCGCGGCAAGACCCAGATCCCGATGAAAAAGATCGTCGCCGGCGATATCGGCGTCATCTCCCGCCTGCAGTACACGGCGACGGGCGATACCCTGAGCGACAAGAACAATCCCGTCGTCTTCAAACCCATCAATTTCCCGCTGCCCATGTACAGCCGGGCGATCTATCCGAAGAAAAAGGGCGATGAGGAAAAGATCACGGCGGCCCTGAACCGTCTGATGGATGAAGATCCCACCATCATCGTGGCCCGCAATCCCGTCACCAAAGAACTGCTGATCAGCGGCATGGGCGACCAGCATCTGGAAATCGTCATGGAACGGATGACCCGCAAGTTCGGCGTCGAAGCGGAACTGCGGCCGCCCATGATCGAATATAAGGAAACCATCCGCGGCACGGTCGAAGTCGAAGGCAAATACAAGAAACAGACCGGCGGCCATGGTCAGTACGGCCATGTGGTCATCCGCATGGAACCGCTGCCGCCCGGATCCGGTTTCGTCTTCGAGGATAAGATCTTTGGCGGCGCCGTGCCCCGGCAGTACATCCCGGCCGTGGAAAAAGGCATGCGGGAAGCCATCCAGGAAGGTGTCCTTGCGGGATATCCTGTAGTGGATCTCAAAATCACGCTCCTTGACGGGTCCTACCATACGGTGGACTCTTCGGAAATGGCCTTCAAAGTGGCTTCGCACATGGCTTTCCAGAAAGGCTGCGAGCAGGCAAAGCCGGTCCTGATGGAACCGTACTACAACCTGGACGTCTACTGCGACGAGCGCGTCACGGGCGACATCATTTCCGACCTGAACGGCAAACGCGGCCGGATCCTGGGCATGCAGTCCGAAGAGGACGGACGGGCCTGCGTGAAGGCCCAGGTGCCCTATGCCGAGATCCTCGATTATGCCGTGGATCTGCGCGCCCTGACCCAGGGAACGGGTACCTTTGAAATGAAGTTCGACCATTATGAGGATGTGCCGGCCCGGACTGCGGAAAAGATCATCGCAGAACGGAAGAACCGGAAAAAAGCATAAGTAAGGCACACTGCAGGGGCTGGCGCGGAAGCGGCAGCCCCTGCTTTGTCCGTACGGATATCCGCGGCAGTACGCGGCTGTGCCGCGGAAGGGACCGTACTTTTGGCCGCATATTCCTCTCTTCCTGTGCTCTGCTCCCGTACCGGATGCATATGCCTGCTTTTCTTGCGAAAAAGCATCAAATAGCCTATAATCAGACTAGATATCTGTCAATAAAATCAGGTTTTACCGTATATGAGGAGAGAGAACTTCCATGAAAAAGATTGATGAAGAGAGCATCCAGACGCTGCGCTTCCTGTCCATCGATGAAGTCCAGGCTGCCAACTCCGGCCATCCGGGCCTGCCCCTTGGGACAGCCCCTTTGATGTACACGCTGTGGGACCGCTTCATGCATTACAATCCGGCGGATCCCGCCTGGTTCAACCGCGACCGTTTCGTCCTGTCCCCCGGCCATGGCTCCGCTTTGCTCTATGCCATGCTGCATCTGGCAGGGTACGGGATTTCTCTTGACGATCTGAAACAGTTCCGGCAGTGGGGTTCCCTGACACCGGGCCATCCCGAGTACGGTGTGACGCCGGGTGTCGATCTCTCCACGGGACCGCTGGGGCACGGGTTTGCCATGGCCGTGGGCATGGCCCTCGGCGAAGCGCTGCTGGCGGCCCGCTATAATAAGGAAGGCTATCCCATCGTCGACCATTACACGTTCGGCATCACGTCCGACGGCGACCAGATGGAAGGCGTCGCTTCCGAGGCGGCTTCCCTGGCCGGTACGCTGGGACTGGGCAAGCTGATCTTCCTCTATGATGACAACCACATCACGATCGAGGGCGATACGAAGGGTACATTCCGGGAAGATGTGGGCGCCCGCTTCGAGGCATATGGCTGGAGCGTGCTGCGCGTATCCACGTCGGAGGATGTGGACGAACTGGCCGCAGCCATTGAAAAAGCCAAAGCGGACAAGACGCATCCGACCCTGATCATCGTGCCGACCCATATCGGCTTCGGCAGCCCCCGCCAGGATATGGCCAGCGCTCACGGCGAGCCGCTCGGAGCAGAGGGCGTGGCAGAGACGAAGAAGGCTGCGGGCTGGAATCCGGACCGCTCTTTCTACGTGCCTTCCAAAGTCAGGAAACATTTTGAAAGCAAGGCTGCAGCCGGGGAAAAAGCAGAAGCAGCATGGAAGGAACTTGCTGCGAAATATACGGAAGCCTATCCGGAACTGGCAGCAGAACTGCAGGACCGTCTGGACGGTAAAACGGATCTCGATCTGAAAGCGCTCTTCAAAGTCTTCGACGGCGTCGAAAGCGTGGCGACGCGTGCCGCTTCGGGCACGCTGCTGCAGGAACTGGCTGATGCCCTGCCCGCACTGACGGGCGGCAGCGCCGATCTGGGGCCTTCGAACAAGACCGTCCTCAAGAAATACAATTTTGTCTCGGCCGAAGACCGGACAGGCCGCAATATCCACTTCGGCATCCGCGAGCACGCCATGGGCTGCATCGTGAACGGCCTGTATCTGCACGGCGGCTTCATCCCGTTCGGAGCGACCTTCCTGGTCTTTGCGGACTTCATGCGTCCGGCCATCCGTATGGCGGCCCTGATGGGCATCGGCAGCAAGTTCATCTTCACCCATGACAGCATCTATGTCGGCGAAGACGGACCGACCCATCAGCCCATTGAACAGACCATGAGCCTGCGGCTGATCCCGAATGTCTCCGTCCTGCGTCCGGCCGATGCTCTGGAGACGGCGGCAGCATGGAAGATCGCCTGCGAGACCAAAGACAAACCGACCTGTCTCCTTTTGACCCGCCAGGGACTGCCCGTCCTGCATGAATATGCCAGGGTCATCGCCAAAGGCGTGGAAAAAGGCGCTTATATCCTGAGCCCGTCGCCCAGGGAAAAGATGAAGGCTGTCCTGATCGCCACGGGCAGTGAGGTCCATCTGGCACTGGCTGCGCAGAAGGCACTGGCTGCCCGCCGCATCGGCGTGCAGGTCGTGTCCATGCCCAGCTGGGATCTTTTCGAGGCGCAGAGTGCGGCGTACAAGCGCCGTGTCCTTCCCAAAGGCGTGCCCTGCATCGCCCTGGAAGCCGGCGTCCCGACAGGCTGGGCCCGTTATACCGGAAGTGATGACCGGGTCCTCGGCATCAGCCGGTTCGGCGCTTCCGCCCCGGGTAAAAAAGTGTATGAAGAATTTGGCTTCACTGTCGAGCATGTAGTTGACATGGTACGGAAACTGAAGTAAAGACAGGCGCTCTGTCCGGCAGTGTGGACAGAGCGCTTTTGTATATATCCGCAATTTGTATATCCGCAAAAGGAGTGGTGAAAAATGAAACATCTGCTGACCATTGCCGGCTCCGATTCTTCCGGAGGAGCCGGGATCCAGGCTGACCTGAAGACCTTTGCTGCCCACGGATGCTATGGCATGAGCGTCATTACGGCTGTGACCGCGCAGAATACGACGGGTGTCACGGCGATCCAGAACATGGATCCCGATGTGGTGGCAGCCCAGATTGATGCTGTCTTTTCCGATATCCGGGTCGATGCCGTCAAAGTGGGGATGGTCTCCACAGCAGCGACCATCCATGTCATTGCCGAAAAAATGAAGCAGTGGCAGCCCCGGTTCCTTGTCGTGGATCCCGTCATGGTGGCGACGAGCGGCGCCTATCTGCTCGAAGCGGATGCGCGCGGCACCCTGATGGAGGAACTGCTGCCGCTGGCGACAGTCATTACACCGAACCTGATGGAGGGCGAGGTCCTGTCCGGAGAGAAGATCCATTCCCGGGAGGATATGGAAAAGGCGGCAGGGACCATCCTTTCCCATGGCATCCGCAGCGTGCTGCTGAAGGGCGGCCATCTGGCGGGTACAGCGGATGATCTGCTGGCGGAAGGGAGCCGCATGTGCTGGTTCAAGGGCCGGCATATCGACAATCCGAACACCCATGGCACGGGCTGCAGCCTGTCTTCGGCCGTGGCAAGCGAACTGGCGGCGGGCAATTCCCTCGAAGAATCCGTCCGCCGGGCAAAGGCCTATGTGGCCCTGGGCATCGAAAACGGCCTGCCCGTAGGACACGGGCACGGTCCGATCCATCATTTTGTGGAGCTGTACAAAAAGGGAGGACTCTTCTGATGGACTCGCTGCGGGCAGTTTTCACGGACATCGGGAAGGCTATCCGGAGCCGGCGGCCCCTGGTCCACCATATCACGAACTACGTCACGGCGGGCTTCTGCGCCGATGCGGCACTGGCCATCGGAGCCTCTCCGATGATGGCGGACGAACCGGCGGAAATGGCCGAGATCGCTCCGCAGGCGGATGCCCTGGTCTGCAACCTGGGGACCATCCATCTGGCCCAGCGGGACGCACTCCTTGCGGCAGCGTCCCTTGCGGGCAGACGCGGGATCCCGGTCATCCTGGACCCGGTGGGGGTCATGAGCTCGTCCCTGCGGCTTGAAACGGCAAAAGCGATCCTGGCCCTTTCCTGCGTCACCATCCTCAAGGGCAACGCGGCGGAAAGCCGGGCGCTGCTTTCCCTTGACGGGGGCGGCCGCGGTGTCGATTCCGCTTCGGAGGAGCATCCGGAAGTGCTGGCCCGGGCCCTGGCGGCCAGGTATCACTGCGTGGCGGCTGTGACCGGTGCGGTCGACGCAGTGAGCGACGGCACCCGTCTTGCGCGGGCCGCCAACGGAACGCCTTACCTTTCGAGGATCACCGGCAGCGGCTGCATGACGGGTTCCCTGATGGGGGCGGCTGCGGCCGTGGCGGAAGATCCTTTTTATGCGGCACTGTGGGCCCTGACCTGTATGAATGTCAGCGCCGAGGAGGCCGAGCGGATCAGCCGGGGACCGGGTACGTTCAGGGCCTGCCTGATGGATGCCCTGGGCCGTCATGACGGGTCCCTGCTGGCGGACCGTTTCCGGGGCAGCCTGGAGTAGCGGCGTGCGCGGCAGAAAGGAGAGCCTCCGCGCCGCCGGAAACCTGCTGCCGCAGGCAGCAGGGGATACGCATGAGCAGCAGCCTGTACTTTCCTGCAGCCGCCCCGGCTGACGGCAGGCCCGGTATGTTCCGGAGCCGATGGAATTTTTCCTGCGATAACAAAAGGAGCGTGGAGCGATGGATATGGATTACAGTATCTACCTGGTGACGAACCGGGAAGTCACGGAAAAAAAGGGGCGCGATTTCTATGCGTCCATCGAGGAAGCCCTGCAGCACGGCGTGACCCTTGTCCAGCTGCGGGAAAAGAACCTGCCCGACGCAGCTGTGGCAGAAGAAGGCCGCCGCGTCAAGGCCCTCTGTGACCGCTATGGCGTGCCGCTCCTCGTCGATGACCGTATCGCAGTGGCAAAGGCCATCGGGGCGGCCGGTGTCCATCTGGGCCAGAGCGACGATACGCTGCAGGAGGCCCGGAAGGAACTGGGAAAGGATGCCATTATCGGCATTTCGGCCCATAACCTTGCGGAAGCCCTCGCCGCGGAAAAAGGCGGCGCCGATTATCTGGGAGCCGGGGCACTCTATCCGACAAGTACCAAAAAAGATGCCACGGACCTGAGCCTTGCTGAATTCAGGGCCATCGTCGGAGCTGTCTCGATCCCCGTCGTCGGTATCGGAGGTATCGGGATCCCCCAGTACGGGGAAGTCCTGGACTGCGGTGCAGCCGGCTGTGCCATGATCACATCCATCCTTGGGGCGGATGATATCGGTGTCGCTGTGGATACGATGAAAGCACTGTACAGGGAGCGGCAGAACCGCTGAAGGTGATCACCATGGATGACAAGAAGGTGGAAAGACTGGGACGGAAAGTCCTGGATGCCTTTACCCGCCGGATTACGGATGAGATCTTCCTGTATCTGGGACGGGATCCGGAACTGCTCCGGGAATACCAGGAGCTGGTACAGGAATATTCTGCCCATGGGGTCAATGCGGCACTGGGAAAAATGATCACCCGGGCCTATGCACTGGAAAATGACGGCATGGAGAGACGGCCTGTCAGTCCGCTCCTGAAAAAATATTCGCGGCACAGGCTGGACTGGAAGAAAGTGACGGCAAAGGACGGGAAAGCGATCCGGAAATCCCCGTATGACGACGGGAACCTCTTTGCCGAAAAAAAGAAAAAGCGGCGTCCGGCGGCTCCCAGGCCGAAGGCACCGAAAAAACAGCCCGGAGCTCCGGAACAGGCGGATCTGTTTGCCACTTCCGATGACCCTTCCGGGGATACAGAAAGCCGGGAGAAATGATGCAGGAAGACGATACTTTTGAGAAAAAGATCCGCGTAGGGCGGCTGTATGATTTTTACGGCAGCCTGCTCACGGAAAAACAGCAGAAAATCATGGAACAGTACTTCTATGATGACCTGTCCCTGGGGGAAATCGCGGAAAGCGAGGGCATCAGCCGCCAGGCGGTGTACGACCTCCTGAAGCGGGCGGAACAGACCCTGGAGCATTATGAGGAGAAACTGCACATCCTGCAGAAGGACGAAGACCTCCGCTTCCAGCTGCGCAGCGCCCTGAATCTCCTGGAGGCCTGCCGCCGCGAAGACAGTCCGGATCCACGTCTGGAGAAAGTGGCAAAGCTGCTGAAGAAGATGATGGATCAGAAGTGAGCGCCGTGCCGGGAGCAACGTATTTTTACTTTCAACGTGTCAAGTAAAAATACTTGACACAAAACGAAAACTCATGTATACTAAGCAACGTTGACGAAGGGCGGACTGCCTTTTGCGTCAGGAAAGCAGGTACACGATGGCATTTGAAATGCTGACCGACAAGCTGACAGCAGCCATCCAGAAGATCCGCGGCCACAAGACCGTGACCGAACAGGATCTCAAAGAGACGCTGCGCGAAGTGCGGCTGGCTCTTCTGGAAGCCGACGTCAACTTCAAGGTCGTCAAGGAATTTACTTCAAAAATCAAGGAAAGAGCCCAGGGACAGCAGGTCGATCCCAACCTTACGGCGGGACAGTACATTGTCAAGATCGTCCATGAGGAACTGATCAATCTGCTCGGCGGCACGCAGAGCAAGCTGAATTTCTCGGCCAATCCGCCGACCATCATCATGCTCGTCGGCCTTCAGGGCGCCGGCAAGACGACTTCCGTCGGCAAGCTGGCCAATTACCTGAGAAAGAACGGGAAACGGCCCCTGATGGTGGCCGCTGACGTGTACCGCCCGGCAGCTGTCACCCAGCTCGAAGTCATCGGCAGGCAGCTCGACATGCCGGTCTTTTCGATGGGGGACAAGGTTTCCCCTGTGGAGATCGCAAAAGCTTCCCTGAAACGGGCCAGCGAACTGCTCTGCGATACGATCCTGATCGATACGGCGGGCCGTCTGCACATCGATGAAAAACTGATGGGCGAGCTCAAGGACATCAAAGCCGCTGTAAATCCCAATGAGATTCTTCTTGTCGTCGACGCGATGACCGGTCAGGATGCCGTCACTGTGGCGGATGCCTTCAACAAGGCACTGGGCATCACGGGCCTTGTGGTGACAAAGCTCGACGGCGATGCCCGGGGCGGTGCCGTCCTCAGCGTCAAGGCCGTGGCCGACTGCCCTGTGAAATTCGTGGGTATGGGAGAAAAGCTCGACGCTCTGGATCCCTTTTATCCTGACAGAATGGCTTCCCGCATCCTCGGGATGGGGGATGTGCTTTCCCTGATCGAGAAAGCCCAGGAGGCCATCGACGTGGAAGAAGCCAAAAAACTGGCTGAATCCATGAAGAAGAACGAGTTCACCCTGGATATGTTCCTGGATCAGATGAAACAGGTCAAGAAACTGGGGTCCCTCGGATCCATCCTCGACATGATCCCCGGCATGGGAAAGATCAGCAAGCAGATCGGTGATATCGATCTGGACGGGAAGGAAGTCCGCCGGCTGGAAGCCATCATCACTTCGATGACTCCGAAGGAACGGGCGAATCCCCGCATCATCAACGGTTCCCGCCGCAAGCGCATCGCCGCCGGCTGCGGACAGAATGTCCAGGCCGTCAACCGTCTCCTCAAGCAGTTCGAGGAGAGCCGGAAGATGATGAAGACCATGCAGGGCATGAACAAGTATGCACGGAAGGGCAGATTCAAACTGCCTTTCATGCAATAAATTGATTTTTTTAAGGAGGTGAAAATTGTGGCAGTAAAGATTCGTTTAAAACGTATGGGTGCTAAAAAGAGCCCTTTCTACCGCATTGTCGTTGCTGACGAACGTTCTCCGCGTGACGGCCGTTTCATCGAAACCGTAGGTACCTACGATTCCACTGTTGATCCTGCCGTGATCAACATCGATGAGGAAAAGGCAGTTGCCTGGCTGAAGAAGGGCGCACAGCCGACTGATACGGTCCGCTCCATGTTCAGCAAGAGAGGCCTGATGACCAGGTTCGCTCAGGAAAAGGCCGGCAAATAAGGAGGGAACGATATGAAAGAGATAGTTGAAGTCATTGCTAAGGCTATCGTCAATCATCCTTCCGAGGTCCGGGTGGAGGAGGAGAGACGGGGTTCCTCCGTTGTCCTCAAACTCCACGTGGCACCTGATGATATGGGAAAAGTCATCGGCAAGCAGGGGCGCATCGCCAAGGCCATCCGTCTGGTGATGAAAGCCGCTGCGACCCGTGAAAACGTAAGAGTGATCGTAGATATTGGTTAAAGGTGGGTTATCATGGATAAAATGACCATCGTCATTCCTGTGACCGTCAAATCGAAGGTTACGGAAGATCTTAAAACCAAAATCGTCGCGGATATGAAACGTCAGGTCCAGGCTGCTGAGCTGGATTTCGAACAGTTCCAGTTCGATGCCAGGAAATCGCTGAACGAACATGCCAACGCGAACCCCATGGCCCTGGAAGGGATGCGGGAACGCATCGAGTATGAAAAGAACCAGCGCGGCCATGCACTGCAGGAATTGAAGGACAAGCTCGAAAGAGCCAATAACCTGGAAATCGGCAGTGAAATCGGTCACGGCACCCTGGAGCGTTCTGTGGAAATCACCATCGGTTCCGATCTGGAAGCCCTGATGGGAGCAGAAATTGTCGTCGAAGACGGCAAGGTCATTGCCTTCAGAGCGTGATCCTATGGAACAGAAGATCGTGATTGGCAGAATTGTCGCCCCGCATGGCGTGCGGGGCGAATTTCGTATCATGCCGCTGACGGAGCATCCCGAGCGGTACGCCGACAGAAAGAAAGTCCGTCTCGACAATGGCCGGGAGCTCACGGTCCTGTCGCTGCGGCAGCACAAGAACGTGCTGCTGATGCAGACGCGGGAAGTGACGACCATGGATGAGGCGGAACTGCTGCGAGGCCGGGAAATCGTGGTGGAACCCGATGAACTGCCGCCCCTGCCGGAAGGTCAGTTCTATGTGCGGGATATCCTGGGCTTTACCGTCAGCACCCCGGACGGGACCCTGGTCGGGACCATGAAGGATGTCATCACGCCGGCGACGACGGACGTGTTCGTCATCGCCACCCCGGAAGGGAAGGAACTCATGGTTGCCGCCATCGAAGACAATATCCTGGACATCGACTGGGAAAAGCGTACTGTGACCGTCAGGCTTCCGGAGTGGATCTGAATATGGAATTTATATTCATCACTCTTTTTCCGGAAATGATTGAGCAGGCGTCCCGCGTGAGCATCATCGGGCGGGCCGTGGAGCAGGGCCTTGTCTCCGTGACCTGCATCAATCCCCGGGATTATGCGACGGACCGGCACCGCAGTGTCGATGCGTCGCCGTGCGGGGGCGGCGCCGGCATGGTGCTGCAGGCCGGGACATACTGCAAGGCCCTTGACCGGGCCCGGGAACTCGCACCGGACGCCCTGACAGTGGCCCTGACGCCCGTCGGGGAACCGCTGCGCCAGCCCCGGGTGGAAGCCCTCGCCGCTGCCGGCAGGGATTTGATCTTTCTCTGCGGCCACTACGAAGGATTCGATGAACGCATCCTGGAACGGGCGGATCTGCGCCTTTCCGTGGGAGATTTCGTACTGACGGGCGGAGAACTCCCGGCGCTGTGCATCATGGATGCGGTGGCCCGCTTTTTGCCCGGCGTCCTCGGCAAGATGGTCAGTGCCGAGGAAGATTCCTTTGCCGATGTGCTGCTCGAATATCCGCAATACACACGGCCGGTCTGTTATGAAGGCAGACAGGTCCCGGAGGTCCTCCTTTCGGGGAACCATGCGGCCATTGCCCGCTGGCGCCGTAAAGAAGCATTGCGTGCCACGTACCGCTGCCGCCCGGAACTGCTGGGGCGTATGCACTGGCAGAAAGGGGACGGAGCGCTCTTCCTGGAAATGCTGGAAGAGGAAAAAACAAAGCAGCCCGGTGAGGGATGAGGTTTTGGAGGGAAATTTCTTGCGCTGGTTTTTCCCTTATGATATAATACACAGCGTATGCATAACGGACGGTCCGCTGTCAGCGCGTGGGCTGGACATGAACGTCTTAGGATTCTGAGGAGGAAAAAATGAATATTATCGAAGCAATTGAAAAAGAACAGCTGCGTTCTGACATTCCTGAATTCCGTCCTGGCGATACCCTGAAAGTATACGTTAAGGTCGTTGAAGGCAACCGCGAACGTGTCCAGCTGTTTGAAGGTGTCTGCATTTCCCGCAATGGCTCCGGTGTACGTGAAATGTTTACGGTCCGCCGCATTGCTTCCGGTGTTGGCGTTGAAAGAACGTTCCCGGTCCATTCTCCGCGTCTGGAAAAGATTGTTGTTTCCCATCGCGGTGTGGTTCGCAGAGCGAAGCTGTACTATCTGCGCAAACTCACTGGTAAGGCTGCCCGCATCAAGGAACGCCGCTAATTGGAAAATAGGAAGGGGGACTGGTGGACCAGTTCCTCTTTTTTTATCCCCCTGCACGAAACGGCCAGTGGGCCCGTGACAGGGGAGTTCAGCAAGGTGGCAGAATATGACTGAAGAAAAGAAAGAAAAAAGCTGGCAGGATACGGCGAGCGACTGGCTGATCTCCATCATCGTCGCTGTCGTGCTGGCATTCGGGATCCGGACCTTCCTGGTGGAACCGTATATGGTTTCGGGTCCTTCCATGAGACCGACGCTGCAGAACGAGGAGCGCCTCATCGTCAACAAGCTCGTCTATTACACCCGCGATCCCAAAAAGGGAGAGATCATCGTCTTCAAATATCCCAGTGACACGCGGCGCGATTTCATCAAGCGTGTCATCGCAACGGGCGGGGACAGCATCGAGATCCGGGACGGCAAAACGTTTGTCAATGGCGAAGCCATCGATGAATCGTATATCAAGGAACCATTCCATACCAATTATCCGAAAGTGACCGTGCCGAAAGGATTCATCTTCGTCATGGGCGACAACCGGAACAATTCCGAGGACAGCCGGTACTCCGATGTGGGCTTCGTGGACCTGAAACTCGTCAAGGGCAAAGCCAGTGTCGTGTTCTGGCCGATCAGCGCCTTTAAGTCGCTGCCCTGAGGAGGGATCCGGTCATGAAAGAACTTCTTGAAGGCTATGCTTTTTCCATCCAGTGGTTCCCCGGCCATATGACAAAGGCCCGGCGGGAGATGGAAAGCCAGCTCAGGCTGGTCGATGTGGTCGTGGAAATGCTGGACGCGCGGATCCCCCGTTCCAGTGCCAACCCTCTGCTGCAGCGCCTCATCGGGCAGAAGACCCGGATCGTGGCACTCAGCAAGACGGATATGGCAGATCCTGACGTGACCCAGCAGTGGCTGGCCGCATTCCGGGAAGAGGGACTGAAGGCCCTGGAAGTGGACTGCCAGAAGGGACGCGGAACGAGAGCGCTCCTTTCTGCGATCCGCGAAGCCGGGCAGCCCGTCGTGGACAAATGGCTCAAGAAAGGCGTGCGCAACCATCCTGTCCGGGTCATGATCGTCGGCATCCCGAATGTGGGCAAATCGACGCTCATCAACCGCCTCCTGGGCAAAAACAAGACGGTGACGCAGAACAAGCCGGGCGTCACGCGGCAGACCCAGTGGGTCGAGATCGGCAGGGGCATCGAGCTCCTCGATACACCGGGCGTGCTCTGGCCCAAGTTCGAACAGGCTGAGACGGGCTTCAACCTGGCTGTGACAGGGGCCATCAAAGAAGATATCTTTGACCGGGAGACTGCTGCGGCCATCCTGCTGACCCGTTTGCTGCGGCTGTACCCGCAGCAGCTCGCGGCGGCGTATGGGATTACGCTGGAAGCCGGGGAGACGGCCCGCACGGCCGAAACAAAGATCGGGACGGCGCGGGGCGCCATCAAAGCAGGCGGCGAACTCAACCTGCCAAAGACCGTGGATCTGATCCTGCGGGATTTCAAGTTTGGCAGGCTCGGACCCATGAGCCTCGAAAAACCCTGAGACGGGAGAGAGAAGATCCCGTACTTCAGTCCTGCGGCAAGCTACTTTAAAAAAGATGGCACACCGCAGGAAAACAGCACAGAGACGCAATCCCGGCAGGGAGGCTCCGGCATTCCGGAGCATGGGACAATGGACCCGCTGCAGGGGCAGTGAACGCATGATTTCACTGCCCCTGTATTTTTATTTTGCAGGCAGATTTTTCCGTTCGCTCCCGTTTTTGGTCCGTTTACACCCAATCCGGACGCGGCGGGCAGAGTTTCATGATATAATGGCGCCATGCATGCAGGGAGATGATCTTATGAAAATAGAGGAAATCAGGACGATACTTGCCGGGTCGCCTTCGGAAGAAGCATTGGCACTTTTCCGGGCCGACCCGCGGAAGGGTGTGCAGAAACTCCTCGCCGCCTACGAAAAGCGGCAGGCTGCCGCCCGTGCGGAAACGGCCCGGCTGGAAAGACTGATGGCCCCGGAACGGACCTTCTGGGAGAAGGGCGTGGAATATGTGGCCGGCTGCGATGAAGCGGGACGCGGTCCCCTGGCGGGGCCTCTCGTGACGGCCGCGGTCATCCTGCCGCATACGATCGACCTGCCGGGCCTCAACGATTCCAAGCAGGTGACGCCAAGACGCCGGGAAGCGCTCTATGATGAGATCCGCGCGCAGGCCGTGGCGATTACGGTGAGTATCCTGGGACCGCGGGAAATCGATGAGATGAATATCTATCAGGCTGCCCGATATGCCATGACGCAGTGTCTGACCCACCTCAGCACGCGGCCGGGGCAGGCGCTGACTGATGCCATGCCGCTCGATCTGCCCGGCCTTCCCGTCCTCGATATGGTCCGCGGGGACAGCCGGAGCGCTGCCATCGCGGCAGCTTCCATCATTGCCAAAGTGACCCGTGACCGCATCATGACGGAGCTGGACGGAAAGTATCCGCAGTACGGTTTTGCCGGGCATAAAGGCTATGGCTCCCAGCTCCATATGCAGGCGCTGGCACAGTACGGCCCTTCGCCCTGGCACCGCCGCAGCTATGAGCCGCTGAAATCCCAGGCTGCCCATAACGATCCGGGGCCTGCGGTCAGCGAGGACCAGCTGCTGACACTCAAATGACGGCGCCCGAGACGGCCCGTTTCGGACAGTGGGGCGAACGCATGGCCGCCGTGTATCTGCGGGATAAGGGGTATGAGATCCTGGCCCGCAATTTCCGGACTGTCCGGGGTGAACTGGACATCGTGGCCGCCCGGGACGGAACCATTGTCTTCGTGGAGGTCAAGAGCCGGCGCAGCGAGCGTTTCGGACGCCCGGCGGACGCGGTCACGGAAGAAAAAGAACGCCATCTCCGGGCGGCGGCCCGGAGCTTTTTGCGGCAGCACCGGCTCTATGGCCGAAAGATCCGGTTCGATGTACTGGAGATTCTCGACCGGTACGGGCAGATCCACATCCGGCATCTGCAGGGCTGGTTCCGGTGAAGCGCCGCCGCAGGATACAGCAAACTGTCATATTCAGCACAAGGAGCATCCAAAGTTATGTACGCACGGATTTGGGGAGAGACGACCTGCGGGATCGACGGAGCAATGGTAGCCGTGGAGGTCGATATAGGAAGGGGAAATAAAGGAACCGTGGAAATCGTCGGGCTGCCCGACGCGGCTGTCCGCGAGGCCCGGGAACGGGTCCCGGCGGCGATCCGGAATTCGGCATTCCGTTTCCCGGAAACCCACATCACGGTCAATCTGGCTCCGGCGGACCTGAAAAAAGACGGAGCCGGCCTGGATCTTCCCATCGCCATCGGGATCCTGGCCGCGACGGGGGCGGTGCCCGAAAAGGAAGCGGGCGCACCGGTCTTTGTGGGGGAACTTTCCCTTGACGGCGCGCTGCGTCCGGTGAACGGGATCCTTCCGATGATCCTGCGGGCCCGGGAGGAACACCGGAAAGCCATTTTCATTCCCCGGGGCAACGCGGAAGAAGGGGCACTGGTCGACGGCATAGAGGTCTATGCGGCTTCCAGCCTGAATGAGATCGCAGCACATCTGCAGAAACGCAGGCTCCTTGCCCCGGTCCCCCGGACAGCGCCCGGGACGGAGCAGGCTCTTGCATCCTCCGTGGATTTTGCCGAGGTGCAGGGTCAGACCGTAGCCAAACGGGCCCTTGAAATCGCCGCGGCAGGGGGCCACAATGTCCTGATGGTGGGAGCGCCCGGAGCCGGCAAGACCATGCTGGCCCGCCGCCTCCCCACGATCCTGCCGCCCATGACCGAGGAAGAGGCGCTCGAAGTGACGAAGATCTACAGTGTGGCCGGATTCATGGAACACCGCCGCGGCATCGTCTGGGAACGGCCTTTCAGGAGCCCGCACCATACCATTTCGAACAATGCCCTGATCGGCGGGGGCACCATCCCGAAACCGGGAGAAGTGACGCTGAGCCATCATGGAGTGTTGTTTTTGGATGAGCTGCCCGAATTCACCCGCAGCTCCCTGGAATCGCTCCGGCAGCCCCTGGAAGACCGGGTCGCCGTAGTGAGCCGCGTGCAGGCAACCATGACCTTTCCTGCCGATTTTATCCTCGTAGCGGCCCAGAATCCCTGTCCCTGCGGTTTCTGGGGCGAAGAGGACGGTGTGCATCACTGTACCTGCAGTCCCGGTGAAATTGCCCGGTACCATAAGAAAATCTCCGGTCCGCTCCTGGACCGGATCGATATCCAGATCCATGTGCCCCGCCTGCAGTACAGCGAAATCCAGGGGGGAGCGCCGGCGGAGAGTTCCCGCTCCATCCGGGAGAGGGTCATCGCGGCCCGCCGCATCCAGAGCGAGAGGCTGAAGGGGACCCATCTGTTTGCCAATGCCGGCATGGGCCGGAAAGAAATCAAAAAATTCTGTCCCCTGACGGAGGGTGCCCGACGGATGCTGGAACAGTATTTCACGGCCCTGGGGCTCAGTGCCCGCAGCCATGACCGCATCATCAAAGTGGCACGGACCGTGGCGGATCTGGAACAGAGCGAAATCATCACCGAAGCACATCTGAGCGAAGCCATCCAGCTGCGCACGAGCATCCGTTCGTAGACGGGGATCCGGATATGCTGCCTGGAATGTGGAAAGGGCACTGTCCGGTGCCGGGAGCCATTATGGAATATATCTTTCTTCTCTTTTATTTCTGCAGCGGTCTCTGCGTGGGAAGTTTCCTTTCCCTCTGTGCGAGCCGGCTGCCCCGCGGCGAGAGTATCCTCTGGCCGCCATCCCACTGCGATGCCTGCGGCGTGCGGCTCGGGGTCCGGGACCTGATCCCGCTGTGGAGTTTCTGGCACTTCGGCGGCCAGTGCCGCCGCTGCGGCAGCAGGCTGCCGAACCGCCTGTGGCAGCAGGAACTTGCCGTGGGGATCCTCTTTTTAGGCCTGGGGCTGGGACAGCGGCCGGATCCGGCGCTTTTCTTCAGATTTTATTTTGCATCGGGCCTTGCCCTGACGAGCTGGCTCGACTGGGAGGAGCAGTTCATTTATGACTGCGTCCTTGCCATGCTCCTTGGCGGAGGCCTTGTCCGGGCCTTTCTGACCGGACTCTTCTGGGAAGCCCTTTGGGGTGCCCTGGTCCTGGGGGTTGTCATGCTTGTCATCTATTGGGCTGCCCGCGGCGGCATGGGGTTCGGGGACGTCAAACTGTGTGCTGTCCTGGGACTCTGGCTCGGGGCGGGGCAGGGTCTCTGGGCTCTGTTCCTGTCCTCGCTGGCAGGCTGCCTGGGGGCGGCTGTCCTCTTCCTGCTGCGCCGCAGATCCCCGCGGGAACCGCTTCCCTACGCACCCTTCCTGTGCGGCAGTGCCCTCTTTGTCCATGTCTGGGGAAGCTCGCCCGGGCCCGCCCTGATAAAATGGGTCAGTCCTTTCTGAGCGGCCGGGAATGATCGGTACGGAATGACTGGTACGATTGGTAGGTTGGTACGGCTTTGTTCGGCCGGAGTCCGTTCCTGCAGCGGAACCGGGCGTACCTGCGCAGGGCCGGCATACTGGATTTTGCATCGTCTGCAGAGAGGAGGGAGCCCCATGGGATCCTGGTCAGAAAGGATAAACAGCCGGCTGCACCCCTGGCCGCGGGAACTGCTGGGCCTCGAGTGGACGAGGCGGCGGATCGTCCTCGTCCAGGCCGGTGATACGCATTCGCCCCAGCCCATCCTCACCCGGTATGCTGTAAAGGCACTCCCGGAGAGCCTGCGGGATCCGGAAAATGAAAAATGGGCCGCTGCCATGGCGGACTTTTTGCGGGAACTCTGTGCGCGGCAGGGATTCACGTGCCGCCGCGCCGTCATCACGCTGCCGGAAACGGACTGCATCGTACGGAAATTCATCCTGCCGCCTCTGGCAGCGAGCGAAAGGCGGGAAGCTGCTTTTTGGGATTTCCTGCCGTATGTGCCCTACGAACAGGGAACCTTTGTGACTTCGCTTGCGCCCGTTCCCGGCGATCCGGAACAGGCGTTTCTGGCGGCTGCAGTTCCGAAAAAGATCCTTGCGGGCTGGCAGGAAGTCTGCAGTCTTTTGGACTGGACGCTCATCAAGCTGGAACCGGCCATCCTTGCCAGGGGGAGGCTGCTGCCGCCGGATCAGAACACCCTTCTGCTGCACCGCTGCGGCAGGGGAGGCTCCCTGACTGCCTACACGGGGCAGTATCCTGCGGCTTCCGACTGGTGGGCCAAACGCCCGGCCCTCGAAGAAGACGGCCGGCGCATCCTTTTCCAGGAAGGGGATGGAGGCGAAAGCGATGATGCGGCGCGTGCCTGGGGAACCGCCGCGGAGCGGATGCTGGAATTCCTGTCCCGGCAGGATCACCTGTCCATTTCCCGTTTTCTCATTGCCAGAGACGGGAAAACGGATCCTCTCCAGCTGGAACAGCTGGCAGCCCACAGCCATATCCGGACGGAAGCCTTTGCCGCGGCGGGGGTCCGTTTCGTCCCATCCTACGCGGATGGGCGGCTGCGCCGGGATGAAGGGATGCTGCTTACGGCCTGCGGCGCTGTCCATAAGGGAAGAGTGCCTTATTTCCTCGACCTTGCTGCCGCGGCACGGCAGGGACGGGCATACTGGCAGCATGTCCTGCCGCGCTGGTTCCTGGCCGCGTCCCTGGCCATTTGCCTCGCCGGAGCTTTTTTTGCAGGCACACTGGAAAACCGGGTGCGGAATGCCCGGCAGGTCTCGCCGGCCTTTGCGTCCTGGGAAATGCGCCGCCGCGATTTCCTGGCGCTCCAGGAGCAGGCTGAGGCCGGACAGAAACTGGCCGACGCTGCGAAAAACGGCAGTCTCCACTGGTATTATCTGCTGACCGAACTGGGCGTGGTCCTGCCCGATTCCTGCTGCCTTGTGCGGGTGGAACAGAAAAAGGGCCGGGAAGGTCCCGTGCTGCTCCTGCAGGGACGCAGCCGGAAACGGAATGAACTGCTGAGTTTCCTCGAGACCCTGCGTCACGAGCCCTGGATCCGCCGGGCCGAGCTGGGCGGACTGGCAAGGGAAAAGGATTCTCCCGTCCCGGCCGGAAAGGCGGTTCCCGCTTCCGGGGCTGCTTCGGAATTTACGATTACACTGGAACTGGTGCCGGGAGGGACTTATGAAACTGCAGAATCTGGCGGCGAAATGGAAACGCTGCCGCGCTGAGATCAAATCCGGCGGCTGTGCTGCCGCGGGCGTGCTCATCCTCTTTTTGGGCGCTTTCCCGTTCTGGCAGAGAGGCCTTGCGGCAAGGCAGGAACTGGCCCGGCTGGAAGCGCACCGGGACGAGGTCCTGCGTTTTGCCGGGCATTACGATGCCGGCCGGGAAAGGCATCTGCGCCTCCGGCTGCAGGCGCTGGAGGCTGCATTCCCTGCCGCCGGGGACGCCCACGGACAGGCCGCCGCACTGACGCGGAAGGCGGAGCAGAACGGGCTCATCCTTGCAGCGTTCCGTCCGGTCCGCGATACGGCACAGGCCAAACCCTCCTCCCGGCAGGTCTATGAACTGGAACTGAGGGGAGATTATTTCAGGCTGCTCTGTTTTCTGCAGGCGCTCGAAGAAGGCAGAGGTCCTTACGTCCTGCAGACCGGACTGCTCCAGCGTGAGAAGGAAGGACAGGGCCTCGTCTTCTGCTGCCGCGTGGCTGTCGTCACCCGGGAAGGCAGCTCTGAAAAAAAGGCCTGAAACGGATGTGCCGGGCCTGCGGCTCAAGGCATCCTATATCTCCTGTCCTGTTTTGTGTGCCTCTCTTCCGGCTGCCGCCGGCGGTGCGGGATCCGTTCTGCCGCGGGCCGGCACTTACCTTCAAAAGTACGGAAAAATTAAACGGCCGGGTCCCGATTCTTTTGCTTAGTGTAAAATAGTTCTCGGTGGAATGAATAATCCCTTATAAAGTTGCAAAAAGAAAGACCTTCATCTTAAAATAGTTTTTGCTACAAAACTTAACCAAGAGAGAAGGTCTTCCTTAATCATGATTTTAGCAAAATTTTTCGGTTTAATAAAGGATTGTCAGGATTTTTTAACTCTGGAGCAGGAACTCATGCGCCTTATGGCAGCCGAAGGCTGCCGTCAATATGCCAAAATTCTCGAAGCTATTGACGCTGAGCTGGTAA
>Ga0256406_1001037_pt1 | contig 46369 bp, 34 predicted proteins | sample RumenRJG_03DNA_FD_185986 | JGI IMG/M metagenome (GOLD analysis project Ga0256406, IMG submission 185986) | Bovine rumen microbial communities from Lethbridge, Alberta, Canada - RJG_03 | ecosystem: Host-associated > Mammals > Digestive system > Stomach > Rumen | place: Canada: Alberta | collected... | reverse complement strand
CTCCCCGGCCTGAAGCTGGGCGATGATGAGTTCCTCGATCCGTTCGAAGGGAAGGTTGAGATGGGTGATGGGCTTGGCGCCGATCACGTTTCCGACCAGCTCGACGTTGTAGGTCTGTCCGTAGGCCTTGTCCTTGGTCGGGCCATGGATGACCGAGACGAACTCGTCGATCCAGCTTCCGACGTAGGCGTCGAAGAAGGACTTCGGGGTCATCCCCTTCTGGATGTGGTACTCGCCCTTGACGTCCCGGTACTCGAAGTCGAACGTCTTAGGCGGGACGCCGAAGGAGTCGGTGAGAAGGACGTAGATCTTCTCCATCGCGCCCTTCTTCAAGGCTTCAAAGGCCTTCCGCTCGGTCTCCCCCTTCTCATGGAGATGGTAGGCCTCGGCCGCAAACTGCCGGAGGATGCTGTTAGCGACGATGCTGGAGAAGCGAGTCTCGTTGCTCTGGCTCGTCTCCGGGAAGGCCGCCTTAGGGACGATGCCGTACTTCTTCACGAGGTCGACGTACATGTCCCACTGCCCGCCGTCGCCGACGCCGGCCCGGAGAAGGAACTCCATCCGCCGGGAGTCGTGCGTCTCGCCCTTCAGGATGAGGTCGATCACGTTCTCCAGGAAGAAGTTGTACTTCTCCAGCTTGTCGAAATACGAAATGTAGTTTTGCGAGATCTCGAACTGCCCGGCAATCTGAAGCTCCTTGGCGATATGCTCCCGGAGCAGGTTGCTGGCGGAGAAGATCCAGCAGCGTCCGGAGTGCTTCTGGTTGCTCACCGGCAGCGTCTTCAGGTCGACGGAGAAGGTGAAGTCCTGGTCCTTGGCGTCGTCATAGGACCCGACGACAGCGCTGAAGCCGCTGTTCATCAGGGCGTGACGGACGACGGTGTTCTTCTCGTCCTTCAGGTAGTCTTCCCGGACCTGGTCCAAGGCTTCGAAAGATAAGCTTTCCTGTTCCATGTTTGTACCTCCTAAATACCGAGGAGTACAATACGGAAAGAGGTCGAGTTTGTCAATCGTCCCGCCCTTCTTCTGCTGGCCGCGAGAGTCGAAAACCGTCACGGGAAACGGGGGCGGGTTTTCTTTGTCAAGACTAAGACAAGAAAAATGCGGAGAAAGGGTAGGGTTTCTATTCCAGAAAAATAGGAGAAAGTGAGGCAAAAAACGATTATTCCGGCACATTTCTAAACGTTATGCCCACTTTTTAAAGATTCTGTCGTTGCCAATAGGCCCTCTCTTTTGAAACCCCTATCGAAATTTCGCTTTTTCGCTAAAATATAGGATGCCCTTAAGGAGGGGTTCACATACATGTCGAACAAGCTTCATTTTGGTCTTTCTCTCCTAGCGCTCACCCTTTTAGCGGGATGCACTCCGAGAAATTCCGTCCCCTCGACGGAGAACAAGCCGTCGGAATCCACCAACTCTCAGAATCCGACCCCGACTCCGGCGAACGGTGACGGCATCCGTGTCAGCTACGTCAACACGAAGAGCAACCTCATCCGTGCCGAGGTCGTCGTCAAGGACTGGAAGGCCAGTGCCGTCCACTTTGACGAGGTCCAGGTCCTCTCCACGGCCTATGCCGCGGTCAGCGACAAGACGGCCGACGGAAACGACAACCTGGTCGCCGTCAGCGCCAGCAAGGACAAGGACGGCCACGCTGTAACGAGCGTCTACGGCAAGTACATCAACTTCAACGGAAAGGTCTACACCGCCGACGTCACCGGCGAGGCCGGTGCTCAGAAGGTCGCCTATTATAAGGATGCGTCCAAGACGACATCCCTCGATGCTGAGCTCAAGGCCCTGACCGAGACCAAGGATATCGCCGAGGCCTTCCATGCCATTGCGAACGGCTATGCCTTTGCTTCCGATGCTACCGGCGTTAAGCTGGCCACCGCGCTTCCGGTCGTCAGCAAGCAGAACGCCAATTCCACCTACTGGCCGTTGGGTGGCTATAAGCCGTTGGGCTGGAAGGGAAACATCGAGAAGATCGAGAAGGCCCTGACGGGCAAGGACCTGCGGAACGTCGCGGTCAGTACGAACAAGAGCAGCGACGGCAAGACCACTACCTATGCGGTCGACAGCGTCGACACGGGTGCAACGATTACCTCCTTCAGCAAGTACGTCGATGCCGCCAAGGCGGCCTTCGACGGCTCCAGCAAGGTCGTCGAGTACTTCCATGCCGATATGATCGAGAACCGGGCCAAAGGCAACGGCCATGCGCCGTGCATCGCCAAGGTCGAGCTCGTCGTCGGTGCCGACAAGAAGGTCCAGAAGGCCTTCCTCAACGAGACCGTCGAGAACCTGACCGAGTTTGCCACCGTTGCGGACGGCTTCACCGGCGAGACCGTGGACTACAAGTACAAGGGAAAGCATGGCCCCGTTTCCGGCAAGGCGTCCAAGTTCGTCAAGGTAAACGATGTCCTCTTCACTGCGGCAAGCGAGACCAACGACGAGAACGCGTCTGTCACCCAGGCCGTCATCTATAGCGCTAACGGCATCAACGACCATTATGCCTACTTCGGCGAAGGCCTCGACCTCGACGGAACGAACCGCAGCCGGGAGTTCTACAATACCGTCTTCGAGCACAAGGTCGAACTGACCGACAAGGATGGGAAGAAGCTCGCCGACATGACCTTAGCCGACAAGACGGCCACCAAGGCCGAGAACGGCTGCACCTACTGGGTCAAGAGCGAGAAGTATCCCCTTGGCTGGCAGCGCAACATCGCGGAGGTCGAGAAGGCTTTCGAAGGGGTCGACTTCTCTTCCGCTGCGGCGACGAAGAAGGACGACACCACCAAGAAGTGGACGATCAACAACGTCGAGACCGGTGCGACGATGACGGAATTCGAGACCTTTGCCACCTTCGCGAACCGCGCCTACGCCTATCTCATCGCCTAACCTGCCTTAAGGATGACCTGGAGGCGGCTTAGACAGCCGCCTCCTTTATTCCATATTGGACGTTCCGTGAAAATGAGGTAACGAAATATGTCATTCCATCTGTTTCAATCCGGGGAAAGCATCCATATTCCGGGACTGAAGGAACAGACCGTCAGCAAACCGGCGGTTGCCTTCTCTCCCGACCGGGTCTACATTCCCGCCGTCGACCGGGGCCGCCCTCTGGACCACGCCCTGAAGGCTGGTGATGCGGTGCTCAAGGGAACGATCCTTGGCACCAAGGGACCGGACCAGTTCCCGGTCTATTCCTCCGTCTCCGGGAAGATTCTTTCCGTCGAACCGGTCCTGACGGCCCTTGGCTTCAACCAGGACTGCTTCGTCATCGAGAACGACCACAAGGACGCCTGGGTCGAGACGAAGGCCGCCCTGAAGCCGGTCGAGGAAGCCTCGAAGGAGGAAATCCTTACCGCGATGAAGGAAAGCGGGGTCGTCGGATTCGGCGGCGCCGGGTTCCCGACCTACCGGAAGTTCAACTCCGGTAAGCCGGTCGACGTGCTCATTGTAAACGCCATCGAATGCGAGCCTTACCTCACGACGGACTACGTCTACGGGGCATCCCAGCTCGAGTGGGCTTTCAAGGCATTCCCGTACCTCCTCAAGGTGACCGGGGCGAAGAAGGTCGTCTACTGCACGAAGAAGGATAAGCCGGCCCTGATCGAGGCCTTTAACACCTTGAAGGCCAAGTATCCGGACCTGCCCTTGGAGCTGAAGCTCGCCAAGGACGCCTACCCGATGGGTTACGAGCGGAACCTCGTCACCCTCGTGACGAAACGGGAGTACCAGAACATCCCAATTGAAGCCGGGGCAATCGTCGACAACATCTATACCTTCATCTCGCTGGGCCGCTACTTCGTCGAGGGGAAGGTCCCGACCGAGCGGTGCATTACCGTCGCCGGAGAAGTGAAGGAGCCGAAGAACGTCCTTACGCCCTATGGCGTGATGGCTAAGGACCTCATCGCCTTCTGCGGCGGTGAGACCGTCGAGGAAGGCCGCTACGTCAACGGCGGTCCGCTCAACGGCAACGCCCTTGAATCCTCCGCCTACGTCACCCTCTTACCGACAAACGGCGTCCTCGTCCTGAAGGCCAAGAGCTACCGGGCCGAGCCCTGCTGGCACTGCGGCGCCTGCGCGGAGAACTGCCCGATGGACTTACAGCCGGTGCAGATTCAGATGGCCCTGAAGCGGGGCGACCTGAAGCGGATGATCGAGCTCGATGCCGACCGATGCTGCTCCTGCCACCTCTGCTCCTATGTGTGCCCGAGCCGAATTGAAGTGACGACGAACGTCCTTTCGGCCAAGCAGCAGGTGATTGCCTATAAGAAGAGCCAGGCGAGCGGGGAGGTGAAGAAATGACCGCAGTGAAAGGTTTCGCGCCCCAGATCCGGCGCAAGCAGTCGACGTTCTCGATGATGATGGAGGTGACGGCATGTCTCCTTCTGGTCTATCTGGTCAGTCTGATCTTCTATTCCGTCAAGGTCGGCCCGGAATACGGCCTGAAGGTCGTCTTTAACGGCCTCTCGGCCGTCGGCTTTGCCGTCCTGGCGGACTGCCTCTGGTACCTTCCTGTCCTCTTCCGGAAGGACCAGGAGAAGAAGGCCTATGAGTACTTCTACCGGATCGGCCACTCCTATTCCTATGTGAGCGGCCTCATCCTCGTCCTCCTTCTTCCCGTCGGCATCCAGTGGTGGGAGATCGCCGTCACTGCTCTCCTTTCCATCCTCGTCATGAAGCTCTGCTTCGGCGGCTTCGGAAGCAACATCCTGAACCCGGCCGTCTTCGGCCGTGTCTTCGCCCAGCTCGCCTTTGCGAAGGACCTGACAACCTACCTCGGCACGAAGCCGGCGGACTTCAGCGTCGCTACCGGCGCCTCCGTCACCGGCCAGATTAATGCCGCAAACGGCTTCTCAGCGCTTAACAGCCTCTCCTTAGGCGATCTCTTCCTCGGCAACTACCGGGGTGCCTTAGGCGAGACCTGCGCCTTGCTTCTGATTCTGATCGGCATCTATCTCTCCGTCCGGAAGATCATCGACTGGCGCGTTCCGGTCTTCTACGTCCTCTCCCTCTATCTTTCCTTCGTCCTTCTCTTCCTGACCGCGGGAGACGGCGGATGGGCCTTTAAGGACGCCCTCAGCTACACCCTCGTCGGTGGCATCCTCTTCGGCGGCGTCTTCTGCCTGACCGACCCGGTGACCTCGCCGACCAGCCGTTCCGGACGGGTGATCTTCGCTCTCGGGGCTGCCCTTCTCACCCTGCTTCTCCGCGTCTACACGGCCTCGCCAGAAGGCGTCGCCTACTCGATCCTCTTCCTCAACGTCCTCGTTCCGCTCATCGACCACGTCATCAAGGGACGGACGAGAAGGAAGCTCGTGCCGACTCTGACCTGTGCGGTCTTAGGCGTCCTCTTAGTGATCTTCAGCCTCTCTTACGGCGCCACCCATAAGATCGACCCGGCGACGCTGAAGTATGTCGCTCAAATCGGGGAGGGATTCTAGAATGAAAAAAGAATGGGTTGCGGTCCTATCGACCAGCGTCAGCTTTCTTGCCCTCGCGGGGGCGAGCGTCGGCCTCTACTACGGGACCAAGCCGGCTCCGGTCACCATGGAGCTAGACGAGAACGTGGCGGAGATGTTCGCTTCCGAGTCCCCGAAAGGGACGACGGCCTTAGAGAACCTTTCTTCCCCGCTCCTCGAGAAGGGATTCGAAGTCTCCTTCCAGGAGAAGGAGAAGAAGGCGTTCTACTACGCCTTAGTCTCGGACGATACGGACTACGGAGCCGTGAAGTTCGCCGTCGGCATCGAGGAGGGCACGGTGAAGTACTATTCCTACCTCAGCGACAACGGCGCGGACGACCTCGGCGCCAGCCAGGTGAACGGCAACAAGGATCTCTTCGTCGGCTATAAGCTCGGCGGCGCCGACGTCATGGCCGGCGTCACGGCGGAATACACCTACACCGGCATGAAGACGGCCGTCGATGCGGCCTTAAAGGACGCGGAAGGGAGGAAGTAGACATGGAAAACGAAAAGAAACCGTCGTTCGGGAAGACCTTCCTGGACGCACTCTACGTGAAGAACCCGGTCTTCTCCCTCTTCCTCGGCCTGACGATCGCGCTTCTTGCGACGAACCGTCTCCAGACGGCCTTCATCGTCGGCCTCATCGTCTTCGTCGACCTGCTTTTGACGGAGTCGATTGTCTCCCTATTGAGGAACCACCTCGGCAAGGCGGGCGCCTATCTGCTCTCTTCCGCCCTCTCGGCCGGCTTTGCCACCCTGGGCGGGATCCTCGTCAGCAACACCATGGGCTACCTCATCGACGCAAAGACCGCCAGCGACTCCTTAGTCGAGATTCTCACCGTGCTGGTTCCCTTCGCGGCGACGTCGTCGCTCGTCTTAGCTAAGAGCGAGGACGCCCTGACCCGTCCGTTTGCTCTTACCCTGGCCGACAGCCTAGGTTCGGGACTGGGCTATCTTCTTGCCCTCCTTGTTCTCGCCCTGTTCCGGGAGTTCCTTGCGACCGGCGGCGTCACCTTCATCGGCCCCGACCGCCTAAGCTACGGCCCGATGCTTAAGAACTTCCCGAAGATCTCGCTTCTTGCGAAGCCGTTCGGCGGATTCCTCTTCGCCGGCCTCTTCTCCGGCATCCACGGAAGCATCGTCCTTGGGATCCGGAAGCATCAGGAAAAGCGCCTGAGCGCTCAGGAGGGTAAGTAAACATGAACACGTTCTTTGCCGCGGCCTTGACCTCCCTCTTCGCCAACAACCTCGTCGCCTTAGGATACGGCATCAAGGAAGGGAAGGACTTCTCCGCGAAGCCGGCCAAGGGTTCCTGGGTTCTGCTCGTCTTCTTCTTCCTCGAAGCCGTGGTCCTCGCCCTTGTCTCCTATACCCTCGCCCCCTACTGCCAGGAAGGGCTGATGAAGTCCATGACGACTCTCATCTTCGTCGCCCTGATGGTGCTTCTTTGCGCCCTCTTCCTGCTCTTCAGCCGGTTCTTCCCGGCCGAGATCCAGCAGACCGTCAAGGACTCGCTTCTGGAGCTTGGCCTCAACTCGGCCCTGATGGCCGTCGCCGTCGTCTTCCTCACCCTCAAGCGGAGCTCTCCGGCCCTGCTCTTCGGGACGCTCCTCTTCCTCCCGGTCGGCTACCTGCTTTCGACCTACGTCCTGAAGGCCCTCATGGAGCGGATCGAGCTCAGCGACGCGCCGAAAGGCTTCAAGGGCATGCCGCTTCTTCTCCTCACCCTCTCTGGCCTGGCCTTAGCCGTGACGATGCTGAGCTTCTAGGCCGTTGTTCTCTCCGTTTCGTCTATCCTATAGGCGCCCCTCTCGGGCGCCTTTCCCTTTGGAGGTGATATGAACAAGCATCTGAACCGGTTCTTCCTCTTCCTTCTTCTCCCTTCCTTGGTCTCCTGTAAGCCCGGCGGGACGTCCCGCCGTTTGCACCAAGGCGAGTACACCTACCTGACCTATTCCACCTCCCCGATCACGTCAACCAGCGGCAAGGTCCGGGTGGAGTCCTCCTCTTCCCTTTCCGTCGATCCCTTCAACACGTCCATCCTGGCGAACCTCTACTATTACAAGAACGACTACAGCGCGAGCGAGCTAAAGGCCCTCGGCGAGGAGATCAACGACTTCTTCCAGTACGCGAGCGCCTTAAGCGACCGGCACTACTACTACGACCAGGTGAAGGAGGACGGGACCGCTCAGCGGATCGTGAACCTCAAGGTCCTTAACGACGCCTACGGAAGCGAGAAGCCGGTGACGCTGGACCCCTTCCTCTACGGGCTTTTAAAGGACTCCTACTCCTTCAGCCTCGCGAGCGGCGGGAAGTTTAACTGCTTCCTAGGAACCCTGTCCCAGTTCTACGAGGACAAGCTTTCCCAGGTGTCGGAAGGAAGCGAGAGCCTTTTAGACAACCTCCTCTCCAGCCTCACCGGAAGGACCTTTGCCTCCTTCACCTCGGAAGAAAAGAGCCGGATTGCCTCTCTTGTCTCCTCCCTTCCGAAGACCAAGGAGGACATGGAGGGCCTTCTTAGCTTCGACGACAGCACCTCCTCGGTCGTCTTCCACCGCTTTAAGGACGTCGACCACCTGGAGATCTCCCTCGGCGGAAACGCCAAAGGCTACGCCACGGAGCAGCTCTGCGACAAGCTTCCTTCGGAATGGGACGAGGATCTCTCCCTCCTCGTCAACTCGGGCTCAAGCTCCATCAAGACAATCGGGAAGAGGCCGGACAACAAGCCATGGTCGATCACGTACAACAACCCCGTCTACTACGAGGGGAAGGGACAGGTGAAGGCCAACCGATGGGAAGTGCTCCTTAGCTACGAAGGGAACTTCAACCTTTCGACGAGCGGCTACTACGAGCAGTACTTTTATGCCCAGAACGGAGCCGGGAAGGACTTCGACCGCTTCGACCACATCGTCGATGCCGCCACCGGCTACAGCGTTCCTTTCTTCGACGCCGTCTCGGTCTACCTCGACAACGCCGGGCTCGCGGACATGTACACGACAGCTCTGATGAACTGTTCCTCTCTAAAGGAGGCCACCGACCTCTTCTTACGTCTCAACGAGACCTACGGGGAGAAGGACTCCGGCCTCATCCTCACCACCAAGAGCGAGAAAGGAAACAAGGATGCCTTGAAGCATTACTCCTACCAGGACTTCGACGTCCTCAACGAGAGCGGCTACCCGGAAGTGAGGCTTGCTGACGGAAACCTGTACCAAGGGGACTACTCGGACCTGAAGGGAACGGACATCGCCTCCCTGGTCTCCCTCTTCTCTCCTTCCTACCAGGAGAACTACTACTTCACGAAGAACCTCTACGCCAACGCCCGGAAGGGAACGGAAAGCGACGGCCTGAGCCAGGAGAACGCGTCGGTCCTCTGGAGTCTGGGCATTTAAGGCCGAAGCGTCGAAAGATTCCTTCTCTCCTCTTTTTTCAAGGAAATTCCGAAAAGAAATCATTGACACATCCCCTCTTCCATCGAAAATAGAACCGTAACGGAGGATGGGAAGATGAACCCAGTTGCGATTCTGCTCGATTCGACTTGTGACATGACGCCCGAACTTCTTCGGGAGTTCGGCTTGGACTACTGCCAGATGGGATTCGGTATCGAAGAGGAGAATTTCCCGGCCAGCCTCGGCTGGGAGAAGATCTCTCCGCATGATTTCTACGCCGAGATGAAAGCCGGGAAGCGGGCTTACACCAGCCAGGTCCCGGAGAAGGAATTCGTGAAGAAGTTCGACGAGCACCTCGACCGGGGCGAGGACATCCTTTACATTGCTTGCTCCGGCGCCCTCTCCTCGTCCGTCCAGGCGGGTCGGAAGGTCGCGGCCGAGCGGATGGAAGCCCATCCGGGCTCCAAGATTCTTGTCGTCGACCCGCTGATCTCGGGCATGGGCCAGGGCCTCATCGGAATCCGGGCTGCCAAGGAGCGGGACGAAGGGAAGAGCGTCGACGAGATTGCGGCCGACCTCGAAGCCGAGAAGCTGAAGTACAACCAGTGGGGAACCGTCGATGACCTCAGCTACCTGAAGAAAGCCGGCCGGATCAAGGCGAGCAGCGCCTTCTTCGGGAACCTCTTCGGCGTCAAGCCGATCATCATCTCGGACATCAAGGGCCAGAACTTCGGCTACAAGAAGGTCCGTGGACGGAAGGCAAGCCTTGAGGAGATCGCCCGCTCGGTGGAGGAGACGGCCGTCGACCCGAAGGAGCATTACCTCGCCATCAGCCACGCCGACTGTGAAGAAGAGGCGTATGCCTTACGGGACCGGATCCTTGCGAAGGTGCCGTTTAAGGGCTGCTTCGTCACGCCGCTCGGGCCGATTCTTGGTGCCAGCTGCGGCCCGAAGACGCTCATCGCCTTCCACTACGGGAAGACCGTCACCCTGCTCGGAGACTGATTCCTCCCATGAAGGACTTTACCATCTTAAACGGAAGCTCCTTTCGGGAGCTGCTCAAGCACGCCTATAACCGCCTGAAGAACGATAGCGACCTCATCAACGACCTCAACGTCTTCCCGGTCCCGGACGGGGACACCGGGACGAACATGCGTCTGACCTTCCTCTCCGGGCTGAAGAACCTCAAGCCGACGGACTCCCTTTCGGACGTCGCCTCCTCCTTCGCGACCGGGATGCTTTACGGCGCCCGGGGCAATTCCGGGGTCCTCTCCTCCCGGTACTTTAACGGCCTCGCCAAAGGACTGACGGGGAAGGAGAGCGCCAGCGTCTTCGACTTCGCCCTCGCCATGGTCTCGGCCTACCAGGTCGCCTACGTCGCCGTCGCCCAACCGACGGAAGGGACGATCCTGACCGTCGCCCGGGAAGGAATCGAGTCTATCCGGAACCAGGTCGACTATAAGAGCATCACCTTCGCCTCCTTCTTCGGCCTGGTCGTCGACAGCATGAAGCTCTCCTTAGACCGGACGCCGGACCTTCTTCCGGTCCTCAAAGAGGCCGGCGTCGTCGATAGCGGCGGGAGGGGACTCCTTTCGATCTTCCAAGGCTTCCTCTCGGTCTTTAACGAGGGGACGATCACGGACGAGGACGCCACCTACGAGGAGACGCCTCTTCCGACCGACAACCTCGACTTCTCCCTCTTCAACGAGAACTCCGCCCTTGACTACGGCTACTGCACGGAGTTCCTCCTCCAGCTCCTCTCCAGCAAGACCAAGGTGGCGGACTTCGACCTACACGCCTTCGAGGACTGGATGAAGGAGCACGGCACTTCCCTCGTCTGTTTTGAGAACGGCACCGTCGTCAAGGTCCACATCCATACGAAGAAGCCCTGGGAAGTGATCCAGTACGCAGAGAACTACGGCGAGTTTCTGACCTTCAAGATGGAGAACATGGCCCTTCAGCATAACGGGGTCGAGAAGAAAAAGAAGATCAAGGCCCTGGCGAAGAAGAAGTTCGCCCTCGTCGCTATCGGGCAGGGCAAGGGAGTCCTAGACACGTTCAAGAGCCTCGGAGCCGACGTCGTCCTTGACGGCGGAAGCACGATGAACACGTCCAGCGCGGAGCTGATCGAGGCCTTCGAGAAAGCCAACGCCGAGGACATCCTCGTCCTTCCCGACGAGAAGAACATCTGGATGGCCGCCGACCAGGCGGCCGCCCTCTACAAGGAGAGCCGGGTTCGCATCCTGAAGACGAAGTCGATCCCGGCCGGCTTTGCCTGCCTCCAGATGGTCGTCGGAGGCCAGGAGGACGCCGAGAGCTGCTACCAGTCGATGGAAGAGGAGAACGAATGGGTGAAGACCGGGTTCGTCTCGAAGGCGACAAGGGACACCGTCCTAGACGGGGTCCCGATCCGGAAGGGAGGCTATCTTGCCTCCGTGGAAGGAAAGGCCGTCTTCTGCGGGAAGGACCTCACGGAGGCTTTCCTGAAGCTTCTTGCCGGGGTCGACGGAATCCGGGACAAAGAGACCGTCTTCTTCTTCTACGGAAAGAACGTGAGTTCAGAGCAGGCCGACCTTCTCGTAAAGAAGGTCCAAAGCGAGTATCCGAACCTGGAAGTCGGTTCGATCGACGGCGTGCAGGACGTCTACGACCTTCTCGTCGGCATCAACTAGGAGGAAGCGCATGGACGAGCTCATACTGGACTGTCTTCTCTCCGACCGGGGCGAAGAGGAAATGGTCCGCGGGGCGAGCGACTATTCTCGCCGCCACCCGGACGTCCTTCTCGACCTCTTCGGAACGAAGGAAAGGATGGAGAAGACCTTAAAAGAGGAAGGCGCCGACCTCAGCCGTTTCCGGCTCTACGATTCCGTCCCGTTCGACACTTCCGAGGCCTCTAGCGCCCTAAGCATGATGCGGGACAAGAGGCCGAACTCGATCCGGGACTCGATGACGTACCTAAGGGACCATAAGGAAGCCTTAGGCGTACTGACCGCCGGCCCGACCGGCATGGTTCTCGTCTCGGTCGTCTCGGTTCTCGGCATGGTCGAAGGCGTCCACTTCCCGGCCTTAGGGGCCCTGTTAAGGAACGTCAAGGGAAGGGACGTCCTTCTCCTCGACTGCGGGGCGAACCTCGAAGTCCCGCCGGAGCGGCTACTCTCCTTCGCCCGGATTGGCGAAGCCTTCTTCCGTCCGCTTGCAAAGGACGGAAAGCCGAGAGTCGGCCTTCTTAACGTCGGGAAGGAGGAAGGAAAGGGAGACAGCCTAAGGAAGAAGACCTATGCCCTTTTAAAGGAAAGCGGCCTCAACTTCGTCGGGAACCTCGAAGGGAGTGACCTGCTTCTGGATAAGGCGGACGTCGTGGTGACGGACGGCTTCACCGGTAACGCCCTCTTAAAGGACACGGAGGCGACGGCCCTGATCGCCGAAAAGATGCTCCTTTCCGTGGGCGGGGAGAACGAGGCCTTCAAAAAGGCGGCAAGCCTAATCGACGAGAACTTCCACTATACCCTTCTCGGGGGTTCGATCCTTTTAGGAAGCCGGGGCTTAGTCGTCAAGGCGCACGGGGCCGGGGATCGAAACACCGTCGTTCACTGTCTCGACCAGGTCCGACGGCTCGGGAGAGAGAAGGCAGTCGATGCCTTAGAGGCCGCCCTGAGGACGGAAGACTAGGACGAAAGGGCCGGGGGATCAGCTCCTCCGGCCTTTTTCTCTGTCCTTCTTCTGCGTCTCTTCGAGCTCTTTTCGCATCCGCTCCTTCTCCTTCTTCGGCACGTCCGGCTTCCGGAAGGAGCCGCCGTAGGCGGCGCTAGCCTCATAGACGGAGACGAAGGCCTGAGGGTCGACCTGCTCGAGGATCGCGTACATCCGCTTCGACTCCTTGTAGGTCAGGACAATCCGCAGGACTTCCTTCTTCTCCTTGGAGTAGCCGCCGACGACCGAGTCGAGGGTGCCGCTTTTATGGAACTCCTTCTGGACCATCTCCTGGAGGGCGGCCATCTTCGTTGAGACGACCTCGAAGACATAGAGAGACTGGAACTTCCCGTAAAGGGCCTTTAAGGCGAAGGAGGAACTGAAGGCGGTTAGGATTCCGACCAGGAGCTTTCCCCAGTCCCGATAGGCGGCAAAGCCACCGAGGATGATCAGGGTGTCGATTAAAAGGCTTGCGGCGTCTTGCTTCAGGTCCGTGTACTTGGTTAGGAGGACGCTAAGGACGTCGCTTCCGCCGGTCGACCCTTCCCCGATGAAGCAGAGGGAGAGGCCGATGCCGTTTAAGACGCCTCCGGCGAGGCCAAGCAGGGTCAGCTTCGCCGTCTCGACCGAGGCGACATCGCCGCCCGCATAGGCAAGAAGCCCCGTCCGGCCGACCAGGTCAAGACGGAGGAACAGAGAGAGGAAGGCCGGGTAGGCCAGCGTCCCGACGAGGCTCTTGAGGGCGAAGTCCTTCGAGACGGCGAAGAAGGCGACGAACCAGAGGAGGACGTTCAAGGCCCAGAGCCAGAGGTCGGTCGTCTCCCTCCCCTGAAAGAGGGGAAGGAGAAGGTCGGAAAGGATCATGGCAACGGAGGTCATGCCGCCCTTGACGATGGAGAAGGGGACGAGGAAGAGGGCGTTGGCGAGGGCGAGGAGAGCCGATCCGAGGACAAGGAACAGTCCGTTCCGTGCCGCCTTTAAAATTCTTTCCTTCGAGGGTTTCACGTTCATGGTTTTCTCCTCCCGCATCGTTTCTTTCATTGTACCAAGAGAGGCCGGGTTTTCAAACCGGCGAGGGGCCTAGGAATCTTTTTCCGAAGCCTTGGGACTCACCTGAAGGCGGCGCTTTTCGGGGTTCGTACTGTCCTCAAAGGCTTCCTGAAGCGAGAAGGGAAGAGAGGAGAGGTTCTTTCTTCCCTCCTTCCGTTCTTCCTCGTACTTCCTTGCGGCCTCCTTCAGGAAGGAAAGAAGCCTGGCCTCCTCCTTCTGGGGGTTTAGGGCAAAGGCCCGGCTATCGAGGAGAAGAAGGTTCCATCCCGCCCGGGCAAGGACGTCGGGAAGGATGCGGTAAGCCTCCCTCGCCGTCCTTGCCCCGGAAAGGAAGGTCCCGTCCAGAAGAAGCCCGGCGCAGTAGCCGTCCTTCTCCTTCGGGTCCCGGACGGCAAGGTCGACCGATACTCCGCCCGAGCCAAGGTCGCTTTCCGTCTCGTAGCCGGAAGTCCTCAAAAAGTCCTTCAGGGCAAGAAGGAAGGGGCCTTTCTCCCGCTCAAAGAAGGTGGGACGGGAAGAGGAGGTCAGGTTTCCGCTCTCAGCATAGGTAAGGAACGCCTTGAGGCTTTGAAGGCCTTGAGACTTCCGGTCGGAAGGAAGGTCCGCGGCGTGGAGGGAGGAGACCACAGTCAAAGTCCTCCTTGCCCGGGTAAGGGCGACGTTAAGCCTTTTCTCCCCGCCTTGGGCAAGAAGGGGGCCGAAGCGGAGAGAGACCTTCCCGCTTTCGTCCTTCCCGTAGCCGAGCGAGAGAAGGATGTCGTCCCTCTCGTCCCCCTGGACGTTCTCCAGGTTCTTGACGAAGAAGGACCCTTCCGAGCCGTCCTCGCTGAGGGCTTCCTCGTAGTTCTTCCCGTCTTCCATGGAGTATCGGCGGGCTAAGTCGTGGATGGCATAGCGGAGACAGGCTTCCTGCGGGACGCCGAAGGCGATGACCCCGAGGGTCCTTTGGAAGTAGCCGGGAATGGTCCGGCTTCCCTCCTTCCGAGCGAAGACGTAGTAGCGCCGGACGTGGTCGAGGACAAGCTCGCTGACCTTCTTCGCCTCGGCGAGGTTTCCCTTCCCGGCGGACTTCCTCTTCTTCCCGTCCGCAGTCTCCATCTCGTATTCCGTATACCGGCCGTCGGGAACGTAGACGAGCGGCTGCAGGCCCATCTTTTCCCCGCCGGGATTCCCGGGAAGGTCACCAGCTTTCCTTGGTAGAAGCGCTCGTTCGAGAACCGGATCAGGGACTCGTCCTGACTCCGGTAATGGAAGAGCAGCATCCGGGAGGGAAGCGACTGGGCCAAGGAGAGGATGGAGTCGAAGCCGTCGACCGGGCTCTCCTCTTCCTCCCCGAGGACCTGGTAGAAGGTCGTCGGAGGAAGCTGCTTCCGGTCTCCGGCGAGGATGACCTGCCTTCCGCGGTAGATGGCCCCGAGGGCGTTCTCGGGCAAGACCTGGCTCGCCTCGTCGAAGAGGACGAGGTCGAAGGAGAAGAGATCCGCGTCAAGCAAAGTCGATACGCTTAAAGGCGACATCATCAGGACGGGCTTGAGGGAGAGAAGGAGATGGGGAAGGCGGCTAAAAAGCTCCCTTAGCTTGAGGCAGCGGTGCTTCTTGGCGTTCTCCCGCCTCAGAAGCAGGGCTTCCTCCCGCTCTTCCGTCGTCTTCAGGCGAGGAAGGGCGTTGAGGCTCTCGGCGTAAATCCGCTTCCTGGCGACAAGAAGCGCCTGGTAGTCGAGAAGCCGGAACTCCTCCACAAGGTCCTTCCCCTCCTTAGCCTCTTCGGAAAGGAAGGGAGAGTCCTTTACTAAGGCTTCGGCAAGGTCGAGGTCGAAGCTCTTCTCGTAGACCTCCGCGAGGTCCTTCCCCGGGACGTGGCTCTCCTCGGCCGCCTTCAAGAAACGGAGAAGTCCCTCTTCCTTGAGCCTGGAGCGCTTCTCCTCGCTCTCCCGGAGGAGAGCGAGGCTCGGAAAGGCCTGGATGAAGCCTTCCAGGGTATGGAAGAGGCGGGTGAGGTTTCCTCCTTCGAGGTCGAGTCCGCTTAAGACCTTGAACTCCTTCCGTTCTCCGTCATAGGAAAGGAGCGACTCCTTTCCCTCCGACAGAGCAAGGAGGACCTTCCTCCTTTCCTCGGAAGAGAGGGCGCCTGTGCCTAAGGCCTGAAGGAAGGGAAGATAGCGTCCGTCCTCCGGAAGAAGCTTCCGGAACGCTAGGGCTTCTTTCGCCTCGGAAAGAAGCTTCTCCGGGCTTAGGTCATAGCCTTCGTAGGAAAAGCCGTGCTTCCGGCTTAGCGTTTCCCTTAAGGCGTCGTTTGCCCGGTCAGCCTCCTTCAGAGCCAAAAGGTCCGCCTTAACCTTCCTCATCCGCTCGAAGAGCATCAGGTCGGTGCCAAGGAAGGCGGGGTCATCCTCGGCGCTCACTTCCCGTCCGAAGGCCTCCGCTAAGGCCTCATGGTTATTCCGAAACCAGCTTTTAGCTTCCTTTATCTCCTCTAAGCCCTGGAAGGCTTCGAGCATCCCGGCATAGTCCGGAAGCTTCGCCCCGTGGCGGAGATAGGCCTTTAGCCTCTTACGGTCCTTCCGGTAGCCGGAAAGAAGGAAGCGGCTCTTCCTGACGTAGGCGTTCTTATAGGCCCAGGCGATCTCCGAAAGGTCCTCTTCCTCGATTTTACGGACGAAAGGAGAAAGGACACCCTCTCTCGCCTGGAGGATCCGGGCATGCTCCTCCTCCACCCGGGGAAGAAGCGCCTTCGCGGAGAGAAGGAGGCCGGGGTTGTCCGTCCAGACCTCGAAGGCCTTACCTCCCTTCTTCCTTCGCTCGTCGATCTCTTCCTCAAAGCCAGCGACGGCCTGAACGTCCGCCGTCTTTCCCTCTCCGAGAAGAGGAAGAGAGACCGTGAGCTTTCTTAGCTCCGGTTCGTCCTCCTTAAAGCGCTCGAGGGCGTTCTGATACTTCATCTTCAGCGCGGGGAAGATAGAAAGGTCTTCCTTTAGCTCCTTTAGGGCCGGGTCGATAAGAAGGGCTCCCGGAAGCAAAGAGAGCTCTTCCGAGGCCTGAAGGATCCTCTCGGCCTCTTCGACGTCCTTTAAGGTCGAGAGCGTCGGAAGAGAGACCTCCTTTACCGAGGCGAGGATCCTTAGAAGCGAGGCCACGGCATGGTCCATCCGCCGCACGAGGCCCCGGAACTTCATCGCCCGCTTCTCGTCGGGAAAGTCCTCCCGGCTCTCGTAGAAGGGGTTCTTCCGGATCGCCCCGACGTCCTGAGGATAGAGGGCCCCGTAACGGGCGAGATCCTCTTTCTCCTTCCTCAGTGTGGCCCGGTCCTTGGCCCGGGGTTTAGAGACGGTGCCAGAAAGGGAGGGAAGCGCCTTCCGGGCGTAGATCTCCCCGTAAAGCTCGAAGAGAGATATGCCGTAAGCCCCGCGGACGGAAAGAAGCTCCTTCCTCCGGCCCTCGAGCTTCTTCTCGTCCTCGAGGCGGAGAAGGCTGTCTTCGACGTCCTTCCGTCCGAGGGCGTAGCGGTTCTCGGCAAGGCGGAGGCTTTCCATCAGGGACTCGACGGCCGTCTTCGGCGTGAGCGCCGAGGAGGAGAGGTTGAGAACGAAGTCGGATAGCCCCGCTTCCTTAAGACGGCGATAGACGACGTCCAGGGCCGCCTTCTTCTGGGCGACAAAGAGGACCTTCTTCCCCTGGTGGATGCTCTGGGCGATGAGGTTAGCGATGGTCTGGCTCTTCCCGGTCCCGGGCGGGCCCTCCAGGACGAAGGACTCCCCGTGCCGGGCCGCTAGGATCGCCTCCCTCTGGCTCGGATCGGCGTCGAGGATCTCGTCCTCTTCCTCCTTCCTTGCCTCCTCGTCGTCGAGAGGGTATTCCTTCTTTTCCGTCCGCACCTCCTTCCCGAGGAGGATTGGCCTCAGTATCGGGTGGGGATCGATCTTCCCGGCGTTTTTCTCCACGTCCTCGTACAGGGACATGTTGGGATAGGGAAGGAGGGAAAGCTCCGCCGTCGAATCGAGCTTAAAGGAGGGGGGAAGGGCGGAAGAGAGGAACTGGAAATAGTCACTGAGTTTCCCACCGTCCCATTCCTTCGGAACGTAGCCAAAAGACTGCTTCAGCCGGTAGGACAAGGTCGGATTGAGGTAAGGTTCCTCGAAGGCAAGAAGCTTCGCACCTTCCGGAGCGAAGAGGATCCGGACCGGCAAAAGAAGGAGAGGCGCCGAAAGGATGGCCGTCTCTCCCTTGGCCGTCGCCGGGTCCGGGTTCGGATAGGAGAGGAGGCCGAAGGAGAGGAAGAGGACCCATAGGCCGGTCTCAGAAAAATAGTCCCGGCTCTTCCTCTCCAGCCGCTTCAGGACTTCCTTCTCCTCGTCGTTCTCCTTTTCGGAGAGCGTCGAATCCGTCGGAAAAAGCAGGCCTTTTTCCGACTGGGTAAGGGAAAGAAGGCGGTCCAAAGGTAAAGAAACCATCCGCAGCGTAGAGGACTTCCTCTCCCGGAAGTTCAAAAGCGGATTTCTCAGGCTCAAATCAAACAGACGTCCCGCAAGAAGCTTCCGGCTCTTCTCGACCAGCTCGTCCTCTTCTTTTCTCGTCCCGCTCATGGGTCCACCCTTTTTCTGGTTCAGGCTGGCCCACCTTTCCATTCGTCCCTCGGAAGAAGTCCGGGATCCTCTTTTCAAAAGACGTTCCCCGGCTCTCTTTCTCAAGCATTATAGCAGAGCCTGGGTCCGTTCCGAAAGAAGAAAAAAAGAGCTTCCGAAGAAGTTCCCGTTTCCGTTCCTTCCGAATGCGCCCTCCGCTTCCTATTTTCCGTCCTCGTTTTCCTTCTTCTTCGAAGGGAAGAGGCTGGCGCCCATCTTCTCCCCCGTCGAAAGAAGGGAGTTTAAGAAGGCGTAGACCGTCAAGGAAAGGAGAAGGACATCCTCTTTGAGAAAAGCCTGGACGAAGGAAGGAAAGGAAAGGAGCGTAAAGTAGACCGCTAAGGAGAGCCCGCCGGTCACAAGGACCTGGAGAAGGCACTCCAAGAGGGCTAAGAAAGCGGACTTCTCCTTGTTCAGGAACGTCGAGAGAAGGAAGAGGGTAAGAAGGACGGCGAGGATCAGGGAGGCATAGAAGAAGCCGTCGTAGGCGACGTCGGACTGGAAGCTCTCGACGGCCAGGTAATGGCCGAGGAGAAGCAAGGCGGAAAGAAGGAAGCAGGCCCAGCTGACCCCAAGACGCAAGGAGGATAGGGTATCTCTTCTATCCCTGCTAGACGGCTTCTCTTTCTCTTCCATCGGTTTTTCCCTTTGGCCTATTGTACCCTATCGGAAGGAAAAGGCCCTTCTTTTTCCGGCGGGAAGAACGGAGGAAGGAAGGAGGCCCGGAGGACTTTCCTGTCCCTTCCACGGTCATCGAAGAGGATTTCCCTCTTCAGTCGGTCCAGGCGGCGGAGGAAATAGACTTCGGCCGCTTCGTTTTTCTCCCCCTCCGGAAGAAGGCAAAGAGGAAGGCGCCCCTTAAGGGGTGCCGAGGGATCCAAAACAGAAGCTTCCGGAGGAAGGAAGAGGAAGAGGCCCTCAGGACTGAAGGAGACCTCGGCTTCCTCCTTAAGAAAGCCGAGCGAAAAACGTCCTTTCTTCCCTTCCGTGATCCAGAGGAGGTCCCAGTAGGGGAAGTCTGTCTTCCCCGCTAGCCTCTGGACAAAAGGAAGAAGCCGGACCCGGGCTTCTTCTAGAAGCCGGCTAGAGTCCTTCGTTCTTCCTTCCTTCATCCGGCCTTCGTAAAGGGAGAGAAGACGGAGGAAGAGGCTTCCGCAGACGAGGGCGTCGCCGTCAGCTCGGTGGGCCTCTGGATTCGGAATCTTCAGAAGGGAGGCAAGCGTCGTCTGACGGTAGTTCGGGGAAGGAAGAAGAAGACGGGAGAGAGAAAGGGTATCCAGGAAGGAAAGGTTTGCCTTCCTCCCGTTCCGCTTCATCGCTTCGGCGAGAAACCCGAGGTCGAAGCCGACATTATGGCCGACAACGGGAACCCCGCTTAATCCGCCGTTCCGTCCGAGGAAGGAGAGAAGGGCATCCAGGGCCTCTCCTTCCTCCGGGGCAAGGGCGATCATCCCGGCGGTGATGTGGTTGATGTTCTCCGCCCGGTTCTCAACCGGAGAACGGAAGAAGGTGGAGAAGCTCTCCTTCCTCTCCCCGTCCTCGAAAAGAACCGCGGCCGCCTGGACGAGCCGGTCCCTCCGCCGGTTGAGGCCGGTGGTCTCGGTGTCTAGGGTAAGAAAGCGGTGTCTTGCCTGCTTTGTTCCCTTCCTCGTAAGAAGGAAGGGAAGAGAGGAGAGTCCTAAAGAAGTGTCCATGTTGGCCTCCGTGTGTCCCTACTTTACCACGGAAGCGGGAAAAGTGGCCCGGTAAAACTAAGACACGCAGCGGAAGAGAAGAGAAAACGTTTCTCTCTTCGGAAGGACGCAGTGTTGAAGGGGGCCGACATCCTCCTAGGCAGCACCCCGACCATCCCCTCCCACCTCCGCGCGGAGTCCGTCGAGGCCGGAGCAAAGGACCAGGAAGAGAAAAAGAAGGCGCTCCTGAGGTAAGACAAGAACTTCACGGAGGAAGCCGAAAAAGACGGCACGGAGGCCGTCTTATACCGTTTCAGGACTCCTTGGGGAAGAGAATCGAGATCCGGAACCTTCCCTCGGTCGGGTCGATCTGCAGCGACCCGCCGTGCGCCTTCACGGTCATCCGGATCGACTTCATGCCGTAGCCGTGCAAGGTCGTGTCCGCCTTGTCCGTCTTCGGCAGTCCCGTCGGGTCGAACTGGATCGTCCCGACGTAGGGGTTCTCCTCGTAGACGAAGACCCCCAGCGGGGTAGCATGGACCTTCAGGGTGATGACCCGCTCGTTGGGGTTCGGCACTTTCTTGACCGAGTCGATCGCGTTGTCGAGCAGGTTTCCGAACAGGGAGTAGACCTCCCGGTTCTCGAGGAAGTTTAGCAGTCCGCCGTCGAGCATGCCTTCGAGGGTGATGCCCTGGTTCTTGCAGATGAGGCCTTTCTCCTGGAGGAGGACGTCCAGCGTCGTGTTCCCGGTCCGGAACCGGGTGTCGTAGATCCGTAAGGCCTGCTCGATGGAGTCGAGCTCCTTGGAGTCGACCTCGCGGGAGGACTCCTTCAGGCTCCGAATCTGATGCCTCAGGTCGTGGCAGCGGACGTTGATCAGGTCGATGTTCTCCTTGCTGAGCTGGTACTGCTTCTCCTGCTGGGCCTCGACGGCCTTAAGGCTCTCGATCTCGGCGGAGAGCTGGCTACGGGCGAGGAGGGTGTACATGGCGATGAGCATCAGGACGAGGGCGGAGAGGTTGAAGAGGTTGATGAGAAGCTGGTAGTAGAGCACCGGCTTCACGAACTCGTCGGAGATGGCGAAGAGGTTGAAGACGATCGTAAAGGCCAGCGTGAAGGCGATGAAGACGATCATGCTCTTCGGCGGAGCGACCTTGGCGTGCATCCGCTTCTCCTCCCTCAGGAGGAAGAAGATAAGAAGGAAGCCGAGGAAGACGGCGGGAATGGCATACACGTACCACTTCCAGCTCGGAACGGAGAGGTCATTGCCCGTGACCATTTCGTCGACGTAGGTCAGAAGCTGCCAGATGAGGTAGATGAAGTGCTTCACGGAATAGGCGGACATCCCGTAGAAGAGGAGGAGGACGAAGGGCTCCTGATACACCGCCATAAGACAGAGCAGGCCGAAGAGGACCATCAGACCATAGTTAAGGACCCCGGAACCGACGAAGCTGTGGACGTCGATGAAGTCCGTAAAAAAGGAAAGAACGAGGGCGAGAGAGCAACTGAGGACGAGGAAAGGCACCCAGTGCTTCCTTCGGTCGAGCTGGGCCACGGTTGCGAGGAGGAAGGCGAGCCCGAGGTACTCGGCCTCGTTGAGGACGTTGATGGCCGGATCCATCCACTCCATAACTAGCTGTGGCTCCCGAGGTAGCGGGTGAAGGCGTCGAGGAAGGGTTTCTTCTTCGGCCGGGAAATCAGAAGCCGGTCCTTCTGGACGAGGACCTCGTTATGGTCGATCCCGGTGACATACTTCAGGTTCACGAGGTAGCAGTGGTTGCAGCGGGCGAAGGTTCCCTTCGGGAGCCGGTTCTCGACGTCCTTCAGCGTGCCGTAGGCCTCATAGTCCCCTTGGTCGGTGTGGTACAACAGACGGTGGTTCTGAACCTCAACGTAATAAATCTGGCTGGCCTTTAGGGCAAGAAGCCCATCGGGCACCTTGAAGGTGAACTTCGCCTCCCCGTCGTCCTCCTGCTTCAGCCGGACGATCTTGTCCATCTTAGAGGCCAGATGCTCATAGACGACCGGCTTGACGATGTAGTCGAAGGCGTCGACCTCGTAGCCCTTCAAGGCATATTGGGCTAAGTCCGTGACGAAGATGAGGAAGACGTTGGGATCCTGCCTCCGGACCTCCTTCGCCGCCTGAAGCCCGTCCATCCCGGGAAGGTGGATATCCAGGAAGAGGAGGTCGAAGCCGACGGGGCTGGACTCGAGAAGCGTCTCCGCATCCGGAAAGAAGGTCAGAGAAAAGCGGACCCCTTTCTCCTTTCCGTAGCGCTCCAGGGCCATGCTGAGCCGCTGAGCGGCGCCTTTGTCGTCCTCCAGAATTCCGGTTCGTAGAAGCATACCCTATTTTAACCTAACCGGGCGGAAAAAGGGGAAAACATGCAGGTTACGAGCCAAGGCAACAGAGTTACGAAGGAATCGTCCCCTCCCGAACCCCGTTTTCCTATAATCGATTTTGTCGAAAGGGGTTACATCCAGACATGAAACACGAGGACATCCTAAAGAAGATGAGCTTGGAGGAGAAGGCCTCCCTGCTTTCCGGGAAGAACTTCTGGGAGACGATGGACTATCCCGAGTACGGAATACCCTCGATGTTCCTGAGTGACGGCCCTCACGGCCTGAGAAAGCAGGCTGCGGCCGCCGACCAGCTGGGGCTTAACCCCTCCCTTCCGGCGACCTGCTTCCCGACTGCGGTCGGAATCGCCGACACCTGGAACGTGGACCTCGCCCGCAAGGTCGGCCAGGCCTTAGGACGGGAAGCCCGCATCCTCCACGTGAACGTTCTCCTCGGCCCGGGCCTCAACATGAAGCGCAACCCGCGCTGTGGCCGTTCCTTCGAGTACTTCAGCGAGGATCCTCTCCTCGCCGGCAAGCTCGCTGCGAACATGGTCCAGGGCATCCAGAGCAACGGGGTCGCCTCCTGCATCAAGCATTACGCCTGCAACTCCCAGGAGGAGCGGCGTCTTTCCAGCGACTCGATCGTCGACGAACGGGCATTACGGGAGATTTATACCACGGCCTTTGAGATTGCCATCGAGGAAGGCCATCCGAAGTGCGTCATGAGCGCCTACAACAAGGTCAACGGGACGTACGCCAACGAGAACGAACACCTGGAGCTCGACCTTCTGCGGAAGGAATTCTCCTTCGACGGCGTCGTCATCACGGACTGGGGCGGAGAGAACGACCGGATCGAAGGCCTGAAGTGCCGCAACGAGCTCGAGATGCCGGGAAACAACGGCGATACGGACCGGGAGATCGTCCAGGCCGTCAAGGACGGCCGGATCCCGGAGACCCTCGTCAACGAGGCGGCCGACCAGATCATCGACTTAGCCTTAACGACAAGCAAGGCGTTTGAGAACCTCCCGAAGCCGGAAGCCGGCGCGGAAGGAAAGAAGGGCCTGGGCATCAAGGCCTACCCGGAAATTGCCAAGGAAGACGACGAGATCGCCAAGGAAGCCAGCGACGAAGCGATGGTCCTCTTAAAGAACGAAGGAAACCTGCTCCCGCTCAAGGGAACTGAGAAGGTCGCCCTCCTCGGAAGCTTCGCCGCAAACCCGAGATACCAGGGTGCCGGCTCGAGCCTCGTGAATCCGACCAGAATCGATACCTTCCTCGACCTCTGGAAGAAGGAGAAGCTTCCTTTCGTAGGCTATGCGGAGGGCTACGACCGCTACGGAAAGAAGAAGAAGGCTAAGAAGATGGCCGAAGAGGCGCTTGCCCTCGCCAAGAAGGCCGACGTCGTCCTCTTCTTCATGGGCTTAGACGAGGTGACGGAGAGCGAAGGGCTGGACCGGGATACGATACTGCTTCCACAGAACCAGATTGACCTCCTCCACGAGGTGCGTAAGGTGGCGAAGAAGGTCGTCGTCCTCCTCTCTTCGGGAAGCGTCGTCGACACGTCCTTCGACCAGGACTGTGACGCTCTCCTCTACCTTTCGCTGAGCGGACAGGCCGGGGCAAGGTCGCTGATGGACCTGCTTCTTGGAACCGTCTGCCCGAGCGGGAAGACCAGCGAGACTTATCCGTTATCCTACGATGACGTCCCGTCCAAGCGGAACTACCCGAGCCTTCTTCCGGTCTCCCAGTACCGGGAATCGATCTTCATCGGCTACCGCTACTACCAGAAGGCCGGCGTCCGGGTGAAGTACCCCTTCGGATACGGCCTTAGCTATACCCAGTTTGCCTATTCCGACCTCCGAATCAGCGACGACGGCGTCCGCTTCCAGGTGAAGAACGTTGGCCCGGTCGCCGGCAAGGAAGTCGCCGAGCTTTACGTGGGGCTTCGGGACAGCAAGGTCTTCCGTCCCTTCCGGGAGCTGAAAGGATTCCATAAGACGAAGCTACTCGCCCCGGGCGAGAGCGAAGAGGTTTATCTCCCCTTCGACGCGAGGACCTTCCGGTACTACAACGTCAAAACCGGCCGCTTCGAAGTGGAAGGCGGCGTCTACGCTGTCGAAATCGGCGCCTCCAGCGAAGACATCCGGCTCTTCGGATACCACCGGGTCGATGGAACGACTTCCCTCTTCCCGTACGACCCCGCTCTCCTTCCGCACTACTACAATGCCGAGATTAGCAAGGTCACGGACGAGGAGTTCGCTAGCCTCTACGGAAGGAAGCTTGCGCCGGAAGCCTTCCCCTTCCTCAACAAGCGGAAGAACCGGATTGCCTTAGACCGCAACAGCATCTTCTCGGACCTCGTCTATGCCCGAGGCTGGGTCGGCCGGCTCGTCGGAAAAGCTCTCCGCAGCGGCGTCCGCTACGGCGAGAAGCACAACAAGCCCTTCGCCAACTCCATCCGGATGGGACCCTACTCCTTCCCGATGCGGGCAATCTCCCGGATGATGAACATGCCGATGGACTGCGCCGACGGGCTAACGAAGGTCTTCGACGGTCACTTCTTCAAGGGATTCCACCAGTTCAACAAGGGCTTACGGGAGAAGCCGAAGTATCCCAAGGAAGACCATTACCAGAAGAAGCCGAAGGCGAAGAAGAAGTAAGTCGCCCAAGACAATCATTCCCAGAGCCGACCATAACCCCCTTATGGAACTCTGGATTCCAAAATCCCGGGGATTTCCTCCCTGGGATTTTTCGTTATTCTCAAGGAAAGAAGCTTCCTGGCCTCGAAAACGGTGCCCGCTTTCCCCTACGGCACCCTCTAGGTCCTGCCTCCGTAGAAGGATTCCTCGCAGAGGGCATCGCTACCCGGTCGTTCCTTATGGGCGATTTCTACTCCTTCCCCTCAGACTAGGCTTCTTTGCGACAAGAAACAGGAAAGGAACCGGTGCGCTAGAAAAAACGTTAATTCCGGTTGTTCTACCCGAGGAAGTTCCGGCTCGTTACGTCACACCGAAGATGGGATGCTTTATCTCCCCGCCTATTCCACCTCGATAAACCCGTTGCGAAGCTGATTCCGGACCAGCTCGTCTCCGTAGTTCTCCCCGGTGATTGGATTCTCCTGAAGGTAGCACTGGGACCGGACGAAGTATTTCGAGTCCCCGTTGCTTAGATAGAGGTAATGGTCATAGCGGTCCCCGTCCCGCTCATAGGGCGTGTGCGAGTAAAAGTAGGAGTACTTCTCGTAGAAGTCGAGCTTCGCCTCGTCCGGGCTCAGGACGGCTTCCTGGATGTGGTCTTCATAGTGCAGACCTGTCCGATCCAAGCCAGTCATAGTGGTGATATACCGCTTCCGGCTCGGGTCGATGTACCAGAGGGCGTAGGTACCGAGTGGGATATCGGAAGGGGGTTGTTCGAGCCTCCCGCCCGTGGCTTGGTAGAAGCCGGTATCGGTGACGATGTAGACCCCACAGTACCTTCTTCCGTTGCCCCGGTTGAGGACGTACCTTAGGCGTCCGTCCTTGAAGAGGTATTCCCAGCAGTCCCCGATCCTCGGGCAGCGAAGGAGGTACTTCGGCCTCTTGATCTTCGGAATATAGGCCGGCAGATACCGGAACTCGTCGAAGGAGCCGAGATAATTGGGGTTGGCTTTCTGGGCTCTACCGTAGGAGCCACACCGTTCGAAGAGCACCAGGTCGGGGACGAAGGAGAAGAAGTCCTCGATAGGGTATCTCCTCTCGTAGTCCTCCCGGATGGTCCGACATTCGGCCTCCAGCGCCTTGTAGTAGGAAAAATCCACCATGGTATTCACTCCTTGGTTCGGAAGGAAGAAGATTTCGCTTTAAGAAGCACGGCTCTTTCCTGTTTCCCATCCCGGGCAACAGCGATGTACCGACCATCCTTCCGACGAAGAAAAAAGGCAGCCGCCGGAGCGGCTGCCGAGAGCACTAGAAGTGCAGGGTGTAGAAGAGCGGGTCCTGCTTTCCGGAGTGCGGGTCGTAGCCGTTCTCCTGGGCGTAGCGCTCATGGAGCTTGGCTAGCTCCGCTTCCTGGCGGGAGGCGTCGATCTCGGCCATGTTATGGTAGGCCATGCCTAAGCCTCTCTCCCCGGCAAGGGCGTAATAGCGGTAAGCGACCTCGAGGTTCCTCGGGTCGAGGACCTTCTCCCGGAAGCAGTCGCCAAGGTAGTTCAGGGCGTAGCTGTAACCACGGCGTGCGCTGTCGAGGATGAGGGAATGGCCCTTCTCCTCATCGGCGAACGGAGACTCCGGATCCAGGTAGAGGCGTCCGAGACGGAACTCGGCGGTCGCCGAGCCGCGTCCGATCGCCAGCTCATAGTACTTCTTGCTCAGGGCGTAGTCCTTCGCCACGAGGGAGTTGTTCCCTTCGTAGAGGTAGCCGAGGAGGACGCTGGCCCGCAAAGAACCCTCTTCCGAGGCCCCTTCGACGAGCGCGATTCCATCTTCTCTCTCCTGAAGGCTAGAGGCGGGGTCGTCCATCATCCGGATGGCCTTGACGAGGAGGGCATCGTCCTTGACGAGGTCTTGGACGTCCGGGCTGACGTTCTTGGCCGGCTGGTTCTGGTTGACGACGGGCTTCGCCTCGATAGGCTTAGCGACCGGAGTCGGCTTCGCTTCCATGGGCTTCTCGTCTTTCTTCTCTTCCGGCGGAACGGCCACGGCCGGGACGACGACGACCGGCTTTACTTCGGCCGGCTTCTCTTCCGGCTTCGCTTCTTCCTTCTTTTCTTCGGCGGGTTTGGCTTCCTCCGGCTTCGCTTCCGGCTTATCGGCGGGCTTGGCTTCCGCCGGCTTTTCCTCGTTCTTCGCCTCGGCCGGCTTTTCCTCCGGCTTCTCTTCTTCCCTCTTCGCCTCCGGGGCGAGGACTTCGTTCGCATCCTTCCGCTGACCGAGGGCACGGATTTCCTCCGCCCGCTGTTCGCTCAGCTTCCCCTGGTCGTCCTCGGCCTTCGCCGAGAGGTCGTAGTACTCCAGGGCCCGTTCCTTGTTGATCGGCTCGGTGCCAAGACCATAGTTGAAATAGTCGCCGAGCATCCGGTAGTCCATCGAGTCGCACTGGCCGCGGAGGAGATGGCTGACGGCCGCGTCATAGTAGGGACGGCTTTCCTCCGGGTTCGCGTCGATGCCCGGAATGCCCTTCCGAAGCAGTTCGCCGATTTCGAAGAAAGACTTGCCCTTCGTCTCGCCCTTGCGGGCAGAACGGTTGATGAGACGGCACGCCTGGTCGAGCTTCTGCCCCTGGTTGAGCAGGGTAAGGCCCGCTTCCAGGTTCTTGTCCAGTTTATACGCCATAGAAATCCCCTCCGGTTTGAAAATATTATAGGTACTGGTCCAAGGCAATGCAAGAAAACAAGCCGTTTTCCGGCCGTTTCGGAACTTACCGGGGAAGGAAAGCCTTCACGCCGTCCCGGGTCCGGACGAACCCGAAAGGAACCTCGATCCGGGAGTAGGAGAGTTTCTTCCGGGCGAGGGCCAAGGTCCTTTCGTCCTCCGGGCTCGGGGAAAGGCTTCCGGAAGGATGGGTGTGCCCGAGGACGACCTTTGCGGCCCCGGCTTTCAAGGCCTCCCTCTGGACGAGGGAAAGCGGAAGAAGGACCCGCTCGATCGAACCCGAGGAGTACAGCGTCCGGTAGAGGAACCGGCCCTCGGACGTCAGGAAACAGGCTTCGAGGACTTCCGTCTTGGGGAAGGGGTCTAGGGCCGGAAAGCGGCTTAGGTCCTCTTCCGTCCGAAGAAGAAGCTCCGCCGAGGAAGCGGAGACCTCAGAGAGGCGGCCGGCGGCGAGGATCCGGAAGGCCTGGACGGCGCCGATCTTAGCCCTCCTCAGGCTCGGATAGGACTGGGAAAGAAGGTTTCCGGCCGAGACGAAGCGGAAGAGGAGGCGCCGGGAAAGGGCAAAGACGTCCTCCCGGACGCTTCCGGTTCCAAGAAGCAAGGCCAAGGCCTCGACCGCAGAAAGGGAGGAAGGCCCCTCACATAAGGCCTTCTCCCTAGCCCCTTCCTTCCTCAGGCGTTCCACGTGAAGGTAAAGCCGCCCGGAAGCGTGGTCTTCCCGCTCTTCCCGGTGAACAGCTTGTAGCAGACGACGGCCATCAGGCCAATCGCCAGCATGGCCATCACCGCGGCGAGCGTAATCTCCCCACCCTTTACCTCCTTCATCTCGGAAAGCGTCAGTTCGTTCATGGAAAACTCCTCCTCAGCCCCTCTTTCGGGGCCAGGGAGGAGTTCGACGGACACAAGGGACGAAGGTTAAGCGCCGTACTTCTTAAGCTCGGCGAGGTAGTCCTGGTACTTCTTCTTCTCGGCTTCGACCTTCTCGGGCTTGGCCTTCGAAAGGAAGGCGGCGTTCGCGAGAAGCTTCTCGCTCCGGGCGACCTCGTTCTTCAGGAAGGCGATTCGCTTCTCCTTGGCGGCCTCGCTCTTCTCGTTCTTCTCGTCCCGTAAGGACAGGGCGAAGGAAGGATAGTAGAGGAGGTCATCCTGCTTCTTTTCAATCCTCTCCAGGCTCTTCGCGAAGGCGAAGCGGGTGAGGTAAGAAGAGACGGCAACAAAGTCCGCCTCGCTTCCCAGGAAGGAGAGAAGGACCGGAGCGTTCGGCTCCAGGCCGTTCTCGGACTTATGGTTTCGGACGGCCTTGATGGCCGCGCGGAGAGACTCGGCTAAGGCTAGGGCCTTGGGATCGAAGTCTAAGCCGCTCTTCTCCGGGTAAGGCTCCTCGTAGATCGACTTCTTCGCGCCGGGCAGATAGGAGTAGATCTCCTCCGTGATGAACGGGGTGAACGGGAAGAGGACGACGAGGATGTCCTTCAGGATGTGGTAGAGAACCTGCCTTGAGGTCTCCTTAGCCTTCTCGTCCTCGCCCTGGAAGGTGACCTTGCAGTACTCAAGGTAGTCGCTGCAGAACTCCTCGTAGACGAAGTGGTAGACGTAGTTTGCGGCCTGGCCGAGCTCGTACTTCTCCATGTTGGAGCGGACGCTTAAAAGCATCGCGTCGAACTCGGAGAGGATCCACTGGTCGAGGTAGGAGAGTTCCTTCTCGTTAAGCGGCTTCGGAACGAAGCCGGAAGGAAGCTGGCTTAAGAGGAAGCGGGAGGCGTTCCAGACCTTGTTGAGGAAGTTGTGGGCGTCCTTGACCTTGTTGAGGGAGAAGTTGATGTCGAGTCCCGGCGTCCCGCCGGTCGCTAAGGCGTAGCGGAGCGAGTCGGTGCCGAACTCGTCGATCACCTGGAAGGGGTCAATGCCGTTACCGAGGGACTTGCTCATCTTCCTTCCCTGGCTGTCGCGGACGAGGCCGTGGATGTAGACGTTCTTAAACGGCATCTTCCCGGTAAAGTGGACGCCCTCGAAGGCCATCCGTTCCACCCAGAAGAAGATGATGTCGTAGGCGGTCACCATGACGTCGAGCGGATAGTAGCGCTGGTAGAGCGGATCCTTCTCGTCCGGCCAGCCTAAGAAGGCAAATGGCGCCAAGGCGGAAGAGAACCAGGTATCCAGGACGTCCGGATCCTGTTCCCACGTCGAAGGGTCGAGCGTGGTCTCGCTGCAGACGACTTCGCCGGTCTTCCGGTTGGTGTAGACCGGGATGCGGTGACCCCACCAGAGCTGGCGGGAGATGCACCAGTCGTCGGTCTTCTCCAGCCACTGATAGAAGATGTCGCTGAACCGGGCCGGGAAGAAGGTGGTGGCCTTCTCGCTCTTCTGGATCTTCATGACGGCCTCGGAGAGCGGCTTCATCCGGACGAACCACTGCTTGCTGAGCATCGGCTCGACGACGGCGTGGCTCCGCTCGCTGTGGCCGACGTTGTGGACGATGTCCTCGATCTTGATCAGGTTCCCTTCTTCCTTGATCTTCTCGACGACCTTCTTCCGGCAGACGTAGCGGTCCAGGCCCTGGAACTCCTTGGGGCAGTTTCCGTTCATGGTCCCGTCTTCGTTCATCGTCTTGACGAAGGCGAGGTGGTGGCGCTTGGCGATCTGGAAGTCGTTCGGGTCGTGGGCCGGGGTGCACTTCATGACGCCGGTCCCGAAGGACGGGTCGACGTAGCGGTCGCTGATTAGGGGGAGAAGCTCGCCGTTGGCCGGGTTATACACCTTCTTCCCTTCTAGGCCACGGTAGCGCTTGTCCTCCGGGTTAAAGACGACGGCCTGATCGCCGAACATCGTCTCCGGACGGGTCGTCGCGACCTCGAGGTAGCGCGAACGGTCCTCCAGCCAGTACTTGAAGTAGTAAAACTTGCCGTTGTCCTGGCTGTAGACGACCTCGATGTCGCTTAAGGCGGTGCGGAGCACCGGGTCCCAGTTGATGATCCTTTCCCCGCGGTAAATCAGGCCCTGGTCATAAAGGGTCTTGAAGACGCGGTTGACGGCGACGCACATCTTCGGGTCGAGGGTGAAGCGCTCCTTGGAGTAGTCCATCGAAAGGCCGAGCGCCTTCCACTGCTTGGTGATGTAGTCGGCGTGCTCGTCCTTCCACTTCCAACATTCCTTCAGGAAGGCCTCCCTTCCCATCTCGTACTTGTTCTTCCCTTCCTCCTTCAAGGCCGCCTCGACCTTCGCCTGCGTGGCGATGCCGGCGTGGTCCATGTCCGCCAGGAAAAGGACGTCGTAGCCCTGAAGCTTCTTGTACCGGGCCAGGATGTCCAGGATCGTCGTATTGGTCGCATGGCCGATATGGAGGATGCCCGTCACGTTCGGCGGCGGGACGATCATCGAGAACGGCGGCCGGGCCTGATTCTCGGGGCGGTTCGCCTCGAAGTAGCCGCTCTTCTCCCAGAACTCCTCCTTCCCTGCCTCGACGCTCTTGGCGTCGTACGCCTTTGCCATTTCCTTCATGGCCATTACCTCGCTGGAAGGGACGCCGGACTCCGGCGCGGTACCACCCTTCTTCGGAAGAACTCTCCGCTCTTACGGGCCAAAGCCCACTTCCCGAAAGCTCCGGGACGACCCGGGCGTCTTAGCCGGCCGGGTTCTCATCCACCCCGGCTCTCTGTGCGGCCCCGAACGCCTTTCCTTCCCATCTTCGCCGGTCCCCATTATAGTCTTTCCCCTCCGGAAAGAGAACGCCGCCCCGGTACCGAAAAAGCTCTCCGGGAAGGTCCCGGAGAGCCAAGGCTAGACGGAAAGACGGATGTCGGTCCTCAGCTTCTCGACGCTTGCGGCGTCCTTGACGGAGAAGGAGAGGGAAGGAATCGGAAGGAGCTTCTCCTCCTGAAGGAGAAGGTCTTTCTTCTCGGCGGCGCTAAGCTTGTCGGTCTTGGTGAAGACGACAAGAAGCGGGTAGGGAAGGGCCTTCAGGTCCTCTAAGATAGGCAGGTCCGACTCCTGGAGAAGACGCCTGGAGTCAAGAAGGAGGTAGATCTTCCTCAGCGACCGGTTGTCGGTGAGGAAAGCCTCCATCAGGCCGGAGAAGGTGTCCCGGACGGAGGTGGCATAGCCGTAGCCCGGGACGTCGACAAGATAGAAGGCGCCGTCCACCACGGCGTAGTTCACAAGCTGCGTCCGTCCCGGCGTCTTACTCGTCTTCATCAGGTTCTTCTGCCCGACGAGGGCGTTGATGAGGGAAGACTTCCCGACGTTCGACCGCCCGAGGAAGGTGACCGCCGGGAGGTCAAAGAGGAAGTCCTCGGGCTTCGCGGCGGAGCGGACGAAGCGGGTCTTGCGGAAGTCAGGCCGCCGCACGAGCCTTCTCCCTCTTCGCCGGCTTCTTCGGCGAGGTGAGGCGGCTGATCTCGTCCTTCTTGGCGACAAGGTCGTCCAGGAAGACGCCCGAGAACATGTCCTTCACCTTCTTCACCTCGACGATCTCGAGGTTGTCGGTGATCTCCTTCGGAAGCTCGACCCGGTCGCGGTGGTTCTCCGCCGGGATGAAGACGGTCTTCATGTGCTCCCTTACCGCGGCGTTCGTCTTCTCCCTCAGGCCGCCGATCGGAAGGGAGTTGCCTCTCAGGTCGATCTCGCCGGTCATGGCGACGTCGTTGCGAATCCGAACCTGGCAGATGGCGGAAAGGATGCAGAGGGCGGTCGCCACGCCGGCGCTCGGTCCGTCCTTCGGGGTCGCGCTCTCCGGGAAATGGATGTGGATGTCGTGCGTGGAGAAGTACTCGGGGTCGATGCCGACCTCCGGTCCGATGGACTTGACGTAGGAGAGGGCGGTCTCGCAGGCCTCCTTCATGACGTCGCCGAGGTTCCCGGTCAGGATCAGGCTTCCCTTTCCGGGGAAGGTGTTGACCTCGATCTTGAGGACTTCGCCGCCGGCGTCGGTGTAGGCTAACCCGTTGATGATGCCGACCTGGCTCTCGCTGACGTTGTGGTCATGGAAGAAGATTTCCGCACCGAGGTACTTCTGGACGACCTCCTTGGTGACGACGAGGTGCTGGAAGTCCTTCGGGTTCCTCAGGAAGTCGACCGCGTACTTCCGGTCGACCGTCGAAATCTGACGCCGGAGCGAACGGACGCCGGCTTCCATGGTGTAGTACTCGATGATGTAGTCGAGGGCTTCGTCCGTCCATTCCATCCGTCCCTTCTCGATGCCGTTCTCCTTCTCCTCGAGCGGAATCAGGTGGGTCTTGGCGATGGTCATCTTCTCGAACTTGGTGTAGGTGTTCAGCTCGATCATCTCCAGACGGTCCATCAGCGGGGCCGGGATCTTGGAGATGTCGTTGGCGGTGCAGATGAAGAGGACGTTGGAGAGGTCGAAAGGCTCGTCGAGGTAGTTGTCGGTGAAGAACTTGTTCTGCTCCGGGTCCAGGACCTCGAGTAGCGCGCTCGCCGGGTCTCCCTTCCATCCGCCGCCGTCGATCTTGTCGATCTCGTCGAGCAGGAAGACCGGGTTGTTGGTGCCGCACTTGGCGATGGAAGAGATGATCCGTCCCGGCATCGCGCCCACGTACGTCTTCCGATGGCCGCGGATCTCCGCCTCGTCCGAGATGCCGCCGAGGGCGACCTTGACGAACTTACGGCCGAGGGCCTGGGCGATCGAAATCGCTAAGGACGTCTTACCGACGCCCGGCGCGCCGTAGAAGCAGAGAATCGGCGCCTTGAGGGAGTTGGTCAGCTGTTTGACGGCGAGGTACTGGAGGATGCGGTCCTTCTGCTTCTCCAGGCCGTCGTGATTCTCGTCGAGGACCCGCTTGACCTGGACGAGGTCCTCGTTGTCGACGCTCGAAGTCCGCCACGGTAGGGTCGTCAGAAGCTCCAGGTAGTTCTCGGTCACCCCGATCTCCTGGCTTCCGGCCGGCATCGCCTTGAGGCGAGCCATCTCGCTCCGGATTCGCTTCTGGATGTTCTCCGGGTAGGCTTCCGGATGGTCCTTGAGGGCCTTCTCGTACTTCTGGTCCGGGTCGTCCCCGTCGAACTCCTTGAGCTGGTCCCGGACGACCTTCATCTTCTCGCGGAGGACGTACTCCCGCTGGTTCTTGTCGATGTTCTCGCTGACCTTCTGGTTGATCTCATACTCGACCTTCGAGTCGAGGTTGAACCGGTCGAGGTCCTGAAGGACGATGCGGAACCGTTCCAGGACGTCCTTCTCCTCCAGAAGCATCTGCTTCTTGAGGAGGTCCGTGTTCAAAAACGCCGCGATGTGGTAAGGGATGTCGTGGATGTCGCCGACCGACTGGGTGAAGTCGGGAAGAGGCGGCAGGGCCGTGTACTTCTTCCTCAGCTCGGTATAGGAAGCGGTGAACTTGCCGAGCATCTCGTAGACGGCGTTGTCGTCCCGCATGTACTGCGGACGGGTATTGGCCGAGCAGGTGACCGTCTTGCTGTTCTCGTCGAGGTTGAAGTCGGAGAGGTCGACCGCCTCCTTGCCGTGGCAGACGACCTTAAGGCCGCTTGCCTCCGGGACGATGTCCGAGACGCGGCAAAGGCAGCCGACGGTCTTCACGCCGGGCAGGATCAGGTTATCGAAGTCGCCGTAGGCGTTGTCGTTCGGGGCATAGGCCATGACGAACTCGTCCCCCTTCTTCAGCTGGGAGAAGAGGTTGACGTCATAAGGGTTGCTCGCCAGGATCGTCATGTCAATGTCGGGCAGACCGACCTGCTCATGGTTGGGCAGGACGGAGAGGCGCCGGGGTTCGTAAAGTTCCATAGGGTATCCTCCTTGAATCGCACGATGGTATTTTAGCACAACGGATTGTAGAGTGCTAATAAAAGCCCGGAGTATTTTTTGCTCCGGGCAATCAGACCTTACTTGCTGGCGGAATCCGCGGCCTTCTCTTCTTCTGGCTTCGCGGCTTCTTCCTTCTTCTCTTCCGGCTTTTCCTCGGCCTTCTCCGCCGGCATCTCTTCCTTCTTCTCCTCCGGCTTCTTGTAGCCGTTGAGCTCGAGGACCTTGCTCTGGACCCGGGCGCTCATCTCGGAAGCGAAGACCTGGTTGAGGTAGCCGTTGATCTGGTCGTGGATTTCCTCCTCGCTGAGCTTCGCGCTCTTGAGGTAGGAGGTGTAGTTGCGGATGAAGTCGGAGATGGACATGTGGAGTTCCTTCTCGACGTCCGTCTGCGTCGGGGCCGGAATCTTCTCGGCCTCGGCTAAGGCGTCGAAGACGAGGGAGGACTTCAGCTCCGCAAGGACGCCCTCGCGGATCTGCTTCTCGTAGTCTTCCTCGCTCGTGCCGACGAGCTTCAGGTACTGCTCAAGCGTGAGTCCCTGTCCTTCGATCGAACGGCGGTCTTCTTCCTTCCGGTCCTCGACCAGACGGTCGATGTACTCCGGAGCGATCTCGTACTCGGAGCCGTCCCGGATCTGGAGCAGCAGGGAATTGAGGATGCCGTTCTGGTAGGTCCTCTCGTTCTCGTCCTCGAGGTTCTTCTTCACCTTGCCCTTAAGCTCGGTGAGGTCCTTGGAGGCGTAGCGGCCGCTCAGGGTCGTCGCGAAGGCGTCGTCGATCGCCGGGACTTCCTTCTTCTTCACCGCATTGAGGGTGACCTTGAAGGTGACGGGCTGATTCGACAGCGGCGCCGGGTAGTTCTCCGGCATGGTGACCTTCACGTCGAACTTCTCGCCGGCCTTGTGGCCGACGACCTGGTCCTCGAAGCCCGGGACGAACTTCCCGGCGCCCAGCTCCAGGTCATAGGACTTGGCGCTTCCGCCCGAGAACTCCTTGCCTTCGAGGAGGCCGACGAAGTCGATGTTCGCCGTGTCGCCCTTCTCGGCGGCCTTCTCCTGCGGGACAAGCTCCGCCTGGTCCTCAGCGAGCTTCTTCAGCTCGTTCTCGACGTCCTGATCCGCGACTTCCTTGCGGCTGACGTCCTTAGCCTTGATGCCCTTGTAGGCCGCTAGCTTGCTGACCCGCGGACGGAGGACGTAAGAAATGTGGAACTGGGCTTCCTCGGCCGTGAACTTCTCCAGGCTCACGGACGGATGGAATCCCGCCACGAGGGCGTTGTCCTTCTCGTACTTCGTGAACTCCGGATCCTTCTCGAAGGTGTTGTCGACCACGCGGAGGAGCTCGTCGATGGTCTGGTTGGCGACGTCGTCGCTACGAAGGTAGCGGCTCGCGGTCTCGAGCGGGGCCTTGCCCTTCCGGAATCCCGGAACCGTGACGTAGGCGCAGAGCTTATTGACGGCCTTATTCCGGGCCTTCTCGATCTCCGACGCATCGAAGGTGACGTCCGCGATCAGATGTCCGTCCTTCGCCGAAAGTTCGTGTTTCATGAAAGTTTTCTCCTGTGCGCAAAAAATGCCGTAGTCCATTATAAAAAGGAGTGTTCCCCTTTTCAAGTTTACCAAAGCGCCCGGCTAGGAAAGAGTGAGCGATTCGGCCTCAAAGAGGGTGAGGAGGGCCCGTAAGGCCTCTAACAGGGAGGAGAGGTTCTCCTTCCTTCCCCCGTAACGGCTATAGAACGAAAGGGAGAGGGAAAGAAGGTCCTCGCTTCCCTTCCCGTCCTTCTCCTCGTCGGAGAGGGAGTCGACGCTCAGGGACGGAAGCAAGAGAGTCGCCTCCTCCTCGAGGGCGTGAAGAAGGGTGTAGGCCGCCTTCTCCTCCCCGCTCTTCCCGCCGAGGAGCGGGAAGAGGGAGGCGTAAAGCTGGACGACGGCCGGATAGGAGAGGTTTTCCTTCTCCTTCCGGGCCGGAATGACATAGTTCTTCATTTCCGTTCGATGGGGGAGAGGTGCCAGATGTCCCGGTTGTACTCCCTTATGGTCCGGTCGCTGGAGAAGTAGCCGCTCTCGGCGACGTTGACGAGGCACTTGCGTCCCCAGGCGTTGCGCTGTAGATAGAGCCCCTCGATCTTCTTGGAGGCGTCCAGGTAGGAGGCAAAGTCCTTCAGGACCATGAACTCGTCGTTGTGGTACATGATCTCGTCGTAAATCATCCGGAACTGGTCCTTGTCGGAGGAGAAGGTCCCGTCGAGCAGGGAATCCATGACGGCCTTCACCCGCGGGTCCTTGGAATAGACGTCGAAGGGGCTGTAGGAGTTCTCGAACTTGGTCTTCTTCACCTCTTCCTCGGTCATGCCGAAGATGACGGCATTCTCGTCGCCGACGAGGTCATGGATCTCGACGTTGGCCCCGTCCAGGGTTCCGAGGGTGATGGCGCCGTTCATCATGAACTTCATGTTGGAGGTGCCGCTCGCTTCCTTGCCGGCCAGGGAGATCTGCTCGGAGATGTCGCTGGCGGGGATGATGACCTGGGCGGAAGAGACGCCGTAGTTCTCCACGAAGACGACCTTCATGTAGCGGGAGATCTCCGGGTCGGCGTCGACCGTACGGCCGACGGCCAGGATGAGCTCGATGATCTTCTTGGCGTAGGCGTAGCTCGGGGCGGCCTTGGCGCCGAAGAAGTAGACGTGCGGATAGATCCGGAAGGAGGCGTCCGCCTTCATCCGCTGGTAGAGGTGGATGATCCGAAACACGTTGAGCAGCTGACGCTTATAGGCGTGGAGCCGCTTGATCTGGGTGTCGAAGATGGCGTCCGGCGAGATCTCGACGCCGGCGGTCTTGCGGATGTAGTCCCGTAGGACGAGCTTGTTCTCCCGCTTGATGGCGTTCATCTTCTCGAAGACGGCCTGGTTCATCTTCGTGTCGGCCGTGTAGGGAAGAAGCTTCTTCAGGTCCTGCGGGTCCTTCTTAAAGGAGGGGCCGATCAGGCTCTCGACGTAGGCGGAGAGGGCGGGGTTAGAGACTAAGAGGAAGCGGCGGTGGGAGATGCCGTTGGTCTTGTTGGAGAACTCCTGCGGGTAGAGCGCATAGAGGTCCTTGAAGGTCTGGGTCTTCAGGATCTCGGTGTGGAGGGCGGCGACGCCGTTGACGGAGGTGGCGACATGGATCGCCAGCTGGCACATGTTGACGTTCCCGTCCTTCAGGATGAGGCAGTTCTGGATGCTCGCCTCGGGGACGTTCGCATTCCGCATCTTCTGGAGGATGCGGCGGTTGATCTCCTCGATGATCATATAGGCCCGGGGCGCGACGGAGGCGATGTAGCGGGAAGGCCACTTCTCCAGGGCCTCCGGCATGACGGTATGGTTGGTAAAGGCAAAGCAGCGGGAGACGATTGCATAGGCGTCGTCCCAGCCGTAGCCGTTCTCGTCCATCAGGATCCGCATCAGTTCCGGAATCGACAGGATCGGGTGGGTGTCGTTGAGATGGAAGAGGTAGTGCTCATAGAGATGGTCCAGGGTTCCGTAGAGGGTCTTCTCCCTCAGGCAGGCTTCCTGCATGCCGGCGGATACAAGGAAATACTGCTGCCGGAGACGGAGCAGCTTTCCTTCCTCGGTCGAGTCGTCCGGATAGAGGCCGTGGGTGATGTCCCGGATGAAGCGGAGGTACCCGTTGAAGTTCGCGTTCGACGGCAGCTCCTCCTCGCTCGGTTCGGCGTACCAGAGACGGAGGGTGTTGGTGACCCCGTTCTCGTAGCCGATGAGCGGGACGTCATACGGGACGGCGAGGACGGAATAGGCGTTCGCGGTCCGCCAGCGGATCTCCCCCTTCTCGTCCCGGTAGGTCTCCGGGTTCCCGTAGAAGCGGACGGTCAGGGCCTCGGAGGGCTTGCGCATCTCCCAGGGCCAGCCGCTGGTCAGCCAGGTGTCTGGATACTCCTCCTGCTTCCCGTTGCGGATCTTCTGACGGAAGAAGCCGTATTCATAGCGGATGCAGTTGCCGTGGACGGGAAGGCCGAGGCTGGCGGCGGAGTCCATGAAGCAGGCGGCCAGTCTTCCCAGGCCGCCGTTTCCCAGTCCCGCGTCCGGTTCGGCCGCCTCCAGGGCGGCATAGTCGATGCCCATCTCCTTCAGGGCTTCCTTGACGTCGTCGAGGTGTCCGAGGTTATAGAGGTTCGTCGAGAGGAGCTTCCCGAGGAGGAACTCCATCGAGAAGTAGATAACCTGGCGGGAACCCTGCCTTACGACGGCGTCCTTGCAGGCCTTGCCGTCGATGTTAGCTAAGTCCCGGACGATCCCGCCCAGGATGTTGAACTGAGCCGTCGCGTTGAGCTGCTTCGGGTCCCTTCCGTAGGTCTCGATGCAGCGCTTCGTGAACTCGGCCTTAAACTCTTCCCGGAACTGACTTCCTTTGGTATTGGTTAGCATTTTTCCTCTTTCTTTCTGTCCGTCCCGACACCGGGAAGAACGGCCTAATGGCTTTCTTCCGTGAAGTTGGCCCTCGGGTCCTTGCTGAGGTAAGGCCGCTCCTCCGAGACGGTCGGCTTCTTGTAGCAGAGGTAGATTGCCCCGAAAGAAGGAACCTTCAGGGTGATCTTGTACTTCTGGTTGTGGAGGCCGCCCTTGCCGTGGGTCAGGATGGGCTTCGGGTTGTACTGGTTCCAGCCGCCGTAGATGGCCTTGTCCGTGTTGAGGATCTCGACGTACTCTCCTTCGTACGGGACGCCGACGTCGTAGTCCCAGTAGAAGTTCGGCGTCATGTTGAAGAGGAAGACGAGGCATTCCTCGGCGCTCTCCCGACGGAAGACGTAGACGCTCTGGTCGGCGTTGTCCGCCATGATCCAGGAGAAGCGGGCCGGATCGTACTCTCCGGAATAAAGGGCGGGATGGCTCTTGTAAATCTGGTTGAGGTCGCTGAAGAGCCGCTGGAGGCCGGCGTGCTTCGGATAGGAGAGGACGTTGAAGGCGATGGGCTTGAACTCCCGCCACTCGTCGAAGGTTCCGATGTCGTTGCCCATGAAGTTGAGCTTCTTGCCGGGGTGGGCGTACATGTAGGCGTAAAGGTTCCGGACGTTGGCAAACTTGTTGTCGTAGTTGCCCCACATCTTGTTCAGGATGCTGCCCTTCATGTGGACGACCTCGTCGTGGCTGAAGGGGAGGACGAAGTTCTCGCTGTAGAAGTAAGCCATGGAGAAGGTGAGCTGGTTATGGCAGTACTTCCGGTAGATGGGGTCCTTCGAGTAGTACTTGAGGGTGTCGTTCATCCAGCCGAGGTCCCACTTGTAGTCGAAGCCTAGGCCTTCGCTGTACATTCCCTTGGTGACATGGCCGTAGGCGCTAGAGTCCTCGGCGATCATCATGACGCCGGGAAGGAGGGAGTGGACGAAGGCGTTCGCCCGCTTGGCGAACTCGATGGCGCCGGCGTTCTCGCCGCGCTGGGTGTTCCCCTCCCAGTAAATGATGTTGCTGACGGCATCCAGACGGAATCCGTCGATATGGAAGGTCCTTCCGAAATAGACGAGGGAGGAGATCAGGAAGGAACGGACCGGATCCTTGCCGAGGTCGAAGGCCTTGGTGCCCCACTGGGTGAATTCATGCTCGTTGGCGTACTCGTAGACGCAGGAGCCGTCGAACTTCTCCAGGCCGAAGTTGTCGACGGCGAAGTGGACCGGGACGAAGTCGAGGATGACCCCGAATCCGGCCGCATGAAGCTTCTCGACGAAGGAAGCGAAGTCCGCCGGACTCCCGTAGCGCTCGTCGACGGCATAGTAGCCTAAGGCCTGGTAGCCCCAGCTTGCGTCGTTCGGATAGGCAGTCACCGGCAGGGTCTCGACATGGGTGTAGCCCATCTTCTGCAGGTAAGGGATGAGGATGTCGGCCATCTCGGAATAGGTGTAGCAGCTGCCATCCTTCTTCCGGGCGAAGGTGCCAAAGTGGAATTCGAGAATCGAGACCGGCTTGTCAAAGCAGCGATCCCGCTTCGAGGTCCAGGCTTCGTCGTGAATCTGGACCACGGAAGGGTCGTAGACGACGGAACAGTTGGTCGGATAGAGGACGTCCTGGAAGGCGAAGGGATCGAGCTTGTCCTTCCAGAATCCGTCACAGCCCAGAATGTGGTACTTGTACTTCTGCCCGGCCTGGACCTGCGGCACGAAAAGCTCGTAGAGTCCGCGGAAGTCCGTCTTCGCCATCTGTACCGGCTTCCAGCCGTTGAAGTCGCCGATAAGGTCGATTTCCTTCGCCATCGGCGCATAGACCCGGAATCGGTATCCTGCCTCAGTGCCTTCCATGCTCGGATGGGCGCCGAAGAAGCGGTAGGCCTCCGGCTCACGCCCGTTCAGATAAGTCTCAAAGGCGGAGTGATCAATCGCCATAAATCCAGTCCCCCGTAGCCTCATTATATCGCAAGCCCCCTTCAAGCAAGGTGCGATTGAACCAGAGAGAGTCTGAAACCCCTTCCCCTTCCGACCCGGAGAAAAAGGGCCTTCGCTCGGCGCTCCGGAAAAGAGAGCCCCCTTCGCTTTTCTACATAGTTCTGGAACCTTGCCTTCCGGAAGGGGCCTGACTACAATCATTCCGTATATTCCGTAAGGAGGAAATTATGGCCGCTTCCATGAAGATTATGTGCGTCAACGCCGGGTCGTCGAGCCTCAAGTTCAAGCTTTTCGAGATGAGCGACAAGGCCCTGAAGGCGAAGACGATAGCCGAAAAGTCGAAGCAGATGACCGTCCTGACCAAAGGCGTCGTCGAACGCATCGGGCATGACGACGCAATCTTCACGATCAAGCACGGCAAAGACGCCAAGACGAAGATTCTTCCGGTCAAGGACCATGCCGAGGCCGTGAAGCTCGTCCTCGACGGCCTCATCGAGGAGAAGATCATCGCTTCTCTCGACGAGATCGCCGGCGTCGGCCACCGGGTCGTCCAGGGCGGTCCCTACTTCAGAGACTCCCACGTCTTCGACGAGGACACGGAGGAGAAGATCGCTTCCCTGATCCCGCTTGACCCGCTCCACGCCCAGGCCCACCTGACCTGCTTCAAGGCGTTCAAGAACGCGCTTCCGGAAAGCGTCGGCGAAGTCGCCGTCTTCGACACGGCCTTCCACCAGACGATGGCCCCGGTCGAGTACATGTACGCGTTACCGTACGAGTACTACGAGAAGTACAAGGTCCGCCGCTACGGCGCCCACGGAACCAGCCACAAGTACCTTTCCATCATGGCGAAGGAGACCTACTTCCCGCGGAAGCGCCACGTCAACCTCATCACCTGCCATATCGGCTCCGGCGGAAGCGTCTCGGCGATCCGGGACGGCAAGGTCGTCGCGACCTCGATGGGCTTGACGCCGTTAGCCGGCGTCATGATGGGGACCCGCACCGGCGACATCGACGCCTCCTGCATGAGCTACCTCTGTTCCTGCACGGGGAAGAGCGTCGACGAGATGTTCGATATCTATAACCACAAGTCCGGTCTTTTAGGCATCTCCGGCATCTCCAACGACACCCGGGACGTCGAGGCGGCCGCCAAGAAGGGCGACGAACGGGCGAAGCTAGCCATCGACATGTACGCCAATTCCATCGCGAACTACCTCATGATGTACTACGGGAAGCTCGGCGGGAAGGTCGACATGATCGTCTGCTCCGCCGGGGTCTTCGAGAACGGCCCCATGTACCGGGAGGAGACCTTCAAGAAGGTCTCGGACGCCCTGGGCATCCGGATTTCCCCGAAGGCCAACGCCGAGATGGTCGGCGGGAAGATGGGCCTCATCTCCCAGCCTTCCAGCAGCATCCCGGTCGCCGTCATTCCGACCGACGAGGAGCTGATGATTGCCCTCGACACGGTCCGAATCCTCGGACTCTGATGGCCCGTTTGCGCCTTCTTTCTTCCGGCCTTCTCGCGGCGCTTCTCCTTCCCCTTCTTTTCTCTTGCGCCAAAGGCCCCTACGGACGGCTCTCCCCGGAGACGGGGACCGACGCCAAAGGCCGGGTCCTCCTTCCGAAGACCTCGGCTGAAGGTCCCGTCCTCATCGAATCCAAGGCCAACCTCGACGCCATCGTCCGCTATGACTCGGCGGCGATTCTCGTCCGAAAGGACGGCTGCCGGTACTGTCAGGAGACGATGACGGAGCTTGTCCCGTACCTGAAGAAGCGGAAGGCGCTTTTCTATGCGGTCGACGCTGCCGTATACCAGGAAGCCTACCGAAGCCCGGACAACACCGATGGGCAGTACAAGGGACTCTATCCCAAGATCCTCGGGACGCCGACCTTCCTCTTCTACGGTGGAGGAAAGCTAGAGAACATCCACGAAGGGGCCTTTGACCCGGGGAAGCTCGAGGAGAGCCTCGACAGCTACCTCGCCGTCCTTCCGACGGTACAGATCAACGACGTCATCAAAGTAGCGGACGGGGACGATTTGGACTCGATTCCTTACGAGATCGAAGTGGACGAAGAGACGGACGACCCCGGACGGGGGACAATGGCCCTAGAGAAGAAGATCCAGGCGAAAGAGGACTTCACGGTCCTCTTTACCTGGCGGCGCTGCTCGGACTGCGCCTCTTACCGGAAGGAGGTCCTCTATCCCTTCTTCTCGGAAGGCTTCCCGGAGAAAGACCTCTACGTCTACGAGACGGACGGCTACTTCCTTTACCGGAACCGGCTCGTCGACGGAACAAAGAACCCGGACGGCGTCAAGGCCTGGTCTTCCTTCGCCGAGAAGTTCCATCTTGCCGACTACGGCGGGAAGGACGAGGAGGGGAACGCTCTTGGCTATGTCCCGACGCTGGTCCATTTTAAGGCCGACGGAAGCGTCGACCTGGACGTCTTCCAGAACGACGTCGGCCTAAAGAAGAACGAGGACGGAACCTATTCCTTCGAGAAGGCCTTCCTTCCCGAGGTGCAGGCCCTGAAGAGCCGGGAAAACGACAAGACGGACGCTTTGAAGGATCTTAGGAAGCAGGCGCTCCCGTTAGAGAAGAAGGCCTCTCTCTCCTTCCTAAAGGAGGCCTTAGCATGAAGAAGGGGCTCCCCCTTCTTCTTTCCTTCGTCCTTCTCTTCTCCTGTTCGGAAAGGAAGGCGTCTCTTTCCTACCCGGCCTTGGAAGAAAAGCTACCTCTTTATACCCTGTCGGAAGAAGAAGAAGGCTCCTTCCTTCTTCTTTCCGCCTCCGACCTATCCTCCTTTTTAAGCCGGAAGGAGAGCTTCCTCCTTCTCGTCTCGGTGCCGGACTGCCCGAACGTCTGCTCCTTCCTTCCTGAGGAGCTCGACAGAATCCTGAAAGAGGAGAAGGCCTTCCTCTTCTGGATTCCGGAAGAGGACTACGAGAAGGCCGGCGGACTCTCCGCCGGCTCGACCCGTCTTATCTACTACGAGAAGGGAAGGAAAGAGGGAGAGACGCTCCTTCCTTTGGATGCGGAGGAAGAGGCGCTGAAGAGCCTGATCGAGAACGTCTCCGCCAAGGCCGCCCTTCCTCTCCTCAACCCGGTCCTTCCGCTTCCCAAGGAAGAGGACTACCTCCTCTTCTCCTTCTCTCTTTACCCGGAGAACGGCTTTCAGGTCGAGGAAGGGAGGAACGTCCGCTTCGTCCTTCCTGGCGAATGCCTCTATGACGCCTTAGCGAAGGCCCAGGAAGAGAACGTCGACGGCCTCTATCTCGTAAGGACGGAAGAGGAGGAGGCCATTCGAAAAGCTTTCCTCTCCTAGGCGGGAAGCTTCCTTCCCCAAAACCGGGTTCAGGGCCAGGCCTCGGAACCGGTTGTTTTTTATGCCCAGCAAAAACGGCCTCCTTCCGAAAAGGAGGCCGATCAGGTAGGACCGAAGAGAGAATCGAGGCCGGAGCCGGCCTCCCTTCCGACTCGATGCCCTTAATGACGTCGTCCGGGGAACGTCCTCGCCCCTTCTTCAAGCCGGGCGAGTCCTTCCCGTAGGAGCTTCTCCGGACAGGCAACGTTCATCCTCAGGAACTTCTCCCCGCCCGGGCCGAAGACCCCGCCGTAGGATAGCTTCAGCCCTTCCTTTGCTTCGAGGTAGGCGTTAAAACCTTCCACGTCGTCGGTCAGTTCCAAGGCGTCGATCCAGAGAAGATAGGTGGCATCGCCCTTAAGGACCTTCAGAGGAAGGGCTCTTTCTTCGACGAAGTCTTCCACCATCTTCCGGTTCCGGAAGACGACTTCCCGCATCTCGTCCAGCCACTCTCTACCCTCGCGGTAGGCGGCGATTGCCGCAACGACGGCGAAGAAGTTCGGCTCCTCGACCTCGTCGGCGTTAAGCTGCCGCTCCAGTCTGAGGCGGATTTTCTCGTCCGGAACGACGGCTGCGCTCGTCTGGATTCCGGCGAGGTTGAAGCACTTGGTCGGGGAGACGGCGCTGACGCTAAGATGGGCGTTCTCCTCGGAGGCCTTCAGGTAAGGCACGTAAGAGAGGCCCGGACGGACGATCTCGCCGTGGATCTCGTCGCTGACGACGAGGACGCCGTAAGCCCTAGAGAGGGCGCCGAGGCGGCAAAGCTCCTCCCTGGTCCAGAGGCGTCCTACCGGGTTCTCCGGGTTACAGAAGAGGATCAGGGCCGGATGCTCTTCCCGGTAGGCTCTTTCCAGTCCTTCCCAGTCGATTTCGTACTGCCCGCCTTTAGAAAGGAGCGGAACCTCCAGCGGCATCCTCCCGTTGTTGGTGATGGAATGATAGAAGATGTGGTAGACCGGAGGAAGGACGACGACCCGGTCCCCGGGCTTAGAGAAGGCACGGACGGAGGAAGAGAGGGTCGGGATGACGCCGGAGGAGAAGAGAAGGCTTCCCTTCGGAATCTCTAGCTGGTGCCGTTCCCGATAAAAGTCCCGGTAAGCCTCTTCCCATTCCGGGGGAAGGATGCTGTAGCCGTAGAGGCCTTCCTGGGTCCGAGCAAGAAGCGCCGCCTGGATCTCCGGGGCGGCCTTAAAGTCCATGTCGGCGACCCACATCGGAAGAACCCCGTCCTTCACGTCCCACTTCAGGGAGAAGGTGTGGCTTCGGTCGACGACCGTCTCGAAATCATATTTCTTCATCGTGATCTCCCTTCCGGACGAGAATCCGCATCTTCGATTGGTCGATCCGCTCGTCGTCCCGGATGAGGGTCTGAATGCTCGGGGCCTTCAGGACGCCGCTGATGGGGTTCTTCACACTCCCGAGCGGGCCTCTGACCTCGGCGTCGAGGTCCCGACAGTACTCGAAGATGAGGTCGGAGTCTTCCGAAATCTGACAGTTTCTCAGCGTGATTCCGTCCATGTAGCAGAAGCCTTGGTGGCTCTGGACCTGGCAGTCGACGAGGGTGATCTTCTTTGCGTTCCAGGCGAAGTACTCTCCCTCGATGACGCAGTGCTCCAGAAGGACGTCCTCCGTGTTCCAGAAGGCGTCCTTGGTATGGAACACGCAGTTTTTGGCGTGGACGTGCTTCGACCCGTCGAAGGCGTAGTTCCCTTCGACGGTCAGCTCCTCGGCTTCGACGTTATTCGTGTTCATCCCGAAGTAGTCGCCCTTCACCTTTACCCGGCTAAGGCTTACCTGGTCGCAGGACCAGAGGGTCTCCTGGGCGTCGTGGAAGACGATGTCCGAAAGACGGATGTTCCGGCAGCGCCGGAACTCCTTCGGCGCCTCGATGTCGAGGCGCTGGAAGACGGAGTCGTCCGTGTACCAGATGCCGCTCCGGGAGAGGGGTAGGAAGTGGCAGTCGAGGACCTGGTGCCCCTTCCCGTACCAGAGCGGGTACTTGTAGCCGAAGGTGACGTCCCGGACGACGAGGTTCCTTCCCTCCTTCAAGGGGGACTCCCCGTCGTCGAAGAGGGAGTTCTCAATGACGGCGTCCTCCAGCCGGAACAGGGCGCGCTCTCCTATGAAATGACCGTTCTCGAATGTTTTCATGTCTGGTTCTTCTTTCTTTTCCGTTCTATTAAAACCTCGGTTTGCACAGGTGACCTGATTAATCCCTTACTTATCGGCTTTTTTGGCAAAGACCTCTCGAAATCTAATCACTTTATGCGTCAAAATCGCCATCTGAAGGAACTTTTTCACCT
>Ga0256406_1001036_pt1 | contig 46384 bp, 40 predicted proteins | sample RumenRJG_03DNA_FD_185986 | JGI IMG/M metagenome (GOLD analysis project Ga0256406, IMG submission 185986) | Bovine rumen microbial communities from Lethbridge, Alberta, Canada - RJG_03 | ecosystem: Host-associated > Mammals > Digestive system > Stomach > Rumen | place: Canada: Alberta | collected... | reverse complement strand
ATATCATGTGCGATGGAGGCTCATGTCAAGAACACCGTGGAATAAATGCGACCGAGTTTCATCAACCATTGATCAGCTGTAACACTGATCAGGAAATATGTTTACACAAAATACTTGACACAATCATATCTCTTGACTGTTTTTGCCTGTAGAGCGTATATAGACGTACCTCAAAGGCTGGGGTTAGTTTCGTAGTATATATACAGTACCGAAAGGGAAAACACCTAAGAAAACGGAGGACAAGACCATGACGATCAACGAAGCAATGAGAACCTACAGACTGCCGAACCCGACCACAGCCGAGGATCTGGAGACCCGCTGGAGCAAAGTCCTGAACTTTGGAGACAAGGTACTCCTCGCCGGATACTACTATAACGGAAAGAAAAAGCCCAGTTACTTCGCAGCGGTTTACGAGCACCTCGATGACGACCTTTCCTGCGAAGGAACCATTGGACTGAGAGCCGCCAGCGAGGTAGCCTTCGAAGACGACGGCCACGCGATGGCATGGGCGATGCAGCAGGCTTAAGAAACACACAAAACCGAAGAACACCGAAAGGAAGCCCGACGGGGCTTTCTCTCGTACAGATAGAGACGGAGCCGCAGGGCTCTTTTTTGTTGCACATAAAGGGGGTGCGTATGAATGGGAAAACGGTATCTGATCGACCGGCATACGCTTCCTTACGATGCGATGGTAGCGGATGAATCTTGGCTTATGCCGATAGACGATGAGGAAGGAGGGGATTCCCATGGCGACAAGGGGCCGGAAACCGACGCCGACAGCGATCAAGGAGCTGGAAGGCAATCCGGGAAAACGAAAACTGAATGAGAACGAGCCTAAGCCGAAGAAGAAAGCCCCGTCCTGTCCGAAGTGGCTGGAGCCGGAGGCGAAAAAGGAATGGCGACGGCTCAGTAAGCAGATGGAGCAGATCGGGATACTCACCGAGGTCGATATGGCGTCCTTTGCCGGGTACTGTCAGGCATATGCCAGATGGAAGGAAGCAGAGGAATTCATCACCCAGCACGGGACGATCGTGAAAACGCCATCTGGGTACTGGCAGCAGGTTCCCCAGGTATCGATCGCACAGACCTATCTGAAGATCATGAATCGTTTCTGTGAGCAGTTCGGCCTGACACCGGCGTCCCGGAGCAGGATTGTGGCAGATACCGGCAGTCGTGATCCGGCGGATGAGATGGAGGATATCTTAAATGGGTGAGATGAGACCTTCCGGGTATCCACAGCTTACCGATTATACACCGACGAAGTTCATGCTGCCGACGTCACATTATGATGCGGAAAAGGCCGACCGGGCCGTCCGCTTTATCGAGAACCTGAAACACACAAAAGGCCGCTGGGCCGGGAAACGCTTCTGGCTTCTGCCATGGCAGGAACAGATCATCCGGGATGTGTTCGGAATTGTGGATGCCCACGGGAACCGGCAGTTCCGCACTGCCTATGTGGAGATCCCGAAGAAGAACGGGAAGAGTGAGCTTGCCGCAGCAGTGGCCCTGTATCTTCTGTATGCGGATAATGAGCCGTCGGCGGAAGTGTACGGCGCGGCGGCAGACCGGCAGCAGGCCAGCATCGTCTTTGATGTGGCCCGGCAGATGGTGGATATGACACCGGCGCTGGTGAAGCGGTCAAAGATCATGGCTGCCGGAAAGCGCATCGTCAATTACAGCAACGGCGGCTACTATCAGGTGCTGTCGGCGGAGGTCGGAACCAAGCACGGACTCAATGTCTCGGGCCTGGTATTTGACGAGCTGCACTCCCAGCCAAACCGGCAGCTGTACGATGTCCTCACGAAGGGCTCCGGTGATGCGAGAGAACAGCCACTGTATTTCCTGATCACGACTGCCGGAACTGACCGGGAATCGATCTGCTATGAAGTGCATATGAAGGCACTGGATCTCTTAAAGGGAACCAAGATCGATCCGTCCTTCTATCCTGTGGTGTACGGCCTTGCCGATGATCAGGACTGGAACGATGAAGCCAACTGGTATCAGGCCAATCCGTCCCTCGGATACACGATCAAGATCGACCGTGTCCGGGATGCCTATAAGGAGGCGCTGGAGAACCCGGCGGAGGAGAACGTCTTCCGGCAGCTACGACTTGACCAGTGGGTCGGAAGCACGGTGGCATGGATACCGGAGCATGTGTATGACAAGGGAGATATCCCGATCGATATGGAGAAATTAAAAGGCCGTGACTGTTACGCGGGACTGGATCTATCCAGCACCTCGGACATCACGGCTTTTGTGATGGTGTTCCCACCGGAGGCGGAGGGGGAGAACTATATTGTCCTTCCGCACTTCTGGCTTCCGAGGGAGACCTTGCAGCTCCGCGTCCGGCGCGACCATGTGCCCTATGACGTCTGGGAGAAGCAGGGGCTGTTTCATATTACGGAAGGGAATGTCGTCGATTACAACTTTGTCCGGAAGACGATTAATGAGCTGGGGAAAGAGTATCACATCTGTGAGATCGGCGTTGACCGCTGGAATGCAACACAGCTGATCACGGATCTTGATGGCGACGGCTTTGTGATGGTGCCGATCGGGATGGGCTTTAAGGATATGAGCCCGGGCATGAAGGAGCTGTATAAGCTGCTTCTTGAAGGAAAGATCACCCACGGCGGCAATCCGATCCTTCGGTGGATGGCCGGAAATGTCGTCGCCGAGATTGACGCGGCGGAGAACATCAAACCCAGCAAGAAGAAAGCGACCGAGAAGATCGACGGCATCGTGGCGCTCATCATGGGGCTTGACCGCTGTATCCGGCATGAGATGACTGGAAGCGTCTATGACGACCCGGATCACGGCCTGCTGGTCTTCTAAAGGAGACGCGATGATCACAATGATGATACTTGGCCTTCTGGTAATCCGGGAGGCATTTTTGATTATGGAGGAGATGTACTGATGGGATTTTTAAGCTGGCTGGGTATCAGCCCAAGGGATGCTCCGGCGCTCCCCGAGATTACCGATAACGTCCGGGACTCCGGACAGACTTTCGTCTTCGGAAGGGCCGACTCCGGGGAGCGGGTCGATGAAAAGAGTGCGATGCAGATCGCAACCGTGTATGCCTGCGTGCGACTGCTTGCAGAATCAGTAGCGGGCCTGCCGCTGCATCTTTACCGCTTTACGGATGATGCAGAAAACGGGAAGGAGAAGGCAAAAGACCATCCGCTTTACCGGCTTCTGTATATCCTTCCGAATCCGGAGATGACTTCATTTTCCTTCCGGGAGGTGATGATGACGCACCTTCTCCTGTGGGGGAACTGTTACGCACAGATCATCCGGGATGGGAAAAACGGCATCCTGGGGCTCTATCCGCTCCTTCCTGAAAACGTGGAAGTCGACCGGGATGAAAAAGGGGAGATTTACTATATCTATCACGCTTATACGGATGAGACACCAGGGGAGACAAATAAGGATATCTTTTTCCGGAAGGATGAGATCTTCCATGTACCGGGGCTCGGCTTTAACGGCCTCGTCGGTTTCTCACCGATCGCGATGATGAAAAATGCACTCGGCACCACACTGGCTGTGGAGAAATACGGCTCGGCCTTTTTCCGAAACGGCGCACAGCCGAGCGGTGTACTCGAGCATCCCGGGGTACTCAAAAATCCGGAGAAGATCCGGGAGAACTGGTCGGATGTCTACGGCGGTGCCAACAACGCGCATAAGGTTGCTGTGCTCGAAGAGGGGATGCAGTACAAAGCAATCAGCCTGCCGCCGGAGGATTCTCAGTTCCTATCCACGCGCCAATTTGGCGTCAACGAGATCTGCCGGATCTTCCGGGTGCCGCCGCACATGGTGCAGGATCTGGAGCACGCGACGTTCAGCAACATCGAGCACCAGAGCATCGACTTTGTCATGCACACCCTGATGCCGTGGCTCGTGCGCTTCGAGCAGGCGATCATCAAAGACCTGCTGCTTCCGGAGGAACAGGAGCTGTACTTCCCGAAGTTCAACGTGGACGGCCTTCTGCGCGGTGACTATCAGAGCCGCATGCAGGGGTATGCCACCGGGATCAGTAACGGCTTCCTTTCTCCGAATGACATCCATCGTCTCGAAAACATGGATCTCATTCCGGCAGAAAAGGGCGGCGATGACTATTACCTGAATGGCGGATACGTGAAACTACAGGATGCCGGAAAGCAGGTGACACAGCCTGTCAGTACACCGGCACAAGAGAAGAAGGCAGAGCCTGACAAAGAGGGAGAAGAACAGCAGCCGGAAGAAAAACCGGAGAACAGAAAGAGAGGTAGAAATAAGTGAAGAAGTTTTGGAACTGGATTCACGATGACAGCGGAGGTCGGGTGCTCCGCCTCGAAGGGCCGATCGACTCGGAATCCTTCTGGGGCGATGAGATCACACCGGCCATGTTCCGCGAGGAGCTGGAGGCAGAAGAGGGAGATGTGACGGTCTGGATCAATTCCCCGGGCGGGAACGTGTTTGCTGCGGCAGAGATCTATACCATGCTGAAGGATTACAAATCCGCTGTCACGGTGAAGATTGCGAGTATTGCGGCATCGGCAGCTTCCGTCATCGCGATGGCGGGGGATAAGGTACAGATGAGCCCGACGGCCCTTCTCATGATCCACGATCCCTCCACGATTGCCATGGGGAACGCGAAAGCGATGGAGCAGGCGATCACCACCTTAAATGAGGTGAAGGAGTCGATCATCAATGCCTATGCGGCGAAGACGGGCCTGCGTCATAACCGGATCGCGGATCTCATGAGCAATGAGACGTGGATGAACGCGAAGAAGGCGGTGGAGCTTGGCTTTGCCGATGAAGTCCTCTATGAGGATAAGAAACCGGAACCGGATAAAGAGCCTGATGAAGACGATCCGAAAGAGCCGGAAAAGGAGAAGAAGGCAGCGCCGACACTGGAGGCCCTCATGTACCAGGGCCGGGTGACGGATCAGGCGGTGCTCAATTCCATCTGCGGCACCGGTGAGGAAGAAAAGCCGAAACCGCGTGCCGAGCCTGATGTCCCCCAGATCGGGATGGACGGCAAAACCAAAGACGGGGCCATGCCCTATGAGATTTTAAGAAACCAGCTGGATTTCCTGAAATGAGGAGTCCGGCTTTTTTCATGCATTCATACGAAAGGACAGGTAATGACCATGAGTAAAATTTTGGAACTCAGGAATAAGAGAAACACCCTGTGGGAACAGACGAAGGCATTTCTGGAAGAGAATAGGGATGCAAACGGCCTCGTGAAAGCTGATGCCGTGGAGCAGTATAACCGAATGGCTGCCGATGTGAAGGCGCTCGGTGATGAGATCACCCGCCTTGAGGAGCAGGCGGAGATGGATGCGAAACTCGCAGCTCCGACCTCCACGCCGGTGCATTCCGACCCGAAGGACGGCAAGAAGAAAAACGTCCGTCCGACGGCAACGGCGGAGTACAGCGAAGCCTTCTGGAACATGCTGCGCGGACGCATTTCCAACGAGGCGCTGGAGGGCCTTTCCATCGGGGAAGATGAGAAGGGCGGCTATACCGTACCGGATGAGTTTGAGAGAAAGCTCGTCGAAGCACTGGAGGAGAATAACATCTTCCGTGGCCTTGCGACGGTAATCCGCACCACGTCCGGTACGCGTAAGATCCCGATCGCAGAGGATAGCGGCGAGGCCAGCTGGATTGATGAGGGCGAGGAGATCCCGGAGGCAGATGCGACCTTCGGCCAGACGACCCTTGCGGCCTACAAGATGGGCACCATGATCAAGATCAGCAATGAGCTGCTGCATGATTCCGCCTTTGACCTTGCCTCCTATATCGCACGCCGCTTTGGCGTCCGTATGGGAAATGCGGAGGAGAAGGCATTCATCACTGGCGACGGTCAGGGCAAGCCGCTGGGACTCCTTGCAGAGACCGGCGGTGTTCCGGTCGGCGTCACTGCCGCATCTGAGACTGCTGTTACCTTCGACGAGATCTTCGACCTCTACTACGCGCTGAAGAGCCCGTACCGGAAGAAGGCGAAGTTCCTCTGCAATGAGGCACTGCTTCTGCAGCTCATGAAGATCAAGGACAAGAACGACAACTATATCTGGAAACCGTCCCTCGAAGTCGGCAAGCCGGATACGGTGCTGTCCCGTCCGATCATCACGAGCTCCTATATGCCTGCCATCACAAAGGGCGAGAAGGCACTGCTCTTTGGTGACTTCAGTTACTACTGGATCGCCGACAGGCAGAATCGCACCTTCAAGAGACTCAATGAGCTGTATGCCCGTACCGATCAGGTCGGCTTCATCTCCACCCAGAGAGTGGACGGAAAGCTGATCCTGCCGGAGGCGATCCAGGCCCTGAAGATGAAGGGCACCAAGGCAGCCAGCAGCGGCACCACGAATCCGACGACTGGCGGCTGATGCGAAAGGGGGTAACCGGTCATGGCACTGATTTCGCTTGAGGAAGCCAAAACGTACCTCCGGGTGGATTCGGCGGATGAGGATGCCATGACCGGCATCCTGCTTTCTTCCGCCTGTAAGCTCTGTGCGGATGTGGCAAGGCTCTCTGAAGAGCAGTGGGCGGCGGTGAATTCAGACGAAGAAACCTCCGTCCTTTATGCTGCCGATGAACTTGTGCATATCCGGGAGATCATGAAGGTGGCGATCCTCTATACGGTCGGCTATCTATTTGAACACCGGGAGAAAGCAGACTATACGGAGCTGACCCTGACACTCCGGTCGCTCCTCTTTGCTATCCGGGAAGGGGTGGTGTGATGAATATCGCAGGGATGCGGGTGCGGATCATCATCCAGAAAAATGAAACAGTGATCGACAAGTACGGCAACCATAAATCCGCATGGACGGACTATTTCACCTGTTGGGCTTCCGCCTCAAGGGGGAATACCAAAGCAGACGAAACGGAAGCTGCCGGTCATACGGAAGAGGAAGACCGGATGAACTTCACCGTCCGGTGGAGCAGCGAGACCGATGCGGTGGACAGCAAACACTACCGCATCCTCCTCTATGGCCGGATTTATAACATTGTCGCCGTCGATGATCAGGGCTTTCGAAGGAAGAGCCGGAAGTTTACGGCACAGCTTGTAGAAAGGTGATGGCTATGGGAAAGAAAGTATCCATTGATCAGCTGGCCGATGCAGTAAACGAACAGCTGCAGGAATACAATAAGCTCTCTGCCGAGGTCGTAAAGACTGCGGTCACGAAAGCCGGGAATGCGGTAAAGAAAGACATCGGTGCGAATGCTCCGAAGAAGACCGGACGCTATGCCAAGAGCTGGCGCACGAAGAAAACGAAGGAGACTTCCACCGAGCTGCAGGTAACCGTCTATTCCCCGACCCGGTATATGCTGGCCCATCTCCTTGAGCATGGCCATGCGAAACGCGGCGGTGGTAGGGTACGCGCTATCCCACACATCGCACCGGCAGAGGAAGCAGCGGAAGAGGCACTCATGAAGGATATCGAAAGGGGGCTTAAAAGTGGATGAAAACAAGATGCAGGATCTTCTTGATCTGCTGACGGAAACGGGCATTCCTTTTGCCTATGATCATTTCGCGGAAGGCGAATCGCCTGAGCCTCCGTTTATCACATTTTTGATCCCAGCGTCGGATCATTTCTCCGCCGACGGGGTCGTGTATCTTAAGGTGGATGTCGTGCATATCGAGCTCTATACCGATGAGAAGAATCCGGAAACGGAGGCCCAGGTAGAAGAGGTGCTCGATCGTCACGGCATTTTTTATGACAAGACCGAGGTCTGGATCGAGGAAGAGAAGCTCTACGAAGTCCTCTGGTCATTTGAAAGGAAGGTTACAGATAATGCCTACGAAGAAGAATAAGGTGAAATACAACCTGAAGAACGTGCATGCCGCCATCCTGACCAAAGGGGACGACGGCACATTTACCTATGCAAAGCCGGTGGCGATCCCGGGTGCGGTTTCGCTTTCCCTCGATGCGGAAGGGGAATCCTCCCCGTTCTATGCTGATGGCATCGTGTATTTCCGTTCGAGCTCCAATAACGGCTATTCCGGTGACCTGGAACTGGCTCTTATTCCGGAGTGGTTCCGCACGGACATCCTGCAGGAGGAGAAGGACAGCAATGGCGTTCTGATCGAGCGATCCGATGTGACGGAATCCGTCTATTTCGCGCTGCTCTTTGAGTTTGACGGCGATATCAACGCCATCCGCCATGTGCTCTATAACTGCACGGTGGCAAGACCGACGATCGAGTCCTCCACGAAGGAGGCGAGCATTGAGCCGGGAACGGAGACGCTCTCCATCACGGCAGACCCGAGAGAAGACGGCCTTGTGAAGTCCCGCACCGGCGATGAAACCACCACGGCAACCTATAACAACTGGTACAAGAACGTGTATGTCCCGTCGGCCACAACCGGCGGTTCCGGCAGCAGCACGAGTGGTAACTGATAGGAGGAGGGAAGCATGTTACAGAAAACAGTGAATATCTGCGGGAAGGACGTGAACTTCCGCTCCTCGGCATCGGTGCCGAGGCTCTACCGGGCCAAGTTCGGACGGGATATCTTCAAAGACCTCAGCAAACTTGAGAAAGCCTATAAGGAGAAGGGCGGCGAGGAAGGGAGCGCGATGGAGATCGAGGATCTGGAGATCTTCGAAAATGTAGCCTATATCATGGCCTTCCATGCCGACCCGTCTATCCCGAAGACGATCGATGAGTGGCTGGAGCAGTTTGATATGTTTTCCATCTATGAGGTGCTGCCGGAGATCCTTGAGCTCTGGGGCACGAACCTCATCACGGATGTGGAGGCTAAAAAAAACCAAAGAAAAGCAGCCGGGAAATAACGACGGCGCTGTTTCTCCTTCGGTGTCTGGAGGTCGGGCTTTCGCTTTCGGATCTCGACCTTCTCACCATCGGGATGGTGCTGGATATCTGGACGGAGAAGGGGAATGATGGCGAGAAATATGAAACGCAGGCAGAGATAAGAGAAGCAAATCAGCACGACTTTGATTTATTTTAACGTTAAAATAAATCCATTTATCACAACTAAAAACATATCTCCACCTTTTTGAATTATCCTGTATTTACTGCACATCCAGATAAAAAGGTGGAGATATTGTTTGTGTTTATATGTTGCCTGCCATCATATTCATTTATAATGTTTCCTACAATTTCTGAAAAAGGAGGAAGCATTATGGATGTAACTTATTTACAAAACAATGCGGATACCCTGATTGAGCATATGCGGATGGATGGTTATTCAAAGACTTTCATTAAATGTTGTCATTCAGCCGTCAATCATGTAATCAGGGAATCTCAACAACAAGCATGGTCATCGTATGATGATGCAAGGGAATGGTTTGCAAGCACTGATCAGTTCTCGGAAATCACACGGCATAACTTCAGATTTGCAGTCAACATCATAGAAAAGTTTGATGTTATGCACGAATTCCCTCATCATCCAGTTGATTGCTATCAGCTGACAAGATCCTGCCATAGCGCGGGTGAACTCGATCTCTTGCCGGTGCAGGAGAGGATGGATGAGTTCGAACAGGCATTGATTGATAAGGGACACCGTCCCGAATACATCAAAAGTATTAAATCAATCGCGGCAAAGATTATCATAAATGCCCGCGTGAATTGCTGGAACTCATTCCAGGATATCCGTGATTATTATGAGAACAGTTCCCTTTCCGATTTCAGCAAACAAATGCACCGAATAACCATCAGGAAGATGGAAAACTTTCTGAATTACGGGAAAGCGCCAAGCCACCGAAATTCACCGCATTGCATCGAGGATGCACGTCCCAGCCTTGGGGAGTTGGACCTTTACCAGCTGAAGGAGAAACTCCCGGAGCTCGAGCAATACATGAACGAGCATCAATACAGCCATAATTACGTGCGGCGCGTTGTCCTGAGAATAGAAAGAATCATTGTGATGGCTGGCAGAATCGAATGGAATTCTTACCAGGATGTCCTGGACTGGTTTCAAACGCAGGATTTCGGGGATGCCTTTGTAACCGAGACACGTACCATAATAAGGATCATGTCCGCATGGCAGCTTTATGACACGTTCCCAAACAACTGTGAAACACCTCATCCTTTGTGGCCGAGAAAAAACAGTTACGACAAACTCAATCCCGCTTTTAAGGATGTCGTTGACTTTGGATGTTCTGTTCAGGAAAAACGCGGCTTAAAGGAATCCTCAGTACGTCGTGCAAAATTTGAAGCCACTTCATTCTTCCTTGCAATGCAGGATCAGGGATGCCAGCGTATTGAGGATATCAGTGAGAGTGCTGTCATCCATTACCTTCGAACAGGGACATCAAACAATGGAAGGACAAAACTTCCCGGCCTTTCGCTTTTCATGAGGGACTGCATCCCGCAGAATCCTTATGAATACCGCAGAATATATGGACTTATACCTATAAAGTATGGGGCCCGTAAAACCATACAGTTTCTTACAGTTGAAGAAAGCATGGCATTTCAGAGTGCTCTTGAGGATTTAAGCAACACCCTTTCCCTTAAGCAGCGCGCAATCGGAACCCTGCTTTTTTATACCGGGATGCGTAGCTGTGATGTGGCAAATCTGCAGCTGGAATCCATAGATTTGCAGAACGGGATCCTGCAGTTTACGCAAATAAAAACAGGCGTTGCCGTAAGGCTTCCACTCCTCCCGGTCGTGGGAAATGCCATATATGATTATTGCACAATGGAACGCCCTTCGTCTGACTCACCGTTTTTGTTCCTCGGTGAGTTTGCGCCTCATCACCCGATTACATCCAAGGCGATCCCATGGGTTGTAAGTAAAATCATGGATTTGGCGGGTATACGAACCGGCAAGGGAGACCGTCGCGGCACCCATCTTTTCCGCCATCGAGTGGCTACGGTTATGGCGGAAAACAATGTCCCGGCTCCTGTTATCAGCGCAACATTGGGGCAGACAAATCCAAAGTCATTGGATTCTTATCTGTCTGCTGACATAACGCACCTTCGGGAATGCTCATTGAGCATAAAGGAATATGCGATTCGGGAGGAGGTGTTTGACATTGTCTAAATTCAGTGAGACCCGTAATGATCTCTTCATGAAGTTCATTGATTACAGGACTGCCTGCAATCTTTGGAATACCGGATATGAAATGAACCTGACCTATTTTGACAGGTTCTGTACCGAGCATTTCCCCCTGGACAAAGGAATCACGCAAGGCATGATCGATGGCTGGTGTACGCAGAGGGATACCGAAAACAAAACATCACTGATAGGAAGGACTCTCTCGGTGCGGAAGCTGATTGAATATCTCAATGAAAGAGGGCTTGTAAATCTCACAATACCGGAAATGCCTCCGCTTCCGCCCAAACAGCATGTTCCTCATTCCTTTACTGACGAGGAACTCAGAAACTTCTTTACGGAATGTGATGCGAGGGTTTTGTCGGCAAAGGGTACCACCAAGAGGTTCAGGGCACTTGAGATGGCAGTAATGTTCCGTCTGCTCTACAGTACGGGCATGAGGACAACCGAAGTCCGGCTTCTCCGCGTGATAGATGTTGACATTCCTCATGCCGTAATAAATATCCGGAAGTCAAAAAATAGTATTGAACACTTTGTTGCACTGCATCCCGAAACAGCCGCCTTACTGGAGAAATATGACGCTGTGGCGGAAAAGGTTATGCCTGGCAGAAAAATATACTTTCCCTATAAGGATGCTTCAACGCCGTTAACAGCAGACATGGTCACCTGGGAGTTCCACAAGGTATGGGATTCTGTAAATACCGTGAATGCCGTTCCGTATGATTTCAGGCATAACTACGCTATACAGAACATCAATTCGTGGCTGTCCGCAGGCTTTGACTTCAATGACAAGTTTCTTTACCTGAGTAAAAGCATGGGGCACACATCCTTGGAGAGCACCCGCTATTACTATTCCATAGTTCCTGCTTTAGCTAATATCATCGAAGAGAAGAGCGGTGGCAGCTTCGACGACATCATTCCGGAGGTGCCTGACTATGAAGAATAACAAAGAGGCTGTTGAGCTTGCCCGCTATATCAGCACTTTTATTTCCGAGTATGCTCCATCTCAGCTAACAAACAGCGACCACACCCTGCGCTCATATGAATCTGCGCTCTCACTATACATCAGTTATCTCGAAGATAACTGCAGCATTACTGCTGATAAATTCACTAAGGATTGCTTTGACCAGCAGCACATAGAGGGATGGATGACGTGGCTGGCAGATACAAGAGAATGCAGTGCAGTCACATGTAACAATCGGTTGTCTGCGATGCGTGCGTTTACCAGGTATCTCTCTTCAAGGGATTTAAAATATCTTGCTTTGGATACGGGTGCATCTGCAGTGTCTTACCGTAAAACAATAAAGAAAAAAGTAGTCGGCATGTCACGTGAAGCAGTAAAAGCTATTTTGGCAGAACCCGACCCAAAAACAAAAGTCGGGCTTCGAGACCTTACTTTGATGATAACCCTCTATGGTACAGCTGCAAGAATAAGTGAACTTTTATCAATTCGCATAGGCGACTTGCACTTGGATGATCCGAAACCGTACGTTATTATCACAGGAAAAGGCGGAAAAATCCGTACTTTATATCTTCTTCCCAAAGCCGTTGGATTTCTCCGGTTATATTTGAAAAGATATCATGACGGTTCTGGTGACAAGGATGATTACTTGTTTTACTCATCAATCCACGGAAAATCAAGTGCACTTTCACAGCAGGCTGTCTTTAAACTTCTAAGGAAATATGCTGCTGCCGCCCATGAGAAGTGTAATAGCGTTCCGCTTGAATTGCACGCGCATCAGTTCAGGCACGCAAAGGCCACACATTGGCTTGAAGATGGTATGAATGTGGTTCAGATTTCATTTCTTCTCGGTCATTCCTCCGTAGAAACAACGATGGTATACCTTGATATAACTACGGAGCAGGAGATGGCGGCACTGGCGACCATCGAGGGAGAAAAAAATCAGAAAGTGTCGGCAAAATGGAATCCCCAAAAAGATACACTTTCTGAACTGTGTGGTCTCAGGAAACCAAAGTCATAAAACAATATCTTCACCTTTTTTGACAGGGAATACCTGAAATGAGGGGTATTCCCGAAAGGTGGAGATATGTTTTTAGTTGTGATAATTTGATGTCTTCTGATCATGAAAAATCCCGCCAGACCGTTGGCCTTGCGGGATCATTTTATTCGATTCCTGTCTGAATGATGTGTTCGACATCGCGCCCACCATAAAAGATGCGGACGATGCTGACAGTTCCTTCGTTATTATCCACCAGATAATAAACGATGAAATTATCAACCGGAAGAAAGCGCATTTCCATGGAAGCCCATGGCTCCCAGTCTACGGTTGTGTGCCCTTCGGGAAAGAGATCAAGAGAGCGGATTGCTTTACGAATCCGGTTCACCTGGCCTTCCGCATTTTCCGGGGCAAGTTTCTCGAATGCAATATAGGAATAGATGTCCCGCAGGTCATCGAGCGATTCCGGGGAGTAAATGAGCTGATAGGTCATATGCCAAACTCCTTCTGGAGCATGGCATCCACTTCATCCGCAGAATAGCCCTTTCCAGCCTTCAGGGATTCTACTCCCTTCATCAGCTCAGCATCAAGTTCAGCTCGGGAAAGAGCACCGGCTGCCACTGGCTTTCTGGACGGAATGCGTACATCAAACGGAATACCGTTATGCAGAACGATCTGGCTGTAAAGCATCTGGATAGCACCGGTGGGTGTGATTCCGAGTCTTGCAAGGATGGTCTCTGCATTGTCCTTTAGAGAGGAATCAATTCTTGCATATACAGGGGATGTGTTTGCCATAGTCATTCACCTTCCTTTCAGGAGTAGTATACCGCCGATTGCTTGCATTTGCAAGCAAAATGCAAAGTTGTGGTTTGATGGAGAAAAGAACATGGAGATGATCTGTAATAAATGCGGAAAAGTGATCCCGAAACCGGATCTTAAAACCATCCGGGATGGGGAGATCGAACACACCTATTTTTTATGCCCGGACTGCGGGGAAGCCTACCGGGTCAGCACGACGGATAAGCATCTGCGGAAAAGGATTGATGATTACAGCAGGATGTCTGCCCGAGTAAGAAAAGGGAACTGCTCAAAAGAGTATGAGAAGCGGGTGCAGAAAGTAAAGGAAGATAATGTACGAAGGAGCCGGGAGCTTGCAAAAGCCTATCCACTGGCTCCTTTATTGCAGGCGGAATAAGGAAGGAAAGGAGGCGCAGCGTATATGGCAAATCGAATCAAAGGGCTGACTGTAGAGATTGATGGCAGTACGACCGGTCTTGATAAGGCCCTGAAAGATGTCAATTCTACCATCAGAAATACGCAGACCCAGCTGAAAGACGTGCAGCGCCTCTTAAAGCTCGATCCCTCAAATACCGAGCTGCTTTCCCAGAAGCAGCGGCTCCTTAAGGATGCGATCGGCGAGACCAAGGAGAAACTCGAAACATTAAAGACCGCACAGGAGCAGGCAAAGAAGCAGCTCGAAGAGGGGACGCTCGGGCAGGATAAGTACGATGCCCTGCAGCGTGAGATTGAGGAGACCGAGCAATCCTTAAAAAATCTGGAGTCGCAGGTATCGACTACCTACGCGGCACTCGAAAAGATCGACCAGACCGGAAAGAAGTTCCAGCAGGTCGGGGATAAGGTGGCAGGTGTCGGAAAGACACTCACCACCCATGTAACAGCTCCGATCGTCGGGATTGGCGCTGCGGCGATTAAGACGACCGCTGACTTTGATTCCCAGATGAGTAAGGTCTCTGCCATTTCCGGGGCCACCGGGAAAGACTTTGATGACCTTCGTGCCAAGGCCCGTGAGATGGGAGCGAAAACCAAGTTCTCGGCATCGGAAGCCGGGGAAGCCTTCGAGTACATGGCCATGGCCGGATGGAAGACCGGAGATATGCTGGATGGTATCGAGGGCATCATGAACCTGGCTGCCGCATCTGGCGAGGATCTGGGTACGACATCCGACATCGTGACCGATGCCCTGACGGCGTTCGGTCTTTCCGCCAAGGACTCCGGGCATTTCGCAGATATCCTTGCTGCTGCCAGCACGAATGCAAATACAAACGTATCCATGCTGGGCGAGTCGTTCAAATATGCGGCCCCGGTTGCCGGTGCCCTTGGAATCAATGCTGAGGATACCTCGGTGGCGTTAGGTCTTATGGCAAATGCCGGTATTAAGGCGTCGCAGGCGGGTACGTCTCTTCGTACCGGTCTTACCAATCTTGCGAAACCGACGAAGCAGATGCAGACCTACATGGACAGGTACAACATCGCCCTTGTCGAAAACGATGACGGTTCCATCAACTTACGCGAGACGATGATTTCCCTCCGGGAGAAGATGGGCAACCTGTCCGAATCCGAGCAGGCGGCTGCGGCTTCTGCGATCTTCGGGAAAAACTCCATGGCGGGCTGGCTTGCTATCATTAATGCTTCCGATGAGGATTTCAATAAGCTGACCGGGGCGATTGATAACTGTGACGGCACAGCGGAAAGCATGGCAAATACCATGCAGGATAACCTTGCCGGACAGCTGACGATCCTGAAGTCCCAGCTTGAGGAGCTGGCCATTTCCTTCGGAGATCTGCTCATGCCGATCATCCGGAAGGTGGTATCAGCAGTGCAGGCATTCGTGGATAAGCTGAATGGCATGAGTGATGCCCAGCGTGAGACCATCATTAAGGTGCTGGCGCTGGCTGCAGCCATCGGGCCACTGCTACTTATCATCGGCAAGACGATCAGTACGGTCGGTGTGGCGATGCAGGGCTTTTCGAAGCTCGGTGTCGGGATCATGAACCTTGCCGGAAAGATGCAGGCTGCCGGTGGCATCACCGGTGTCCTTGGGAAAGCGATCGGCGCACTGACATCCCCGATCGGAATCGTGATCGCGATTATAGCGGCGCTCGTTGCTGCCTTTGTGCATCTCTGGCAGACGAATGAAGAATTCCGGGAGAAGATCACCGCTATCTGGGATGGAATCAAGGAGAAATTTGCGGCCTTCGCACAAGGGATTACCGAACGGCTCAACGCCCTCGGGATTGATTGGGGAGATGTCATCGATACCCTTAAGGCCATATGGGAAGGCTTCTGTGATCTTCTGGCCCCGGTGTTTGAAGGGGCGTTTCAGATCATCTCTGCTGTACTCGGCACGGTGCTCGATGTCCTGACCGGGCTTTTCGATGTGTTTGCCGGGATCTTTACCGGAAACTGGGACATGGTCTGGACAGGCGTGAAGGAAATCTTCACCGGGATCTGGAACGGAATCAAAGGTATTTTCGAAGGTGTGCTGACGGCGATCAAGGGCATTGCGGATACGGTGCTTGGCTGGTTTGGCACGGACTGGGATACCTTCTGGACGGGAATTAAAACGTTCTTCGTGAATCTGTGGGAAGGAATCAAAACCTTCTTTACAAACACATGGAATGCGATCAAAACCGTTGTGACCACGGTGCTCACGGCCATCCGGGATTTCTTCGTGAATATCTGGAACGGGATCAAAACGACCGTATCCACGGTGGTAACCGGAATCCAGACCACGGTAACGACGGTGTGGAATGCCATAAAGACATTTTTCACCACGATCCTTACCGGGATCAAAACGACCTTTACGACCGTATGGACGGCGATCAGCACGACGGTCTCCACTGTGGTGAATACGATCAAAACGACCATCACTACGGTGTGGACGGCAATCAAAACGACGGCGGAAACCATCTGGAATGGAATCAAGACCTTTTTCAGCACGACGCTTACGGCGATAAAAACTGCGTTCACCACCAGCTGGGATGCGATCAAAACAGCAGTCACTACTGTATGGAATACGGTCAAGACGACGGCGACAACGGTGTGGAATGCGATTAAGACGTTTTTCACCACGACGCTTACAGCAATCAAAACCACGTTCACGACGATCTGGAATGGCGTAAAGACAACAGTCACCACGGTATGGAATGGCATCAAAACAACTGCGACGACTGTATGGAACGGGATTAAATCCTTCTTCAGTACGACGCTGACTTCCATTAAGACGACCTTCTCCACGATCTGGAATGGAATCAAGTCGACGGTATCGACCATCGGCAGCAGCATTAAAACCTCTGTCACCACGAACTGGAATAACATCAAAACTTCCCTGTCTACGACGATGACGAATATCAAAACGGCGGCATCCACCGCATGGACGGGAATGAAGACCAGCATCGGCACGATTGTCGATGGCATCAAGACCAAGGTTTCCGGTGTGTTTGATGGGATCAAAACCCATGCATCGACTGTTTGGTCTGGGATTAAGTCTGCTATGACAAGCCCGATTGAAACCGCGAAGACTACGATCAGCGGCATTCTGGATGGGATTAAGGGTCTCTTCAATTTCCAGTGGAGCCTGCCTTCCTTAAAGCTGCCGCATTTCTCATGGTCTTGGAATGACATCGGCTTTGGCATCAGTATCCCGAGCATTTCTGTCTCCTGGTATAAGAAGGCGATGGATAACCCGATGATCCTGAACAATCCGACCATTTTTGGCGCTATGGGCGGAAAACTGCTGGCAGGGGGAGAAGCCGGAAGCGAGATGGTGATCGGCACACAGACGTTGATGGAGACGATCCGGCAGGCTGTAGCAGGTCTTGTTTCCGGGAATACCAACATCAACTATGGCGGAGTGACCGTCAATGTCTACAGCCAGCCGGGGCAGGATATCTCGGAGCTGGCAGATGAAATCGAAGAGCGGATCAACATGAATGTCGCAAAGCGTGCGGCGGCATTTAGCTAAGGGGGAGGATGAGAAATGCACACCTTTATCTATAACGGAAAGAAGTCGCAGGACTATAACCTCATCCTCTCCGGGGAGGATACCTGGAAGAAGACGATGCCGGATGTGGAGCGGATGCAGATCCCCGGAAGAAACGGAGACCTGCTCCTTTCCAACCACCGGTACAGCAACGTGGAACTGACCTACCACGTTGGCATCAAACGGAACTTCAATCAGAATTTCACAGCCTTCATGAATTTCCTCCTTCGGGAGCCGGGGTATCACCGGCTTGAGGACTCCTATCATCCGGAATATTACCGGATGGCAGTGCTTGATAAGGAGATCAGCCCGAAAATGGCCTTTCAGAACTACAGCGGGTCATTTGACCTTGTCTTTTCCTGCATGCCGCAGCAGTACTTGAAATCCGGGGAACGTCTGCAGGTGTTGACGGGCTCCGGCACGGTATTCAATCCGACGATGTATGATGCGAAACCGCTGCTTCGAATCTACGGGCAGGGGCGGCTTACCATTGGAGAGGAACAGGTGACGATCACAGAGAATGACTCCTTCATTGATCTCGACTGTGAACTGGAGGATGCCTTCCGGGATACAGTGAACTTAAACGGCTGCCTCGAGCTTAGCACCGGCGACTTTCCGATCCTGCCACCGGGGAGCACCAGCATTACGTTCGGCTCCGGCATCACGAAGGTAGAGCTTATCCCAAGGTGGTGGTGCTTATGAAGCCGATTCTGTATCCGGCGGGAGAGACGCAGTTTAAGAACAATGGCCTCGGCAGGCTTTCCGAGGCGACGAAGTGCCTCGTGACGGAGGAGCGCAATGGCCAGTATGAACTGGAAATGCAGTATCCGGTCACCGGGCGGCATTATAAGGAAATCATCGAAGAGCGGATCATCGCAGCCCGTCATGACGACAGCGATGATGTCCAGCCTTTTCGTATCTATAAAATCACCCGTCCGATGAACGGCATCGTGACGGTATCAGCCCGGCACATCAGCTACCAGTTATCGAAGGTGGCCGTGATGCCATTTTCTGCAGAAACCTGTGCCGGTGCCCTTGGCGGGATGATCACGAACAGCGTGGGCGACTGCCCGTTTACCTTCTGGACGGACAAGCTGTTGGAGGCACACTTTCACGTAGACGTACCGTCCTCCTTCCGGTCACTCCTTGGCGGAGTATCCGGATCGATCCTCGATGTGTATGGCCCGGGCGAGTATGAGTGGGATAAATTCACGGTCAAGTTCCATACCCACAGGGGAGCAGACCAGAACGTCATGATCCGCTACGGAAAGAACATGACCGATGTGAAAAAGACCACCGATACCAGTAACATCTGGACGGGGATATTGCCATATTGGGCCGGAACCGATGAGTCGGAGCAGGCTATTCTTGTAACCCTGCCGGAGAAGGTGATCTATTCCGCATACGCCGGGGACTATGTGTATAAGATGGTGGTGCCGGTGGATCTGTCCTCTTCGTTTCAGGAACAGCCAACCGTCGAGCAGCTTCGCTCCCGTGCACAGTCCTATGTGGCTGCCAATGCAGCCGACGGGATTCCGGCAAGCATTGATGTCTCCTTTGTGGCCCTCTGGCAGACGGAGGAGTATAAGAACTGGGCACCGCTCCAGAAGCTGAAGCTCTGTGATACGGTGACGGTGTATCATAAGGGGCTTGGCATCGAGAATAAGGCAAAGATCGTAGCGGTCACCTATAACGTGATTCTGGAACGGTACGAGAAGATGACGATCGGGGAGGTGAAGACAAACCTCGGCGACTCCATCCGACAGATCTCGGAGGAGATCAAGCGGGATGTACCGACAAGTGCCTCCATCTCGCAGGCGATCAGTCTTGCCACCAACATCCTGTCCGGCAGTATGGGCGGCAACATCATAATCAACACGAACGCGCAGGGCCAGCCGGTGGAGATTCTCACGATGGATACGGCGGACATCAAGACCGCTACGAAAATACTGAAGATCGATCAAAACGGCATCTCTGTATCCAGATCAGGATACAGCGGTGTCTTTACTGTTCTGCTTGATATGGACGGGAAGTTCGATGCTGCCGCCTTAAAGGGCATCATCGATGCGGCACTGGTGAAGTCCGGCGTCCTATCCGACAAGCAGAGCAATATTTCATGGAACATGGCGACCGGCGCATTTACCGGAAAGAACGTGACGGTCACAAACCTGACGGCAACTTCAGTCAGCGGAACGACCGTCGAAGGGGAGACCGTCAGCTCTGGGGATGGCTATACCGGAAGCTATCATGTGGATGGTGCGACAATCTCTGTCCGCGCCGGGATTGTGACCGGGAAAACGGAGGATGAGACACAGCCTCCTGCTGCCTACAGCGGAACCTATCATGTGGATGGAGCAACCGTCACGGTAGAGAACGGCATGATCACTGCGGTGACGCCAGACCCGGAACCGGAGCCAGATCCAGAACCAGAGACACCGGGTGGTGAGGAAGGAGATAATTCATGATCACAACACAGACAGAACTGGATGTTTCTCCCGGCGGCATCGCGCCGGTGATTCATGTCAGTCAGTACGATACGGGGAGCCGGACGCTCCTCTTTAACCTGATCGCGACAGCGGGAGACCTGATCCTGCCCGGCGGCACCAAAGCCGAGATCCGGGGAACGAAGCCGGACGGGAATGGGTTCTCTTACGAATGCCAGATCAGCGGGAAAACCGTCACTGCCGACGTGACCGAGCAGATGACGGCTGCTGCGGGTAAAGCGGTCTGTGAGATTGTTCTTTATACTGGGACGCCAGCGAGAGAAGATGCAGAGGCTTCTGCCGATTTTATGCAGCTCGCAACTGCAAACTTTATTCTCTATGTGGAGCGGGCCGCGCTCGATAAGGACACCTTAAAATCCGGTTCCGAGATCCGACAGCTCGTAAACGTGATTGATCGCACCGATGAGCTGCTTGCAGCTGCGGCGACCATGGATGAAGCCAAAGAATCCATCCGGCAGATGACGGAGGATACCAGGTCGGATATGCATGCGCTGGCCCAGCAGGTGGAGACAAATGCAGAGGATCTCGCGGAACAGTCCGCTGCATCGGCAAGGGCCGCCGCGCAGTCAGCGCAGGCAGCGGAACGGACACTGGAAACGGTCGAGGCAAAAGGTCAGCAGTTATCTCAGCTTGCCATCAACTCGGATACCATTGCAAAGGAAGCGCTGGAGAAGGCGACGAATGCAGAAAATGAGTCCTATGAAGTTTCCAACTATCTGGAGACTGTCAGACGTGAGCTTTCCCAGCTGAGCCTGTCCATGCAGGAGAAGATCGACGATGCCTATGTGGAGGACGGTTTCCTTTACATGACGTCTGAGGGCGAAGTGGTCGTCGGGCCGCTCGGGCCTTTCTCCGGTACCGGAGGAGGCGGCGGGGGCGGCACCTCCGGGAACAATGCCCATATCACGCTGACCAATAAATCCGGTTTCCTGTCCCGGACAATCGCGCAGGGCGATTCGTGCCCGGTGACAATCAACTGGACATCGGAAGAAGATGAGATCCCGACCGGAAACGGCACCATGAAAGTGACCGTGAGCGGCGTGGTGAAGGCCATGATCGATATCAAGCAGGGCGATGTGGTCGTAGACATTGGCCCGTATGTATCAGCGGGAACATCGGTGGTCAAGATCAATGTGTCTGATATTTATGGGAACAGCCGCACTTTAAACTTCTCGATCACCGTGGTGGTGCTCGGCCTTTCCTCGAGCTTTGATGATTCGGCAGCCTATACCGGGCCGATCAGTTTTCCGTACACACCGGTCGGAAATATCCAGAAGAATATGCACTTCATTCTGGATGGCAGGGAGATCGGCACAACCGTGACTTCGGTTTCCGGAAGGCAGCAGTCCTTTGCGATCCCGCAGCAGAGCCATGGTGCACACAGCTTTACCGTGTATTTTGATGCGGAGATTAATGGCCAGACGGTGAGGTCAAATGAGCTGTATTACGAGATCATCTGTCTTGAGACCATGAATCTGACACCGATCGTGACCTGCAGTTTCCATTCGGAAACGGTGAAGCAGTACACGACGATCCACATCGGGTACTCCGTGTATGATCCAACTTCCATGAATGCGGATGTGGTGATCAAACGAAATGGTGTGACGATCTCTACGCAGACAGTCGGAAGAAGCAAACAGGATTTTGCTGTCCGGATGGATACGGTCGGTACCTTTACCTTTGAGATCAGCTCCGGGGAGGCCAGCAGATCCTTTACCCTTGAGGTCACGGAATCGGATATTCAGATCGAGGCGGAGACAGAAGCGCTAGCCCTGTACCTTTCGAGCAACGGCAGAAGCAATACTGAGGGAAACAAGTCTGTCTGGGAATATGGCGATGTATCCGCCCAGCTTACGAATTTCAACTATGCCTCCGATGGATGGCAGAAGGACGAGAAGGGCATCACGGTGCTCCGGGTGTCCGGTGATGCCAGGGTGCAGATCCCGTATCATCTGTTCGGGACAGACTTCCGTACCTCCGGCAAAACCATCGAGCTGGAATTTGCTACCCGGACAGTCATGAACTATGATGCGGTGATCTTATCCTGCCTCTCCGGTGGTAGAGGGCTTTCCCTTACCGCACAGAAGGTACTTCTCAAATCCGAGCAGAGCGAGATCGGGACACAGTTTAAGGAAAATGAGCATGTCCGTGTTGCTTTTGTGGTAGAGAAGCGGACAGAGCACCGGCTGATTTACTGTTATATCAACGGCATCATGTCCGGAGCGGTGCAGTACCCCGTGAACGATGACTTTGCTCAGACGGAGCCGGTCGGCATTTCCATCGGCAGCAACGAGTGCACCATCGACCTCTATAACATCCGGGTCTATGATAACGACCTGACGAGAAGCCAGATCCTCGATAACTGGATTGCAGACACACAGGATGTGGAGGAGATGCTGGCTCGGTACCAGAGAAATCAGGTATACGACGCCTACGGGAATATCGTGAAAGAACAGCTCCCGCCGGATCTGCCATACCTCATTTTGGAGGCAGCAGAACTTCCGCAGTACAAGGGAGATAAGAAAACGGTGAACGGTTCCTATGTCGACCCACTGCATCCGGAGAAATCTTTCACCTTTACCGGTGCTCAGTTCGATGTACAGGGAACTTCCTCTCAGTACTATGAGCGGAAAAACTATAAGGCCAAGTACAGGAACGGTTTTGTGACCTCGAACGGGTCAACCGTGGATGACTGGAAACTGCGCGATAACTCCATTGCGGTGGCGACCTTCTGCTATAAAGCGGACGTTGCTTCCTCCGAGGGAGCTAACAACGTGGAACTGGTCATCCTTTATAACGATGCCTGCCCATACCGGACGCCTGCACAGCAGGAAGATTCTCGCGTGCGGCAGGGCATTGACGGTTTTCCGATCGTCATCTTCTGGCATGATACCGTGAAGGATGAGACGAGCTTCATCGGGAAATACAACTGGAATAATGACAAATCGACCGAGGAAGTATTCGGGTTCCGGGATGATGACGAGTCGTGGGAAGTGCGAAACAACACGGGCGACCGTGTTTTGTATAAGAGCGCGGACTATTCCGGTGACGCATGGCTGAATGACTTTGAAGCCCGTTTCCCGGATACGGAGCCGCCCTATACGGACGCTGCCCAGCTGCAGGAGTTTGCCGAGTGGGTGGTCAGCACGGATACGGAGAAAGCGACCGGGGCAATATTGCCTATACCTGTAACCTACGGAGAGGAAGAGTACACCCACGATACTTCCGAGTATCGGCTGGCGAAGTTTAAGGCAGAGGCCGGAGATTATATGGAGCTTGAGAGTGCGGAGTTCTATTACCTGTTTACCGAACTGTTCCTGATGGTCGACAGCCGGGCCAAGAATATGTTCCCGTCATTTATGGGAGGTGACATTACAGGATGATTAATACAGAGGAAATCTGGAAACCTATTGAAGGCTATGGCGGCAGGTATGAGGTTAGTAGTCATGGGCGGATTCGTAGTTTTGCCATTGACTCAAAGAACGGGAGAATCATAAAAGGAGTGCGTTCGAAACTTGGTTATCAGGTGGCACGCTTATATGACGGAAAGAGGAACTCTAAGTGGATTCCGATTCACAGACTTGTAGCCTATGCCTTTCTTGATAACCCAGCCGGGCTCCCTGAAGTAAACCATATAGATGAAATCAAACATCACAACTGGGTATCAAATCTGGAATGGTGTAGCCGAGCATATAATGTTAACTATGGCACAAGAAATGCGCGGTCTTCAAGATCGCACATATGTCATGAAGCCTTATCACTTAAAGTTGGCTCTATAGATGAGAACGGACTCGTGGAATACTTCGACTCTATCGGAGAAGCTGAACGCCAGACCGGATGTAGTCACAGCAATATAATAAGAACCCTGAAAGGGAGAACGAACCACTGCGGTAACAGGCAGTGGTTTTATTTATGATTGGAGGTAGCAGATGAAAAAGAAGATTGTATTTCTCCCTTACGATTTTGATACCGCCATCGGCATCACAAATGAGGGCGTGCTCGCATTTTCCTATAACCTTGAGGATACGGATAAAACAGAATCAGGCGCAGATGTATTTAACGGGCAACAGTCAGTTCTTTGGAAGAACATGCGGGCTGCCTTTTTTGATGAAATGAGAGCCATGTATCAGAATCTGCGCTCCACCGGGAAACTTTCTTATGAACTGGTGGAGCGTATGTTTGAGGAGCATCAGGCCAAGTGGCCGGAAGCGATCTTCAATGAGGATGCCTGGTTTAAGTATCTGGCCCCGCTGGTGGAGAAAGGCAATGCGTCGTATCTGTCCATGCTGCAGGGATCGAAGGCAGAGCAGCGGAAGTGGTGGTTATATAACCGCTTCCGCTATATCGATTCCAAATACAATGCCGGTGATGCGCTTTCAGATGTCATCACCGTCCGCGGCTATGCCAAGTCCGATATCACCATCGAACCTTATGCGGATGTATATGCCTCGGTGAAATACGGTTCCTATCTGGTACAGGATCGGGCCTCCCGTAACCATGAGACGACACTAGAATGTCCGTTGGATAACGTGAATGACACTGAAATCTATATTTTTTCGGCGTCCCAGCTCGCCTCCGTAGGAGACCTGTCCGGCCTGATGGTCGGCTATGCAGATTTCTCAAAAGCAGTGAAGCTGCAGGCGCTGAAGATCGGTGATGAAGCTGAAACCTACAGCAACGGAAACCTGACCGAGCTGTACCTCGGAAACAACGAACTGCTCCGTACGATCGATGTCAGAAACTGTCCGATGCTTTCACAGGCAGTAGATCTGTCCGGTTGCGCGAATATCGAGCACATCTATTTCGATGGCACGGCGATCACCGGTCTGGATCTTCCGAAGGGCGGTATCATCAAGACGCTGCACCTGCCGGGGACACTGGCCAACCTGTCGATCATTGGGCATCCGGGAATCACGGATTTCGTGCTGCCAAGTGAAGAGAACCTGACGACGCTTCGTCTGGAGAATATCGGCAGTGGCATCAACGTGAAAACCATGCTTGGGAGCCTGCCAGCAGGATGCCGTACCCGGATTATAGGATTCGAGTTTTCTGTTTCCAGCGAGTCAGAACTGACTACTCTCAAAGGAAAGCTGGATACCATGAGAGGGATTAACGAGAATGGCGGAAATGAAGAACAGGCGCAGCTGTTGGGAACGATCCAGATTAATTCAGTGACTGGAGCGACCGTGAAGGCATTCCGGGAAAAATATCCGGATATCAATATCAGTTATAAGAATATCAGCAGCATTTGCTATTTCTACAATTATGATGGGACATCTGTTCTCCGTACAGCGACGGCTACAAACGGTGGATCGGTTACCTACAGCGGAAGCACACCGACAAAGCCTTCGTCTGAATCGGAAACCTACACCTTTGTTGGATGGTCGCTGGTAGTCGGCGGACAGCGTGATCCGTCTGCGCTTCTGCATATCATTGAAGACCGGAATGTATACCCGGCATTTACAGCAAGCGTCCGGACATTCACTGTTCGTTTTTATGTAGGAACCAAGTGTATCCAGACAAAGAGCAATGTTCCCTATAGTACTGCGACAGAATACACGGGTGAGACACCCACGAATACAGCAGAATCTGATCCTACGGATTATGAATTCATCGGATGGGATAAAGAAACAAATTCGGTCAAATCGGATCTGAATGTATATGCACAGTTCCGGTATGTCGGTGCAACGTATAAGCACATCATTGACGGCAACTTGAAGAGCGAGCTTTATAATGCATTGGCGACCAAGGTTGGAAACCGTGCATGTTATTACCTTGCCAGCGTAACCAGCATTTCGTTGCCGAATGTGGAGACAGTTGAGGAGTATGCATTTGCAAATGCCAATGTTGGTAGTAATAAAGGAACTTCGCTGTTATCGGTGAGCCTGCCGCAAGCAAAGACGATCGGGCAGTATGCTTTCTACTACCAGATAAAAATGACATCTTTGGATGTAAGTGCAGCAGAAACTCTTTCAGCCAGATGCTTTAGCCATTGTGAGGCATTGCAAAGTATCGCTCTTCCAAAAGTAAAGATATTGCCTGAGTATACGTTTGAGGCCGACATAAAGCTGGAATCCGTCAGTATTCCGAAAGTTACTCGTATTGAAAAGTATGCATTTTTCTATTGTAATGCGCTTACGCACATCACACTGCCAGAAACATTGCTCGTCATTGGCGACAGTGCTTTCTATCGCTGCTTTAATCTTGAGGAGATCATCATCCCGGCCAGCGTAACATCCATTTCGTCTGAGGCGTTTCGGTCTTGCAGCAAGATGACAAGGGCCATCTTTAAGGGTCAGCCGAGTATTAGCAACAAGGCTTTTCAGGAATGTACAGCATTGACAGATATCTATGTGCCATGGTCAATGACTACGACACACGGAGAACCATGGAGTGCGCCTAATGCTGTGGTTCATTATCTGGAGGATGGCTGGATGGAAGAACTGTTCCCTGAAAGCCAGGAAGGAGAGTGAAAATGGCTGTAGTAGAAAAAACTGTGGACATCATCGGTGATGAGAGATTTACGGCATTGCTTCTGGAAAAGACAATACCAGATGACTGTCCTGTTGATCTTTATGATGAGGTAGTCCAGCAAGTCAGAAGTTATGCGATGTATAAGATGGATAAGCTGCAGTCTGTCATTTTTCCACGCGTTACGACTGTGGGAAACTATGCGTTTTATGGCTGCGCTACATTGCAGAAGGCTGAGATGCTCCTCTGCGCAACATTGGGCGAACGAGCTTTTCAAGCCTGCCCGCTGCTGGAAGAAATTGAAATGCCACTGGTCATGTATTTAAACAGCAGCTGCTTTGCGGGCTGCACAGCACTCACGAAAGCAATCTTCCCTGGTGTTACGGTCATGTATGGATCGGGAGTGTTTTCCGGGTGTCCGAACCTCAAAACGGTTAACTTCCAGAAAATGACGAATATGGGAAGTGGATGCTTTACCAGCAATCCCTCTTTAGAACAGATCGACCTTCCTTCTATTCAGGTCATAGGCAGCGCAGCCTTTAGAGGGTGCACCGGACTTAAGACTGTGAATATAGGGCCGAATATCGCCTCGATACCGGCAGACGCTTTCTCAGGGACTTCATCCGATTTGGTGATCAATCTTGCAGTTTCAGAAGGGACTGTAGCGAATGCCCCATGGGGAGCGACAGATGCAACGATCAACTATGATACGCCATATGCAGGAGATATTCCTATGCCGACATAAGAGGGGGTGATTGATTATGATCCGAAAAATGCTTTATCGCTATGAGCGCGACGGCGGCGGGTATACCGTCTCGCCGGAGAGGCCGGAGGGCAAGCATTATAACGTCCGCTGGCGACTGATCGCCGAGGAAGGCAGGGCGATCACAGACGGGGAGACAATCGTCACGGTGATCGATGTGCAGCACCGGAAGGACTGCGAGACATGGCGCGACTGTAATCTGCCGGAGGAACTGAAAACAGAAACTATAGATGAGGGCATCCAGTGATGGGTGCCTTTTTCAATGCAAAGAAAGAGAGGTAACGGACATGAAGGAATTTTGGACAACGATTCAGGTGATCTTCACCGGGGTCGGCGGCTGGCTGGGGTATTTCCTTGGCGGATGTGACGGGCTGCTGTATGCGCTTGTGCTCTTTGTGGTGGTCGACTATATCACCGGGGTGATGTGCGCGGCAGCTGACCACAAGCTGTCTTCCGAGGTTGGCTTTAAGGGGATCTGCCGCAAGGTACTGATCTTCCTGCTGGTCGGGATCGGCCATGTGCTTGATGCGCAGATCATCGGAACCGGCAGCGTGCTGCGGACAGCAGTGATTTTCTTCTACCTGTCCAATGAAGGCGTGAGTCTTCTTGAGAACGCCGGACACCTGGGGCTCCCAATTCCGGAGAAGCTGAAGGTAGTGCTGGAGCAGCTCCATGACAGGGCAGAAAAAGATAGTGACGATTGATGTGGGGCGGGATCGATCCCGCCTCCTGCAATTTTACGAAAGGACGGAAATGACGATGGCTTATACAAACAGTAAACTCGTAGCTTATACCAAACTCTCCCCGAACCACTCGGGAGCAAGGACGCACAGTATCGACCGCATTACTCCGCACTGTGTTGTGGGCCAGTGTACGGCGGAGGGCCTCGGTGACTGGTTTGCAAAATCCAGCACAAAGGCATCCAGTAACTATGGCATCGACCGGGATGGCCGTGTGGGCTTGTATGTTGAGGAGAAAAACCGCAGCTGGTGCAGTTCTTCCAATGCAAACGACCAGCGGGCGGTCACGATCGAATGCGCCTCTGACACCTCGGAGCCTTACGCTTTCCGGGATGTGGTGTATCAGAAACTCATCACCCTCTGCGTGGATATCTGTAAGCGCAACGGAAAGAACAAGCTGATCTGGTTTGGCGATAAGGAAAAGACGCTGAACTATTCCCCGAAATCCGGCGAGATGATCCTGACTGTGCACCGGTGGTTTGCAAACAAGTCTTGTCCGGGCAACTGGATGTACGCGAGGATGGGAGAGCTGGCTAACAAGGTCACAGCCCAGCTTGGCGGAAGCACCGGGCAGAAAACAGAGGAGAAGATCAAAACCGGCGGCACCCAGGCGTCTGTGCTGAAAGCTCTGTCCGAGGCGGACGCGATCAAAAAGGTCGGCGCTCTGTTTACGGCAGACATGAAGAAATCCGGCATTCTGGCTTCGGTATCGCTGGCGCAGTTCATTCTGGAATCCGGATACGGGAAATCTGAACTGGCCCAGAATGCCAACAACTGCTTCGGCATGAAGAAGTTCCTCTCCGGGAATACATGGGCCGGGTCTGTGTGGGACGGCAAGTCCGTGTACACGAAGAAAACGCAAGAGGATGATGGAACCGGAAATCTGTATACGATTACGGCAGATTTCCGTAAATATCCCTGCATCGAGGATTCCATTGCAGATCATAGTGCCTATCTGCTCGGGGCGATGAACGGCAGCAAACAGCGCTACGCTGGACTGAAAGGCTGCACCGATTATAAGAAAGCTGTGCAGATCATCAAGGATGGCGGCTATGCGACAAGCCACAGCTATGTGAGCAATCTCTGCTCCATTATCGAGCGTTGGAATTTGACGCAGTATGATACGGCAGAGGCAGTTACGTCGGCTCCGGCGGCGGATGCCTGGTACCGTGTCCGAAAGAGCTGGGGCGATGCCGCATCGCAGGTCGGCGCATTTAAGGTGCTGGATAACGCGAAAGCCTGTGCGGATGAGCATCCGGGAACTTATGTGTTCGATCCGGACGGGGTAAAGATCTATACGCCGGAATCTTCGGTGGCGGTTCCCTTCCTCGTGAGGGTCAGCATCCGGGATTTGAATATCCGTAAAGGCCCGGGCACGAACTTCGGAAAGACCGGGAAGTACACAGGCATTGGTGTGTTTACCATCGTTGAGGTGGCAGATGGGCAGGGCAGCAGCTCCGGATGGGGGAGGCTCAAGTCTGGGGCTGGCTGGTGCAGCCTCGATTACTGCCAGAAAATCTGATATACAGTTTTGTCGGTAATCGACAAATATCGCCAACACAGAAGGCCGGAAATTCTCCGATTTATACCGGAAAAACCGGTCTTCTACCTATTAATATAAGTTGCTATTTCCAGCTCCCAGAGCTAATATGCTACTACCCAAGAAGGAAGGAGGGAAGCACTATGAGGAAAACAGATTTACAGTTCAGTCTGCCGTCTTTTGACGAGCTGAAATCATCTGCTTTTAACCCACCGTCACCCAGTGGACAGAAGCAGGCCGCCCGCGAGATGAATGTGATCCGGGCAGCGGTTCCCGCCAGACGGCTGAAGGTCGCGGCATACTGCCGTGTGTCTACGGATAAGGAAGACCAGAAATCATCCATCCGGATTCAGAAGGAGCATTTTTCCACTGTGGCAGCCCAGCATGAAGACTGGCTGTTCGTCGGAGTCTACGCTGATGTTGTTTCCGGTACAAAGAAGGAGAAAAGACCGCAGCTGCAAAGGCTTCTCGCAGACTGTGCCGCAGGCCGGGTTAATCTGGTACTGACAAAATCGGTATCCCGGTTTGCGAGGAATACCACAGACCTGTTGGAGATGGTACGCAGCCTGACCGCAATAGGAACAGACATTTCCTTCGAGCGCGAAAATATCGATACACGCACAATGGATTCAGAATTTCTGCTTACGATCCTCGCATCGCTGGCGGAGGATGAGAGCCACAGCATCTCGGCAAACTGCCGGTGGGGCCTGCAGAAGCGTTTTGAAAACGGAACCTATCGCGCGGCATCCGCTCCATACGGCTATGACCTGGTGGACGGGAATTACGCGGTGAATGAATTGGAAGCGGAGATCGTAAAGGAAATCTTCAGCCGGGCACTGGCCGGAGAAGTCCTGCGTCAGATCGCGGCAGACCTGAACGCCCGGAGGATTCGCACGAAGCGGGACGGGCAGATGTGGAAAGGGAAAATCGTTCATCCTGAGTGGACGGGCTACAGCATCAGCACGATTCTTAAGAATGTCTCTTACACTGGCGATCAGATCCTGCAGAAGTGTTACACTGACAGCAGCTTCCGGATGCGGAGAAATGACGGGCAGTATCCACAGTTTTATCTGGAAGAGCACCACCCGGCGATCATTGACAGAGAGACTTTCGAGGCAGTTCAGAAAATGATGGAAGGAAACCGGAAGGGGCCGCAGTCGGAAAAACAGTACACGGCGCTTTCCGGGATGCTTACCTGCGGATGCTGCGGGGCGAGTCTCACCCGCCATAAGAACAGGGTCGGCAGTGTCTACTGGGTCTGTGCGCGGCACAGGAAGAAGGCAGATGCCTGCGGCCTGCCATCACTCCGTGAGGAAGATTTCATTGAGGATTTTAAGAAACTGATGTGGGATCTTAAAGCCGATGATGCACTGGTGCGGGGATACCGGGATTCACTGGCAGTAGGGTATCAGTCTCATCCGAAGGTCAGCCGGATCGAAGAAAGGATCGCTGAGATCGACCGGGAGATGGACAGTCGAAACAACATCCGCAGCCGGGTGCACTCGGCAGACTTTCAGACAAGGCAGAATGAACTGGCGGCGGAGAGGGATATGCTCCAATCCGATCTGGAGATGATGAAAGACAACAGAATAGGAATGACAGAGGAACTGCTCTCGCTGATACACAGCGTCGGCGGTTCTTTTGATTTTGAAGATACATTTCAAAAGATCACAGAGACCGTGACGATCCATGACCGCAGCGTTTTTACCGTCCGGTTCCTCTGCGGCCTTGAGGTTTATTACGACGGGAGGTAACAGCATGACCACAAGAACAGCAAATGCCCCGAGGGTCAGAGTCCTGCGGGGAGAAAGATCACCGGTGCAGCGGGCACATGCGCCAGCGCCGGAAGAAAAACGAAACCGGATCAGGGTAGCGGCCTACTGCCGTGTGTCCACAGACCATGAGGATCAGGAAACGTCCTTTGAAGCTCAGCAGACACACTTCACAAATCTGATCAGCGGGAATCCAGGCTGGGAGCTGGTAGGCATTTACGCCGACGAGGAATCCGGCACACGGGCACAGACGCGAGAGAATTTTATGCGTATGATCGCTGACTGTGAGGCGGGAAAGATCGACATGGTGCTTTCCAAGAGCATCAGCCGGTGGGCCAGAAACACGCTGGATTCCCTGAAATACATCCGGAAGCTGAAAGCGCTGGAGATCCCGATCTTTTTTACCAAAGAAAGCATCAATACGATGGACGCGGGCGGAGAGGTGCTGGTCACTATCCTCGCATCCATTGCGCAGCAGGAGTCAGCCTCTATCAGCCAGAACGTACAGATCGGCGTGCGATACCATTACCAGGAAGGCAAGGTGTGCTCCGGTGTCCACAGGCTCCTTGGTTACAACCGTACACCAGAAGGTTCCCTCGTAATCGTACCGGAGGAAGCGGAGATTGTTCAGCGCATCTTCCGGGATTACCTTGACGGCTATTCCCCGAAACACATCGCCCGGATGCTGGCGGAGGAAGGGGTGGACGGCAATAAGACCACTTCCGGCGGCACGGTATTTGAGCGTAACTGGAATGATCAGGGCATCACTTACATCCTGAAGAACGAAAAATACAGCGGAGACCTGCTCCTGCAGAAATACTACACGGTCGATTTCCTGACAAAGAAGGTAGCGCCGAACAACGGCCAGCTTCCTCAGTATTTCGTGGAAAACAGCCACGAACCTGTGATTCCGAGAGAAATCTTCCAGCAGGTGCAGGCAGAAATGGCGAGGAGAAGAAAGCACTGGCAGGAATTCAAGTATTACCACAGCAATGTGCTTTCCTCCAAAGTGGTGTGTGGAAACTGCGGCCTGCCCTACAGACAGGTGAAAACGACATGGCGCTGTGATTCCAAAATGAATAAAAGCAGGCACCCGGACGTCGAGTGCAGGAATGATTCCATCCGGGATGACAGGCTGCGCCAGATCATCGTGGATGCCTTCAATGCTCTGCCGGAACGAAGGGACGAGCTTGTCAGGCTGGAGGAGCGCCTTCGCTGGGGCGGGCTGGACAAGGCAGACGAAGTGCTGACCAGAATGGAGACGGCGATGGATTCTCTGGAAGAGGAGATCCGTGAAGCACAGGAGGCTGGCAACACAGACGCAGAAGAGAACGCGCGAAAGCAGCTGGCAGAGGTCAGAGAAAAGTGGGCAGCCGCATCTGAGCAGAGGGCGGTTTACGCCGACAAAGCCCTTCATATCCGGGGCCTGCAGGATCGTGTCAGGGCGATTGCGGAAGGAAGCGAAGAGCGCCCCTACCGAGAAAGCCCGAACGGACGGTGCGCGAAACCGGATCTTTTCTTCCGGCTCACAAGGCCGGGATACGCGGACGGCAGAGTGACGGAATGCTCCGACGACGATATTCTCCGGTTTATCGAGAAAGTCGAGATTGGTTGGCAGACGGTTACGGTGACTTTTAAAGCCGGGATCAGCGTGGAGCTGCCAAGGGAAGCATAAGCAAGAAACACGGCCCGCAGCATGGGAAACCGGGAAAACCGGCCTGTGCTGCGGGTCTTTTTTCGTTTGGAGGTGCAATTAATCATACAGACCGTGCTCAGACATCATGAAATGTATACCGTCCTCAAAGCCCTGATAGAGCAGCACTTCTTTGCTAAAACGACGCAATAATCTGGGCAGAATCGCAAATAAACCGGGGGTTTCGTTGCCGTATGTAGGGGCTGTCCTTATGCTTGGTGAGTGGGTGAAACCGGGAACGGTAAACAGCGCGGACGGATCCTCTTCGATCCGGAACGTGGCGGAGGCAGGCAGCGGAGGCGATCATGCCTCCAAAGATGTCACGACAACGGTAACTCATGCCATGCTTCAAAAATCTTTGGGCTATAAGACATCCGACAAATATCTTTGGACAATCACAGTAAACCCGGATCATCAGGATATCACCGGATATACGCTGAAAGATATTCTTACGGTCGACGGGAAGCAGATTTCCCTGCCATCCAAAGTGACGGTGATGAAGCAGAATTCTTGGCCGCCTAAAACAGTCAGTTTTTCAGCAGATGGAACACTCGAATTTCCGCTTGCAGGTTTTGATGCAACCGATACTTATATCATTACCTATGAGACGGACATTCCGACCGGCGAGGAGGGAACGTCCTATACATCCGATAACAAAGCAACCTTTACAAAAGGATCCAAAATCTATACGGCGGAGGCAACGGCGGAGTACAAGGTTCCCGTCAAACAATACGGGGTCCAGAAATGGAGCATCACCGATGACAACGGAAATCCGACCAGAGTAGGCAGCGCAGAGACAAAAGAGGGGTACAACCTCCTGACATGGGTCGCAAGGATTGATCTGCCATCTTCTGTGACGAACGCGTCTGATATGACGTTCACGGATACGGTGAAAGACAGTGACGGAAAGGAGGACGGCAGCGCGCACTACACCACGGCGAAGCTGCTGAACGACACGGAGAATACCTATCTGTGGACTGAAGACGGACACAGATTAACACCGGAAACAGATTATCGGATTTTCAGCGGGGACATCGACATCACAGAAAGCAACTCGGAAGACCCGATCACAAATTTCCGGATTGTATTTACGAATGATTATGTTAAAAACCGTCTGAAGGGTCAGACAAATATCTCTCTGAATTATCAGACCATGGCGGTGACGGAAGGCATGCACGTCGGAAATTCCCGGACGTTTTTGAATACGGCCTCGGTCAAGAATCAGACCAGCGACGGGAAGTATGTCTACAAGGTGACAGGGGATCTGGACAAGCAGTCCAGCGCGTCCAAGGACGGACCCTACTCTTCCGGCAACGTAAAGGTTGATCTGTCCACAGGGAAGATTTATTACCGGCTGCTTTTGAAAATAAATAAAAGCAATTCCCAGAACATCACGGTAACCGATATGGTTCCGGACGGCCTGACGATTGATGAGGATTCGATCAGCGCCAAGTACGCGGGAGATGAAAATGTTTCCAGTAATGTCACTGACCGGGACACGTGGAACAATACTCCGGAGCATCCGGCAGGCTATCTGGGAGATAATTCGGTCATGCAGGCCACGGTGAGCAAGGACAGAAAAACATTAAAGGTAAGTCTGTTTTCCGGAAAATATGCGAATGAATTTCCGTATCTTGTAGTGTTTTATTCTGCATCCATTGACACCTCCGAGAATTCTGTCTGGAATGACAAAACCGTCACAAAGAAGATTTACTCCAACAAGGCATCGTGGGAGGAAAAAGGGATCTCCGATACGCAGGATACGGAAGTGGACCGGGGCGTAAAAAATGTCGAGAAAAGCGTACAGCAGATTACGGACAGCAGCGGCAAATTGACGAAATATCTGGAGTATCAGGTTGCGATCAATCCGCTTGCCCTGGATCTGGTTCCGGACAGTGACACGATCAAGGTTACGGATAAAATTACGGAAATTTCCAATGGCGCGGTGCTGCGTTTTCTGCCGGATACCGTTACCCTCTATGAGTACAGCGATACAGCAGAAAACCACAGGGGAGAGGAGATCAATCGAAACCGGTATTCCTATACGTATGACGACAGTACGCATGAACTGAAGTTTTCCCTTCCGGATGAAACAGCCTGTGTTGCCGTCTACCGGTACTACGTGATGCCCGGCGTCAATATGCCGACCATCGGGAACTCGGCGTCGATTGATGGCGTGAGCAATGCGGAAGATTCGGTAAAAGAGACACTGAAGGAATCTTCCTCATCCTCCAGCGCGACACAGAGTGTGCTTTACCTGTACAAAGTGGATGCGGACAACTTTAACAAGATGCTCCCGAATGTACCGTTCACGCTGCAGGTTTATGACAAACAACAGGCTCAAAAAGATGGATTAACAAGCGATGCAGGATGGAGTAACGTGAAAACGTTCACGACAGGAGACGGAAGTAGCGGTAGCATTTTAGGCGGTATTAAGTTTGTAGAAGGAGATGAAGGACATCCGGAAAAAGGAAAGCTGTATCGCTTAATAGAGGGGCAGAACCTTAATTCCGGATATGGAACGCAGAAGGAACCGGTCAAATATTACTTTGTCTGGATGAACCGTTCCGGAACGAATAATAACAGCGGGACGATCTGGAATGACATCGGCGGATATTATGAACTGAAAAATACGAATCCGGAGCTGTCGATGGATACTGTGCACTGGGTCTATGACGAAGGCTCCATGTATATCACCAATCCGTATAAAGCGGTGAGCGTTCAGAAGGTATGGGTCGATGAAAACAATAAGGATATCGACAATCCGGGAAGAACGGCAGTGGTACATCTTTACCGCGCATCGGGAAGTTACAACTCCTGCAAGGTGACGGTGAATGTTTCCGACAAGGAAAATCGGACCGGGACTTATCAGGTGGATGTGGAACCGGGAACGGCTGTTTCTATGAAGATTTATTACAGCGGAGGATCGATGTCTTATGACGGAAACTCTCTGACATCGACGTGGGACCAATCTGCAGGGTTGAGTTATTTTCCGATTAACCTTGGAACGGTCAGCAGTGATCAGACGATCAGCGTGACGGCGGATTATGAACCCAACATGAAAACGGTGGTGTTTGATTACACAAAGCCTACAACCTTTGTAAGGAAGGAAACAAAGCTGCTGGATACACGGACCCTGAGCAGTTCCAACAACTGGCAATATATCTGGGATGGAACTACAAAGGACGCAGCCGGTAATACTGTCGAAATTCCGGATTCAGACGGGAATGGAAACACATACTACTATTATGTAACAGAAGACCCGGTCAGCGGGTTCACAACGACCTATTCTGAGAACAACACGACAGGAATTCAGACGGGCGTGATCACAGTCACTAATAAGAAAGACAAAACCAACGGCTACGTCCTGCCGTCAACCGGAGGCGTCGGAACGGTTCCGTTCTATGTGATCGGCGCGATCCTTGCGATCTTTGCGATCGTTGCGCTCGTCGTTCGCGCGAAGATGAAAGACAGGTGATGGATGATGCGATCTGACAGATACTGGTTTACAGGTGAGCCATCCGCAGGCATGACGCACCGGAGCCACAGCCGCTCAGGCGGCGTGGATTTCGCAGGCGGCGAGGAAAGATGACGCGCCGGAGCAATAGCTACTCAGGCGGCGTGAATTTCGCAGGCGGCGAGGAAAGATGGCGCGCCGGAGCAATAGCCGCTCAGACGGCGTGAATTTCGCGGGCGGTGAGGAAAGAAGATTCAACGGGGCGGGCCGCTAGTCCGTCCTTCGCAGGAGACAGGAGGAGAGGCTTGACGACAGCAGGAGACGCGGCTGACAAGAAAACGCAGATAAAGGCTGAGAAGAGCCGCCTGCGTGGAAATATAAAGAAGCGCCTGCTCGCCTGGCTTCCGTTCCTCGTTCTGGTCATCGGCCTTGCGCTGCTTCTCTATCCGACGGTCAGTGACTGGTGGAATACGAAGCATGAGTCGCAGGCGGTGGCCGGCTACATCAAGCATGTCGCGAATATGTCCCGCGCGGAAAATGAGCAGATGCTGGATAAGGCGCGCGCCTACAACAAGACGCTGATCGGCCGCGGCAGCGACCGCTTCGAAATGACAAATGAGGAGCAGGCGGAATATGACAGTCTCCTCGATGTGACAGGGACCGGCATCATGGGGTATGTCGATATCCCGAAGATTAATATCAAGCTGCCGATCTACCACGGCGTGGACGAGAGCGTCCTTCAGGTCGCGATCGGGCACATCCCGGGATCGTCCCTTCCGGTCGGCGGCAAGGGCACGCACACCGTCATTTCCGGACACAGAGGACTGCCGTCCGCGAGGCTATTTACCGATATCGACAAATTGTCGGTGGGGGACTCATTTTACATACAGGTGCTCGATGAGACGCTCACCTACGAGGTCGACCAGATCCGGACGGTGCTTCCGGACGAGCTGCAGAATCTCACGATTGATCCGGATGAGGACTACTGCACACTGGTCACGTGCACGCCGTACGGCGTCAATACGCACCGGCTTCTTGTGCGCGGGCACCGTGTGGAAAATGCAAAGAGCGATGTCAAGGTCGCGGCGGACGCGGTGCAGGTCGACACGGACACCGTGGCATGGATTGTCGCCGGCGTGCTGATCGCCATCTGGTTTATTGCAAGCATGATCAGGGCCGCGCGGCGGAAGAAGAGACAAAGCTGATTCTTATATCGGAGAGGCTGCGAAGAAGGCAGATACTTCCGATGAAGATAAAAAAAGACAACTGAAGGAGGGCAAAACAGCGGAAAAGTGATACATGCCGGAGGTTCATTTGAAAAACGGTTCGCACCCGTACACTCCGGCAAGGCTGACGGGCGCTGAGGCAGGTGCCGAAGGTAAGTCCCGCGGGGCAAGACGTGCAGCACTTCTCCTTGCAGAAAGGGTTTGTGAGGGGGAACAACAAGGGAGCATGCGTGGCAGAGCCACGGGCTCACATTCATCATTAGTGGAAAGGGAGAAAAGCTATGAAACATTTGAAGAAGCTGGCAGCTCTTCTGCTGGCGGTTGTCATGACGATGGCAATGAGTATGACAGTATTTGCGGCGGATGATGGTACGACAACAACGAAGTCGGATACCTATAAGCTGACGCTTACAGGCACGGCAGAGAAACATACCTATGAGGTTTATCAGATCTTCACGGGTGACCTCAAGGTGAACAAGGACGGGAGCAAGGTTCTCTCGAACGTCAAATGGGGTACAGGTATCACTTATACAGGTACAGAAAAGGCTTCGGAGGTCGCTGAGAAGCTCGCCGCTGGTACCATGACTATTGCTGATCTCGAGGATAAGCTCACACTCACAGCACCGGTGAAGTCTGATGTACAATCCTCCAAGGACAGTACAGAGATTGATGGTCTCGCAGCTGGTTACTATCTCGTAAAGGATAAGGACGGCACACAGAAGGATACGTCTGATGCCTACACGAAGTTCATCGTCCAGGTTGTTGGTGATACAACGGCAAAGGTTAAGTCCAGCGCTCCGACTGTCACAAAGAAGGTTCAGGATACAAACGACAGCACGGGCGATACATCTAAGTGGCAGGATTCTGCGGACTATGATATTAATGACTGGGTACCTTATCAGATCACAGGTACAATGCCATCAACGATCGCGGACTACACGAAATACAAGTACATATTCACAGATACAATGTCCAAAGGTCTCACATATGACAGCACGGACGCAACTCACAAGGCAACGATTAAGATCGGTGATAAGGATGTCACAAGCGCTTTCACAGAGACGGTGGTATCAAATGCTGATGGTACGACAAAAGTGACATGGGATTGCAAGGACCTGAAGGCTATCGAAGGTGTCACACTGACCGCAGATACAAAGGTTGTTGTTACATATTCCGCAAAGCTCAACGAGAACGCAGTTGTTGGCTCCGCAGGTAACCCGAACTGGGTCAACCTCACATATTCCAACAACCCGAACAAGAACGGTGAGGGCGAAACCGGCAAAACTCCGGATGATAAGAACATCGTTTTCACATACGAGACGGTTGTCAACAAGGTCGATCAGGATAAGAAGTCCCTGGCTGGTGCAGGCTTCACACTGCAGAAGAAGGTCAATGGCACATACACTGATGTCAAGACATTTGCAGCAGGTACGGATACAATGTTCACCTTCACAGGTCTTGATGACGGCGAGTACAAGCTGATTGAGTCCACGACTCCGGACGGCTACAATACGATCGCGCCGGTTGAGTTCACGATCTCCGCAGAACATGACAAAGAATCGGATGATCCGAAGCTTACAAAACTGTCCGTCGACGAAACAAGCGATGAGGCAGAGTTCACAGTTAATAAGGACGCCGGCTCTCTGACGACAGATATTATGAATAAGAAGGGCTCGACTCTTCCGTCTACCGGCGGCATCGGAACACGCATGTTCTACGTCTTCGGCGGCTGCCTCGTCGCGGCGGCGGTTGTCCTCCTCGCTCTGAAGAAGAGAAAGGAAGCTTAAGCGGAGAGCCTGTACGCAGAACGATTGCAGACGTTTTCTGAAAGGGCGGACGTTGTCCGCCCGCAATCAACAGCGCATGGTTACATGTTCGAGTGGAGGGCCGCAGGGCGGGTTCTGCGGCCTTTCGCCGGGAGATGTAAAAACAATCGATGCGCTCCGCGGACATAAGCGGAGACGAAAGACGATGCAGCGGGCATGTTATGTCCGGAGTATTTGCTGGAGGATGCTGTATGAGAAAGAGAGGATTTCTTGCGGGGCTTGTCGCGGGGCTCGCGGCGCTGACTGCCGTGCTGACGATGGCGGCGCCGGTCATGGCGGATTATCCGACGGTCGATACCTCGCAGGCAGGCACGCTTACCATTGAGAATTATCCCGTGGAGGGAGCGCAGTTCCGCGCGTACGAGGTGGCTTCATTTTCCGGCGGAGAGCTTACGCTGACGGATGCATTCAAGGACGCAAAGATCACGGGGCTTGACAGCCTTGATTTGAATGACATGACGAGCAGCGACTGGAGCACGCTCGCGACGTCGCTTGCCAATTACGAGGGGCTCGCGTCGATGACGCCGGTCCTGAGCTCCACGAATGCAGATGGGAATCCGCAGTTTGATTTCGGGACGAACCGCGGGCTCTATCTCATCGAGGGCGATAAGGCAGAAGTCGGCGAGAATGAGAATAAGGTTGTGTACACGCCGCAGACATTTCTCGTGTCGGTCCCGTCGTATGTGAACGGAGATCCGACACAGGGATATACCTATGATGTCATCGCGGACATGGCAGGAAAGTTCAGCACGCAGACGTATAAGGGCTATGAGGTCAAGAAGGTCTGGAAGGATACGCCGGATGAGAAACGGCCGGTGTCCGTCACGGTCGATATTGTCGCTGTGAAGGACGGCGTCGAGACGCCGTACCAGACGGTTACGCTTAGCGATAAGAACAACTGGACCTACAAATGGGTCGTGGACGCAGAGGATGCGACGACATTTAAGATCCATGAGGAGATTACGGACAGCTCATTTACGTGGGCTCTTGACTGGGATACGGATCAGGATAATCTTGCGGTTGCAACGCTTACGAATACGTATGTGACGCCGCCGGAGACGCCGACCCCGACACCGAAGACGCCGACTCCGACGGTCAAGACACCGACTCCGACGGCTAAGACGCCGACACCGACCGTGAAGACACCGACGCCGAGGACTGGCAGAACACCGACCCCTCCGGTCAGGACATCGACGCACACGACGACGGCGAAGACGGGCGATACATCGCACATCGCGCTCTGGATTGCACTGATGGCGGCCGCGGTGGCGGCTATCCTCGTCGTGGTTTTCCGCGGAAGAAGGAAGGATGAGTGAGACTTCATTTTCAAAATAGAATATAATTATTCAGCACCTCTTGGAAGACCGATGAAATCCGGACGGAAAGCTTGCTCGCCGGACGGTTTCATAAGTTTTCCAAGGGGCGGACAAGCGGCGAAGCCGCTCTGTCCGCCTACAACGAGGAACGCAAAGCGTTCCGAGTCTGGGGTGCTGAATAGTTACAATAGATAATGGTAAAGTGAATCCTGGGCAGGACAGCCCGGGATTTTTTATACGGACGCAGCAGAAGGGTGAATCATTAGCAGTCAACAGAGGTTTTTGTAGAAGATTCGTTTATGAGGGATGGCCGGCAAGCGATAAAATGTGGCTGTCTCCTGCAAAATTGAAAAACAGACTGTCCGTCCGGATAGTAATATCTAAGGTATAATATCTGATATTGTATTGTTTGCATGTCATAACCGACCGACTGGCAGCTTATTACATTTACCAGTTGCCGGATGACAGGACGTTGAACTTGAACTCCTTCCAGGGACAGACTGAGTAAGGGGTGCAAAATACTCATAATGAAAGCAGCAAGGAAAACTAGCGATGAGTTATTCCCTACTCTATTCAGATGAACTTTGAATTTGCGGATAATGCGGATCTTCAGTTCACCAAAGAAAATCTTGAGGATCTCTTTAAAGAGGATGACAGTGGCATTCTGGAAGATGATGCCGATTTCCTGCTTCGTCTCGGTATGACGTACAGTCATAATACTCTGATGTATATTCTGATCGAACGGAACATGGAAAAGGGAGACCAGACAATTGCTGGTGCAGTTGGAATGACGAAATATTGCCGGGATCAGTATTATTACCAGCCTCCCGCCTGGCCTGCATGAAAAGGAATGCCAGCCAGACGGGAGGTTTTCTTTATCGTGAGAAGGTCAAGCTCGTACTGCAAGAGGACGCCATTTATCCGGAAGAGATGGAAAAAGCAGGCATATACTTAAATCATGAAAATGTGTAATGCAAGATAAAACTCATTCATGAAAATGTGAAAGACGGGACAAAACTCGCCCATGAAAATGCAAAAAGCAGGGCAAAACTCGCTCATGAAAATGTGCAAAATAGTTTAAAACTCGCTCATGAAAGTGTACAATACAAATAGAAGCTCACCTATGAAAATGTTGACATCCTTTTTTTGCAGTCTGTTTTTGGGAAAAAGGATGGGCAGGAGGTTTTTCATGTACTTAAGAAGAAAAATTGATCAGTTTCTGCAGGAATGGAAAAATAATCCGGCACATAAGCCATTGATCGTGAAAGGCGCCAGGCAGGTTGGAAAGACGGAAGCGATTCGGCATTTTGCGGCTGCTAATTACGAAAATGTCGTGGAAATCAACTTCTTCGAGGAGCCTTTGTACAAATCTATTATTGAGAATGGCTATAAACCGGAAACAATCATCAATCGGATTTCCCGTGTAGATCCGGATAAACGGCTGGTGCCAGGCAAGACCTTGATCTTTTTTGATGAGATTCAGGAATGTCCGGACATCACTACTTCGCTTAAGTTCTTCGACCAGGAAGGAAAATATGATGTCATATGCAGCGGCTCGCTGCTGGGGATACACTATAACAAAATTACCAGCGTCAGCGTGGGATATAAAATCGACTATGAGATGTATTCTATGGACTTTGAGGAATATCTTTGGGCGGTTGGTTATGACGACACGATATCCCAGGAGATGCTCACGCATATGACAGATCTGGTGCCATTTAGTGAGCTGGATATGAAGATATTCATGGATCATTTCATCGATTTCTGCATTCTTGGTGGAATGCCTGCTGTGGTAAGATCCTATATCCAGACAAAAACATTCGGCCAGCCTCATGAGATTCAGAACCAGCTATTAATGGATTACGAAGAGGATGCAAGAAAGTACGCGGAGGGCCTGGATCAGGCAAAGATCATCAGCGTGTTGCGCAGCGTTCCAGCACAGCTTGCGAAGGAAAATAAAAAGTTCCAATATGCCAAAATCAGAAAAGGAGGCCGGGCCAAGGATTACTTTGGCTGCATTGAATGGCTGGAAGATGCAGGAATAATCAATATTTGTTATTGCCTTATTTTTCCGCAGCTCCCTCTGAAGGGAAATTATGACACCTCTAAGTTCAAGCTTTATTATAGTGATACAGGGCTTCTCACCGCTTCTCTTGACGAGGAAGCACAGAGAAATCTGCGCGTCAATAAGGCATTGGGTGTTTATAAAGGGGCATTGTATGAGAATTTTGCTGCGGATGCGCTCAAAAAGCAGGGACTAGGGCTTTATTATTACAAAAAAGAAGATTCCACATTGGAAGAGGATTTTTTCATAAGGGATGAGGTTCATCTGATTCCGGTAGAAGTAAAATCTTCTAACAATACCTCGAAGTCTCTGCGCACTTTAATTCAAGGAGAAAAATATACGGACATATCGTTCGGGATCAAACTTGTCATGGGAAATGTGGGTGAAAGCGATGGTATCTATACTTTTCCGTATTTCTGTACGTATTTGCTGAAAAGGTATTTGATTATGAAGTGATGTCTTTCAAGTGCAATTTGGCACCTTCCGTCGGCCGAGCTCTTTACGAACATCGACCGGATGAAGGAGGGCGATACGTTCAAGCTGATTGTGCTCGGGCGCGTTATCACATACGAGGTCGATCAGATCAGCGTCGTTCTTCCAAATGAGGTCCAGAACCTGCAGATCGAGGACGGGAAGAATTACTGCACGCTTGTGACATGCACGCCGTATGGGATCAACACGCACCGGCTTCTTGTGAGAGGCAAATGGATCTCGACTGAGCTGGAGAAGGATGCAGACGGTGAGCCGAGCATCGACGTGTCTGATGGTGCAGTGAACCGCATGAATCTGATGCTGGCGTCGCCGTACGTGAACGGAGATCCGACGCAGGGATATACCTACGATGTTACTGCGGACATGGCAGGAAAGTTCAGCACGCAAAGCTACAAGGGCTATGAGGTCAGGAAGGTCTGGAAGGACACGCCGGATGAGAAGCGGCCGGTGTCCGTCACGGTCGATATCGTCGCTGTGAAGGACGGCGTCGAGACGCCGTATCAGACGGTTACACTGAGCGATAAGAACAACTGGACCTACAAATGGGTCTTGGACGCAGAGGATGCGACGACGTTTAAGATCCATGAGGAGATTACGGACAGCTCATTTACGTGGGCTCTCGACTGGGATACGGATCAGGATAATCTTGCGGTCGCGACGCTCACGAATAGGTATGTGACACCGCCGGAGACGCCGACCCCGACACCGAAGACGCCGACCCCGACGGTCAAGACACCGACTCCGACGGCCAAGACGCCGACCCCGACCGTGAAGACACCGACGCCGAGGACCGGCAGAACGCCGACTCCTCCGGTCAGGACATCGACGCACACGACGACGGCGAAGACGGGCGATACGTCGCACATCGCGCTCTGGATCGCGCTGATGGCGGCTGCGGTGGCTGCTATCCTCGTCGTGGTTTTCCGCGGAAGAAGGAAGGATGAGTGAGACTCTCTTTGAGAGGACCGAGCGGGAATGCCCGGTCATTCAATGACCGAAAAAATTTCCCATTCATCTTCATCAGCACTTTGAAGAGTGCTGAATAGTTGCAAATGGCGTATAATGAATAAAGGCGAATCCCGGGCAGGACAGCCCGGGATTTTTTGAAATACAGAAGAGGAACTGCAGCCCACGCGCCATTAGCTTATGAAAGCGACGGTTCCAGGGAGCGTGAACGGCAGCGGACGTTTCTCATTTGGCAGCGGAGGCTGCAGAAAGGCGAAGTTATGTGCACAGCGGCAACGTATACGGGCAAATATCACTATTTCGGCCGGAATCTTGATCTTGAATATTCTTATCATGAGTCGGTGACGGTGACACCGCGGAACAAGGAGCTTGTGTTCCGTCATCTTCCCTCGATTCCGCATCACTATGCGATGATCGGCATGGCCTATGTGGTCGGCGATTATCCGCTCTACTACGACGCGACGAACGAGAAGGGTCTCTCCATGGCGGGGCTTAATTTCCCCGGAAATGCGGACTACAGGGAGGTGGCAGATGGAAAAGATAACGTCGCCTCGTTTGAGTTCATTTCCTGGATTCTGGGACAGTGCGGAACGGTTGCGGAGGCAAAGCCGCTCCTTGAACGGATCAACCTGACAAATGACGCGTTCGCGCCGCAGCTTCCTCCGTCTCCGCTTCATTTTATGATCGCGGACCAGAAGGAGGCTGTCGTCTTCGAGCAGACGAAGCGCGGCGCCATCGTCTATCCGAATCCGGTCGGTGTCATGACGAACAACCCGACATTCGACTATCAGATGACGCATCTGGCCGACTACATGAACGCGTCCGCAGGGCTTCCGGAGCAGAAGCTGATTCCGGGCGTTCAGCTTGACACGTACAGCCGCGGCATGGGCGGCATGGGAATCCCGGGCGATCTCTCATCCGCGTCCCGCTTCGTGAAGGTTGCATTTACAAAAATAAATAGCGAAAAGGCAGATACGGAGTCCGCGGGCATCAGCCAGTTCTTCAAGATTCTCGGTTCCGTCGAGCAGCAGAAGGGCTGCTGCAGGCTCGGCACGGACAAGGACGGGAAGGACATCTGCGAGTACACGATCTACAGCTCCTGCTGCAACATGGACAAGGGCATCTATTATTACACGACGTACGAGAACAGCCAGATCACGGGCGTCGACATGCACCACACCGATCTGGATGGCAGCGATCTCACGTCGTATGAGCTCGTCACCGGACAGCAGATCAAGATGCAGAATTAAAACAAAAAGAGAGAGAGGCCGCGCGGAACAGTCGTAAAGGGCTGAACCGCGCGGCTTCTTTTTTTATGGCGAGACGCTGCGAGCTGGCCGGGGCGTAGGGCTTCAGGGACTTCAAATGCCGCCGGGCCCTACGTGAGTAGGGGCTGGCGGCAGGAAATTAAGGAGAGACGCTACAAGTTGGCTTGGGCGTAGGGAATTTGGAGGATTCTCACCCCGCACGCGCTACTCGAGTAGGTGTTGAAAGCAAGATTGGGTCGCGAAACACTACAGAATGGTCGGGGCGTAGGGCTTCAGGGACTTCAAATGCCGCCGGGCCCTACGCGAGTAGGGTCTGGCGGCAGGAAATTAAGGAGAGACGCTATAGGTTGGTTCGAACGTAGAGTTTCCGGCGGATTCTCGTCCGCACGCGCTACTCGAGTAGGTGTTGAAAGCAAGATTGGGTCGTGAGACGCTACTAGTTGGCTGGAACGTAGCGTTTTTGGGGGATTCTTGCCTACATGCGCTACTGGCGTAGGTTCTGAAAGCAAGATTGGGTCGTGAAGCCCTACGCGCTGGCT